>Ga0307373_10006896_pt1 | contig 17911 bp, 17 predicted proteins | sample OX2MG_FD_202534 | JGI IMG/M metagenome (GOLD analysis project Ga0307373, IMG submission 202534) | Soil microbial communities from Risofladan, Vaasa, Finland - OX-2 | ecosystem: Environmental > Terrestrial > Soil > Coastal area > Acid sulfate soil | place: Finland: Risofladan, Vaasa | collected... | reverse complement strand
ACCGCGTCGAGACGCCTTCTTCGAGGCCCGAGGCCTTGAGATGGCGCACCTTCTCGCCGAGCATCGCCAACTGCATCGCGGTGTCGCGATCGACGCCGGCTTCGTGGCCGATAATCTCGAATTCCTTGTCGGCCGGCGGATAGTTGAACTCGATCGTGATGAAGCGCTGGCGGGTCGAGTGTTTCAGGTTTTTCTGGATGCTCTGGTAGCCGGGGTTGTAGGAGATGACGAGCAGGAATCCGGTGTGCGCCTCGAGAGTCTCGCCGCGCTTTTCAATCGGCAGGATACGGCGATGGTCGGAGAGCGGATGGATAAGGACGGTCGTGTCCTTGCGCGCCTCGACGATTTCGTCGAGATAACAGATCGCGCCGCGGCGCACAGCCTGGGTGAGCGGGCCATCGACCCAGACGGTCTCGTCGGCCTGGATCAGGAAGCGGCCCACGAGATCGCTTCCGGTCAGGTCTTCGTGACAGGCGACCGTGATTAGCTCATTAGGGCCGTCGGGCATCGCGGCCAGGCGATGCGCCATGTGCTCGACGAAGCGGGTCTTGCCGCAACCGGTCGGGCCCTTGAGCAGCACGGGGAGGCGCGCCTTGTAGGCGGCCTCGAAGATTTCGACTTCGTCGCCAATGGGAAGATAGAAGGGAGCGTTGGCGGGATCGAGATGGCGCACCTCGGGCCCTTCACCCTGCATCCTGCTGTCAAACTTTTTCAGTTCAATCGACATCGGCCATCCTTGCGGAGCGCGTCATGGCAAGGCGCGTCCCGGAGCGCGGTGCTCTGGCGGGATTCTAAGAGAGGCAGGGCCAAGGGTTCAAGGCGAGCGTGAACAATCATCCGTTGCCGCGAGCTGGCGATGCGACGCTTCAAGCGCGGCGAAGGTAGGCGGAGGGCCCGTCGCGAGTGTCTTTCACGTCATAACCGGCCTCGACGAGCGCACGGCGGAGATCGTCGGAGCGCTTGAAATCACGGGCGGCGCGGGCGGCGGCGCGTTCGTCGATCAGGCGTTGAATCTCGGGCGGAAATTCGCCCGCGGTGCGCGCTTCGACGGCGAGCCGCTCGAGCCCCAGGCCCATTACGAGGTCGAATCGCTTGAGCGTGTTCCAGACTCGGCGATCCTGAAGACGATAAGCCTCGGCCACCATTTCGAGCGCGACGGCGAGCGCCTGCGGCGTGTTGAGGTCATTGTTGATCGCTTCGTTGAAGCGGTCGAAATATGCCGCGGTCCACGGCGAATCATCCGCCGCCGCATAGTCCGCGTCGGGAAGGCCGCGGACGAACTCGGCGAAGTAGTCCAGGTTGCGCTCGGCGCCGCGGACCGCGTCGAGCGAGAACGCCAGCTCCGAACGATACTTCGCACCGAGGCAAAAGAGCCGAAACGCGAGTGGATTGATTCCGGCCGCGACCAGATCATCGAGCACAGGGAAGCGGCCCGCGCTCTTGCTGATCTTGGCACCCTCCATACCGACCAGAAACGCGTTGTGCACGAAGCATCTGACGAACGGCTTTCCGGTCGCGCTCTCGGATTGCGCGATCTCGTTCTCATGATGAATCGGAATGTGGTCGATCCCGCCGGAGTGGATATCGATGGTCTCGCCGAGGTAGCGCATCGCCATCGCGGAGCATTCGATATGCCATCCCGGATAGCCGCGCCCCCACGGGCTTTCCCACTGCATCAGATGGGCGGGCTGATTCAGCACCCACAGCGCAAAGTCGTGCGGGCTGCGTTTGTCGGAGGAATGTTCGAGGCGCTGGGCCGCGTGCTGATCATCGAGGCTCTGACGCGAGAGCCGCCCCATGCGATTCGGTCCGCGGTATTTTTCGACATCGAAGTAGACGCCGCTGGCGGTGACGTAGGCGAATCCGTTGGCGATAATCCGCTCGATCAGCGCGATCATGTCGGCGACATGGCGCGTGGCGCGGCTGAATTCGCCGGGCGGAACGGTGGGCGGCTCGATATTGAGGCGGGCGAGATCGCGCTTGAACTGCGCGATATAAAAGTCGGCGACCTCTTCAGGCGTGCGGCCCTCGGCGCGTGCGGTCTTTTCGATCTTGTCTTCGCCGGCGTCCTGGTCGGAAGTCATGTGGCCGACATCGGTGATATTCATCGTGTGGCGCACTCGGTAGCCGTTGAATTCGAGCGCGCGCCGCAAGGTATCGGCGAAGAGATACGAGCGCATATTGCCAAGGTGCTGCGGCAGATAGACGGTCGGTCCGCACGAATAATACGTGACGACAGGCGGCGCGAGCGGACGAATCTCTTCGACCGAACGGCTCAGCGAGTTGTAGAGGTAAAACGGTTTCACGTCGGCGCCGTTGCGCATCCACCGCGATAACGGCGTGCGGCGACGAATTTGTAGATGCGATCCGCGGTCCATGCGACGCCCGGTACATACCATAACCACGCTGCGAAGCGGCGCAGACCGCGCTGGCGCAGCAGAATCTCGTTGACGCCGCGGGCGCCGCGATAGACTCGGCCGCGATCGTCGACGACGTGCATCTCGTAGAGCAGGTCCTCGATTTTGAGCGAATCGAAACGGACGCGCGCGGCCGGGTCGTGCAGGTCGAGCATTTCGAGCGCGCCGGTATTATCGAAACGATCGAGGCGTCGAATCGCCCTGCGGCACGGGCCGCATCCGCCGTCATAGAGGATCACGAGCTTGCCCGGCGGGGCCATGGCCGGGATCGACTCAGGCGCTCCGAAGAGCCGGCCCATCGGCTAACGCCTCGGGATACGCGGATTCGCGGCCATCCGGCGCAGCTTCGCATTCTCGTAGTTGATCCGCCATTCGTAGCCGTCGACCAGCGACTGCCATCCGGCCTCGATCGTATTGGCCGATTTCACCAGCGTGACCCAGTTGAGGCGTCCGTCGGAGAACTTATTGACCGACATCACGTCGGCTTCGGTCGAAGCGCTGGTGGCATGGGTGTAGGTTTCGAGGACGCGGACCGGATCGAGAAACGGAAAGTGTTTGAGCAGGATTTTGCGCAGCACGAGATCGAGCGAATGCAGCGCGCCGACGCCGCTGGCGGCCTCGAACTCCTCGACACCCCCGACCCGGATCAGCACGGTCGCATCGATCGTCATCCGGCCGTCGTTGTAGTCGTCGATCACACGGCGGCGGATAACCGCGAAGGGCGGCACGTAGTCGGCCGAGCGCCGCAGCTCTTCCAACTCGCGCGAGGCCTGCGGAGTTTCCGCCTCGAAAAACATTGATTGTGATTCAGTTTCCATCCTTCGACCCGGCCTCATTATCCGAGCGGCGCAAGAGCCTTTCAAGGCAAAGCGGCATTCGTGGAGAAATCACATCGCAAGGCCGCCGTCGACCTGAATTACCGCGCCCGTGATGTACGACGCGGCATCGGAGAGCAGAAAAGCCGCCATCGGCGCGACATCTTCCACTTGGCCAAAGCGGCCGAGCGGTATCATCTCGAGCGCCTTGGCCCGGTTGGCTTCCGGAAGCGCCGCGGTCATGTCGGTCTCGATAAAGCCCAGCGCGAGCGCATTGACGCGCACGCCCATCGCGCCAAGCTCCTTCGCCATCGCCTTGGTCATCCCGATTACGCCCGCCTTCGAGGCGGAATAGTTCACCTGACCAGGCATCCCGACCAGCCCGGAGACCGAGCTGACGTTGAGAATCGCGCCGCGCCTGGCCTTCATCATGATAAACGCGACGGCGCGGGCGAAGTTGAACGAGCCGGTCAGGTTGGTGCGGATCACCTGCGCCCAGTCGTCCTCGCTCATCATGACGAGCAGTTTGTCGCGCGTGAGGCCGGCGTTGTTGACCAGACCGTCGATACGCCCGAAGGCGCCCTTTGCGGCGTTGACCATCTCGCGCACAGGCTTCAGTTCGCCGGCGTCGACCTTGAAGGCGAGCGCCTTGACGCCGAGGCTTTCGATTTCACCCTTGAGTTCCTGGGCCTGCGCTTCGCTGTTCAGATAGTTGAAGGCGACGCTGGCGCCGCGGCGGGCAACCTCGAGCGCGATCGCACGGCCGATACCGCGGGTCGCGCCGGTAACGATTATGCCTCTGCCTTCGAGCTCCTTCACGCGGTGCTTTCTCTCCGAAGTGGACCTCACCGCGCTTCAGGCGCGGACAAGACAAAGGGCCCTCCGCGCGCATCTCGGGCGCGGATGAGCCCCGGATAAGGCGAACGATCAGGCGCTAAACGACGAGCCGCATCCGCAAGTCCGCGAGGCGCGCGGATTGTCGAAGCGAAAGCCCGCGCCATGCAGGCCTTCGACGTAATCGAGCGTGGTGCCCGCGATATACGGAAGCGAAACCTCGTCGACAAACACGCGGACGCCGTCAAGCTCGGCGACCGCGTCGCCATCCTTATGCTCATCGAAGGCGAGCGAATACTGGAACCCGGAGCATCCACCGCCGACGACCGCGACGCGGAGCCCCTGTTCGGGACCGGCGCCCTCTTTTTCGAGCATCTTCCTGACCATCTGGAGCGCCTTGGGCGACAGGTTGATAGCCGTAAGGTCGGACGGATTCTCCTGATGCAGCTCTTCGGACATTCTCAAAAGCCTCCTGAACCCGGCCGAAGCCCTCGCTGGGCCTCGACCTATGCACCCAATCTAGCCAATCCGGAGCGCTATTGCATCAGATCGCGGATAAGATTCGCGACATCGACGCTGCCCCATCCGGTCGGATAGTCCCAGTTCGTGGTCGCCGCGTAATAGCCGTTCGAGCCGCTCACGATATCGTGGAAGGCCGGGTACGGCTGACTCAGGAGCCCATTGTTGAGCCCGTAGAGGGCGGGGCCGGGGTGGCCAATCCGCCCCACGCCATTTTGCGCGCGCGCCTGGTTGATCAGCGCAAAGATTGCGGCCCAGTTCGGCGCGGCGAAGCTGGTGCCTCCGAAAACTGACCACGCGCTATTGTAATAGACGGAATAACCGGTAGCCGGATCCGCATCGAAAGCGATATCAGCGCCCTGGCGCATCCCATTGGACCACGCATTGGTGACTCCCGGACCCAGTTGCCACGAGGGCTCGGTGAAATCGATGCTGAGTCCGCCGCCGCTCCCGCTCCAGGCGGTTTCGGTCGCGATAGTGCCGTTGCCGTTGAGCGCGAGCGTGGTACCACCGGCCGCGCCGAGGTTCGGATCCGAGCCGGGGAAATCGACCGCGAGCGTGCCGGTACCGCAGTCCTGTGCCCCGCCGTCGCCAGAGGCCGCAAACCAGGTCTGCCCCTGGACGACTCCCTGGGCCAGAATTTCATCGTCGAGTTGCATGTAGCTGGAAGGCATATTGGGCTCGCAGAGGCCCCAGCTCGTGGCGACTACAGAGGCGAAGTTGTCAGCGACGATCATATTGTACGCGTCGGCAAATGTGATGATTTCGGGGTTGGCACCCTCGTAAACCAGGACGTTAGCGCCGTTCGCCATCGCACCCACCCGCTCGAGATCGAGCGTGGTCTCGACATCGGTCTGCGTGGCCGTTCCGTCGACCGGAATCGGGCGATGCGACGGAGCCGTAATTCCGTAGGTACTCCAGAATGTCGCAACGTCGGATTCCGTGTAGGTGTAGGCCGTGGCTATCGCGACGGTGACGCCCGCGCCGTTATAGGTCGCGCCGAAATCGTAGGCGGTGCCGATCTGCTGCGGCGAGTAGCCGAGCGGCGTCGCGGTCGGTGAAGGTGTGGGCGTCTGACTCGGCGCAGGCGTAGGGGTCGGAGTGCGCGTAGGGGTCGGAGTGCGCGTAGGGGTCGGAGTGGGTGTGGGCGTCGGAGATGGCGTCCGTGTCGGCGTAGGCGTGGGCGTCGGTGTTGGAGGCGGCGTTGAGGTAATCGTCGGTGTTGGAGTCGGTGGCGGCGTGATGGTGGGAGTAGGCGTGGGAGGCGGCGTTGGTGTGGGTGAAGGCGTAGGCGAAGGGGTCGGGGTGACGGTTGGTGTCGGAGTGGGCGACGGGGTCGGCGAAGCTGTGGGGGTGGGACTTGGAATAACGTGCGTGCGCCACGGAAAATAATGCGCGTAATTCAGGTCGGGGCCGAGATTGGAGTTGAGCGCATGAAGCTGGAGATGGTTTTCCATGCCCATTATCGACTCGACGATATCCCGCAGTTCGGCAGGCAGGACCGGGTCGCGATCGTTGGCATAGAATACCTTGCCAGCCTGATTACGATCGTAATAGTAATTGATTCTCACTCCCAATGTGCGTTCCACAGTAGCTACATTAGCCTGAGCGTCGATCAGGAGGCGGTTTTTCGAGGTTCTCACGACTTGATATCCGTTGGCGAGCAGGAAGTTGACGGTCTTCGAGTATTGGTCGCGAGTCGGAGCGAATTCGGCCTTGAATTCGTAAGGAGTGAGGAAATGCCGGTATTCGGGCGAGCGGGGATCGTAGAGTTCGACGATGAGCTGGGCGAGCTCGCCCTTGTGCCGCAGGGACAGGCCGATTACGAGCTTGAGGCGCCGGGAACCTTCGGCGCGCGCGACGAATTGTGACTCATTGATGGCGCGAATGGTGTTTCTGCCGGGATTTTGCCATTGCTGAGCGAGAACGGCGGACGGCGGCACAACTAGATAAAGGCTGACTATGACCGCCACTATACATGCAATACTGAAATACTTTTTTGGCGGTTTCATAGACTGCGCGAGCCCGCCACTTGGTATTCTGCAAGGGCAGTGCCCGATCTGGATTTTGGTAGATTAGCTTCGCTACGGTAGTCTTGATTAAGATCAATTGCGGGAGCCGAATTGAATTCACTAGAACAGGTAATCGCAACGCTCGCCCGCGAACAGGGCTTTATCCTGATCGCGTTTGCGCGTATCCGCCGATTGACGGAGCGCGGCGATTTCTACGCGCGGTGGCTCGCCGAAGACCGCCATGGCGAGATGGCATACCTCGCTCGCGACCCCGAAAGACGACTCGATCCGCGCCGTATCGATGCTCGCCTAAAGTCGGTGATCTCGCTCGCCTATCCGTATGCGGCGCCGGCTGCTCCCAACGTCGAATGGCGCGCCGCGATGCGCGGCCGGATAGCGGCCTACGCGCTTGGGCCGGACTATCATGACGTGGTGCTGAGCCGGGCGCGCTCGATCGCCGATGGGCTGGCGCAGATCGCACCCGGCTCGGTAACGCGCAGCTACGTCGATACGGGCGCGGTCTTCGAGCGCGAATGGGCTGCTGAGGCGCGTCTCGGATGGTTTGGCAAAAACACGATGCTGCTGAACAAGCATCATGGTTCTTTCTTCTTCCTTGCGGAGATTCTTACCGATATCGAGCTTGACGTGCCGGACGAGCCCTATGGCGAACATTGCGGAACGTGCCGGCGATGCCTTGACCTTTGTCCGACGGGCGCGCTGAAGGAGGGCTACCTGATCGAACCGCGGCTCTGTATTTCGTACCTGACTATAGAGCATCGCGGGGCGATTCCGGCTGAGATGCGCGAGCGGATTGGCAACTGGGTGTTCGGATGCGACGTGTGCCAGGAGGTCTGCCCGTGGAATCGAGACGGCGGCGCAGCGCCCGATGACGAACTGGCGCCGTATCTGCCCGCGCTGATGGCGCTTGATGAAGAGGGGTTTCGCTTGCGCTTCGGTAAGAGCGCGATACGGCGGACGAAACGGCGCGGATTGTTGCGCAATGCGGCCGTAGTGCTCGGCAATACCGGGAATCCCGATGCGGTGCCGGTCCTCGCGTCGGCGATGGCGGCGGAGCCCGAAGCGATGGTGCGGGCACACGCGGCGTGGGCGCTCGGAAGGCTCGGCGGCGGCGCGGCGCGGCGTGCGCTGGAGCGCAGCCGGCAAAACGATCCCGACGCGGGGGCGCGGGCGGAAATCGAGTCGGCGCTGGCCTCGATGCGGTGAAGTTGGGCGAGCGTCGGCGATCAAAGATTCCGACGAAACGGAAATGACTGGCGCGGAGGGTCGATCAGGCGATATAAATTTCCAATGAGCATGGCACGGAGCGAATTTTCACGGCTGGTCTCTCGCGAGCCGATTCCCCTGGCGCATGCGGCCCTGCTGATCGCCAAGGAAGAGTACAGCGACCTCGACGTTGCCGCCTACCTCGACCGGCTGACGGCGCTGGCGCACGAGGCCGAGCCGTTCGTGCGGGCGGGCGAAAATACGATCGAGCAGGTGCAGCTTCTGTCGGGATTCCTCTTCGTGCGCAAGGGCTTCGAGGGTAATCGCGAGCAGTACGGCGACCCGCGCAACTCGTTCCTTAACGAGGTGCTCGACCGGCGGCTGGGAATTCCTATATCGCTTTCGGTGCTCTATCTGGAAGTCGGCCGGCGGCTCGGACTCAACCTGTTCGGAATTCCGTTCCCGTCGCATTTCCTGGTGAAGGCGGTCGACGACCGTGGCGAGTTGATGATCGATCCGTTCAACGGCGGCATCATTCTGGCGCTCGACGATCTGCGCGAGCGGCTCAAGCAGATCTATGGACAGGCGGTCGAACCCCATCCGGCGATGCTGAAGGCGGTGGGGACGCGGCAGATACTGGCGCGGATGCTGCGCAATCTGAAAGGCGTCTATGGCAGTGGCGCCGACTGGCCGCGGGCGCTGGCGGCGCTTGATCGGATTTTGCTGCTCGAGCCGCGATCGTTCGACGAAATCCTCGAGCGCGGAGCGCTCTACGAGCGGCTGGAATGCTTCGGCGCGGCGCTGGACGATTTCCAAAGCTTCCTCAGCCAGGCGCCGGGCCATCCGGCCGCCGACAGCGCGCGCGAGGCGGTGGTACGGCTGTCGAGGCAGGTTGCGCGGATCAACTGATTCGCGCACCAACCGCATCACTACGATGGGAACGGGCATGCAGGATTTTGTTGCGTCGAGCGCCCGCGCGGCCGGCGACAAGGAGTTGCGCCGCAAGCTCGAGCACGCAACCGGCCATCATCTCGAACTCGTCGCCGCCATGCGCGCCGATTTCCCCGCCTACGACGACGAACGCGACACGGCGCGCAAGATCAAGGAAGCGGCGATCGGACGGCTCGACGAGCTGCTGGTGGAGTTGAAGGAGCGGCTCGAAGCCAACGGATGCAAGGTGTTCGTCGCTGCGCGCGCGGACGAGGCGCGCGATTATATCGTCTCGGTAGCGCGCGAGCGCGGCGCGCGCGTCGTCGTCAAAGGCAAGTCGATGACGACCGAGGAGATCGAGCTTAACGCGGCGCTGGCCAAGGCCGGATGCGACGTGGTCGAGACCGACCTCGGTGAATATATCGTCCAGATACGCGGCGAGCGGCCCTCGCATATCATCACGCCCGCGATCCATCTGTCGAAGGAGGATGTCGGCGCGACCTTCAGCGAGAAGCTCGGCGTGCCGTACACGGCCGAGCCCGAAGCGCTGGCGGCGGTCGCGCGCCAGCGGCTGCGCGCGACGTTCCTTGGCGCCGACATGGGCGTCACCGGAGTCAACTTCGCGATCGCGGAGACCGGCACGATAGTGCTGATCGAAAACGAGGGCAACGGGCGGCTGACAAGCACGCTGCCCGAAACATTCGTCGCCGTGATGGGCATCGAGAAGGTGATCCCGGAGGTCGCAGACCTGAGCCACTTCCTCGAGATTCTCGCGCGCACCGCGACCGGCCAGAAGCTCACGACCTACGTCAACCTCATCAGCGGTCCGCGCCGCGACGGCGACTCGGACGGGCCGCGCGAGGTCCACGTCGTAATCCTGGACAACGGACGCAGCCGGATGCTCGCCGATCCGGTGATGCGCGAGGCGCTCTATTGCCTGCGATGCGGCGCGTGCCTCAACGTATGCCCGGTCTATCGGCGGATCGGAGGACACGCCTACGGTTCGACCTATCCGGGGCCGATTGGATCGATCGTGAGCCCAAGCCTGTTCGGCCCCGCCGCGGCACAGCTCCCGTTCGCCTCGACGCTGTGCGGCGCATGCCGCGACATCTGCCCGGTGCGCATCGACATTCCGCGCATCCTGCTCCATCTGCGGTCGCAGGCCAACGAGGACAAATCAAAGGAGATGCCGCGATGGCCGCGGGCGGCGATGCGCGCGCGCGCGGGTGTGCAGCGCTTCGCGCGTCTCGCGCGCCATCCGCGGAGCATCCGGATGCTGAGCCGGCTCGCCGCGACCGTAGCGCGCCCGTTCGCGCGCACTGGTTACATGCGATGGATGCCGCCTGCGTTTCGCAATTGGACGCGCGGCCGCGATTTTCCCGCGCCGCGACTACGCGGACGGCGGACGCCGCGATCGAAATGAGGCCTCGCGGACAGTGAGCGCGTTGCACAAGCTGATCGCGAATCTGCGCGAGGCGCTCGAGCGCGGCGCCACCCTTGATGCTGCGGCGACGCACGCGGACGGCTCCGCGACGCCGGTTGCAATGGCGGCGCGCCGGGCGGAACTCGCGGCGGGCTTCGCGCGCGAACTCGAAGCCGTAGGCGGACACTTTCTCGGCACCCTTTCGATGGGCGAGTCGGCGATCCGTATCAACGACCTCGCGACTTCGCTTCAGGCGCGAACCGCAGCCGTTGGCGAAGGTATCACGAATGGCACGGGACCGATCGCCGACCTGCTCGCGCGCCGCAATATCGCCGTGCTTCGTCCCGCTCCGGTTGCCGACGACGCCGCCCGCGCGGCGCTTCGCGAGCAGCTAGCGCTATGCGACCTGGCGATCGTCGAAGCGGAATGCGCGGTCGCCTCGAGCGGCACGGTCGCGATCGTCGCCACGCCGGCGCGGCCGTCTTCGCTTACGCTGCTGCCGCCCGTCAGCGTCATTCTGGTGAACGCCGATCGGCTCGTGCCGGACCTTGCCGCAGCAATCGCGATGATTGGTCCGCGCGCGATAACCAACCATCGCGTCGCCTTTATCACAGGGCCCAGCCGCACCGCCGACATCGAGAAGCGGATCGTGCTCGGCGTCCATGGCCCGCGCGAGCTTTACGTCGCGGTGATCTGGTCCGGCAATGACTGAAATCCGCCTTTTCGGCACCTGCCTTGCCGAGGAATTCTTCCCCCAGGCGCTCGACGCGGCAACCGTCGTGCTCGAGGGCCTGAAGCTTCGCGTGCGTCCGGTCAAGCGCGCGTTCTGTTGCGGGCAAGCTGCCTTCAACGACGGACTTCGCGAGCCAGCCGCTGAACTCGCGCGCGGCGTGCTCAAGGCCTGTGAGCCGGGCGTGCCGCTGGTCGTTCCTTCGGGTTCATGCGCCGCGATGATCAAGCGTCACTACGCCGATCTGCTGGCGGACGAGCCCGCGATGGCCGCTAAGGCCGTGGCGCTGAGGCCCTGGGTCTACGAATTCTCGCAGTTCATTGTCGGCGTGATGAAGGTCAAGTACCTGGGCGCGCGCTTCGAGCGCACCGTCGCGTACCATCCGTCGTGCCATCTGATGCGCGAGATGGGCGTGCGCGACGAGCCGCGCCTGCTGCTCGGCGCGGTGCGCGGGCTGCGGATGTGCGAACTCGGAAATCAGGAGGAATGCTGCGGCTTCGGCGGCATGTTCTCGGTCAAGTTTCCGGAGATTTCGCTTTCGATGCTCGACGACAAGATCGCGCGGATAAAGGAGAGCGGGGCCGAGGTCCTGGTCGCGAACGACTGCGGATGTCTGATGCATATCGGCGGCGGGATGCATCGCATGCAGCTCCCGATCGAGACGCGCCATATCGCGGAAGTCCTCGCCTCGCGCTAGCGCGCCTCGCGAATCAAATCAGGTCTCGACGACCGGTTCGTGCGCGACCGGGAAGTTGACCGACGCCGCGATGAAACACATCGAGTGCGCGCGGGCATGGAGCGCGCGAGCCTCCTCAATACGCGTACCGTCGCTGATCGTGACGCGCGGGCGAAGCGTGACCTTGCTGAAGCGGCCCGCTCCGCCCTTGTCCTCGACCATCGTGCCGACAGTGCTGTCGGAGTAGGCCGTAACGATGATTCCGGCCGCCGCGCACAGATGCAGATACCAGAGCATGTGGCAGCTCGAGAGCGACGCGACGAGCATCTCTTCGGGATTGTAGCGGGCGCTATCGCCGCGAAAGGCCACGTCCGAGGAGCCCGAAATCGGCGCGTACTTGCCCTTTGCGTTCATCTCATGATTGCGCGAATAGGCGCGATAACCGGAAGTCCCCGAGCCTAGATTTCCGGTCCATGTCACAGCGACTTCGTATTGATGCTCTTTGGCCATCTCCCGACCTCCTGACTCGCGCCGCGATAATCGCGGGAACCGAAACTTACGCGCCTGTCGGCAGCCCCGCAACCGCCCGCGCCAGCTAGAGGGGACATTGGACCCAAGGCGGGAGTTGGTCTATAAGCGAATCAGACCGAGTGGCGCTCGCGGCGAGAGGAGCATCCGACGATGGGCGATCGAAAAATCGATTACGACGCGCTGGTCAAATCCGACCGGGTCCATTCGAGCGTTTACACCGACCCGGCGATCTTCGAGGACGAACTCGACAAGATTTTCCATCGCGGATGGGTTTACGTCGGACACGCCAACGAGATCCCCAATCGCGGCGACTTCCGCCTCAAGCGAATCGGCAAGTATCCCGTGATCATGGTGCGCGGCGACGACGGCGACGTGCGGCTGCTGCTCAACCGATGCCGTCATCGCGGGGCCACCGTATGCCAGACCGAGGCCGGCAACGCACCCGTTTTCCGATGCGCCTACCACGGCTGGACCTATCGCAATAACGGCGCGCTCGCGGGCGTGACTTATCCCGACGGATACGGGGATTCGCTGCACAAGGAAGACCTCGGGCTCACGCGGGTGCCGCGGATGGGCAACTATCGCGGTTTCATTTTCGGGAGTGTGAGTCCGGCCGGCATCACGCTCGAGGACCATCTTGGCAAGGTCACCGAGCAGATCGATCTGTTCGTCGATCTCTCGCCCGAGGGTGAAATCGAAGTCCGCTCGGGCTCGAGCAAGTCGCATTATTTCGGCAATTGGAAACTTCAGATCGAAAACACGATCGACGGCTACCATCCGAATTTCAGCCACGAGACGTTCTTCGAGATCATGCGTCAGCGCACTGGCGCCAAGGTCGATGTCTTTTACGGCAACTCGCTCGGCGAGACGCGCGATATGGGCGGCGGCCATGTGATGCTGGACTATCGGCGCTACAACCGGCAGTTCGCGTCACAGACGCACTCGACGCCGCTGCGGATGCGCGTACAGGGCGCAACCGGCACGATGCCTTCGACCGGAGTGCTCGACTATCGCCGCGCGATCGAAGAACGCAACGGTCCTGAGCGCGCGGCCGAAATTCTCAACGCGGGCGGCACGCATACGCTCGTGTTTCCGAACATGGCGCTGTTGGGCGTGCAGATTCGCGTGGTCTATCCGATCGCCCCGGACAAGACGGAAGTGGTGCTCTACCCGACGACGCTCAAGGGCGGATCGGCGAAGCTCAATGCGACGCGGCTCCGGGCGCATGAGGATTTCTACGGACCGGCGGGCTTCGGCCAGCCCGACGACGGCGAGCTTTTCGCGCGCGTCCAGCAGGGCGTGCAGGCCGATCTCGATCCGTGGCTGCTGTTCACGCGCGGACTTCATCGCGAGCATCGCGACGCCGACGGCACGCTGGTCGGACAGATGACGGATGAAGTGCCGCAGCGCGGCATCTGGTCGCACTGGAAAAAGGTGATGTCGCAAGACGCGGCGGATTCGGCGAATGCGCGCGAAGATCGCGTCGCACGCGCCGCTCGCGGGCGCTAGACGATCGCGGCGGACGGCATCGGAACATGGCAATCGATTACCGACAGGTCAAGAGCTTTCTTTTCCGCGAGGCGCGCTTGATGGACGAGAGCGCCTACGACGAATGGCTCGCGCTATGGGCGGACGACGCGCTTTACTGGATACCGGCCAACATCGACGATCCCGACCCGGCGAATCACATTTCGACGATCTACGACAACCGCGCGCATCTCGAAGCGCGAATCCGCCGGCTGCGGAGCGGACTTGCTCACGCGCAGGCGCCAAAGTCGCGGATGCGCCGCGTGGTCTCGAACATCGAAATCGAAGAGGCGGCCGGCGGCGAGATCGTGACGCATTCCAACTTCGTGCTCGGGGAATTCCGCCGCGGCGAGCAGGACGTCTTTATCGGCCGCACGATTCACAAACTGCGATCGGACGGCGCCGGCGGCTTTCGCATCTTCTACAAGAAGGTGATCCTGCTCAACAACGACGGTTCGATCGACAACCTGACGTTTCTGGTTTAGCGGCGGCGCGCGCAGGTCATCGGCGCGCATCCGAGGCCCGTCGGTCAGCGCTCGACGACGTAGTGGCCCGGCGCCGGATAGAGTTGCGGAAAGCGCCGGCTGCCGAGGCTCGCCGGTGCGGCGCGCTTGTCGCCCGATCGCCTGTCGATCCATCCGAGCCAGTGGTCCCACCAGGTGCCCTTGTGCTCGACGGCCGCCTTCGCCCACTGGTCGGGCTCGGGCTCGGGATTCGGATTCAGATAATAGCGCGATTTGAAATTGCCGGGCGCCGCGACCAGCGTCTGTACGTGGCCGCTCGAGTTGAGTACGAACTCGACCTTGCCGCCAAACAGTTGGGCGCCATGATGCACCGCGCGCCAGCTACATATGTGATCGGTAAGACCGGCGACAATGTACATGTCGCAATCGACGGCGCGCAGATCGATGGGCGTGTCGAGGACAGTCACTTCGCCCGCGCGCATCAGCGGATTTCTCAGCAGCAGATCGAGAAAGCCGGCGTGCAGCGCGGCCGGCAGGTTGGTCGAATCCGCGTTCCAGAAAAGAATGTCGTACGCTGCCGGATCGTTGCCCATCAGGTAATTGTTGACCCAGTAGTTCCAGACCAGATCATTGGGCCGCAGCCACGCGAAAAGCCGCGCCATCGCGGCGCCGTCGAGCACGCCCTTGCGCCGTGACTCCGCGAGCGACGCCGCCACGCCCTCGGGCGTCGTGAACATCCCGGTCATCGAGGGCTCGCTCGAATCGAGCATCGTGACCAGCAGCGTCGCGGAGTGGATGCGCCGATCGCGCGACGCCGCGAGATGGCCAAGCATCAGCGAGGAAGTCATCCCGCCCGAACATACGCCGAGCAGGTTGGCGTCGGGGCTCGCGCTGATTTCCAGCACCGCGTCGAGCGCCTTTTCAGTCTCGGCGACATACTTGTCGACACCCCAGTCGCGATTCTCAGGCTTCGGATTCCGCCAGCTCACGAGGAACACCGGAACGCCGCGCGCGACCGCGTACTCGACCAGGCTGCGCTTCGGCGCAAGGTCCATGATGTAGTACTTGTTGATCTGCGGCGGCACGAGCATCAGCGGACGCTGATAAATCTGTTTGGCCGCGGGCGCGTACTGGATTAACTCGAGCAGATCGGAGCGATAGATCACGGCGCCCGGCGTCGGCGCGATGTTGCGCCCAACCTGGAATGGCCGCTTATCGACCGACTGCGGCATCCCGCCGTTCTCCCACAGGTCGATGATGAAGTTGCGCATCCCGCGCACGAGGCTCATGCCGCCGGTCTCGAAGGCGCGCTTGAGCGCGGCTGGATTTCCGGCAAGCAGATTGGTCGGAGCGAGCGCCTCGGTAAGAAGCCGCACCACGAAGCGCTCCTGCTCCGGCTTCTTCCATTCGCCGTCATCTGCCGAGGGCACCAGCGCGTGCATCGCCGACCGCCACGCCAGATACGCCTGCATCACGCGATGGTAAACCGGATTCTCAGTCCAGGTCGGATCGGCAAAGCGCTTGTCGCCGCCTTCGGGCGCAACGTCGGATACGCCGGCGGCGATCCGCACCAGCTCGGACGCAAGCTTCGATCCTTCCGCGGCCAGCGCATCGGGGCGTCTGACTATTCCGGCCAGATACTCAGTGAAGGTTTCCAGAAGCCGGCGCACATCCACGCCGACGAACGGATTCGCCCCGAGGATGGCATTCGCCGCCGCGATCGTCTCCTCGGCGAGAAGCTCCTCGGCTTGCGCCAGGATGTCCGTTTGAGAAATTGTGCTGGCCGCCATCCCGCCGTTCTCCAGACGCAATGTCAGGAGCCTCCGCTCAACCCGCGCCAATCAACAGGGCTACCGCCTCTATCCGAGCAACTCCAGTCCGCGCTCGAACAGGCGAGGCCCGGAAAGCGCGATATCCTCCCACATCGGGTCGGGACGCTTGCCGCGCCGATGCAGCATCAGATTGAATGCCGTGATAACTCCGAATCGATAGCCCGCAAAGGCCCGGAACCATCGCACCTCGGCGTCGCCCAGCGTTCGTTGCGACGCCTCCTGATACATCGCGGCCATCTCCTCAGGCGGCCGCGCATGCGTGGGCACCAATCCATCGCCTTCGAGGCCCACCCAGCTCTCGCGGTCGGAAAAAACGCACAGCCATCCGAGATCGATCAGGCTTGCGCCGACCTGCGAAAGTTCCCAGTCGATCACCGCGCGCAGTTTCGTTCCGGCAAAGAGACAGTTCGACCATTGAAAATCGCCATGGACGAATCCGACCTGGGTCCTGGCGGGAATCGTGCGGCGAAGCCGTTCACGCAGTTCCGCCGCTCGTCCAACAACTTTAGGATCGAGCGTCGGCCGATCAAGCAGATTATCGAGGCGCTTCATTTCGTCGCCGAGGCTAACCGGCTCGCCCCAGGCCGCGCGGCGCGGCTCCCATTCGAGTCTGTGCAGCGCGGCGAGCGCGCGCATCGCCTCGCCCGTCATCAAGGCGGTCTCTTCCGCGTTGTAGGTCCGTTCGCCGAGCGCAAGCTTGTCGCCTTCGAGGAATCCGACCACGAAGAACGGCCGCCCGAAGTAGCGCGGGTCGTTGTCGAACCATAGCACCGGCGGCACCGGGACGCCTGTTCCCGCAAGCGATGCCATCACGCGCGCCTGCCGCACCACGTCGGTCGGGCCCGCGATCGGCACGCCTTCGGGCGCGAGCCTGATCACGAGCTTGCGCGACGCCGGCCCGGCCGCCGAGGCGGTCGCCAGATCGAAGGCGTAGCTCAGTCCGGCATGGCCCGGCAGCACCGTCAGCGGACCGATAGCCGGCCTTGGGTCGCCAGTCTTCTCGCGCACGAGCGCCGCAAGTTCGGAACTTATCCGGTCAAGATCAGCGTCCATGGCTCAAAAGACTCATCGCATCCGCCTACTATCGATCCGCCCGCGCAAATCCCGCGTGCGCTATCCGCGCATCTTAACCTGCTGCCACGCCGGATGCAGACTCGAGGTTGCACTCGGCCGGTCGCCAACCCGCTTGAACCACGCCTGCACGTTGGGCGCCGAGGCCGGAATCTTCTGGCCGACGCCGGCCGCGAAATCGAGGCAGCAATACAGAATGATGTCCGCGATCGTGAAGCGATTCGGCACGATCCAATCGCGTCCCGCCATCAGCTTGTCGAGCCACTCGAGCCGCTTCTGCCCCAGGTCCTTCAGCGACGCGGCTGCGTCCGGATAAACCGGCATCCGCGCCTTAAACATCTCGTAGCCTTCGGAGTAGCGGAACCCGTTGTAGATATTTTCGGTGATGTTCAACTCGATCCGCCGCTGCCATTGCCGCGTTTCAGCGCGATCCTCGGCCGACGCACCGATCAGCGCGGGCGAGGGGTTCTTTTCCTCGAGGTACTCGAAGATCGCAACCGTCTCGCCGATACACTTGCCATTGTCGAGCTCGAGCGCCGGTATCTGGCCGCCCGGATTGCGATCATTGTAAGGCGCACGGCGATTCTCGGCGCCCATGATATCGAGGTCCTTCTTTGGAATCGTGATTCCCTTTTCCGCGAGGAACATTCTCATTGCCCGCGGATTCGGTCCAAACGAATCATAAATTTGCATCGACGCGATCTCCCTTTCTTTCAGCCGCCCGGGCGGCACGCTCATTTACTCGTCCCCCTGAGGTTCGAGGCCATCTAACGCTACGCGATCCCGGCGTTTCTGTACACGATTTCCACGCCTCCGTGTCGATCCCACTCGCGGCGTGGGGGGGGGGGGGGGGGGGGGGCGGCCGCGCCACCCCCCCCCCCCCCCCAAAAGCGCGCCGCCCCGCCC
>Ga0307373_10006894_pt1 | contig 17915 bp, 20 predicted proteins | sample OX2MG_FD_202534 | JGI IMG/M metagenome (GOLD analysis project Ga0307373, IMG submission 202534) | Soil microbial communities from Risofladan, Vaasa, Finland - OX-2 | ecosystem: Environmental > Terrestrial > Soil > Coastal area > Acid sulfate soil | place: Finland: Risofladan, Vaasa | collected... | reverse complement strand
GCGTCTGTCGAGCCCACCGTCGCCATCATGACCTCCCGCGTCGAGAACCCTACGCAAGAAGGCTTTGCCACTCCGAAGGCGATTCCTACCTAAGACCTACCAAAGCACTATTAGTGCGGGCGTAGCAATCGCCGGCGCGGGGGGGCCGTTCGGCCAGTGCGCCGGCCGGAATGCGCTGGCGGACGATCCGATTGTGGGATTGCACGGGCCCGGTACGCGCCGTCGTCCACGGCCGACCGACGCCGCGATGAGATGCCGGGACATCCGGCCGCTCCGGGTCCCTACGACGTCGGTGGTCTCGCGGCGACCGGCGACCGGCGGCGGGAGCCGCGCCCGAGCGCACGGTCGGGCCAAAAATGGAAATATTTTCCGGGTTTTCGGGCAATAGCGGCGGCGTCCGCCCTTGCGGAGCACGAGCGTCGCTATAAACTCAATAGATCGGATGCACTTAACGGTGATTGCCACCAGTAGGACTGCGATGGGGAGCGTATGGCCGACTCTTCAATAGCGATACTCCACCGTGCGGGCGCGTTGACGACGGCCGAGGCGGCATGCGCGCCGCCGATGAGACCGACGACCGATATTCACCAGCACCTCTGGCCCGAGGAGCCACTTGCCGCCCTTTCGCGCCGTGCGGCGGCGCCGCGTTTGGTGCGACGCGGCCGCGTGTGGGAGCTGTCGGCCCGTGGCGAGCCGGCCTGCTTGGTCTGATCCGGCTGACCACGATCCCGTCCGACGCGCAGATCATGCCGCCGCCGACGGCATCCATCGCATCGTCGTCGCTCCATCGTGCCCGGTCGGGATCGTGGCGTTGTCCGCGGGCGAGGCGCCGCCGCTCTTGGACGCCCACCACACCGGCTTCGCGCGTCTCGGCACTCCGTTTCGCGCCTGGGCAGCTGCGAGTCTGGCCGATCCCGATCCCCAGCTGCTCGGCGCCCGCCTGTCGGACGGATTCGTCGGGCTGTGCCTACCTGCCGGCGCGTTCGCGGGGCCTGGGCACACGTCGGTCGTGGCGCCGCTGCTCGAGGTGTTGACAGGCCGGTCGGCTCCGCTGCTGATCCATCCGGGTCCTGCACCATGGGACGCCGGTTCGGACGCCCCATTGGCGGCGCCGGGATGGTGGCCCGCCCTGACGACGTACGTCCACCAAATGCACCAGGCGTGGTTCGTCGTCAACCGCTTCGTCCGTCCGGACTTCCCGGAGCTGAGGATCTGCTTCGCAATGCTTGGTGGCCTGGCGCCACTCCATGCGGACCGGCTACGCAGTCGGGGCGGCGGCGTGGTCGGCGATCGGTTCACCTTTGTCGAGACGTCGTCGTACGGACCGGCGGTCACCGCCGCCGTGGCCGCCGTCATAGGCGACGAGGCGATCGTGTTTGGCAGCGATCGGCCCGTCGTGGATGCCGCGCCGGCAGTGATCCCGGGGGCACCGACCGCTCGGGACAATGCTGCGCGCCTAATTGATGGGGAGGTAGGGCAGTGAGCAGCGCGACGGTGGCCGGTGGACTGGCGGTGCGAGACCTGCACGAGCTGGTTCGCGAGCTGGCAGACGATCGTGAGCAATGGGTGCCGTTGGTGCGCCACGACCCTCACCAACGGGGCGTCGCCCTGTTGCTGCGCGACGACCAGGTCGAGGTCTGGGTGCTGAGCTGGATGCCAGGGCAGGACACCGGGTACCACGACCACGGCGGGTCGGCTGCGGCGATTTGCGTGACCGAAGGCGAGATTTGCGAGGAGCGGCTGTCATTTGTCGGACCTCCTCGAGGTCAGACGCTCGGCGAGGACGACATTGGCGTGGTCCCCGCGTTGCACATCCACCGCGTCTATCACGCCGGTGCGGTGCCATCGGTGTCGATCCACGCCTAGTCGCCTCCCTTGGTGGACGTCGGGACGTACACCGCCGATGCCGAGGGGCTCATCGAGCGCCGGGTGCAGCCAGGGGACCACGAACTGCTGCCCTGACCCGGTGCTAGCACCGGGTCAGGGCAGCAGTGGGCCAGAGACCTGCGGCCCCGTCGCGCGGCACCGCGACATGGGGCCGCGCGGGACTCTAAGGTGGCGTGAATGGCACCACGCGACAGAGTTTTCGCGCTCGCTGCGCTGACCGCCCTCGCGCTCCTTACCGGCTGCGGGGGTGCGACCTCGAACACGTCGACCACGCCGCTGACCGGTACGGTCTCGACGCCGGCGGCGCGCACGAGCACGGGATCGATATCCGGCGCGAGGTCACCGACGAGGCCGCCATCTGCGCCCACGCGCGACCCGGGGGCACTGCCCCAGACCGCCACGAAGCCGGCAACCCACGACGTCTTCGATGCGCAGATGCGCATGCTGTGGGCCGCGATCGTCGCAGGGTCGCCACGGTCCGGGCGCCAGGTGTTCTTCCCCGAGGCGGCCTACCGTCAGCTCAAGGCCATTCCCGACCCTACGAGCGACTACGTCTACCGGCTGCGTGCCTTCTTCGATCTGGACCTCGCCGCGTACCACGCCCACGTCGGGCCCACGCCGGCGCGGGCCAGGTTGGTCGCGATCGAGGCGGATCCGGCGCTCGCCGCATGGATTCCGGCTGGGGCCTGTGAGAATGCGGTGGGGTACTGGCATCTCCCGGGAACGCGCTTGGTGTACGCGGTCGGAGGGCGCACGTACTCCTTCAGGGTCTCGTCTCTGATTTCGTGGCGCGGGGTGTGGTACGTCATCCACATGGGGCCCAACCCACGTCCGGTCAACGTGGGCACGGTCGATGATCCCCAGATCGGTCCCGGCGTCGCGGGTCCGAGCGGCGGATGCTGATGCAGGTCACGGTCGTTGCGGCGTCCATCCCAGTCACGTCGAGGCGGCGCTACTTTGGAGCGCCCGTCGGCGCCACGCCATCCCGGCGCCTTGGGATGTAGCGCCGGTTCGCAACGAACCCGAACGCTGCCGCGACAAGGCTGACGACCCCCCCGAGCACGAGCGGTGCGCGTCCACCAAGCGTGTCGGCGAGCCAGCCCAGCAATGGGCCGCCAATCGGTGTTGTGCCGGCAATGAGGACCGTTTGCAGGGCCAACACGCGTCCGTGCATTTCCGCCTTGCCTTCGACCTGGACGATCGCGGTGGTCGAGGTCAAGTACAGGATGCTGGCCATGCCAACCAGGAAGACCACCGGCACGGCGGCACCGACTCCCGGCACCGCGGCGAGCAGCAGCATGGTGACGCCGAGCGCCACGGCGCCGATGATGATGTGTCGCATTCGGACGAGGCTCCGGTGGGCAACGACCAGGGCGCTCACCACCGCTCCCGCGCTGAGCACCGAGTAGAGCACAGTGAACACCGTGCCGGTGCTGTGCAGACCGTCAGTCACAAAGAGCGGGAGCGTAACGTTGAAGTTGTACGACAGGGTGCCGATCGCGGCGAGCATCACGAAACTGATCCACAGTGACGGCATCGATCTGACGTAGCGCAGGCCCTCGCGGACCTCGCCCTTGGCTCTTGGTGTGGGCGGCCGGCGGTAGAGCTCGACCGGCCGCATGATGTGTAGGCACACGAGGACCGCGACATAGCTGGCCGCATCGAGCACAAAGCACCAGCCGAAGCCCACGGTCGCCACGAGGAGGCCCGCCAACGCCGGTCCGAAGATGCGCGACACGTTGACGACCGCGCTGTAAAGCACGACCGCGTTGGGGATGTCCTCGACCGGGACCATTTCGGACACGAACGAGCGCCGCAGCGGATTGTCGAACGCCAAGAGCGTGCCGCCGACCACGGCCAGGCCGTACAGGCCCGCGAGCGGAGGGTGCGGCAGGAACGCCAGGATGGCGAGGCCGATCGACTCGGCCATCTCGAGACTTTGGGTCAGCAGCAGGAAGCGCCGCTTGTCGGATCGGTCGGCGAGGGCGCCTCCCCACGCGGACAAGAACAGGATTGGGCCAAACTGGCATGCGGCGAGCAGGCCCACGGCAAGCCCGCTGCCGGTCAGCTTGAGCACGAGCAGGATGAGCGCGACGTTCGTCAGCCAATTGCCGGTGTTCGACACGATCTGGCCGATGAAGTACAGCCGGAAGTTACGGTGCCGCAGGGAGAGGAACGTCGCCGCGAGCGCGCGGTTCAGGCGGCGGGTGATCGAATTGTCGGGTATGCCCAAGCTCACGAGACCTGCAGCACGTCGAAGACCAGGAGCGACGTGGGGTCGAGATGACGGGTGGATACCCGCTCAGCCACCGCGGCGTCCGCGCACGGCAGCAAACCTATCCTGCGCGCGTTAACCAGGGCGGCGGGTGCGCACCGGCCGGATGGCGTCCGATCGGGGATCGGTGTGGCTATGGGATCCGGGCGTCGCGATGTGATGCGGCGACCCGACGATCGTGGTCGGTCAGATCCGCGTCCCTGACCCGCATGACGCGTGTCCAGTGCTCGCACACCGGACATCGCTGGATGCGGCCTCCGCCGAGGCGAACCGCCTTGACGGAGACCCCGGCAACCCAAATCGTCGTGAACAGGTGCCCGTGGCGGCACCGCACGACGACATTGCCGCCCATAGGGTGGCCACCACGCCGTACGGCACGTGTGTTGAGCACCACCGCCAGGACCGCGACGGCAAACACGACGACGAGCCAGACCACAGCGTCAGCGTACGCCAGCTGTGGTGTCGCCGTCGGCGACGCCTGACGCTCCGTCGGGGCCGCGAGGTCAGTGCGCGCCCGCGAACAGCAGCCCGTACTGCACCAGGTGGCGGTCCCCAAGGTACTCCTCGGTGACCCGGAGCTGGGCATTGCGGCCGAGTCGCGCGGCCTCCTGCGGGTCAGTGAGTAGCGACGCAATGGCGCGCCCGAAGCCTGCGAGATCGGCGGGGTCACCCAGGAGCAGTCCGTGCTCGCCGTCGGTGATCTGATCGACGATGCCCCCGACGGCGCTCGCCACGATCGGCCGCGCCTTCCACATGGCCTCAGTGACGGTGAGGCCGAACCCCTCGGCAAGGCTCTTCTGCACGACGACCCGTGCGTGGCGCTGAAGTGCGTTGACGATTGCGGCCTGCTCATCGGGGTCGGCCATCGGCAGGCACGCCAAGTGGATCCTGCTGCGCTCGGAATGCGGCAGCTGGCGCCATCGCACGATGCACTGCTCAAGGACCACGCGTGCGTCCGGATCGTCGGCGACCCCCGTGACGATCGGACCCGCGAGTACGAGGTGTGCACCGAGTCTCGGGTCGACGTGCTCGGCAAATCCGGCGATCACACCGTCCATATCCTTTTGGTGGTCCCAGCGCGAGACCTGCACCACAAGCGGAGCCTCGGGTGGCGGCGGTGGCCCGGTCTGCAGGATGTCCGCATGCCGGTTGATCCGGCCGGGCGATCCGTCGCCGTGCGCAAACGGCACATCCGGTCGGTGGGACCCGTCGCCGACGAGGCCGACGTAGCCCAGGGTCATGTGCACGGTGCGGTGCGACATCGGCTGGTTCTTCGGTGAGAAGGGATCGATCGACGGCGGGATCACGGTGACCCCCGCGGGGTCTGCCCAGGGAGGGGCGAACGCCGGACGGGAGACCACGTACTCGCTGACGCCGTCCAGATACGGACGAAGGAATTCCCAGGCGCGTCGCGTCCATTCGTTCGGTACGTCGCATCCGACGTGGCAGCGCCAGAACACCCGGGCACCCGCAGCGGCGAGGACTCGAGCCAGGCCAGCCGGTTGGGGATCGTGGAGGAGAATGACGTCGCCTCGTCGGACCACCACCAGGAGTTCGTTGGCGTTCTCGTGCAGTACCTGCTCGTAATGGCGCCGCTCGAATTCTCCGAGCGGGCCACCATCGCCGGGCCCTCCGTAGAGCCCGTGGTGGATGCGCTTCGTGGTCTCGAAGAACGCGTGATCGCCTGAGATCACGAGCCAGCGCGCGTCGATGCCCGCTCCGCGCACGTAGGACAGCAGCGACATCAGCATCTCCGCGACCCCGCCACCGGCCGCGGCGGAGTTGATGTTGATCACCGCGCGCCCGGCCAGCGCGGCATGTGCTACCTCGGCGACGTGCTCGACCGTCTCCATGCGTTCGACCCCGATCAGCGGGGCGAGGCGTGCGATGTCGACCGCCTGGACCTGCACCTCATGCAATCGCGTCTGTGCCGTCGCGATCCCCGCTTGCCGGTCCCAGTGGGGTGGATGACGTGCCGTGTCGAGCCTCGGAAGCGGCACGCGTCGGTCGCTGCACACCTTACGCGTGGTTGCCGGCGGCCGCCGGGCGGATTGTGAAACCGACCCCGCCGCGCGATGCTCGCCCGCCCGCTGGCGCCGACCCGTCGGCGTTGGAGCGCATCGGAGCCCCGGCGATGCGCTCCAACGCCGTAGCCGAGTCGATTCGGTGCCGTCCGTCGCCTCCGCGGGCGTGCCTGCCGCCGATCGCAGTGTTCGCCTTGGCGAGCTGGTTGCCGATCGGTCGCCCGGCCTTGTTGCGCCCACGTGGCGGGCCTACAGTCGGGGAGTCCGGACGGTGACCACGTCGGCGCCGCACAGCACGGCAAACGAAACGGAACGGTGATCATGAGCGATGCAGCCCTCGACGGGCTTGGACCCGTTGACTACGTTGTCGTCGAGTTTCCGTCCGGAGCGAGCAACTTCACCGGCGAGATGGCGGCCGAGCTCATCGCCCTTGTGGACTCCGGAACGATTCGTCTGATTGACGTGTTGGTGCTCACCAAGGCCGAAGATGGCAGCGTCGAGGCCATGGAGCTCTCGGATGTCGGCGAGTTGGGGGAGCTGCGCGCGCTCGAGACTGAGCTGGCTGAATTGCTGGCCGCGGAGGACGTCGCGCATCTGGCAGCCGCCATGGACCCGGGCACCACCGCCGGTGTCCTGGTCTGGGAGAACGTGTGGGCGGCGCCGTTGGCGTCGGCGGTGCGGCGCTCCGGGGGCCAGTTGATCGCCGATGGACGGATTCCGATCCAGGCGATCATCGCATCCATCGAAGCCGACGAAGCAACCGCGACCGAAGGAGAATGACCATGCCCCTCAGGCCAGCACGAGTCGGCAGAGTCGGCGTCATCCGCGCGCCAGTAGCGAAGACCGCAGTCGTGGCCAAGGCCGTCACACCCGGCCCGGCGCCCATTGCGAAGACCGCGGTCGTCGCCGCTGCGGTCACGCCTGGAAGGCGTCGCCGGCGCATCTAGGGCTCGCTTGGATGGCGCCGGTGTGTGTTTCACGAACGCCGGCGCGACCGGCCATCGCCACACTTGAGCATTCGCGGGATGGGTACCATCCGGCGCGGATGCGCGGGCCGGTGGTCATCCGGTGACCGTCAAGCTCCCGAGGACAGCGCGCGGAGAACCTCATCGTGAAGAAGAAGCGCAAGAAAAAGAAGAGGTCGCTGAACCCTGGAGTACTATCTGGGGTGATGGGCGATTCTCTTTATGAGATCGAGCAGATCCTGACGGCGTCGGGTTCCGAACCCGAGTCCGCGCCGCGCGAGCTTCGCGGCATCCAGGCCCAGCTGACGCGGTTTGCGGCGGATATCGAGGCGGCTAGGCGGCGGCTAGAGTCGGTGCGTCCCGCGCTCGCCGCCGCGCGCCAGCGGTTGGCATTGCTTGAGGCTGCGCAACCAGCGCTTGTGGAGGCCCGTCGGCGCCTGTACGCGCTTGAGGCCGCCGGCGCTGGACTTGATCAAGTCCACACACGCGTCCGGACACTTTCGCCAAGCCTCGAGTCTGCGCGGCGCGCGCTCGAGACGACCGCCGCGGGGATGCCGCCGTCAACGCGGCAACAGGTGCGGCAACTTGCCACCGAACTCGACGCCGTCTCGCGCGCGCTAGCTGTACCGACGCCGATCCTCGAGGCGCTTCGGCAGCGGGTGCGGGCGCTGGAGGCGCTGGAGCCCCTTCTTATGGCGGCCCGCGACGAGGTCGAGGCCCTCGAAGCCTTGGTCCCCGTCGTCGAAACAGCGCGCCACGATCTGCGCGCGCTTGCCACGGACCTCGAGGCCCCGCGACGGGCCCTCGACGCGGCCATCGGGACGTTCCCGGCGACGCTCGGGACGCGAGGGGCGGTACCGATCGACTGAACGTCTCCAACGGCTCGCCGGAGGCGCGTTGCGGCCTGAACGGCGCGGGGACGAGTTGGCGGCGACCCGGCGGCCGCGGCCACCCAGCTGCGAGGCGGTGTCGAGCGGCTGACCACGGTCGACGCCACGCCAATCGGACGCCGGCCCGGATCGTCATTCCGCAGGTCAACGAGGCCGGACGGTCCGTCGGATGACGTCCATTGACCCGGTTACGGCGTGTGTGAGACCGTCTCGGCGCCTTTCAACTCACCATCCCCGGATGTGCGTGTGGCCCACAACCTCGAAGACAAGCTCACCTTGGCCCTCAGGGCGGGGAGGGCCCTGGGTGCGGGTGGCTTCGCTGCGATCGACTTTGAGACCGCGACTGCCGCGCGTGCCAGCGCGTGCTCGGCGGGCGTCGCGGTGGTGCGCGAAGGCTACGTACACGAGGTGCGGACATGGCTCATCCGGCCGCCCGACAACGAGTATGACCCCTTTAACATCGCGATCCACGGCATCACGCCCGACATGACCGCTGACAGTCCAACGCTGTCCGAGGTCTGGCCGGAAATGTCGAGCTTCGTTAACCAGCGACCACTCGTGGCCCATAACGCCGCATTTGACATGGGCGTCCTTCGCGCGTCGCTGGCGACGGGCGGTATGTCATGCCCGGACCTCGACTACGCCTGCACGTATCAACTCGCCCGACGCGTCTGGCGCGGGCGCCTTTCCTACCGTCTGAATGATCTTGCTGCAGAGGGCGGGCTCCGCGTAGACCACCACGAGGCCGGGTCCGACGCGGCCACCGCTGCATTACTCGGCGTTGCCTTGTGCGGCGTGGCGGGTCAGCACCTGATCCCCGACGCGGTCCACGCCATCGGGCTCCATATGCGCCATCTATCGGAATTCGGCCAGACGATCCGCCCGTCCGGCTTCCAGCCGGACGTCGGCGCAATCCCCGAGAGCGGTCCATTCGTCGGCAAGACGGTGGTGTTCACCGGTGCACTCGTGCTGTCGCGGACCGATGCGGCCCAGCTGGTCGCCAACGCCGGGGGACACGTCGAGACAACGATCTCACGCGCTGCCGACTACCTGGTCGTCGGCGTTCAGGACCCCGAGAAGGTCAAAGACGGTGTTCGATCATCGAAGATGATCAAGGCGGCAGCGCTTGCGGCTGACGGCGCCCCTATCGAGATGCTCTCCGAAGCCGACTTCGTTCGCATGCTCGCCGCGTAACGATGTGCCAATCTGGCGGGACGGACACGGCGACGTCAGACCGTGACCCGTGAGCCACGGCACCGGTCGCGCCGCGTGTACGGGCGCTCTTCGGCATGGGCACGGTAGGACTCGGGCGTGCATTGCTCGGGACGATGTCCCCCGTAGTGGCTGGTCGCTGCCAAGACCGCGGAACTGGCGGGTTGAGAGGGTGCCGTGCTGGACCCAGATACATTGGGCCGCTCAGACTGTGCTCTCGGCAACTCATCCGGTCAAGCGGACGTCGCGACGCGCCAAGTATCGGCGTGCCTTGCCATCAGCGCTGCCGGCGCCCCGTCCGCGCCGGGCGGCGCGTTCGGATTGCCGACCACGCATCTCGGGCGAGGCGACGTGTCCGCGGTCGATGAGATCGACGCCGACATCCCCGAGATACGCACGCGGTCGCGATAACCGCCGTCCGTGCGCACCGCAACCATCGGAATGGCGATCACCCGGCGGCCGCATCCCGCCGGGTGATCGTGAGCCGGGCCCCCCAGGCCCCGCTCATCGGCGGCGGTGCACCTCGCGAGTCTCCGCCGCCTGCAACCGGTTTAGCAGGGATTGCTGGACCCCAGCTGTGTGCGCACTGGCGGGTTCGTGGGTCCAGATCGTCTATATGCGGGTGTTTCGTAGATATTCCGACAAGAAGGCGAAACACGGCACACGAAAATCGGTCCGAAAATCATATTGCGAGTGCGATCTCGCGCCGACAGGCGGCATCTCGAGATGCTCGCGTCCACGTTCGGCGAGCGCGCGGCGTCCGTGGGCTCCGAATAGTGGCTGGCGCGGCACACCGAGACGTGTGCGGAGACGCGGCCGAGTTCGGCCAGTTTCGGGCCTCACACGGGGGCGGGCCCGGTGACCTTGCCGCCTGAAGGGAGCGGTGATGCGCACGACCCCGCGCCGGGCACCGCCGGTCGCCTGTGGATCGGATCGGACACGGAACGGTTCGGCAAGCGCCTCGATTGGGCGTGTTGATGGGCGTAGCACGATGCGAGTCGCAATCCTGGCGACGGCCGGCTGGTGGATGATCGTTGTTGAGCCAACGCCGGATGCCATCGACCCCGCGAAACCCGTCCAGTCAGGGCCCGCATGGAGCACTACGGCGTAATGATCCGTCGTGTGGCCGGTCTGTGGCGGTGCACCGGTCCGACCGAGCGCCGACGGAGGTTGTTCCGCGCTACCCAGGCCGTCCCGGCCCAGATCGCGCACAACCCGGGGCCCAACCAACCGCCTGTGGCAGAGCGGGCCGGCCTGAGGGCGCGCGACTTCCGAGGCGACGCTGGCTAGGGTTCGCCCATGGCGGACTGGTACCGGACGCAACTCGTCGACACGGGGCGCTCCGTGGCGCTCTGGGTCTTGATTGGGTTTCTCGTGACCTACGGGCTCACCCGATGGATAACGCGTCGCATTCGTGCGCGCGATGCCAGCGGAGCCGATGACGAGGGCGCGTCAATCAAGGACGTCTACATCGGTGGTGTTCACGTCCACCACCAAGTCTGGGGAATCCTCCTCATCCTGACCGTCGGCCTCGTCGAGTTTCGCTACCACCCGGACTCGCCGTGGAAGGACATTCTCGGCGCTCTGTTCGGCGTGGGCGCGGCGCTTGCCCTCGATGAGTTCGCCCTGTGGTTCCACCTCGAGGATGTGTACTGGACCGATGAGGGGCGCAAGTCAATCGATGCGGTCATGGTCGCCGTCGTCGTCGGGGTCGCGGTCCTGTTGAGCTCCTCACCAGTTGGGCTCGATCCGAATACCGCCCGCAACGAGGGGTACCTCATCGCGTCAGCCACGGTGATCATCAATCTGACATTCGCGATCATTTGCTTCCTCAAAGGGAAGCTTGCGACCGGCCTCGTCGCGCTTCCGGTCCCGCTGGTCGGTCTCATCGGGGCAATCCGGCTCGCGAAGCCGTCGTCATTCTGGGCCAGGCGGTGGTACACGGAGCCCAAGATGTCGAAGGCGACGGCGCGCTTCGGCGAGCAACACGACGCGCGCCGTGAGCGACTGCGCGATCTCTTCTCGGGCGGGCGCTGGTAGGCGGCGCCGCCGGACGATTTGGCTCTTCACGCTGCGTGCCCGCCATGCGAGCGGCGCGGCGCAGGAGTTGCGAACGGCCTCCCGACGTTCGAGCCGCTACGAGCGATTCGGGGGTTGGGCGCCCAACGACGCGAACCTGGGCCCACGGGGACGCTGAGTCGCCGGAGGTTCGCGTCACGCGGAGTCCGACAGGCCACGGGCGCAGCGTGGTGAGCGTCGCGTCGAGACGTCACTGCTGAGACCGCGCCTCGCGCCCACGTGACTGATGTCCCCCATTGGTCCCGTGTGCCGCACACGCCGCAACGCGCAATGAACGCGTCCGCTTCGCGGGTCCCGCCCGGCAACGTTCGGTGATTTCACACTCGCAGCCAGACCCGCATCGGCGGTTCAGTTCGTGCGCGCTGGCCACGGTCGGCGCGATACGCGGATCTCATCGCCCGCCCCGCGGCCGTGCCGGGGATGGGTTGGGAGCCGGCAGCGGTGGTCGGCTCTGATCCGCACAGCAATCGCATGCCGCCACCCACCCACCTGCGCGCAGTTCAGCCTCCGGCCATCGCCCCGACGACATGGAAGGGCTCAGTACCGGCTGCGACCGCCTCCGGCAGCGGTGCGTCTGGTGGTTCGTGGGAGAGGTCCTGGTTGCCGGCGAAGAACCGGATGAACGGCCGCCGTCGCCGGGTCGCCGGGTCACGGACCGTCCCGCGCAACATCGGATATGCGGATTCGAGCGTGTCCAGCACGAGCCGCTGGGTCGCCGGTCCGTCAATGTCCAGCTCGATCTCCCGCCCGGTGCCCGCGAGGGCCGAAAGATGCTGCGGCAGGACGACGCGAATCATGACAACGCCTGGACCTCCACGGACAAGACCCTCGGCAGATCACGAACGATCGGGTTCCAGGTGTCGCCGGCGTCCGACGAGGCGTAGACCTGTCCGCCAGTCGTGCCGAAGTAGATCCCGCACGGATCGAGCGTGTCGACGGCCATGGCGTTGCGCAGCACGTTCACGTAGCAATCGTGCTGTGGTAATCCGCGCGTCAGCGGCTCCCACTCCTCGCCGCCGACCCGGGTCCGATAGACGCGCAGCCGTCCGTCGGGCGGATAGTGCTGGGAGTCGCTCGTGATGGGCACGACATACACGGTGTCGGGTTCGTGAGCATGGACGGCGATCGGGAATCCAAAGTCGCTCGGAAGGTCGCCGCTGATCTCCTGCCACGACTCGCCCCGATCCTCGCTGCGCATGACGTCCCAATGCTTCTGCATGAACAGAACATCGGGCCTCGCGGGATGCCGGGCGATTCGATGGACGCAGTGTCCGGTCTCTGCGTCGGGATCCGGGATGCCCTCGGAGCGTAAGCCACGGTTGGCCGCCACCCACGTTTGGCCGCCGTCATCGCTTCGGAACACGCCGGCAGCCGAGATCGCGACGTGCAGATGCTCCGGATTTGACGGGTCGACGAGGACCGTGTGAACGCACAGACCGCCCGCCCCCGGTTGCCAGCTACCGGCCGAGTGATGCGTGCGGAGTCCGGGCAGCTCGGTCCATGTCGCGGCGCCGTCGGTTGATACGAACAGCCCGGCATCCTCGGTCCCCGCAAAGAGGGTGTCCGGATCGGTCAGCGAGGGTTCCAGATGCCAAATCCGGGTGAACTCCCACGGATGCGGAGTACCGTCGTACCACAGGTGAGTTCCCGGATCCCCGCGGTAACGCAAGTCGTTTCCGACCGGGTGCCACGACCGACCGCCGTCGTCCGACCGCTGTACGACCTGCCCGAACCACCCGGTCGACTGGGAGGCGTACAGACGATCTGGATCGGCCGGAGATGCCGCCATGTGGTAGATCTCCCAGCCGCCGAAGTACGGGCCGTCGACGGTCCAGTCCGTGCGGCCACCGTCGGCGGCAAGCACAAAACCGCCCTTCTGGGTTCCGACAAGCACTCGCACCGCAGTCATGGCATGCCTCTCCTTGTCGGTTGGGCGCTCCAGATGATCGCGTTCCGGCGCACAGAGAAGTTATTGACGATAGATCGTCCATCCGTCAAGCCCGACGGATGTCGGGCGTTCTGGCACACGCGACCGATAATTCGTAACGCAATTCAACAACGTAATTGACCGCCCCACCGCGACAACGGGAGGCTCGTGCGGAGGCGGCCGCCGGGTCGCATCGTGCATGAAGGTCACGAGCGACCAGCCGTGGGCGAGCCCCACCAAGCGGAGTCGAGAAGCGTCTCACCATCGCGCGGGTAGCGGTCCGAGTGCCACGGTCCGTCTCGTGAGGTCTCGGTCCTCGAGAGCGAGACCGGGGGATGGGCGCGACACGACTCGAACCTGTGAGCCTGGGATTGCGAGTTGCCAAAGGACGTGTGCCTGGCCTTCCGCGTCGTCGTAACTTCGCTGCGAGTCGGGTGCTTCCGAGCGCGTGCCGACGCGCCCATTTTCCTCACTTACCGCGGTGTCGGGTGACACGTTTGTGACTCTGCCAGTCGGATCACGATTGACCCGCCTGACCCGTGTCGGCGGCAGACCTGCGGGTGCGGCGCAGGGGCAGGCGCTGCACCTCAACGGCGGCGTGTGGTTTGTGATGTCGCCATTTGGGGCGACCATCCGCACGAAGCCATGACCGTAGGCGCGAGTCGCCCGGTGTCGACTGGGCTCCGCGCGTGAATCACAGGCCCGGATGACCATTTCGGTCCACGGTGATCTTGATCGACGAATGGCCGAGATACTTGGAGATCACTTGTGGGTGCGCGCCGCAATCGACCCCCCGGAGGCGTTAGTGTTCGGAAGGTGTGGGTCCTCGCCATCGTCAATGAGAAGGGCGGCAGCGCCAAAACCACGACGGCGGTGAATCTCGCGGCGGCGCTCGCCGAGATCGACCGTCGGGTGTTGGTCGTCGACCTCGACGCCCAGGCGAACGCGAGCCTGTGGCTGGGCGTCAACGACGAGGGGCAGGACCTGCTTGAGGTCCTACTCGGCAAGCGCGCGATCGACGACGCCATCCGTCCGGCGCCGTCGCTTGCGGGGGTCGACGTGCTGCCTGCCTCGCGGCGGCTTGGCAATCTCGCCGGACAGGTTGGCTGGGCCGAGTTCCCCCAGGGTCTGCTCCGTGAACGGCTGACCCCATTGGGCGAGCGCTACGACTACGCCCTGCTGGACGGCCCGCGGGCCGTCGATCTGCTGAGCACCAACGCGCTGGTTGCCGCTCACGGGGCGCTCGTGCCACTGATCCCGGAAACGCTCGCGTACCTCGGGCTGGTCGCCATGGACGCGGCCATCCAGAGCGTGCGCCCGGTCCTGAACCCGACGCTCGAGGGCCCGCGCGTGCTGCGCAGCCGTTGGGAGGACCGCACACTGGATGCGCGCGCGGTGCTCGCCCAGACCGACGCTCAGTTTGGGCCAGCCATCATGCGGAGCGTTGTGCGAGGGGACATCGCCGTCCGCCACGCGGCGCGGGCTGGCCGTCCCGTCCTCGCGGGAGCGCGCAGCAAAGCCGCAGACGACTTTCGCGCCCTGGCCATCGAAGTTGAAGAATGGGCTGGACATACACAAGGACGAATCGATGTCTGACAAACGATCGCCAGGTCGGGGTCGCCGTGCTACCCCACCACCGCGCGACATCCTGGCCGGTCGGGTCCGTGCGGAGGAGCTGCCTGACGTTGCCCGCCCAGATGCGCCGGCGCCGGCGGAGCAGCACACGAGCCTGGATGCGCCGCTGAGCGCGTCGTCGCACCCGCCGCCGGTCAACGCGCTGGCCCGGTCGGTGCTCGAGCTTGGACGGCTCCCATTGGCGGTTACCGAGGCTACTCTGGAAGGTCAGGCCCGCACGATCGAAGGTTGGGTCGCCCGGGGGGCGGTCCCGACGGTGTTCGTGCCTGGAGCCGTGGTGCTCACTGCCGAGATCCGACTTCTGACGCGGATGCTACGTGCGGTCTCCGGACCGAATTTGACCGGTCGCTAGGGGACCGGCTGCACACGGGCCGCGGGCCCATCGTCATGCGATACGTCTCGGCGGTGGCGCTCGAGAACGCGCCGCTATGCGAGGCCCTGCGCCAAGCGTCGCGGGGCCGAGGGATGTCCGCGCGGGTTCGTCAACGACCGTGCTCACGAGTCATCCACGTGATTCGAGCGAAGTCGGTGGCTGCGCCGCTGATCCCCGGGGCCTTTGGCCGACGTTCATGGTCAAGCGTCCGACCGCCTGCGCGCGGCCACCGCTAACCTGGCAGGAGATTCATCGCGGGGGCAAGCTGCGGCCACCGGCGTCCACAAGGAGCGCTGATATGGGATTTCGCATCGTTCGCGTCGCCGATCAAGAGTGGCGGTCGACGAATCCGTTGGGGGTCGTCAACACCAACCTCACGAGTCAGCTCGGCTTTGACGACCTTGCGTTGCGCCTCTGGCGGGTCTCCCCCGGGCAGGCGATGCCCCGCCACCGTCACCAGTTTCAGACCGAGATCTATGTGCTCTTGGAGGGCACGGGCCGACTCCGAGTAGACGACACCCTGCTTAGCGTGGAGCCGCTGACGTCAGTGGTCGTGGAACCAGAATCCGTGCGGCAAGTGTTCAACGACACCAGCGGTGACGCACTCTGGCTCATCGCGGGCGTACCGCCGGAGGCGTTTCCTCTCACCGGCGACCAGCACGCCGCCGAGCGCGATCGTCTCTACCCGGACGGCGTCGAGGCGCTGCCACCAGAGCTCGACGCCTAGGTGTGTGGGCAGCAGTCGTCGTCGCAGGCTTGATCCGGCGAGCCGAATCCGACTGGCGCGCAGTCTGCGCACGCCTCACCGCGCCACGCGTCCAGACCTGACTTCACTGCAACGGCCGCGATGAACAGGCCTGCGAGTGGATCGAGCCACCAGGCACCAAGTAACGACTGGCCGGCGAGTCCGATGAGGACGGCGCCAGCCATCGCCGCGCAGAGCATGTTCTGTGCCCCCTCGCCCTGGGTGGCAGCGGATCCCAGACGAGCGCCGAGGCGTTGCTTGGCGCGCCCGAGTACCGGCATGAGGACGATGCTGCTCGCGGCCACGACGATGCCGACGGGACTCGGGCCAGCGTGATGTTGTGTGGCAAGGTCGTATGCCGACTGTACGGCGATGTACGGCGCAAGGATCCAGAACGAAATCGCGACCGCCGTGTGGGCGGCGTGCTCGGATGTCTCGGAGTCGATACGCGAGCCCGTAAAGCGCCAAATGACGATGACCGACGCCATCCCTTCAACGCCGGACGACAGTCCAAAGCCCTCGAGCGCCACCGATCCCGCGATGAGACCGGCGATCAGGCCAACGCCGCCCTCGACCCCCATCCATGCGAGCGAGAGCCATGACAACATGCGCGCCCGTCGGGCATCGCGCAGCCACGCGGTGTCGCGAATCGGCGACCGACGCGCCTCGACGTGCTGCTGGTCAGATCGGACGTTGCTCGACGTGATCGCCCCTCGATGTCGGGCGCGGACGCTCAGATCGAGTATAGGCCGGGCCGGCGATTCCGTCTTCGTCGCGGAAGGAAGTGCGACGACGCGCCCCGCATCTGGCGGGGATGCGGGCGGCGTTCGACGCGCTCTGTGCAATGTGTTGCGCAACGTCTTTAACGTCGGTGCAACGCCCGAACGCAAATCTCGACGCAGTCGGCGATGTGTAGTTCGCCATGCCGAGACAATAGAAACCACGGGGAGAGCAGGGGATTCATAGATGGGCGCGGCAGGACTCGAACCTGCGACCCAGGGAATATGAGTTGCCGAAGAGCGTGTCTGAAGCCCTGTGCGACTTCCCGAGTCACCTAGTACTCAGCGCGTTCCGGGAATCGCGATGACGGTCCGGCTTCCGGGAGCTCGAGTGACACTGGCGTGACACCCGGTGCCAGCACCCGCTAGTCGTCGTGGCACCCGACACCCTGACTCCCTCGGTGCGCCGGCCGATGCACGAACGTGACAGTCGGCTCGGCGCATAGCGACGAACCGCGCGCGGCCAGGTCGATCGGGCGCCGTTGCTGGCGGCGCATGCGAACCCCCTGCGCGCTGAGGCCTGCGCGCCGCAGACCGACATGGAGATGTACATCGCCAGCATCTGGCAGATCGTTCTGGGCATCCGCGACATCGGCATCGAAGACGATAGCTTCGAGCTCGGCGCGATCGTGTGCGCCAGTCGTCGCGGACTACATGCCGCGACGGCGGCGTCGCGCCGGACACCTCGGCCGTGTCAGACTTCGTCCGGGGAGACGCGACAATGTCCCAAGCGCTTCACCGTCGGTTGCTGATACCGCGCTGGACGTGGACGTCCGTCGTGCGGTGGAATAGTGCCCAGAGGGTGCAGCGGACGGCTCTCGGTGCACCCTGCTGAGCTTGTCGTACGCGCCGCCCCTGCGCGGGGTGCACACGTCGACGCGATTGCAGGGTCGGCGGACTCGGCCGACTCGCCGGCCACGCGATCCGACCGCCACCGGACCGCCCTCGTTCGCTGGCGTGCGAAGGAGTCGTACGGGTCATGCGCCACGGCGGTAGGACGCCTCGACGCATGCGCCGTGGTCGACCCTGCGATCACCGCACGCGAGTGCGCGTGGGTCAACGGACGCGTGCGCGTCACCGGTGGTGTGGCGCGCGTGCGTCTGTGGCGCCGCGGTCCGTTTACC
>Ga0307373_10006893_pt1 | contig 17919 bp, 14 predicted proteins | sample OX2MG_FD_202534 | JGI IMG/M metagenome (GOLD analysis project Ga0307373, IMG submission 202534) | Soil microbial communities from Risofladan, Vaasa, Finland - OX-2 | ecosystem: Environmental > Terrestrial > Soil > Coastal area > Acid sulfate soil | place: Finland: Risofladan, Vaasa | collected... | reverse complement strand
AATTTCTTCGATGGCGTCTTCCCAGGATGCGGGCGCGAGCGCGGCGCCTCTGCGGACGAGCGGCTGGCGAATGCGCTCGGTGTTGGTGGTGAAGTCAAAGCCAAAGCGGCCCTTGGCGCAGAGGAATTCGCCATTGATTCCGGAATGGTCGCGATTGTTCGCGCGAATGATTTCATTGGTGCGGATCGAGAGCGTTGTCTTGCAGCCGTTGGAGCAGTGGGCGCATGCCGTGCCGAAGTATTTCATCTCCCAGGGCCGCGTCTGGTAACGATACGTGCCGCTGGTAAGCGCGCCGACGGGGCAGATATCGATGCACATCCCGCATTCTTCGCAGGCGAGCGCGCTCGAATCGTTTGGAATGATGACGGACTGAACGCCACGTGCGCCCACGCCGAGCGCTTTCACGTCCATGCCCTCATCGCATACGCGCACGCAGCGGAAACAAAGGATGCAGCGCGGGGCGTCGTAATACACGAGCGGAGACCATTTTTGCTCGGGATAATGGAGCTTTTCCTCGATGAAACGGCTGTGGTCGATGCCGTAGGTGAACGTCATGTCCTGCAATTCGCATTCGCCACCCTTGTCGCAGACGGGGCAATCGAGCGGATGATTCGTCAGGACGAATTCGAGCATGTCCTTGCGCGCCTTGTGAACGGCGGGCGTATCGGCGTGAACGATCATGCCCTCTTCCGCGACGAGCGTGCACGCGGTCGTCATCTTGCGCGCTTTTTCGACTTCGACCAGGCACATGCGGCACGCGGCCTGCAGAGCGAATCCCGGGTAATAACAGAACGATGGGATCTCGATGCCCGCCTGCTTGGCGGCTTCAATCACCAGAGAGCCAGCGGGCACGGAAAGCTTCTGGCCGTTTAGTGTGAAGGTGATCAGCTTCGTTTGCGTTTCCGGCATAATTCCTTTGCGATTCCTTTACCGGCCTACCGTGCCATGGCCAGCACGTCGGCCGGCTTGTGCAAGCATTTACCGTGCAGATGATCCTCGAATTCGTTGCGCCATTTGCGCACGATGCTCATCGTCGGCAGCGCGGCGGCGTCGCCCAGCGCGCAGTGCGTTTTGCCGAGCATGTTCTCCGAGACTTCGTCGATGAGCGGAATGTCTTCCTGCCTGCCGCCGCCTTCGTGGAAGCGGTCGAGCATTTGGCGCAGCCAGGCAGTACCTTCGCGGCAGGGAATGCACCAGCCGCAGGATTCGTGAGCGTAGAAATGCATGATGCGGCGCGCGACATCGACCATGCAGGTATCTTCATCCATCACGACCAAGCCGCCGGAGCCGAGCATCGAGCCGATCTTGGCGACCGAATCGTAGTCCATCGCTACATCGCATTCATCGGCGCTGAGCAGCGGGCACGAACTTCCGCCAGGGAGAACCGCTTTCAGTTTTTTGCCGTTGGGTATACCGCCGGCAACTTCATGGATCATACGATTCAGATTGAATCCCAGCGGCAATTCGTAGATTCCGGGCCGATTGACGTGGCCGGAAATCGAATAGAGGCGCGTGCCGCCGTTCTTGGGAACACCCAAGCTGGCATACCAATCGCCGCCCTTGCGGATGATGAGCGGAGCGGTGCTGAGCGTCTCGACATTGTTGACAACCGTGGGGCACTGATAGAGCCCCGCGACAGCAGGGAACGGGGGCTTGATGCGCGGATAGCCGCGCTTGCCTTCGAGTGAATCGAGGAGCGCGGTTTCTTCGCCGCACTCGTACGCACCTGCGCCCGTGTGGGTACAGAGATCAAAGTCAAATCCGGTGCCGAGAATATTTTTGCCGAGGTAGCCAGCCGCATAGGCTTCGCCGATGGCTACGTCGAGGATGTCCAAAATGTAGCGGTACTCGCCGCGAACGTAAATGTAGCCCTGATGCGAATCAATGGCCTTTGCCGCGATGGCCGTGCCTTCGATCAGCGCATGCGGGTCCATTTCCATGAGCGGGCGGTCTTTGCTCGTGCCCGGCTCGCTTTCGTCCGCATTGGCGACAATATATTTCGGTTTGGGAGAATTTTTAGGCACGAACGCCCACTTCATACCGGTGGGGAAGCCTGCTCCGCCGCGGCCGCGCAGATTCGACTTTTTCATTTCGTCGATAATCTGCTCGGGAGTCATTTCCTTGAAGGCTTTCTGCAGGGCCTGATAGCCTTCGAGCTCGCGATAGACTTTGAGCGTGCGCGATTCGCGCATGCCGAATCGCTGGCTGATGACGCGGAGTTCGCCGGGCGCCGGCTCATGCACCGAGCCGGAAATCACGGGCACCGGAGCGGGATGCTTGCCAGCGGCAAACTGATCGAGAATCGCATCGGCTTTTTCGGGCGTCAGGTTCTCATAGAAATCGTAATTCACTTGCATCGCGGGAGCGCCCGAGCACGCGCCGATGCATTCGACTTCCTCGAGCGAGAAGATGCCGTTTGGCGTGGTTTGCCGGTTGCCGATGCCGAGACGCTTTTCGACATGCGCCATGATTCCGAAGCCGCCGCGAAGCTGGCAGGAAATGTTGGTGCAAACCTGAACGTGATTTTTTCCCGCGGCCTTGCGGCGCAGCATCGAGTAATAGGCCAGAGTTTCGGTGACCTCGGTCATGTTCAGATGGAGACGCCGAGCGATTTCCTCGAGAATTTCATCGCTCAGGTGGCCGTATTCATCCTGCGCGTACATCATCATGGGAATCAGGGCGGATCGCTTGACGGGATAGCGTCCCACAAGCTGCTGAAATTTGGCGTCAAGCTGCGCGGGCAATTGCATCAGCGGTCCACTTCTCCGAGAACGATATCGATCGTGCCGATACTCGCGACGACGTCAGCAATCAGCTTGCCGATGACGAGATGCGGCAGCGCCTGCAGGTTGATGAACGAAGGCGCGCGCACCTTCACGCGATAGGGCCGGTTCGAGCCGTCGCTGACGACGAAATAGCCCACCTCGCCGCGCGGCGACTCGATGGCTTGATAGACTTCTCCGGGCGGCGGCGTAATTCCCTCGGTCCAAATCTTGAAGTGATAAATCAGGCCTTCGATCGAGGTCTTCATTTCCTCGCGCGACGGCGGAATCAAGCCGCGCACCTCGGCGCGAAAAGGGCCTTGCGAGGGGATCTTCTCGATCGCCTGCTTGCAGATCTTTGCGCTTTCCTTTATTTCGGCGACGCGCACCTGGTAACGCGCATAGACGTCGCCGGCGGTCTGCGTCGGGACGCGAAAATCGAATTCCTCGTAGCTGGAATACGGAAAGTATTTGCGGACATCGTAATCGCTGCCGCTGCCGCGCAGCGACGGGCCGGAGACGGCCATGGCAATGGCGTCGTCGAGTTTCAACACGCCCACGCCCTGCGTACGCAGCTTCCAGATCGGGTTCTCGGTGAGCAAATCCTCGTATTCGGCGACGTGCCCGGGCAAAGTCCCCAGAAATTTTGAAATGGATTCGAGATAGCCCGGAGGGGGTTCCAGAGCGAGGCCGCCGATGCGGAAATAGCTGGTCATCATGCGCTGTCCGGAAATGGCCTCGAGAATCTTGAGAATCTCTTCGCGCTCGCGAAAGCAATAGAGGAAGACGCTCATCGCGCCGAGGTCGATGGCGTGTGTGCCAAGCCAGACGAGATGCGAGGAGATGCGAGTGAGCTCCGTCAAGAGAACGCGAATGTATTGCGCGCGCTTGGGGACATCGATATCGGCCAGTTTCTCGACGGCGAGGCAATAGCCGAGGTTGTTCGACAGGTTCGCCAGATAATCGATGCGGTCGGTGAGGGGAATGCACTGGGAATACGTAAGTTTTTCGCAGTTTTTCTCGATTCCGGTGTGCAGGTAGCCTATGACCGGTTCGGCTTTGAGAACGATTTCGCCGTCGAGTTCGAGTATGACGCGCAGCACACCATGGGTCGACGGATGCTGCGGCCCCATGTTGAGGACCATGGTCTTGTTGTGCGTGAGCGGCGTTTCGACGGTCGTGGACATCAGCGATAGCCCTCGACGGGATAGTCCTTGCGGTGCGGGTGGCCTTCCCAGTCGTCCGGCATGAGGATGCGCGTGAGATTCGGGTGGCCTTCGAAGCGCACGCCCATCAGATCCCAGATTTCGCGCTCGTGCCAGTTGGCTGTGGGCCAAATGGGAATCACCGTAGGGACGACCGGGTCCTTGCCCGTGACTCTGACCTTGATTCGGAGACGTTCGCGATGGCTCAAACTGGTTAGGTGATAGTTGACCTCGAAACGCGGCTCGATGGGGAAGCGATCCACGGCGCTGATATCCGATAGAAAGGCGAAATCCAAATCGGGATCGGACTTGAGAAATTCCGCGGCGTTGAGCAAGCGGTTCCGCGGCAAAACGACAGTCGTCTCGCCTCTGAAAGAGATGACTTCGGTGATCCCTTGCGGGTCCCGTTCTTTCAGTTTGCGTACGGCCAGCGGGATCTTTTGTGGCTCGGCTTCCACTCTTATAAGTCCGATTCCGGCGGGCTGGCTACTTCCATTCCAGCGCGCCCTTCTTCCACAAATAAATGTAGCCTACCACCAAGATGGCAATGTACAGGATCATCTCGACAAAGCCGAACATATTTAGCTTCTTGAAGACGACGGCCCAGGGATAAAGAAAGATCGCTTCGATGTCAAATAATATGAAAATCATCGCCACCATGTAGAAGTGCACGGAGAAAGGCTCGCGCGCGTCGCCCGTGGGGCGAATGCCGCATTCGTACGGCTGGTCTTTTGCGCGGGACTTCAGGTGGCGCCCTACCAGCGAGGAAGCAATAATGAGCACGGCGGCCAGCCCCGCGGCGAGCAGGAACATCAGCAACAATGGCGCGTAGGTGTCGAGGTAGCTTCCGTTCATTTTCGTTGCGCTGGTATAATAGCGGGGCAGGCACGTTCTGGTCAAATGCGCACGCAAACTTTTTTTCGATGCGTTCGGTCGCGCGCGGGCGCCCGCGGAGAGGGATTTTAGCAATGAGCTCGGGTTTCAATTCGGATGTGAACGCCGGCAGGGAAGTATGCCACGTCCAAACCGAGGACCACGGGCAGCCGGAATGCTTGATCGAGACGCTGGTCTATCATCGCGGCCGCATTTTTCACCGGTCGACGTCAAATTACTCTGATTTGGCGACGGCGCCGGGATTTTCGGAAGGCGCGCTGCGCGAGCGCGTGGAAAATCAGCATCGCGCTGTGATTGATGCGATACGCGATGGCGCAATTGCGATTCCGGCGGCCGCATCGGGCCGCGTGGAAGCGTCTGGCGACGGCATTCAAGTACGGCTGCGCAATGCGACCTCGTGGTTGGCTGCGGGCCAAGCGACGCTCGACGTGCAAGTTCTGCGGCGCGACGACGGCAAGCCAATTGCGAACGCGAATATTGAGGCCAACTTCACAGGACTGAACGAAGAAGCGCGCTTTTCCACAACGACCGGAAAGGACGGGCTCGCGCAGTTGCGATTCGCGATGCCGCCCCTGGGCCCGGATGGCTCGGAGCTGGTGATTCGCGCCGGTTCCGAATCGGGGAACGATGAAGTCCGATATGCACTCCGTTCGAAAGCAAAATCCGCCCCGCAGGAGCGCAAGTCCTGAAAGTTACGATTAACGGCGAGCTGCGCGAAATTCCTGAAGGCTTGAATGTGGGTGCGCTTCTCGCGCATCTTGGCATTGGGCCAGAGCGCGTCGCGATCGAGCGCAATCTCGACATCCTACCCCGCACGGACTGGCAGGAGACGCTCGTGGAAGCTGGCGATTCGTACGAGATTGTGCACTTCGTCGGCGGGGGTTAGCGTTGCGTGCCCGGCCGCGGGCAATCGAGGCGCTTCAGATTCCTTCGAGCAGATGGCCTAGCTTCTTCTTTTTCGTGAGCAGGTAACTGCGTGCGCGGCGAGTGGTTGGCGGCTGGCAGGGGATGCGCTTGGCGACGCGGATGCCTTCGCTTTCGAGCTGCGCGACTTTATCGGGATTGTTCGAGAGCAGGCGAACCGCGCGGACGCCGAGAAGTTTCAGCGCCCGCGCGCAGAAGCCATAATCGCGGTGGTCGGCTTCGAACCCTAGTTTACGATTCGCCTCGACCGTATCCATGCCGCGATCCTGCAGCGCGTACGCCTTTAATTTATTCATCAAGCCGATTCCGCGGCCTTCCTGCGGCAAATAGAGAACGATTCCGCAGCGCGCGCGTGCGGTGTTCTTAAGCGCCATTTCGAGCTGCGCGCGGCAATCGCACCGCTCGGAGTGAAAGACGTCGCCGGTGAGGCATTGCGAATGGATGCGCACCAGGGGGGCATCGCCGCGGCGAATCGTCCCATGGACGAGCGCGACGGCGCTTTCGGACGGGCTGGCGCCGTTGATGCCAAGAATGGTGAACTTCCCGTATCGCGTGGGCAGTTCCGCGCGGGCGACGATGCGCGGCGTTTTCGATTTTTTCTGGCGAGCCATTAGAGAGTCTTCGTAAGCCTGCAAAACGAATCATTATAGCAGCACGGTCCGCTATCGCGGAAACTTGGGACCCTCCTGCGCATGCGGTGAAACCCCGCGCAGGAAATTCGCCTTCTCCGGATGCGCGAAGATTTTGGTTCGCGCTGCGCAGGAATCTCGTCGCGCCGAAACCCAGCGAGCGAAAGTTAGCGAGGGGGAGCCTGCCTACATTTTTGGCATGGGCTTTGTGCACGTGGGGGCCGGAGGGTTTGCCGAGAGGCCAAAGACGGATTTGGCTTTGGGCGGTAAGTTATCAATGTGCGATAGGAACGTGACGACCTTCCAAATTTGCTCGTCGTCGAGCACGTTTTTCCAGGCGGGCATGGCCGTCCAGCGGACGCCGTGTAGCGTGATGTAATAATTTTCATTCTCAAGCATGTCTGGACTGTCGATCATGAATTGCGGCGCGGGAGGATAAAGCGAACCGGCAAGCTGCGATTTGGGATGAACAGGATCTCCGTGGCACATTGCGCACTTAAAGGCGTAAATCTCCGCGCCATCGATCAAGTTCTGCTCCGTGGGCCGAATCGGATCCGCGATTTTTGGCGCATTCCGCCGGACGTTCGCATCCATGGCTCGCATGGCTATGGATTTTTCAATGGACATGGGCAGAATATCCGCGCGCATGGTGATGCGCCCCGTGACTGCGACGAAAAGTCCCACGGCGACGATAGCCACGATCGTCACGATGATCCCCAGAATAAATCCCCGCATCGCTTTCTCCTGTCAATGCACTTGTTTCAGCGTCGCGCGGCATTCGCGCCGCGAGCGTATCCCCGCGTCGACTATTCGATGCCGGTCACGTCGCGCAGAGCCATCGCGCCGAAGGCAGATCCGTCGCTATGCAGGGGGTGTCGCGGCTTGCTGGGGTGGTTGCGGAGCCCAGCATAGCACGCTTCCTGCGATCGAACGATCTTCGAGGCGCTGCGCGTATCATACATTCATTAGGGATGCGCGGGAATTGCGGACGCATCCGTAGCTGAATTTGTCCGGCGTGACGGGGCGAAGAAGCAAAAAATGAGAGAACCTCGGAGATCATTGATCCGCACGAGCGCGCGTGAGGCAGCGGTTGGGCGGCGTAGGAAGTTCGTATCGGAGCTCGTGATTCTCGTGTCCATTTTGTAGCGAGGGCGAGGGTCGGGAGGGCGCGGGAAGCGGAGATGATTTAAGCGTCGCGGTGAAGGAAGAAACGGATCAGCGAGTAGCCGCCCGTGACAGGTAACAGAATGATCTGTTTCCAGATGGAAGCTCTCTCGCGAATGTTTTCGTGGCCGCGCGCGGCGTTCGACTGTTCGTGCGAGACGACCATAAAGGCGTATTTGGTGAAGTCGACACCGCATTTGTCACATGTTCCGCCGTGACGCTGCGCCGCCGCGCACGCGGGGCACGTGAAGAGCAACGTAGCGTGGCACCGGCGGCAGAATCGCTCCGCGTCGCCATTCTCCATCTTGCACTTCGGACATTCCATGAAGGGATTATACCGTGGCGCGACGCCGTGCCTGCACCGTGCGGCGCCTCGCGTGCCCTGAGAGAAAACACCATGGGCCGGCTCAGCGGCCATGTCGTGGGCAAAAATTCTTCTTTTGGTGTGGAAATGCCGCCCAGATATTTCGCCCAAAGAGATCTGTCACAGCGCATTCCCTGGTCAGGTTGTTGCGTTGGAGCGAGATGCGATGATTGGAGTTGGCCGGGCGGCTGCGGAGACGGACGGCACTCAGGCGACTATTTTCGTTTCGATCTGCAACAACTGGACTTTGCCGGCGATCCGCGAGTATTCGCTGGCGAGATCCTCGGCTCCCCTGTGGTAACCAAGTTCGGCAATTGCCCTTGCCCGCAGGCCTTTCCCTAAAGCACTTACGTCTCTGCGTCCGCTTTCCATCTCGGAAACTGCATCGACAATCGATGGCGCGGATCCGTCGATATAGATGCCGAGTTCCCCGAGGTACTCGGGAATATCAACCGCGCGAGTCGCAATGACCGGAGTAGCGTTCACCATCGCGCAGGTCAGCGGATGCCGTGCGGATCCGCCGGTGTACGGGATGATGCATGCTTTGCTTCGCTGATATTCCTTGGCGAGCTCTTCGCCGGAACAGAATTCCCGCCACTCGATCCTGTCAGCTACCTGCTTGCGGACAGCCAATTCTTTCGCTTCCTGCAAGCCATTGCATCCGTGGCCGACATAGATCAGCAGCGGAATTTGCATGCCTTTCGATTTCAGCCCCGCCCATGCCTCCAGCAGTTCCGTGTAGCCTTTGCCGCGCAGAATATTGTGTCCGCCGAAAAAGATGTACTGTTTGCGATCGGCCTGGACGAGTTCGGGGATCAAAGTTCCATATCGAATGACTTTGATGTTTCCGGCGCCGGCCCCCAGTTCCACGACTTGCTGCTTCATGTTCTCGCTATAGACAAAAACCTCTGCGCACTTATCGTACAAGCGATTGAGCCACTTGTGCTCACGCTGAAAGGGATCGACCTCATGCACGGTCACCACCACGCGCTTGCCGAACAGATGGGCAAGAACGATCACGATGAAAAGCGGAATACAGCCAAAAGCTTCCAGCACTTGGTCGAAATGGATGACATCCGCGCGCCGGGCGCGCTTGTAGTATAGGAATCCGCGAGTCGTGGCGAGGATAAGGTCAAGCCGGAATATTTTCACCGCCAGGTACTTCACCATGCCGTGTTTTTTGCCGGGATACCTGGGAGCGTACGGAATCGCAATCGCTGAGCAGTTTTCGTCAATCATCTCGTCTTTCCCCATAGCGAATTTCTGAGCCGTAGAAAAACATCGGCAGTTTGAGGTGACAACATCCACCTCCGTTCCTATCGTGCGAAGAGAGTCCACCAGATGGCTGCAATTGTGGGAGTACATGTCGTTCTTGTACCAGCATCCGATGTACGCCAACCGAACGGGCGTTTCTGGAACCGTATGATTCGGCATCGCTCGAGACCTCCGTGCACCGCAATCCAGGCATTACAAATGGCGATAAATCAAGTCACCAAGAATTTCCGTTGCTTTTGGCGGAAGAGACCGCCACATTTTGCGTGCGACAGACGCGAATCTTCCGCCGCCGTCCGGCGCGTGTTCCGCCGACGCGGGATAGTAATAACGATAAAGCGGCTTAGGCTCTCCTCCCCATTTCGTTTTGAACTGCGCTAAGGCCTGGTGATCTTCGGTGACCTCGCCGAAGTCATACCAGCGGAATCCCCTTCTGCAGGCGCTGCGGATGGCTTCGATCTGAAGGATGTCATGGGGGTGAAGACAGAAGTCGATCGGCGCACAACCCGTAAAGGCGTAGAAGACGGTCTGGCCAAATTGCAGCAGGAGGGAACCCGCCACCGTCCTTCTTTGTCCGATTTTCCGCTGTTCGGCAAGCAGCAGACGCATTTTGCCGCTCGGGCGCAGCGCAAACCAGAGACTCCGGAAAAAACGATACGGACGCGGAGGCACGGCATGGTAACGCATGGTCAGAAGATACAGCCCATACCAGTTTGCCAGGTCTTCCTCGGTCTCCGCATCGCGAACCTCTAGTCCCAACTTGATCGCTTTGTTCACCGCCCAGTTCACGCGATGCTGGCGGCGCGCATTCCCGAATCGCAACCGGCGGCAATCTTGGCACGGCCCGCAGGTTCGAGGCAGACGCAGGTCTTCCCAAAATTCTTCCCACGATGCGCCCTCGACCGCCGGCGGAAGCTCCGCCACGTAAGTAGATCTCCAAGGTGTACGAGTCAGACCGTCTACGGACTCATGCAAATCCCCAATGTGGGTCTTGATCTCAAGCTGCAGGCCGAGTCGGGAACTGGCCAATTCGATTGCGTATCCGACGATCGCCGCAGCTGCCTTTTGATCCACAGCCAGAGGGCCAGCAATCGGCGTACGTGGCAGAGACGAGAGGCGGCGGCCTGTGGCCGTACGTCCGAACTTTAGCGGCAATCCTCTTGTGTAGAACAGCGGTAGAACTGCGCGTACGTGGCCACGCTCATCTACGCATGCCAGACTCACGCATTTCTGGCCGTATTCACTCTCGAGCGCCGTCAACCAGCCGGGATGGTGGTAAATCAACGCGCCTGGATGGGAACAGACAAATTCCTCCCAGCGAGGATCGTTCCGATAGTCCAATTCAAGTATGCGCAGAGTCTGTACGCAGGACAACAATGTCGAAACTGCGAAAATCATGGTGTGCCTTATAAAAGCTCAGCGCTCCGGATTCTCGCGGACGGGAAAATTGGACAGCCGCCCGGGCACGGCGCTATCAACAAATTGCCTGCATGGACTATACACGGAGAGATGCAATTGCGACGTGTCCGCGGTCACAAAGGAGAGTGACGTCCGTCACTCGGTAGACTTATCCTGATGGCCCGAGGCAGCTTCAGCACGACATTCAGGCCGCGCTGATTCGGGGAATCGATACTCGCACGGCGCTCGTGGCGGGGCCCGCAGTCTCGTCTGTGTGGGGTTCGGCACCGTGGCGCGCATCTCGTGCCCCGGACTGCTTTTCAGTTGGAATGTGAATCCGTGATGGCGCCGATGCTACTGCTCGAGACCAGCCGCACATATTTCGCGAGGACGCCGGAGCGAAAGCGCGGCGCAGGCGTTCTCCACGCTGCCTTGCGCAGCGCATACTCCTCAGATGTTATGTTCAACTGCAACAAGCGCGTGTCGGCATCGATTGTGATGGAGTCGTTTTCACGGACGAGCGCGATTCCACCGCCTGCCGCGGCTTCCGGCGCGACGTGTCCCACAACCATGCCATGCGTGCCGCCGGAAAACCGCCCATCGGTGATCAGCCCCACCGAATCACCGAGACCCGCGCCGACGAGCGCCGACGTCGGCGCCAGCATTTCGCGCATACCCGGGCCGCCCTTCGGGCCTTCGTAGCGAATCACGATGACGTCGCCCGGCTTGATTCGTTTCGACAGGATCGCGTCCAGACATTCTTCCTCTGAATCAAAAACGCGTGCGGGTCCGGTAATGTTGGAATGCTTGACGCCGGAAATCTTGGCCACGGCGCCTTCGCTTGCGAGATTTCCCTTTAGGATGGCGAGGTGCCCCTGCCGATACACCGGCTGATCCCACCGATGAATGATGTCTTGATTCGGACGCGGCTCCGCAGGAATATCCTCCAGCACTTCGGCGACTGTTTTCCCGGTGATGGTCAGCGCATCGCCGTGCAACGCACCGTGCGCGAGGAGAATTTTCATCAGTTGTGGTATGCCACCGGCGGCGTGCAGGTCGGTTATGACGTACTTTCCCGAAGGCTTCAGATCGCAAAGGACAGGCACGCGCCGGCGAATCGCTTCGAAGTCGTCGAGGCACAACGGCACTTGCGCAGCCTGTGCGATGGCCAGCAGATGCAGGACAGCGTTCGTCGAGCCGCCTGTGGCCATCACGACGGCAATCGCGTTTTCGAATGCGTGACGCGTCAGGATCTGGCTGGGCAAAACCTGGCACCGAATCGCATCCACCAGCACGCGCGCGGACGCCCCAGCGCTCCCGGTTTTTTCCGTTTCGCCCGCCGTCATGGTGGATGAATAAGGCAAACTCATGCCCATGGCTTCGATGGCCGAAGACATGGTGTTCGCCGTATACATCCCGCCACACGAGCCGACGCCGGGACACGAATGCCGCTCGATTTCGAGCAACTCGCCCTCGTCCAATCGCCCGGCGCTGTGCTGCCCGACCGCCTCGAACGCACTGACGATCGTCAAATCCTTGCCGGCGTAATGGCCGGGCTTGGTTGTGCCTCCGTAAACAAAAATCGCCGGAATATTCAAGCGCGCGATGGCGATCATCCCGCCGGGCATGTTCTTGTCGCACCCGCCGACGACGAGCACGCCATCCATTAGCTGGGCATTGCATACGGTCTCGATCGAATCCGCAATGATTTCCCGTGAGACCAGGGAGTATTTCATCCCTTCGGTCCCCATGGAAATACCGTCGCTGACGGTGATTGTGCCGAAGAGCTGAGGCATCGCCTGACATTCACGCAAGACTTCATCGGCGCGGACTGCCAGTTCGTTCAGTCCGGCATTGCAGGGCGTGATTGTGCTGTAGCCGTTGGCGATTCCCACGATAGGCTTGTCGAAGTCCGCGTCGCCGAATCCAACGGCACGGAGCATGGCGCGATTCGGCGTGCGCTCGACTCCGTGCGTGATTTTTCGGCTCCGGTTGTTCCCGCTCATTTTTTAATGGTCACGCAACGGTTCCTACGTCGACCCCTTCTCGAATCCGGATCGGTTCCGAAGGCGGTCATCTGGTGCAGTTCATTTTACACCAACGGTTGCGGTCGTCACTTCCGCCAATGGCTCCGAGGTGGGAACGGTGACCGGATCGAGGAAAGACATTTTCGCCCGTAGTTGTGCTCCAACCTGCTCGATCAATTGCCGCTGTTCCGTTTGGCGGCTCTGGTGGAAATTCGGACGCCCAGCTTCGTTTTCCGCGATCCAGGTGCGGGCGAACTCGCCGTTGCGAATCTTTTCGAGCATCCGCCGCATGGTTTGGCGCGTTTGCTCGTTGACGACCTGCGGGCCGCCGGTATAGTCACCGAACTCGGCGGTGTCACTTACCGAATAGCGCATATAACTGAGGCCGCCGCGGTACATCAGGTCCACGATCAGCTTCATCTCGTGGAGGCACTCGAAATAGGCGATTTCCGGCTGGTATCCGGCCTCAAGCAGGGTCTCAAACCCCGCCTTGATCAGCGCGCTTACGCCGCCGCACAGCACGGCCTGTTCGCCGAACAGATCCGTCTCTGTTTCCTCGGTGAATGTTGTTTCAATTACGCCAGCGCGCGTGGCTCCGAGCGCTTTGGCGTAGGAGAGGGCAAGTTGCTTGGCCGAACCGGTCGCATCCTGATGAATCGCCAGCAGTGCGGGCGTTCCGCCGCCTTCGAGAAACACTTCGCGGACGCGGTGCCCCGGCGCTTTCGGGGCCACCATGGTGACATCAATGTTCGCTGGTAGATGGACGGTTCCGTAGCGCACGTTGAATCCGTGCGCGAACATTAGCATCTTGCGTGCGGACATATGCGGAGCGATTTCCCGCTCGTAGATAGCCGGCTGACTCGTGTCCGGCGCGAGAATCATGACGACGTCTGCCCATGCCGCGGCGTCGGATACAGACTTTAGAGTCAGGCCCGCCGCGATCACTTTTTCTCGCGACTGGCTTGCGGCATGCAACCCCACACAAACGGTGCAGCCGCTATCGCGGAGGTTCAACGCATGGGCGTGGCCCTGGGAGCCATATCCGATTACGGCAATCTTCTTCGCCTGAATCAGCGCTAATTGCCCGGCATCCTCTTGATAAATTGTCGCCATAATTTATTTCTCCTCTCGGAATGCATTTGAATTGATTACACGGACGCGGAAGCCTCAGCCTCGAGCGATAGCTCCCGCGTGACTGCGCCATCCTCACTCGCCGGCCGCTCTACACCGCGCGACATCACCACCTGCCCAGTTCGCACCATTTCCAGAATCCCGAATGGCCGAAGAACATCCACCAGTGCCTGAATCTTGTTTTCCGTGCCCGTGATTTCGATGATCAGCGACCTTGGAGCCAAGTCCACGACCCGTGCGCGGAAGACGCGCACGACTTCCATGAGCCGGTGGCGGGACTCGTCGTGGGCCTCGATCTTAAGGAGCGCGAGGCTCCGCGAAATCGTCGGAGTGAACGTGACATCCTCGACAGACAGCACGTTCACGAGCTTGTAGAGATTCGCTTCGACGCGCTGTGCCGCGCCTTCGCTGATTCCCGCCAGAATGGTCATGCGGGATACGCCCGGCCGTTCCGTGTGTCCGACGGTGAGCGATTCGATGTTGTACCCTCGCCGGCGGAACAGCGAAGCGACGCGGTTCAGCACCCCAGGCTCGTTCTCGACGTAAAGGACAAATGCGTGCTGCTTCTTTCTTTCAGACATCGGACACCCTTTCGACCAGCGGCGTTGGCCTGCGTATCATTTTGTGTAAATCGGCCCCGGCGGGAACCATGGGAAATACCGAATCTTCCTGTTCGACTTGAAAATTGATGAGCGCCGGGCCCGCTTGCTGGCGTGCCGCACGCAACGCCGGGATCACCTGCGCGCGAGCGTTTACCGCGAAGCCGGGAATTCCGAATGCATTCGCCAGCTTGACGAAATCGGGGCTCAGGAGAGGTGTCGAAGAATATCGCCCATCGTAAAAAAACTCCTGCCACTGCCGCACCATGCCGAGATACCCGTTATTAATGATGGCGATCTTGATTTCGAGCTTCTCCTGCACAAGGGTGGCAAGTTCCGCCATGGTCATTTGGAATCCGCCATCGCCGGCAACGACCCACACTTCGGCATCAGGTCTAGCGAACTTTGCGCCGATGGCGGCCGGGAGGGCAAAGCCCATCGTGCCCAATCCGCCGGAGGTGATCAGCGTGCGCGGTTTGTCATGCCGGTAATATTGCGCTTCCCACATTTGGTGCTGGCCCACGTCGGTCACCACGATGGCGTCGCCGTGTGTCTCGCGCCAGAGATCGTGAATCACATGCGCGGCGTAAAGGTGCCCGTCATCGGGAAGGTTTTGGATATCACGTACGGCCGACTCGTGCTTCGACGCTTCAATCCGGGCCCGCCACTCGCCGGTGTCAGCTCGCTCGATTCCCGGCAAGAGTCTTTGCAAAACATTGCGAAGATCGCCGATCAGGGCCACGTCCACGCGGACATTCTTGTTGATCTCCGCGGCGTCAATCTCGACGTGAATCTTTTTTGCCGAGCGCGCGTACGATTTCAGGTTTCCCGTGACGCGATCATCGAAGCGCATGCCGAAGGCAAGCAATAGATCGGATTCCTGAATGGCCTCGTTTACCCACGCTTCACCGTGCATGCCCATCATGCCCAGGCACAGACGATGCTTGGCAGGGAAGGCCCCGATTCCAAGGAGAGTGAGGGCCACGGGAATGCCCGTCACTTCTGCGAACGCGAGCAACTCTCGCTCAGCGCCCGAGAGAATGATTCCATGTCCCGCGAGAATTACCGGCCGGCGCGCGTCGTTGATCAGGTCCAGAGCTTCGGCCAATCGTGCCTCATCCAGAACGAATCTTCGTTCCGGGCGGCGAAGAGGCGGTTCTGTTGCATTCCAATCGAATTCGCATGAGCCGTTCTGTGCGTCTTTGGTGATGTCAACAAGTACGGGTCCTGGTCGGCCAGAGCTCGCAATCTGAAACGCTTCCCGCAGGCTGGGCGCTATATCCGCTGCTCGAGTAATCAAATAGTTGTGTTTGGTGATGGGCAGGGTGATTCCGGTGATGTCGGTCTCCTGGAACGCGTCGCTGCCGATCAGCCCGCTGCCCACCTGACCCGTGATGCAAACGATGGGCGAAGAATCCATCATCGCGGTGGCGATTCCGGTGACCATGTTCGTGGCACCCGGGCCGGACGTGGCGAGCGCAACGCCCACTCGTCCGCTGGCGCGCGCGTATCCGTCGGCCATGTGCGTGGCGCCCTGTTCGTGCCGCACGAGCACATGATGCACGCCGTAGTTTCCCATCGCGTCATAGGCCGGGAGAATCGCGCCGCCCGGATATCCAAACACATATTCGGCACCCAGATGCTCCAGGCACTCCCAGATGATTTCCGCACCCGTCCTGATCAATCCGTGAACTCCCTTCGCGCTCCGCTGACGATTCAAGCGGGATACGACGCCGATGCGTCGTGGCACGCATTTGTTAGACTGGAGCAGTAAGCCGCAGACGCGGGCAGTAGTCAACCTTATACTTTTAGCTATAACTATAAGTTATAGTTATAGGCGAAGACGAATCGCTGCGGTCATTCCAACGGCAAATCGCAACAAACCGTTCCGGTGATCGCTCGATTGGCATTACCTGGACGAATGGGACCCGAAAAAGATCCGCGCGTTTACGCCTTCGACGAAAAACCGAGGTTTTTCCGTGAAGGTCCAGGCCACCGTCACGATAAACGATCACCGGCTCGCGGTCAGAAAACCGGGCGCTTTACAGAGAACGGAGCTATCGAGCCTAATTGTTGGCCGTTCGGAATCTGAAGCGGGCGGTGGCTCTGGCTTTCAGGAAGCGAAATATCACTACAGATTTGGCCAGGTGTACCGCGATGAGGAGAAGAGATGATCGACGAAGCCCGGGAAGAGTTTGCGATCAGCACAGAACTCTATGCGGCGTCATGGAGGCGGTAACAGCGTGAGAGCGGGACCGCCCCTCTCTGCTTGCGATCGTGTCGAGCGCTCTTTACTGAGCGGATGAGCCTGCGGAACTCGCCTTCGCCTGTGCCTGCCATTTCCGCGCCAGCGCCTTATTGGCAAGCGCCCTGATATATATGCCTCCGACCACCGAGCGGGCCTGGAAGCCGACCTGTTTGCCGGTTTTGGTGTCGTACCAGTCGGTCAGCGGAACGCGGGAGGGAGATTCGCTGACCCAGTTCACAATGGGATCGAGGAATGCCTCGAACTGGCTCTGATTGGAGGCCAGGGTTGCGGTCCACAACTCCCAGTCGAGCTTGGTGTAGTCTGCGCGGCTGTCCAGCGGCAATCCATAGCGATTCAGGTGGTTTTGATAGTAGGCGAGTTCGGTCTGGCGCACGGTGGCAGGGAAGAGGTGCAGGCCAAGAATCTGATCCCACACGAGGTTGTACTTCTGGCTCCAGGTGCCCGGCCGGTCAAAGGCCAGTTTGTAATGGTCGCCGTTTATGTCCATCTGTTGCCAGCGGACGGCCATGTGTCGCGCGGCGGCCAAATAGTCGTCGGCCGTGGCGGTCTTACCGAGGCCCCGCGCCATCAAGGAATATGCTCCCAAACCTTCGATTGCCTTGATGGAGAGGTTGGCGTTGTGGGCGAGGTGTCCGGCGAAATCGTCCGTGCAAAGTTGGTTCCCCGGATCGAGTCCGTTGGCGCGCACATATTGAGCCCACTGTGTGAATTTGGGCCAGTATTGCCGGGCAACGTGCCAGTCTCCCTCCGCCTGCCCGAGTGCGGCGCCAAGAATGAGAAGATTTCCGCTTTCCTCAATCGGCATCTGATCCTGTGCGCTCTTTTCGCCTCCACCGTATAGCTGGCCGTTGGCCAGTGGATAGCGCCCAAGATCATGCGGCGCGAAAGGAAACTTCCAGCGAGGGAGGCTGGCGTAATCCAGCACGGGGCGAACCTGCGCTTCGAGCAGGGCCGGGTTGAGGAGGAGGAAGAAGGGCGAAGAGGGATACATCACATCGACGGTGCCAATGTCGCCATTGGAGAAATTCTCCTTGGCGAAGAGCATGGGCTCGCCATCCACATCGGCAACTAGCATATGGGCGCCGAGCGTTTGCTGATAGGCGAGTACGGCGAGCTCGGCGTAGCCGGGACCTCCGGCGCGCGTGAGGTCGGCTGTGAGTTCGGCGTCATACTGTGTTCCGCGCGCGTCGAGCGACGCATATTGCTCTTCAGCCTCCGCCAGCATGGACGCAACGCTCTGGCCGTTGCGTTGCCAGTACGGACGGAGTTTGCGCTCCAGAT
>Ga0307373_10006892_pt1 | contig 17922 bp, 20 predicted proteins | sample OX2MG_FD_202534 | JGI IMG/M metagenome (GOLD analysis project Ga0307373, IMG submission 202534) | Soil microbial communities from Risofladan, Vaasa, Finland - OX-2 | ecosystem: Environmental > Terrestrial > Soil > Coastal area > Acid sulfate soil | place: Finland: Risofladan, Vaasa | collected... | reverse complement strand
GTCGAGTGGTGTCGCACTGGTTGTCGCAGCCTGCGGCCTGCCGGTTGCCAAGCACGGCAACCGTTCGGTGTCGTCGCGTTCGGGCTCGGCCGACGTGTTCGAGGCGGCCGGTGTGAACGTACGTCTCGACGCCGCGACCGCGCGTCGCGCGCTCGACGAGGTTGGAATCTGTTTCCTGTTCGCACCGGACTATCATCCGGGGATTGCGCACGCCATGCCGGTGCGACGCTCGCTGGCAACGCGCACGCTCTTCAATCTGCTCGGACCGCTGGTCAACCCTGCGGCTCCGCCCTGCCAGTTGGCCGGGGTGTATGCGCCCGAGTACGTCACGCCGCTCGCCGAGGCGTTCGCTGCACTCGGCGTTGCGCGCGCGCTTGTCGTCCACGGCGGCGGTCTCGACGAGATCGCACTGCACGCGCCGACGCAGGCCGCGCGCATCGGCGACGGCGAGATCGAGTATTTCGAGATCACGCCGGCAGCGGCGGGACTCGCGCGCCAGCCGCTTGAGGCGCTCACCGGCGGCAGTCCACAAGAGAATGCAGCAGTGCTCGAGGCGACGCTCGCGGGGGGTGGCCCACGCGCCTATCGGGATGCGATCGCGCTTAACGCCGGCGCCCTGCTGTGGGTTGCCGGGCGTGTTCAGGATATTCGCGCCGGCACGCAACAGGCCGCGGCGGCGCTCGCCGACGGACTCGCAGCCGACAGGCTTGCAAGCCTGCGCGCGTTTGCCGATGGCGCTTGAAGCCATTCTCGCGGCCAAGCGCAGGCGGCTTGCCATGCAGCCGCCCCGCGTCGCGCCCGCGCCGTCGCCACGCACAGGTCCGGGTCTGGCCGCGGTACTCGCGCAGCCGTGGCCGGCCCTTATTCTGGAATGCAAAGCCGCGTCACCCTCGGCCGGTATGCTCCTCGCTGACTACGATCCGGCGACGCTCGCCGCCGGTTTCGATGGCATCGCCGATGCGATGTCGGTGCTTACCGAGCCGGAGTTTTTTGGCGGTGATCTCGCGCATCTGGCCCTTGTTCGCAAGGCGACACGTGCACCGCTGCTGCGCAAGGACTTCATCCTAGGGCCAGAGGAGGTCACCGAGGCACGCGCCTTCGGTGCCGATGCGGTGCTGCTGATGCTCTCGATACTCGACGATTCCGACTGGCAGTCATGTTTTGACGTCGCTCGAGCATTCGGAATGGACGCGCTCACGGAAGTGCATGACGAGTCCGAGCTCGCGCGCGCGCTTGCCTTGGGCGCATCGATCATCGGTATCAACAATCGCAATCTCGACACACTCGCGGTGGACCTCGCGGTGACTGAGCGCTTAGCCCCGCTGGTTCCTGCTGGCCGGCGCATCGTGAGCGAGTCGGGAATCACCTCGCGCGCCGACGTGCTGCGTCTCGCGCCGCTGGTGGACGGATTCCTCGTCGGCACGAGTCTCTCGCGCAGCCCCGACCCTGCACGCGCCGCACGTGAACTGGCCTGCGGTCGCGTCAAGGTATGCGGGCTCACCCGGCCCGAAGATGCCGCGGCTGCATGGAAGGCCGGCGCAGTCATGGGCGGACTCATCTTCGCCGCGGATTCGCCGCGCCGCATCGATCTGGCCGCGGCGCGGCGCATCCAGGCGGAGGCTCCGCTCGCATGGGTGGGTGTGTTCCGTAATCAGTCGCTCTATGAGATTGCCGCAACGGCGCGGGCCATGAAGCTCGCCGCGGTGCAACTGCACGGCGAAGAAGACGCCGCTTACGCCCACGCCTTGCGCGAACATCTGCCCCCCGGTTGCGAAATCTGGAAGGCGGTGCCGGCGGTGGCGCCGCTGCCGCAAGCGGCCGATCTCGGGGCCGAGCGCTTGCTGCTGGATACCGGCCGTGGCGGTCGTCTCGGCGGCAGCGGCATTGCTTTCAATGCGGCCGTGCTTGCTGGCGCGGACCTGTCAGCTTGTGTACTTGCGGGTGGCACCGCGCCGGAGAACGTCGCCGCCGCCACGGCGCTTGGTGCCTGGGCGCTGGATGTCAATTCTGGCGTGGAGTTACGCCCCGGCGTGAAGAGTGCCATGCGGATGCGCTCGCTGTTTACAACGCTGCGCGCAGCAACTGGACGGCGGAGCGGTGCCCATGGCTGCTGAAGTCCGGCCGGGTCGCTTCGGCCGCTGGGGCGGGCGTTACGTGCCCGAGATCCTGGTCACCCCGCTTACCGAACTCGAGGCCGCTTTCGAGACAGCCTGCAAGGACGTCGACTTCAAGAACGAGCTTGAAACTCTGCTCACAAATTACGCCGGGCGCCCGACGCCGCTCACCCTGTGCCGCAATTTCGCCGCTGGAACACCCGCGCGCATTTATCTCAAGCGCGAAGATCTGCTGCATGGTGGCGCGCACAAGACCAACCAGGTACTTGGTCAGACATTGCTCGCCAAGCGCATGGGCAAGCGCCGGCTCATCGCCGAGACCGGCGCTGGCCAGCATGGGGTTGCAACCGCGCTTGCCGGAGCCCTGTTCAAGCTTCCGGTCACCGTTTACATGGGTGTTCGCGATTGCGAGCGCCAACGTCCGAACGTATTCCGCATGGAACTACTGGGTGCCAAGATCGTGCCGGTGGAAAACGGCAGCGGCACGCTCAAGGATGCAATCAATGAGGCGCTGCGCGACTGGGCTGCGAGTTACCCGGACACTCATTATCTTCTCGGCACCGCCGCAGGTCCGCATCCCTATCCCACCATGGTGCGCGAGTTTCAGCGCGTGATCGGGCGCGAGGCGCGCACGCAGATCCTTGCTCAAGAAGGTCGCTTACCCGATACGGTCGTTGCTTGCGTTGGTGGCGGTTCAAATGCAATCGGCCTGTTCGCTGATTTCATCGGCGACGAACGCGTGCGCCTGGTTGGTGCCGAACCAGGTGGTGAGGGCGTGGCTTCAGGCCGTCATGGTGCGACCGTTTGTGCCGGGACACCGGGCATCCTGCATGGTGCGTTTACCCGCGTACTCCAGGATGGTGACGGGCAGATCCGCCAGTCACATTCGGTATCCGCGGGCCTCGACTATCCGGCGGTCGGACCCGAGCATGTGTATCTCGCCGAAACCGGGCGCGCCGAATACGTGCCGGTGACCGATGCGGAAGCACTCACGGCTTTCCGCGACCTGTGCCGTACCGAAGGCATTGTGCCGGCGCTGGAATCAGCCCACGCGCTTGCCTGGGCACTCGCCGAAGCGCGACGCACAAAGCACGAGACAGTGATCGTGGTTGGCCTGTCCGGGCGCGGCGACAAGGACCTCGAGCACGTCCGTAAACAGTTGTCTGCGAGGCCGCAGTGATGTCAGACCGTTATGCAACTCGTTTCGCAGAACTCTCCCGTGCGGGACGTGGAATGTTCATTCCGTTTACGGTGCTTGGTTTTCCGAGTCGTACGGTCTGTGTCGAGCACCTCGAAATTCTCGCGCGCCATGCCGATGCACTCGAGCTCGGCGTACCGTTTTCGGATCCCGTGGCCGATGGCCCGACCATCCAACGTGCGAGCGCAGCAGCGCTCGATGCCGGTACGACTTTCGGCGCGTGCCTTGAACTAGTCGCGGGTCTGCGGGCACATCATCCGGATCTGCCGATCGGACTCCTTGTATATGGCAATCTCGTCATCGGCCGCACGCTTGACTGGTTCTACACTGAGGTCGCTGCCGCCGGCGCCGACTCGGTGCTCATCGCCGACGTCCCGAGCGAGGAAGGCGCACCGTTCGCAGCCGCTGCGCGCGCCGCCGGCGTGTTGCCGGTGTTCATTGCGCCGCCGAATGCCGACAAAGCAGCGCTCGATCGAATCGCTAAACTCGGCGCGGGTTACACCTATGTACTCACCCGTAGCGGCGTTACCGGTACGGAGCATGCAGCTGGCGCTCCCGCGCGCGAACTTCTTGCGCAGCTCAAGGCCCGTGATGCGCCGCCGGCGGTACTCGGTTTCGGGGTCTCGGAGCCACGCCAGGTTAGTGATGGCATTACTGCTGGAGCCGCCGGAGTGATCTGCGGTTCGGCGGTGGTGGACCACCTCACACGGCTCGCGAGCGGTAAACTCGACGCCGCCGTGTTCGAAGAATGGCTCGCCTCCATGCACGCTGCGGCCCGCAAGATGATCGCTGCCTGACGCCGGTTCGCGCTGCGCGCCAACCGTACGCACATCTGGTGAAAACCCTAACTCCCGAGATCACCCCAGCGATCCTGTAACAAACTCAATGCCACGAGCGCGGCGGTTTCCGTGCGCAGGATACGCGGTCCCAGCCGCACGCCCAGAAATCCAGCATGGCTGGCAGCCTCGCGTTCCGCATCGCTCAATCCGCCTTCCGGCCCCACCAGCAGCAACACCGATGCATTCATCGGGCGTTCCAGTGCATGTAGGGAGCCACGTGCTTCTGGATCCAGCAGCAATTTTTGCGCGTTGAAGTGCTTTGCAAGCAACCCTTGCAAGGAGATTGGTGCGTGTAATGCGGGCAACTGCGCACGGCCGCTCTGCTCGCAGGCACTGATGATGGTTTGTTGCCAATGATGTTGTTTGCGGGTCGCGTTTCCCTCATCCAGACGCACCACGCTGCGTTCCGTCATGACCGGCATGATCTCCGCAACGCCCAGTTCGACGGACTTCTGCAGGGTGAAATCCATGCGTTCGCCGCGGGAAATCCCCTGCGCCAGAATAATCTTGAGTGGCGACTCGCTGCGGTTTTGTATTTCGGACTTTATCAGCACGCGGGCGCGGTGCTTCTCTATACCCACAAGGCATGCTTCGAACTCGCGCCCGGCGCCATCGAACACCTTTACCAGCGCGCCCGGTTTGAGCCGCAATACCGAGAGCAAATGTTTGGAGACGGAAAGCTCCAGCAATACAGATTGTGTGGGAGCAAGTGGTTGTGGGGAGTAGATACGAGGGACGCGCATGGCTCACGACTCGCGGGTGGCGAGATCGATGCCCTCGGCCGCCACCTGTGCCATGAGATCGATTTCCGGTTCCGTGATGACATAGGGCGGCATGAAATACACGACGTTTCCCACCGGCCGCAGCAGTACACCGCGTTTAAGCGCGTGCTGGTAGAGAGTGAGACCTCGGCGTTCCTGCCAGGGATAAGCTTCACGTTTGTGTTTGTCCTTTACCATTTCCATGGCCAGGATCATGCCGTGCTGGCGGATCTCCCCAACATGCGGATGCTCTGCGAACTGCGCCACGCTCTTGCCCATGTGGGTAGCCAGCGTGTGGTTTTTTTTGATGACGTGATCATCGCGGAAGATATCCAGCGTCGCCAGCGCCGCCCGGCAGGCCAGGGCGTTGCCGGTGTAACTGTGGGAGTGCAGAAACGCGCGCAGCGTGGCGTAATCATCGTAGAAAGCCTGGTAGATCTCGTCGCGGGTCACCACCACCGACAGCGGCAAGTAGCCGCCCGTGAGTCCTTTGGATAACAGCATGAAATCCGGCGTGATACTCGCCTGCTCGCAGGCGAACAGCGTGCCGGTACGGCCGAAGCCCACGGCGATTTCATCGGCGATCAGATGCACGCCAAATTGGTCACAGGCCGCGCGCAGCAGTTTGAGATACACCGGATGATACATGCGCATGTTGCCGGCGCATTGCACCAGGGGTTCGATGATGACCGCGCAGGTTTCTTCATGATTCCTTTCCAGAGTCTTTTCCATGTGAGCAAACATTTTCTGGCTGTGCAATTCCCAGTTCTCGCCCGCTTCTCGCAGGAAACAGTCCGGGCTCGGCACTGAGATCACATCCATGAGTAAGGGTTGATACGTTTCTTTGTACAGTTCCACATTGCCTACGGCCAAAGCACCCAGGGTTTCACCGTGGTAACTGTTGGTGAGGGTGATGAATTTGGTTTTCTTGTGGCGGCCGCTGTTGCGCCAATAATGAAAACTCATCTTCACAGCCACTTCCACTGCCGAAGAGCCATTGTCCGCATAGAAGCAGCGCGTCAACCCGGGTGGCACAAGCTTAACCAGCCGTTCCGAGAGTTCCACCACCGCTTCGTGACTGAAACCGGCGAGGATGACATGCTCGAGTTCCTGAAGTTGGCCGTTGAGGGCGGTATTGATGCGCGGGTTGGCATGGCCGAACAGGTTCACCCACCAGGAGCTGATGGCATCCAGATAGCGCTTGCCCTCGAAATCCTCCAGCCATACGCCCTGGCCGCGGCGGATGGGTATGAGCGGCAGCCATTCGTGGTCCTTCATCTGCGTGCAGGGGTGCCATACGACGGCCAGATCCCGTTTGACGAAGTCGCTGTTGGCGCCCATGAGGTGGAAGTTCCCGGTAATTCAGACAGGCAGACACGCAGTGCCCGGCATTTTGCGCATTTGTTTCATTCCCGGCAACATACCCGCATGCAACATCCGAATGAAGGCATAACTGGCGTGCAACCGCGGGTAGACCGTGTCACCGGCCTCATCAGTGGCGCGCGGCAGTTATCCTCGCCGCATTGCGATGCGCGGCCGGCGGGCACCCATATCGATTTGCTGGTCATCCATGGCATCAGCCTACCGCCCGGCGAATTCGGCGGCGCATGGATCGAACGCCTGTTCCTGGGCACACTGCCGCCGGAAGCCCATCCCTATTTCGCCTCCATCCAGGGCTTAGGCGCATCCGCACACCTGCTGATTCGTCGCGACGGTGAACTGCTGCAATTCGTGCCTTTCCATCAGCGCGCCTGGCATGCGGGCACCTCCGTATATCAAGGTCGCGAGGCCTGCAATGATTTCTCCATCGGCATCGAACTGGAAGGCTGCGATGATGTGCCCTATACAGCGTCGCAATATGCCGAACTTGCAGCCGTAACCCGTGCCATCATGGCGGCTTATGCGGATATAATCCCTGCACGCATCGTGGGCCATTGTGACATCGCGCCGGGGCGCAAGACCGATCCGGGAGCGGCGTTTGATTGGGCGCATTTCCGTGCGCAGCTTGCATAACCCGACGCGGACCGCTTTACTACGCAATCATGAGCTTCCTCGCCCTTCTTATCAGCCTGCTGCTGGACCAAGCGTTGCGGCATCTGGAATACATGCGTGGTCCGCGCTGGTTCTATGCCTACTACGAGAGCTTGCGATTTCTTGCCCAAAGCTCAAACTTCTGGCGCGCCGGCACTAGCGTCCTGGTGATCGTGTTGGTGCCCACGGTAGCGACCTTGTTCGTCGGGCACCTGCTGGACCATATCTGGAGTGCGTTGGGGTTCGTCTTCTCAGTGTTGTTGCTGCTGCTCACGCTGGGGCCGCGTGATCTGCACACCCAGGTGGGAGAATATATCGAGGCCAGCCAATCTGGCGATGAACAAAATGCCGGGACAATGGCGCGTGAAATATTGGGTGCCGAACCGCCAGCAGATGCGGCCGCGCGTTCGGAAGCCGTCACGCATGCGGTGCTGGCCGAGTCCAACGACCGCCTGTTCGGAATATTTTTCTGGTTCGCACTCCTGGGCCCAGCCGGTGCCGTGTTGTTCCGCAGCGTCGATTTCTTGCGGCGCATGCCTGCCGACGAGGCGCGCTCCAGTGAATTTGTGGCTGCGGTAAACCGGCTGTACGGCCTACTTGCGTGGATACCCGCACATCTGGCCGCCCTGGGCTATGCCTTGGCGGGCAGCTTTGAGGATGCAGTTTCGGACATCAAGGTTTTTTATGCCAACTGCTCTGCGCAATTCTTCCAGGTTAACAACGAGGTACTGGTGTGTGCGGGACTCGGCGCACTACGGGCCAGCGCTGAAGAGCCAGGCACCGGGCGTCTGCGCTCGGCGCTGTTATTGATACGACGTACGGTCATCATCTGGCTGGTCATTTACGCACTCGTAACGTTTCTCGGTTGGGCGTGGTGAACTGTATAAAAGTACGCGGCCTGCGATGGCGGTGTATTTATATCGCCGGCTTGTTGCTGTCACTGTCGTTCGCATCGTCGGCGGCTATCACTGTCACCGGTGCTGACAATCAGACCATCACCCTGGCTGCACCGGCGCAGCGTATCGTAAGCCTTGCGCCGGATCTCACGGAGCTCGCCTATGCTGCGGGTGCCGGCGCTCAGATGGTGGGCGCGGATACCTACAGCAACTATCCGCCCGCCGCCAAAGAATTGCCGCGCATCGGTGACGCTTTCCGCGTAGATCTGGAACGGCTGTTGGCGCTTAAACCCGATTTGACCCTCGCCTGGCGTGGCGGCACACCCGCCGCGGTCATCGATCGCTTACGGACGCTTGGACTAAATGTTCTGGTTATCGGGAATGATCAACTGACCGACATCGCGCACAACCTGGAGCTCATCGGACAGGTCACCGGCCATGATGCCGAGGCGCATGCTGCTGCGCAGCAATTTATGGATGGGCTCGAAGACCTGCGCCGACAATATGCGGGACGCGCACCGGTGCGGGTGTTCTATGAGATTTCAGACATGCCGTTGTATACCATAGGCGGCCGCCAGATTATCAGCCGCATGATCGAACTCTGCGGCGGCCACAATATTTATAGTGATCTGACGGTACTCGCCGCACCCGTGAGTCTGGAAACTGTGCTGGCGCGCGACCCTCAGGCCGTGGTCACTGGTAGTGACGAGGGCGCTGCCGCGCGCATCAAGGAATGGCAGCGCTGGCCGCAGATGAGTGCAGTGCATGGTGGGAATCTATTCGTGATTAGCGACGATTTGATTGCCCGCGCAACTCCCCGGATACTGCAGGGCGGGAAGCAACTTTGCAAGGATCTGGCTATGGCACGTTCACGTTAAAGTGGTGGGCATGCCAAAGCAATATTATTTGGATCAGGAAAACGGCAGTCGGCGATACCGCGCTAGCAGTCGATTAAGCGTGCGGACGCTCGTGTTTCCACAATACCTCGGTTCCCTTATTCTCGCGCACCACGACACGCGCCAGCACGAACAATAAATCTGATAGCCGGTTGAGATATTTTATGCTCTCGAGATTTTGCGGATGTTGCTTGTGCAGTGTCCAGGCACAGCGCTCGGCACGGCGACATACGGTGCGGGCCAGGTGACATACAGCTGCGGCATGGCTGCCACCCGGCAGGATGAACTCCTTGAGGGGTGGCAGGGGTTCGTTGAACCTATCCAACAAGGTCTCCAGCCTCTGCACGTGTTCCGCAGAGATCGCCGTATAATCGGGCAGACAGAATTCGCTGCCTAGGTCAAAAAGCTCATGCTGGATGGGCTGCAGTACAGCCGCGACGTCTACCGGTAATTTCTCCGCAAGCAACATGCCCAAAACACTGTTCAACTCATCCAGTGTGCCGTAAGCCTCCACACGGGCATCGTCTTTCGATATACGCGTGCCATCGCCCAAACCGGTGGTGCCGTCATCGCCGGTGCGGGTGTAAATCTTGCTCAGCCGATTGCCCATGTATGTCTCGCCATATTTGTTGGTGCATTCTGCGACATGGTTACGGCCATTTACATGCATGGTGCAACACACGCAGAACTTGGATTAGGTCAAGCTGTACCCGGTAAATAATAATTAAGGGTGTTCCGGATACCACAAGTTCCCGTGTGCTGCGGAGCCGGCCAGCGCGGCCCAAGGCCGGATGCGTCTCAAGATACTCTACCGCTTCCTGAACACGTTGGCCTATTAGTGTCGCCGCCGACGGATTATGTTTGGCGATGTAGTTGCCCGCGTCATCAAGGTCCGGAAGCGCGCTGGGGGTCCATCTAAGCTCCACGTCTTCCCCAAGTTTTCAGACGCTTTACGGCTTCCGCGTGCGGCATGAGCTTGCCTGCGTCGGCTTCGGCCATGCCTTGGCGGATGGCCTTTACCTGCCATTCCTGCAAGGTCAGAAATTCCTCGATCGCCTGTCCTGCCACGTAGGACTTGGATCGTTCGGTAACTCCGGCAAGCTTCGCCAAACGTTTGTCGAGATCTTTCGATACGCGCACAGAGATTAATGTAGTTTTGGCCATAGGGTATCTCCTTGGACAATATCATCATTATAGATGATAACAGCATCATTTCTGATGTTGGTGCGCACATTCCTGCCATAGAGGCTGGACTCATGCGGGAATGGCGACACAGCCGTTAATGCTGGCAATACGGGCAGTAATAAGTCGAGCGCTGACCGGTGAGGCGAGTAGCGATAGCAGTGCCGCAGTGTTTGCAGGGCTTGCCTTTACGGCCGTAAACCCGCAGGTGCTGACGGAAATAGCCCGGTTCGCCGTCGGCACGGCTGAAATCCCGCAATGTAGTACCACCGGCTTTGATAGCGGCGTTGAGGACTTTTTGGATAGATTTGGCGAGAGCGAGATATCGTTCGCGCGAAACGCGCCCAGCGGCGCGCTGCGGGTGAATGCGTGCCAGAAACAAGGCTTCACTGGCGTAGATGTTGCCTACGCCCACCAGGATGTGGCTATTCATGATGAAATTCTTGATGGCCACTTTACGTCCGCGGGCTTTGGCGAACAGGTAATCGCCATCAAAGTCCTCGCCTAAGGGTTCTGGGCCGAGTGTGCGCAGCAGCTTGTGATGGGTGGGATCGCCGGTGGTCCAGAGCAGCGTGCCGAAACGGCGCGGATCACGCAGCCGCAGTGCGCGCCCGCTGTCCAGCACGATATCCAGATGGTCATGTTTCTCCGCGGGCGTGTCCGCCGGCAGCAACCGTAGGCTGCCGGACATACCGAGATGCAGGAGCGCGGTGCCAGCAGGCGTATGTAGCAACAGATATTTGCCGCGCCGGGTGACAGCAGCGATGCGCTGACCCGTTAGCTCTTTGATTAGCGCGCGCGGTACTGGCCAACGCAAGCGCATGTCGCGCACCACTACTGCACTGACTTTATGCTTGAGCAGATGTGGCTCAATACCGCGGCGTGCAGTTTCCACTTCCGGCAGTTCGGGCACGCGGTGTTTCCTTAATTCAGGTTCAGGCAGGCTATGCCCGATCAGTTTAGTCTAATATTCAGCTTTGCCCGTGGATTGATGGTTGGGCGACTTGAGCGGTTTATCCGCGTTGCCGGGAGGAGTCTTGCCCGATATGAGCTCCAGCAAAGCGGGGCGCTGTCCACTATCGAGTTCGTATTGCAAGCCGAGGTCCGGGCGGGCGAGTATCAGAAAGTTGGGATCCTTGAGGATGGCGAATCGCAACGGCTGGCTGCTGCCCGCCAACTCAATCGCGACCTCACCCTGTGGCTTGCCGTTACCGATATTATCGGTACTGATGGCTTGAGCGTTTTTCCAGTTGTCCACCAGGGTCTGGATGGCATCGGATGAAACCGCCAGATTCGTGGGCATCAACTGCCATTTGCCGGCCTTGAGCGTCAGAGTCGCATCCGGCAATTGCAGGCCGATGATGCGCGCATCTTCCGGTAGCAGCTTTTTGCTGGCCCACCAAAGGGGTGGGTGGTTGATGCGGTAGTACAAGAGGTTGCCGGTGAGACGGATTTCGTCGCCGGTTTTCACGTAGCGATTGTTGTGTATGGGTTCGGTACCGCCGAAATCGAACTCCGTGCCGTTCAGCCATAAGCGCAGATGGGGTGGACTGAGGGCGTATTGGCCGAGATCAGCTTGGTTAGCAGGAAAGCCGCTGCTGACGTCTCCATGGATGTTGTCCAGGAGAGTTTTTACAAGAAACTGGTCTGCCTGGAGTTGCCGCGGCGCGACCATTTGCCAACCGCTGCTGGCGCGCACAAGCTCAACTGCGGGCATATTCGCAGGTTTAATCTTGATGGAGTTGATATCCGTGGCTTGAAGATTCGTGAGCACATCCGGCGGTTTAGGTTTATTGACGCCGGGCTTGAAATATACGAAAGACACCAGGATGGCGATTAAGATCAGCAGCGCCAGGTTGAGCCACAGACGAGATTTCATGATGTTCGCAGAAGCATCAAGCCCTGCGCCGGCGGGCCCAGATGAGCAGTCCGCAGGCAATCAGTAGTAACGGCAGCGCAAACAGGAAGCCCAGGCTGATCACCGCCTGGTCCGTATGTGAGAGGATCAAGGTCCGGTCGGGGGCCGATTCGGGATTGATATTGATGAAACTGTCGTCGTGGGAAAGCCAGTTAAGGATATTGAGGCCGAGCGTCAGATTACCGCCATTATTGAGATAGGCATTGGAAAGGAAGTCTCCATCGCCAGTTACAACAACACGTTGTTCCAGACTCTTTTTGTCTGTAGCGTCGCTCTCTTTGTTGTCATCAGCTGAAGTTTTAATTTCACGTATCAGACTGACGCCAATAGCCAGTGGTCCCTGTTTATCGCCCTGTTTCGGGTCGAATTTGATTTCGCCCTGCAGTTTCCCAGTTGCCAGCCAGCTGCGCGGCAGGGTCTTCAGAAATATCTCGCTCTGCCATCCGCCCGTCGCATCAGTACCGATTGCGGTGGCGCCAGCAAACAGGGTGGCGGTATTGAAACCCCGGGTTATGGCGTCGGAAGGTTCGTATTTGGCCACCAGGATGACAGTGGGATTGGTGATGCCGAAGAGTTGTGAGTCCGGATCGACAATTGTGCCTTTTTCAAAGCTGATGCCTAGTGCTTTAGCCAAGGGTTCCAGTCCATAAAGCGGTCCTGGATCACCGAGCCACAGAAGATTACCACCGCGCTTCACATAGTCGATGATGATATTGACCGCACCCGGAAACAGATTGGTTTGGGGGCCAGCGATCACCAGCACCGCGGCATTGGTGGGGATGGTGGGCGTGGCGGCGAGGTTCAGGGTCTCGATCTTGAATCCCTTGTCCTGCAGCTGCTTGCCGAAGTCACCGAGGTCGAAGTTGTGCTGACCGAGTGGATCGCGCTCGCCATCGCCACTCAGAAACATCACATAACGGTCCGCGGCGCGCGCGATGCCTTCAATGGCATTGCTCACATTCACTTCATTGATCTGCGTCACATGCTGGCTGCGCCCCTGGTAGTTGATGACCAGTTCTCCCTCGGTGGTAATCCCCTGACTGCGTGTCTCCTGTGGGTTGGTATTGGGATTCACGAAACTCAGGCTGATATTGGGTTTTATCTGCTGGTATTTACCCACGAAGCGGCGGATAGCGTCACGCAAGGGCTGGTTGTCACTCACGAATGCAGTGAAGCTGAGCGGATGCTTGAGAGTCTTGAGGAGTTGTACGCTTGCCGGAGAAAGGGAATTGCGATGGCCGTAGGTCCAATCGGCCTGATACACATATTGGTTGCTAAGCCAGGCAATCAGACCGATCGCGGCCAGGAACAGGATGACAAAGCCCCAGTTTTGGGCGCGGATCAGCAGACGGGATTTACGGGTGACGCGCATAAATGTTCAATGCTGCAGACGATAAGCATCCAGTCTGCGGATGCTGAGTACCAGGAAGGTGATAATGAAAAGCAGGTAGTACAGCACATCTGTCGTGTTGAAAGAACCGCGTAACAATGAACCGTAGTGATCCAGCATCGACAGATAATGAAAAACCGGGCTGTAACGCTCATCGCCGCTGCCCGCCCAACTGATGATCCAAAGCATCAACAGCAAGCCGAAGCTGGCGACTGCTGCAACTACTGGTTGTTTAGTCAGGGTTGAAAAAAACAAGCCCGCCGAGGCGAAAGCACCCAGCAAAAGTCCCAGTCCCAGTACGTCAGAAAACAGCTTGCCGTAGTCCAGATGTGTGCCGATCGCTAAAGACAGCGGCATGAGGGCCATAAATCCCAACATGATGAACAAGAAAAGCAACAAGCCGAGGTATTTACCCAGTACGATCTCGGTCATGCTCACCGGTGCCGATAGCAGCAGGCTCAAAGTACCGCTACGGCGTTCCTCTGCGATTAGCCGCATACTCATGATCGGGACCACAAGCAGCATCACTACACTCGCAGTACTGAAGATTGGCGATGCTATCGCGTCGGTCACGCCTGGAGCATTGGCCATGTTGGCAAGCGTCGGCGCGAATTTTAAAAAATTATCCACCTGGACTAAAAATATCCAAGCGATGATGAATTGGATTACCGCTAGCACACACCAGGCCAGTGGCGACAGGAACAAATTTCTGAGTTCCCGCCAAGCGATCGTGAATATCATCATGCTGCACGCTCCTGGATTGGAGTTGGGCCACTGGTCTCATCGGCGGTGGTTAAATCCACAAAAATTTGTTCCAGGGATTTATGCTCTGGGGTAAGTTCCAGAAGTCCCCAGCCACGTTTTATCACTTCCGCTGCGAGGGTTTCGGCGGGATTGTTACCCGCATCGAAATGTACCCGTAGTTGCCGGTTTCCTATCAGCTCGACGGCATTCACACCTGGTAATGCTTTGATGACTGCCTGCTCCGGTATCTGCCGGCAGGTGAGTAGCAGGCTCGTGGATTGCATGCGCTGTGTAAGACCAGTGAGCGAGTCGTTGAATACCAGACGACCTTTATGAATGATCTGCACACGGCTGCATACGGATTGCACTTCCGGCAGGATGTGAGTTGAGAGGATCACGCCATGTTCCTTGCCGAGCTCGACGATCAAGCTGCGGATCTCACGAATCTGTATGGGGTCGAGCCCGACGGTGGGCTCATCGAGGATCACAACAGCTGGTGAATGGATGATGGCCTGGGCGATACCGACACGTTGCCGGTAGCCTTTGGAAAGGTTGCTGATGAGCTTGTGACCCATATCCTTGAGGCCGCAACGCTCTTTGGAGAAGTTGCGGGCTGTCAGCAGCTTATTTTGTGGCAAGCGATTTAGACAGGCACAATACTCAAGGTATTCATCCACCGTGAGATCGGTATACAGTGGTGGTTGCTCCGGCAGATAACCGATACAGGCTTTGGCGCGCTTTGGCTGGTCGAGGATATCAATTCCATTAATCAGTATCTGGCCGGCGCTGGGCGCGAGATTGCCCGACAGGATCTGCATGGTGGTAGTCTTGCCGGCGCCGTTCGGTCCCAGGAATCCCAGTATCTCGCCTTTGCGCAATTCGAAATTTAAGTCCTGCACCGCACAGTGATCATCGTAATAGCGATAAAGATTCTCGACTTTCACGAGGACATTATCATTCATGCTTTGACCATACTGAATAGTTGGGTAAAAAGACACCGATGGTAATTATTTTGGGGGCCATTTTGGTCGCAACAGCGACATTGTATAGTCGCGTACACTTCTGAAAAGTTCCCAAACTGGATTGCAGTTTTATGGTCCAAGCCTTCAAATGCAAGCCTGCAGGCCAGTATGCCACGTTCATGTGGACGGCATATGGTCAAACCATATATAGTGACCGTGCATTCTTGCACTCACTGCTTAGGTAACGCGCTTGTTTTTAATCCACGGCTTTCTGGAACTGCCTATCTGGGCCTTGTTTATTGTGGCCCCAGTATTTATCCACCTTACCATCGTGGCAGTCACGCTTTTCCTGCATCGTGATCAAACCCATCGCGGTCTGGTACTGCATCCTGTTGTCAGACACTTCTTCCGCTTCTGGCTGTGGTTGACCACCGGCATGGTCACCCGCGAATGGGTGGCAGTGCACCGCAAACATCATGCGTGTTGCGAAACTGCTGACGATCCCCACAGTCCCCGAGTAAAGGGGTTGCTTAAGGTATTGTTGGAAGGCGCGGAGTTGTATCGTAAGGAAGCTAAGCAAAAAGACACGGTTGCGAAATATGGTCGCGGCACGTTGGATGATTGGATAGAACGCCATCTCTACAGCCGGCACCCCATATACGGTGTTAGCCTTATGCTTATCCTTGACCTGCTGCTTCTGGGTTTGCCGGGCATAACGATCTGGGCGATACAAATGCTCGCCATCCCAGTGTTGGCCGCCGGCGTTGTCAACGGTGTGGGGCATTATTCCGGTTACCGCAATTTCGAATGCAAGGACGCTGCTACCAACGTATTCCCTTGGGGATTTATAGTCGGTGGCGAAGAACTGCATAATAATCATCATGCATTTCCAAGTTCCGCGAAGTTTGCCCAACGGCCTTGGGAAGTGGATTTGGGTTGGTGGTACATTCGTGCACTGGAATTTTTTCATCTTGCCACTGTACTGCGAGTGGCACCCGAACCGGTGATATCCACAACCGGTGGCCAGGTTGATTTGGAAACAGTGCGGGCAGTCATCGTCAATCGCATGCATGTGCTGCGCAACTACTGTCATGATGTCATTTGGCCGGCCGTGGCGGCGGAAAAACAAAATGCGGGAGCTGCCGCCCGTGGATTGTTTGCCAAGGCACGCCGATTGTTGACCCGCGATGAAACACTGCTGGACGCCCGCAGCCGTGTGAGGCTGCAGGAGACACTGGCACACAGCCAGACCTTGCGTACCGTCTATGAATTCCGTCAGCGCCTACAAGCACTCTGGGAGAACAGCACACTTTCCAACGAAAACCTGCTGCAACAATTCAAGGAATGGTGTGCTCAGGCGGAAGCTACCGGTATTGCCACCTTGCGGGAATTTGCCCAACAACTCAGGGGCTATTCCTTGCAACCGGCCTGAGCTTCGCCACAATGCCAAATAAAAACCCGCCATAAGGCGGGTTTTTATTTCTATCGATGTAACGGCTGGCAAACGTAATAACTACTTTATCTTCGCTTCCTTGTAGGCCACATGTTTGCGCGCAACAGGATCGAACTTCTGCACCTCCATCTTGTCGGGATGCAGACGCCGGTTCTTGGTAGTCGTGTAGTAGTGGCCGGTATCAGCGGTGGAAACCAGTTTGATTTTTTCACGCATAGTTCAACCCTCAGAGTTTTTCGCCGTGGGCACGCAAGTCCGCGACTACCTGCTCAATGCCAAGTTTGTCGATAATGCGCATGCCTTTGGAGGATACGCGCAGGCGTAGGAATCGGTGTTCGCTATCCAGCCAAAACCGGTGTGTGTGCAGGTTCGGCAAAAAACGCCGGCGGGTCTTGTTATTGGCGTGCGAGACCGTGTTCCCGGTGATCGGGCCCTTGCCTGTGACCTGGCAGACTCTCGACATGGTGTAATCCTCGTTAAGACCACGCGCACTATCTGCGCGAAAGGGCGGGTATTTTAGCAGCCAAGCCCAGTTTCGCAAGTCACAGCCTTATAAAAGGCCGCGTTCTGCGAAAGAAACTGCTTCACCATCGCCCACCACGAAATGATCCAGCACCTGGATATCCACCAAGGCGAGAGCGTCTTTTAGGCGCTGGGTGAGTCGCCGGTCGGCGTCACTGGGTTCTGCTACACCGCTCGGATGATTATGGGCAAATATCAAGGCCGCGGCATTATGGGCCAATGCCTTGCGCAGCAATTCCCGGGGATGGAGGCTGGCACCGTCCAGGGTGCCGTGGAACAATTCCTCAAAAGCAATTACGCGGTGGCGGTTATCCAGTTATACAAGCAACAGCATACCTCCTGCGGCAAATCCCGCAGGCGGGTGATGAGATAGCCTCGGGTAGCTGCGGGATCCGTGAGCGGTAGGCCACGCTGCAGAGCTTCCCCCAGATGGCGGCGGGCCATTTCCAGCACCGCTTGTTAACTGCGCGTATTTGGCCGGACCCAGCCCCCTGCTGTACACAGGCGATTACGCTCGGCGGCGAACAGACCCCGCAATCCTTTGAATTCAGCGAGTAATTCCCTTGCCAGATCCACAGCGGTTTTGCCGCGGATACCCGTGCGCAAGAAGATGGCTAGGAGTTCGGCATTCGAGAGGGCTTGCGGTCCCCGAGCCAACAGTTTCTCCCGGGGCCGCTCGGCCCAGGGCCATTCGTTGATCGCCATCCTTAGCGCCTTTTTGTCGATTATCGTCGGGTCAGAGTGTGCCTAAACGCGCAGGCCAGGTAAATGCAGGATCATTAAAACAGCATTTTTAAGTCGTTCGGTTAAGGCGTCATTCGAGCCTTGACCGGGGCAAAATCACCTCTATAATGCCGCGCTCTTTCACCGGCTAGAACCGGCAGGATTGATTAAAATACCTAGCAATTCCGTTGACCCGCCATTAGTGACCTGTATAATGGCCGGTCTGCTTGGGATAATTCCCAGGCCCGCTCTTTAACAGCATAATCAAGTAACTTGTGTGGGCGCTCGCGTCA
>Ga0307373_10006891_pt1 | contig 17922 bp, 21 predicted proteins | sample OX2MG_FD_202534 | JGI IMG/M metagenome (GOLD analysis project Ga0307373, IMG submission 202534) | Soil microbial communities from Risofladan, Vaasa, Finland - OX-2 | ecosystem: Environmental > Terrestrial > Soil > Coastal area > Acid sulfate soil | place: Finland: Risofladan, Vaasa | collected... | reverse complement strand
ACGCCGACCCAGCATGGACGCTCGCCAGCGGCCCCGCCCATCCAGCGCGCTCTCCCGAAAGCCTGGCGCCCCAGCCGTACGACCTGCCGCTGGCCGTCGCGGCGGCGCACCAGGCATGCCACACCCTGACCAGCCTCACCCACACCGAGCAGGACCGGATCCGGACCGCGGCGCAAGCCGGGCGCATCCTCGTTCCCACCCAGTCACTCCCCGATACCTACGACATCCCGCACCCATTCGCACGGGCACCCAACGACCGCATCAACCTGCTGCTCGCCCTATACGCCGATGCCGGGCAGGCCAGCCGCCAGGCCACTGCGGCGGTCGAGGAGGCCGCCGAGGCCACCGGGGCACCCAGCCGGGTGCTAACCGCCGCACGAGCCGCCGCCATCGGTGCCAGCCGCCGGACCAGCCCTGATCACGCGTCTGACCGCCACGCCGAGCATGTCACCCGGCCTGGGGCTGTTGACGACCGGCCCGAGCCAGCCGACCGGCCTGGGCCGGTGGAACACACCCTGCGCCGCCTCGGGATCACCCGCCCTGAGCTGCTCTCCCGCGGAGCCGGCATCGACCGGGCCGGCGAGCGTCTGATCATCGACGCCGCTGCCGACCTGGAACCATCGCAGCATCGCCCTAGCGCAGTCGAGCTGAACAGATCGGCGGGAACCACCGCGCTGATCAACCACGCGCTCGCCTCCGGCGACCCCCGCGCCACCGCCCTGCTTCGGCGACCGGACCCACCGTCGCGAGAGCCGCCAGAACCAGAAGCAGAACCCTGACCGCGCAGCCTGACGGCCAGCCGTCGTCAGGCGTGGCGCCACCGGGGGCCGACCCGGCGGCGACGGACCTTCACAGTGGGCGGTGTTCTCCCCGGGCGAGGCGTGAAAGATCGACACCGACTCGGAGAACGACACAGTCAGGTCGAAATGCAGCAGGCTCAGCTGTGCCCGTGAGCAGCCTCGATCCGCACCTCGTGCCTGCGCTCCGCGGTAGCGTGCGGCTCGGCCGCCAGCAACTGGGCGTAGACCTCCACGGCCTTCTGCCCGCCGCCCAGCGGCGTAGCCATCGACCCGACCCCCAGCCCAGGAAGGAGACCACCAGCCGGCCGTGGAACCGGCGCCCACCCGACGCGACAGCCGGGCAGGCACCCACCCAGCGCACCGGAAACCAAGATCAACAACACCAGCCGGCCAGCCCGTCAGGCCAGGACATCACCCCCGTGAAGGATTGAGGCTAGCTGTGTGTGAGGTTCTCCTCACGGGTGCCCGGCCACGGTATCAGCAGTCGCAGAAGCGACAGGCCTGGCAATATGGCTGGCAATTTCCTTTTCCCTTCCACGAAAGCTGGCTACCTCCTAATCGGCTCGCAGCATCGCGGCCGGGGCGTAACCAGTGCCGATCGTGTTCCCTGGCTCATCCGGGCGCTGAAATTTCGGTTGAGCCTGTCTGCTGCCGTGCCACCCTTGACGGCATGACTGCTGCTATTCCGCCACGTGATGACCTGGGACGGCTGGCTCAGGCGAGCCTGCGGAACGCGCAGGACCTTCTCGCAGATGCCAGGCTTCTGGCTGGCGCGGGACGTTTCCCGACCGCGCACGCAGTGGCGACACTGGCGCTTGAGGAGGCCGGCAAGGCCAGCTTGTGCATCCTTGTCCTCCTGCCCTCCGCCAGCGTGCTGGACGATGAAGGGTTCTGGCAGTCGTGGCGCGACCACGCGGCGAAGCTGCTGTGGGCGGCCAGCGTGCTCAGCGTGCTTGTCGATGAGCCGGACGGGCCGCTGTCCGAAGTGCTGGCAAGGCTGACAGATGAGTCACGTGCAGCGCATCTGCGTAAGCTGCGCGGGTTCTACGTCGACTACTCGTCGCGGAATGCCGCTGTGCTGCTGCCGTCGGAGATCGGGGCAGATGAGGCCGAGGACGTGATGAGCGACGTTCAGGCCGCATTGGACTTCATGATGCCGGCGTGGGGTCATGACGGCTTCCTCGACCGGCTACGCGAGATGGCAGCGTATGAGGACCAGATCGTCGAGCTCCATGCCGGCATCATGCGGCGGATTGAGGCTGACCCGGACGCGGGACTGGCGGACTTCCGCCACTGGTTCGACTCGCAGCGAAGCAGTGCCGAGCCAGGCTAGCCGACCTCCGCGAGCCGCCGTTCCTGCGGCTCATCGTCAGGGACTCCAGCAAGTCGTCCCGCCTGTCCGAGTTCGTGGTCAGGACGGATTCATGTACGGGCGCCAGGCACGTTAGACCGAATATGGGCGGCGAGACGTGGCCAGTGACCATCCATCGGGTCATCTGCCCTCATCTCTTCACCAATCTCAGCCCTCCCTGTAACGTAACCTGTATATCGATGTCTTGAGGTAGTATAGCTCAATTGGGCAGATGTGAGTTCGTCCCCACAGAGAGTCCGGCGTCTGGGTGAGGTCTGAGATTTTAATGGTCACCAACATTGTGATTGCAATCGTTGTGAGTATAGTTAGTGGGCTTGCGGCTGCAATGTTCAATCAGTACATGAACCGTAAGAGAACCAAAGCAGAGATTGAAAAGCTAGATCTTGAGACGCAGAAGCTTCGAGCAGATCTAGACTACATGCTTTGCAGCGCGACGGAAGTTATAATCTATGATAGCAGCAAATCATTGCCGGGCTACGACTTCAAGGGTTATGGAGGTCAGGCCTATGCGAATGGTGCTCATTTTGGTATCAAGGGGGCAGCGGAGCTCAACTTTCTTGGTGAGAATCGGGAGATCATGAGTATCCGTCGTACCAATAACGATGGTAAGTACCACGTAGCTCTAAGGACTTACAGGAATGGCGGGAACGGCAATAGCCAGACTCTCAATGCGAACGCTGCAATTCCCGGCGTGCGCAAGCTTCGAGTGAGTTGCGAAGTAAAGGTTACCGGTTCCCAGCATATTCTATGGTTTGGATGGAGGCTAGTCCCCGATAAAACCTGGCTCGATCGTGCGAGGGTTGCAGTTGAGAGCAAGACATGGATTCCGATCGACCGTTACTTTGAAGTTGATCCTGGTAAGGAAATCTTTCTGCGCATGGACGACTACTATGAGACGGGGACAACGCCCGGTGAAGTGCAAATTCGTAGAATCGTAGTCGCCGAACGGAAGACTTACGATTAGGATCGTGGCCTGGGATGGCCGCGCCTATCTCGGAGATTGACCGCGCGTTTAAGCGCCGTTTGGTCGGTTCTGTCTCCCTCGTGGTCAAGTAGAGGTCGGCGACGAGTGTTGGGCCTGTTGTCCCGGTCGGTTGGTGGCTTGACCTGAGCCTTTTGGGGCATGAAGACGCGTTCAACCGTGAGCATCGACTAGGCGCGCGAGCCGAGATCGGCCTCTGCGGGAAGCCATGCGCACAGAACTGCACGTAGGAGAGTAGGGATCACCGATAGCGCGGGCGCCGGACGGAATCCGCCGCCTGGCTGGGCGTGCACGTGGGAGAGTTGTGCCTGGTCTGGCGACTATTCCGGGCGGATTACGGGGGTCCATCAGGAAGGGGGGACTTGAACCGTTCGCCTATCTCCTTCAGTCGCCCGATGACGCCTGGCTGGACGTGCGAGGTTCAGCACGATGGCGACAGCAGCAGCTTTCCAACACTGCTGGTCAGCGTACGGGTCAGTCCGCAGCCCGGACGCAGTGCGGCCATTCGTCCCGGCGTGTCGCAGGCTAAGGTCGCCGAGCCGCGCGGGTGTCCAAGAAAAACCAGCAGGTGGGAGAATGTGGACGGAACCGCACCGGAAGAAGGTAGTACGTAACGGATATGTCCGTCCCCCGGTTTGTCAGCCCGGCCGCCGCTGCCAGCCGCTCCTCCTGGTTCACCGCGGCTCATGTGGCGCTACAGGGATTGAAAGGCCGGGGTCCGGATCTACGGTGGTTCGGGTTCGAGGCTGAGCCCGGCCTGGGCGAGGAACCCGTCGATCAGGGCCGGCCGGTACTGGATCCGCTTGAGCCGGTTCTTCATGATCGCGGCCAGCCGGTGCGGCGTGCCGCAGGAACCCAGGTTGCCCAGGCTGCTCTTCATGTTCGACCAGGCGCCCTCGGCCGGGTTGAGGTCGGGGGCGTAGGAGGGCATCTGGATGACGGTCAGCCAGTCCCGGTGCGCTCCCAGCAGGGTGCGCATCACGCCGCTGATGTGCGTGTTCAAGTTGTCCCAGCACAAGATGACCGGGGCATGAAGCTGGGTGTGCGCGGCGGTGACCAGTTCGGCGTAATCGGCTTCGGACAGGCTGCGGCGCTCGCCCTTGCGGCCGGTATGGATGCGGATCCGGTAGAAGAACCGGCTGCGGGCACCGGCCCGGTAGCAGGTCATGCCCGCCACCGATACCCGCCCGGAGCCTTTCCCGGACACCACCGCCACCGGCGTGCAGCCGCGGCGGGCCCAGGTGCGGGCCTTCGGCGGGCGCAGGGACTGCCCGGCCTCATCCTCGAAGCACAAATACGCCCCGGTCGCCGCCGCTAGCCTCGAAGCTTCACCCAGGTCACGTCCCGCCACGTGGCGATCGCCTGCTCATCGCGCTCGGCGGCGCGGTGGACGGGGACCTGCGGGGTGAACCCGATCCGGTGCAGCAGATACGACGTGCCGCGCAGCGTGTAGCGCACGTGGAACAGCCGCCCGATCAAGGTGGTGACGCGTTCCAGCGTCCACCGCTGGTCTTCAGCCCAGCCCCAGGTCGCCGGGCACTGGTCCAGCGCCGCGCGCAGCCGCGACAGCTGGGCGGAGCCCAGCCGGCACACCGCCCCGCCCGCGCCCCTGGACGCCAGCGCCGTGGTGCCGCCAGCTCGCCAGCGCCGCCGCCACTGATACGCAGACTTCGTGCTCACCCGCAGCTCATGGGCCACCTGCACCGGCTTGATGTCCTGCTCGTACATCGCCACGGCCGCCAGCCGCACCCGCTCACGCCGCGCCCGCCCAGCAGCGGTCAGGCCACCACCATCGGGATACCTCATACACCCCGGCGTAGACCGGCCTCAGCCCAGAATCACGCAGGCGCGCCGAGTGTGATCAGGCAGACGCAGACCCCGGCAATTCAATCCCTGTAGTGGTGTCGATCGCCGCGCTGGTGGTCTCGATCGTGGTGTCCGCCGTCACCATCTACTATCTGCGGCGCAGTACCAGTGCGTCGGAGGCCAGCGCCAAAGCGGCTGAAGTCAGCGCCAAAGCGGCCAAGGACAGCGCCACGTCGTCCAAAGTGCGCGCCAGGGCAGCCGAGGATAGCGCCAAAGCGGCCAAGGACCTGCTGAAAATTGAGCAGGCCAGGGAGTACGACCGGACACGCCCCAAACTCTCGGGCCGTCTCGTGCCGGAACCCGGTATCTCTGGCCCGACTAGGGCGTGTCCCGTAGATCATTCGGGCTGGGTGGGCTTGGATGCTGGTCGTGGACGATGACCGGCTTATGCGTCATGACCTGACTGATCAGGAGTGGGTGCGGCTGGAGCCTTTGCTCCCTGGTCATCCGCGGCAGGGGCACCGGTGGAATGATCACCGGCTGGTGATCAACGGGGTGTTCCACCGGGTCCGGTCGGGGTGCCCGTGGCGGGACCTGCCCGGGCGGTCCGGGAACTGGAAGACCGTCTATAACCGGCATCGCCGCTGGTCCGGGGATGGGACGTGGGAGAAGGTCCTGGACGCGCTGCGGACAGGGTGCGACGGGGCACAGGGAAAGGCGTGGACGGTGGCGGCGGACGCGACGGTGGTCCGCGCGCACCAGCATGCGGCCGGGGCGCGGCATGCCCCGCCGGGGGACATCGACCCGGCGGGCCTGGCGGTGGCCGAACTGAGCGCCCCGGCCCGCACAGGGGGCTGACCGGAATGACAAGAACCCGCCGCCCGCCGGGACGAACCAGGCCAGACCCGCCAGGGACCGGGAGGCGCTGGGCCGGTCTCGCGGCGGGCTGACCACCAAGGTTCACCTGCTCGCCGACTCCGGCTGCCGGCCCCTGGCCCGGGTGACCAGCGCCGGGCAGCGCCACGACTCCCTCGCCTTCATCCCGCTGATGGCCCGCCTGAAGATCGCGCGCGGGGCCACGGGGCGCCCAGGACCAGGCCCGGCCAGGTCCTGGCCGACAAGGCCTACTCCAGCAGAGCGATCCGCGCTCACCTGCGACGACGCCGCATCAAGGCGACCATCCCCGCGCCTGCGGACCAGGTCAAGAGCCGGCTACGCCGGGGCAGCAAAGGCGGCCGCCCGCACGCGTTCGACCCCGGGGCATACAAGCAGCGCAACACCGTCGAGCGCGCCTTCTGCCGTCTCCGCCAGCACCGCGCCGTCGCCACCCGGTACGACAAGCGCGACTTCGTCTACCGCGGCACCGCCGACGTCGCCGCGATCCGGATCTGGCTCCGCGACCTCACCCAGCAAGATCTACGGGACACGCCCTAACGCCTGGCTGGAGGTTCACCTCGACGCATCGACCCCTCAGCCCTTGCGGAGCATGCTGCTGACCGTGCCCACAGGTGCTTGGTTCGGTCGCGGAGTCATGTCGTCGGGGCCCACTCTCATGCGCAGTGACATCGGGTTCCCGGGAGAACCGGGGCAGGTGTCACCTATTCGGCCTGGGTGGCCAGCCCGGTGGCGAGTGCACCGGGCCGACGGCGCGCACGGCATCGTGGCGGCGACCGCCAAATGCACCTGGGAAGATGGCACGGTCTGGTGGGACGTGGAAGTGCCGATCTCCCAGGACTATGAGAACGCCGGGGCTGCCTCTGGCTGACAGCTGCGGACATTCAGTGCCCTGGCCGCGACAGTGGTTGAAGCGGGTTGATTGGGGGAGACCTGCCCGTCCGTCCTGTAAAGCGGGGTGTGCCGGACCGGTTTCAACCTGGCTAACTACCGCGCGTCTCAATGAGATCGGCACATCTTCAGCACGCTTCGTCCCGGACAGGGGCACAGAGGTACGAGTCGCCTGTTTGCGGGTGTCTGTCCAGGTCAGTGACCTCGGGTCGGTGCGGGCGACCGCACCTGGCCACGCCTGACCGAGGTTCTCCGCTCCCATTCCGCTCCCAAATTGGGACAGCACCCGAGGTCGCCGCCTGTGGGCCTCACGGCTGGTCCGACGCGGCGGCAAGATCGGGATCGACGTCCGGCCGGCCGCTCTTCGGGAGCAAGGATGGTGGTTCCGGCGCGGCCACGGTCGTCGTCCTAGCTGTTCAACGGGCGTCCGTGGACGGGGATGGCCCCCCGTGCATGGACGTGAATGAGACTACGCCGGGGCCTCCGGCAGACCGTGGCCCGTCCATACTGGCGGGCGCAGCGCGCGCCGGAAGGCGGGCGGCGTGAGCATCGCGGTCATGAACTGGGGGTGGGCGAACTCGCCGACCTCGGGCAACGAGCGCCTGGTCCTGCTAACGCTGGCCGATGCGTGCTCACGTGACGACGGGACCGGGTGCTGGCCGTCGGCTGCCACTATCGCGCGCAAGGCCAACGTCAGCGACCGCACGGTCCGGCGCGTGATCGCCCGGCTTGAGGCCGGCGGCCACGTGATCGTGCACCGCGGCGGAGGCCGGGCCGGATCGACCAACGCCTACACCGTCGTGACCGGTATCCACAGCCCCGGACAGACTGTCACCCCTGACAAAGTGCCCGGGAATGACAGCGGTGACAGGCCACCCCTGACACAGCTATGTCACCAATCCACCAAGGAACCACCACAGAACCGCCGCCACGCACGCGCATGAAGCCCAGGCCGGTGAGCCGCCGACCGGGGAGGTGGCGGCGGACATCGGGGAGTTCTTCGACCAACCCGCCACCTTGAGCCCGCAGTGGCAGCTGACCGAGGCCCAGCGCAATCGGCTGACCCCGGCCGCCGCCGCCATAGGTGCGGGCTGGACACCTGGCGCCTTGGCCGAGTTCACCGGGACGAACACCACCAGGATCCGCAACCCTGGTGCCGTGCTTGCGGTCCGGCTCTCGCCTTCCGAGCTGCCAGCACCAGCGGCCCCCCGTCGGCCGCCCTGGTGCGGCACGTGCGACCAGCGTACACGGATGCTGGACTACGACGGCGACGCGCCGAGGCCGTGCCCGCGCTGCAAGCCGCCGCCTGCACCGCCGCCGCCTATCTGGCCTAATGTACGCACGGCCTGATCCGCCGGCGCATGGCATCCCGCCAGGAGGACCCCTGACCTGGACTGACGTGGGCGGATGGCCGCGCTTAAAGCCCGGTGTAGCCGCCGGCCGCACACATGGCGCCAGCCTGCCCCCTGGGGGCCCATACTGCCTGTGTCCCGGGCGATCGGCGCCTAGGGAGAGGAGGGCGTCATGACAGTGCCGGAGCCGCCACCTGGCTACGAGCCGGAGCTGTGGGCGCTGGTCGCGCCGCTGCGCGCTGCCATGGCCGAGCGGGGACTGACCCGCGGCCAGCTGGCATACCGGCTCGGCTGTGACCGGTCGCGGATCTCGCGGGCGCTGTCTGGCCGGGTGCTGCCCGCCAGGGACCGCGTGCTCCGGCTGGCCCGTGTCCTGGGCGCGGACGAGTCCGCGACCGGATGTCAGTGGGACCGGGCTGCCGCCCGGCTGCGGGATCCCCGCGCGCGCAGAGAGGCCCGCACGGCGGGCGGGGCGCCGCCGCTCCGGCTGGCCACGCACATGGATCTCATGCGGGCGCTGCGCGCCCTGCTGCGGGACCGGGGGATCACACAGCGCGAGCTAGAGCGCGTGGACCCGCAGCTACGCCGGTCCACGATAGGCGCGGCGCTCCGGGGACAGCGGAGCATCCACCTGCATCAGGTGACCGCGATCGTGGCGGCCTGCGGCGTGCAGGACGAGGCAGCCCGCGCCTGGGAGGACGCCTGGACCCAGCTCAGCCTCCCGGACCTGACCCGGCGCCGCGAGCGTGCGGGTGCCTGGCTGCGCGCGACGGCCGTGCCGCGACGGTGGCTTGACCGATGGTGACACCCCCAGCTCCCCGCCACAACCGGCCGTGTGTGGTCGAGGTCCACATCCCCGGCCTGCTGTACGTCCGAGTCGAGCGGTGCCCGCGCTGGCTACCCCACCTGCTCATCTCGGCCAGCAGCGCGCTCGGCGGCTGGCTGGTCGCCCGCCACCCCTGGCTCCTCCAGGGATGAGGGGCTGCCCCCGGTCAGGGCACTCCTTCCAGCACTGGGAGGCTGGATGTCATGCGGTCGCCTCTAGCCGGCGGGAGTCCATCTCGGCCCCGGCGCCCTGGATGATCCGGTACTCCTGATTCCCCGCCCGGCGTCATACGGGCAGGAGGTGGAAATTGTGAGGATCGGCGTTCACCTGGGGCCGTTCTACGTCTCAGGGAGCACCAGGCGGCGCGGGCGGCGGGCACCGGCCCGCCGGAGCGGCTACCAAGCGGCCGGCACATTAACGCTGGCCGACGGGAGCATCGCTCACTTCCGGTGCGAGCACAGCCACACCTCCCGCTCCCGGGCCATCGAGTGCACCGCCACCTGCCAGCGGCAGATCCGGCGGGGCCCAGGGCCAGCACCTGATCACCTCGGTCCAGGAGAGCGAGACGGCTCGGCGGGCACGGCTGGAGCGCGAAGCTGAGGCTGAGCGCCAGCGCCAGGCCGAACGCGCGGCGCGGGCCGCCGAGAAGGCCGCGCAAAAGCAGGCACGCACCCAGGAGAAAGCCGCGCGGCAGCGAGCCCGCGCTGAGGCAAAGACAGCCAGGCAGCAGCCCCGTGACGCTGCGCAGGCGCCCCCAGCGCAGGCGTATCGAGACTGGCAGGACGAGCCAGTGCCACCGTGGCCGGCCGCGCAGCCCCAGCAGGCCCCTTGGCCAGCCGGGTCGGTCTCTCACCGGCAGGCACGCCAGAGCCTGAGCTGGCCTGCATGGGGCCTGATCGGCGCAGGGTGCTTCCTGGTCGCGGGGATCGTTCTCAGCGCTTCTGCGGGCGGCAAGACACACGGCCTGGGAGTGACGGCCGGAGCCGTGCTGTGGCTGGTGGCCTTCGCCGCGATAGCCGTGTGCCTGTCCGTTGCGGGATGGCGGTGGGCGGCGAGGCGGAGGGCTTCGGCGAGGCCGTCCAGCAGGTGATCGCTTCCGGCCTCCCCGCCAGACGATGGTCAGGGTACGCCGCGAGGTCATTGCAGGTCATTGATACAGGCCTACTGTGATCAGGGCGGCGCTCATGGTTCGTCCGCTGTTGGAGCCGGAGGACTGGCCTGTCGTGGCCCGTTGGCTGGGCTCGGCGCTCGACCGGACGTGGTAGGACGCCTCCAGTACCGCAACAGGTGGGGTACTGGCGTCCGAGGAGCATCAGTCGAACAGGCCGACGGATTTGCGGTTGCGGTAAGGGCCGAGGGCATTGATGCGGAGCTTCCGGTGGTCCGGAAGGGCCGCAAGTCGGCTGGAGTCGTCGGGGTGGGCGATCAGCAGCTCGATGTAGGGGTCGTCCCAGGCTGCGGCGTTGAGGTAGTCGATCATGCTCTTGCACAGGTCGAGGTGCTCCTCGAAGGCTGGACGACGCGGCGGGAGGCCCGGGTCGTCGAGGTAACCGAGGATCGCAATCCGCGGTCCCATCGGAAGGAGCAGCCCGTGTGTCGGCCAGTCTTCCTGCCCGACGTACATCCAGCCCCGGTCGGTGATCATGAACCTGGGCGCGTCAGCGGGGCTGTGCAGCACCCGCCACCGCCATGTTGGCATCACCGGGCGCTGGTTACCGAGCGCGAGCACGCGCGCGTACTGCACGCCGTCACCGCGTGGGGCGGGAAGGCCCTGCCGTGCCTGGTGGTCGGCCACGACGTCCTGGAACGAAGGGGGCCGCACGCCGGCGGTTGCCGCGTAGTCGAACAGCAGATTCCCGTCCCCCGGCTGCAGGCGTCGGGCCGCGAGCCGGGCGGCCAGGTCACGCAGGCTGTTCTCGACCGGGTCCCAGAGCTTGTCTACGGCGTCCCGGTCAACACCTGCAGGAGGCGCGGCGAGGCGGTACATCCCCGGCCGGTAGGCGAGCGTTTCCGCCTTCGGGAACCTGGCATCCACCGCGCCGGTCGACTTCCGGCGCACTGCGACCCTGGCCTTACGGAGCTTCCCGCTCGCCGGCGGCCGACCGAAGCCACCGATCAGCGACGCAGGCAGGTAATGCTGGTTCTTTCCGCTCACCCGGCTGAGGATGCCAGACGGAGCCGCGGGGCCGCGAATCCGCCGAGACTCTGCCGGAGGCGAGGCAAAGGGAATCCGCGGCCTGTGCGGTCGCCAGCTATGGGCATGACTAGCCCTGACCAGCGGAAGCACGCCGCTGATTGGCCTTCTGACCGTTGCGCACGATTGGCCTGACACCAACGGGCGCTCAGAACGGCTCGCGGCCCGATCGGCTCAATCGTACAGGAGGACTTCCGGAGGCAGGCTCTCGAAGATCCGGTCAGCATCGGCGTCGTCGATCGCGAACCGGTGGGAGTACCACTGGTGGCCATCGGCGATCCTGCGGGCGCCCTTGCTCGTCAGGAGATTACTGAGCACGCCCAGCATCTCCTCGGCATGCTGGCGGTCAAAGCCTGACAGGCGCTCCACAGACTGACCGGTGCCAGCAGTCACCCCGAAGGTCACGCGGGCCACGGCCCCTGTCTCCAGCACGTTCTCCACGGCCCACAGCTCGAAGTAGCAGAGCATGACGGCTGGCGCGCCCATCAGGCCGCGCACAGGGCTGGGGAATTACGTGACCGTCCACAACGGAAGCTCGATCGGCTCAAACTCCATGTCGATCGGCGCTCCTACATCGCTGCCGAACGCGCATATGACGCCGCGTTTTGGTGGGGCCACCATGCGAAGTACAACGATCCCGACGATGAAGAGTTCTACGAGCGTCAGCAGAAATTCGACGACGCCGAGCGCGAGCTGCTTGTGCTTATCCGTGAAGCGCTGTCCATACCGGAGGGCGATCCCACCACCCGGCTATCGCTACGAGAAGCGTCCAGAGATCGTAGAGGCCGAGTCGGAAGAAACCTGAGGTATATCGATGTCGCAGCCGCAGACTGTCTTGCCGCTGGTGTTTGCACTGGTGCTCGGCGGTTTCACGACCGTTGGCGTGGTCCTCAAGATCGGCTACGACAGTTGGCCAGTAGCAAACCAAGCACAGCTCATGACCCCGCCTCAAGGGCCCAGCCGGGAGATCATCTTGCCGGCGAAGCCCAAGTAGCTGTGGGGGATTCCGCGCAGCATCGCTTGGACGCTCAATTCTGGCTCGCTCGTGGCAAAGATCACCTGCTGTCCCGAGGCCTCGGACAGCGCCGCTCGCTCGAAGAGCGCGGTGAAGCTGAGCGGGTCGGTGCTCTGCTGACGGGGCTCATCGAAGACGAGGAGTTGGGCGTGACGCGTGGCGAACTCGCGCCCCACCTCCAGCAGGCCCATGCGATATGCCCAGGTGCATCTCACCATGTCGCTGGCCGACATTTCGAAGCCGAGGTCGAAACCCTCGAGCACCGGCTGGTACGTGTCCTCCGAGATCGTCAGCTCCGAGATCGGCAGACTCGTGACGCCATATTCCCGAAGCTGGGCCAGGAAGTGCGATTGCAAGGTTCCGATCTTCTCGCGGTCGACGCCCGATGTGCCGTGATCTCTCAGGCGCGCCTCCACCGCCAGCACACCCGTCCATTCGTGAGCCAGGCGTGCCAGCTCGGTGTTCAGGCTGGACAGCCTGCCCTCCACCAACGTCAGCGCCTCCACACGGTCGCGCAGGTGCACGCGCTGCTCCACGTCCCGGATCGACGGTGTCCCGCTCGCGGACACCAGAGTCTCTCGCTGGGCCCGCACGTTCTGCTGCAACCCGCGGATGCGCTCGTCGAACGTGACCATCTGCTGCCGCTTGCCAGCGATCGCCGAGTCCAGATCGCTGCGCATCGCCTGGAAGAGGTCAATCTGCTCCTTGAGGAGCTGGATGTTCCGTTCGATGGGCATGGGCACGATTGCCGCGGCTGGGTCGAGGAGGGTGGTCGGCAGCTCCTGATGGCATGTTGGGCAGTCCTCGGGAGTCACCGCGGTAATCGGCGCACCCATCCTGCGCAGGACTTCTGCATCCTGGCTGCGCCGCACGTCCTCCTGGAGGGAGGCGATGCGGCTGTCGAGGCTGCGAACCTGGTCCTCCTCCATGGCCACCTCACCCTGGAGCGCATCCGCGAGGCTGGACACCTCGTGCAGTTCCCGCAGGCTGGTCTGGAGTTCGGCTGACACGCTCGGGGCGGCGTCTTCGGCCCGAGGCACGAGCCGCGTGTCCAGCTCGGCCAGCTCGCCACGCAGCCGCTCGATCTCGTCACCCAGAGGCTGCCACTCCTCGGGCGCGTCCGGCACAGCGATCCAGAGTGACGCCCTCGGCTCCACCGGCCACTCCGCGAACGGCTCCGCCGACACCCCTCGCACGACGATCCCGTGCTCATTAGCGCCCATCCGGAACGCCTCCACCGCCGCCGCCCACCGCCGCCGAACGTCCGCCTTGCGCTCCTGAACGAGCTGTCGCTGCGCAGCCAGGTCACCGCCGGAGAGTTCGAGCACGAACTCCACCGCCCGGCGGCCCACGTCGCGGATGCGCAGGTACGTCGGCATCTGCGGCTGTACCCCTGCCCATCCCCGCTTCTGCTCGACGTAGAACAGGGGGAATATCGTCTCCAGGTACAGCGGGGAGATGCCACCGTCGAAGCGCGGCACGTCCGGCAGCTCCCAGCCCACGAAGCTCGTGAGCCAGTGGTGGAACCCCGCCTCCCTCTGCGCCGCCCCTGATCTGCGGACGAAGTACGCACTCTCGTGGAACCGGTCCTCTGGAGCCGTCAGGGCGGGGCCGTTCCACACCGTGATCAACTGGGTGTCGATCGACCCGTGCTTCGCGTATCTCCGGACCGTGGCGATCCGTCCCGCCTCGTTCTCGAACTCCAGCGTGACGTGGCTCTCCAGGACCTCCAGCTCCCGACCGTCCGCATCGTCGGTCAGCGAGGACGTCGCAACGTGGGGCAGTGGGATGGCCCGGCTCGCGCTCAGCATCCCCTCCAGGCCAAGGGCGTAGATGATGCCCTGAAGACACGTCGACTTGCCGCTAGAGTTGTCCGCCCGCAGAACGACCAGGCCCGGCGCGAACGGCAGCGACACACCGAACGGCCCGCCCTCCGTGCTCGCACGAAACTCGAACTGACGAAGACGTAGCCTCATGACATCCGCCTCTGGGCAAGAGCGTTCCGGACTGCGGTCTGAGACAGGGAGCGCGGCAGCGAGTCGAGCAGTTCGCGCTCCGCGGCGAACAGCTCCGTGTCGGAGTCGACGGCGTCGACGATCGAGCGCCCCAGCTCGGTCAGCGTGATCCGGCCCTGTGGGTTGGCCGCCACCAGCCCCAGGCCCAGGGCGCGATCGATGGCTCGGTCGAAGGCTGGCTCCAACTGGAGCGCCGGGGATCGGGGCGCGAGCTGTCCGCCGAGGGCGGCAAGCAGCGCCCTGCGCGATCCGGCATTCAGGACGGCCGAGTTCAGCACGTGCAACTGCTCACGGCTTGCCACCTGGTTCCGGCAGCTCTGCACCATCAGCAGCAGCAGCGGGAGACGCCACTCCGGCCGGATGTCGGGAGGGACCGACGTCGGCCGCCGCTTGAACGTGAAGCCAGCGACAGCCCTGCCGCCCGCGCGGTCAGCTCCACCCTGGTCACTCACAGCACGCTCCCGGTCTGGAAGTCGAGGGGACACTCCGCCAGCCAGTCCGTGGTGGTCCCCCAGGCCAGGTCGGACGCGTCACCCTCGGTGAGGAAAGTCAGGCTCTCCTTCAGGCAGTCCCGGTAGCCGCGCGCCGTATGCGCGATCAGCCTGCGAGGGTCCTCCGTGCTGAGCAGACACTCGATCTCCAGCGCGGCCTCCCTGTCTGCCCGCAGCTCCAGAACGCGCTCCCAGGCCGGCGCGTCGTGGCCGCGGATCTCCCCCAGCTTGTTGTCCGCGATCAGCTTCTGCTTGAGCAGCCGCATCCGAAGCGCTGTCCGCTCGTCCGTCCCCAGGCCCGGCACCTTGCTGAGCTTCCCATCGATCGTGGCGATCAGCTCAGGATTGGACGCGCAGTAGGTATGGACCGCTGCTTCCGGCATGGGCACTGGGCTGAGATGGAGCTTGTGCAGCCCCAGCTCCATCAGTTCGCGCTGCTCGACGATGTAGTCCGCCTCGGTCTGGATCACGATGTCGAAGTCGGCGGTGCAGTGTGGCAGGCACATCGCCCGGATCTCGGCCGCCTTCGTCTTCGCATGCTGGTTTAGCCGCCGACTGTCGTGAGTCGGGGTCATGAAGGCCCACACACCGATCCTGACACCACCCAGAATCGCGATCAGCTTGGCCTCGTTGCTCACCAGCTTTCCGACGTCCTCGGTCAGCTTGTCTCGCTGCCGCTCATAACGATCCTTGATCGGCAGCGGATTTTGGGGCGCGTAGCACTGATACGCGCAGCCGTCGTGTGAGAAGCCCTCGATCCCCAGATCGCCGTCGTCCGTCGACGGGATGCGCTCGAACTGCCCAGGCTGCTTGTACCGCATCCGGAGCAGGCTCATGCAGTGCTCCTCCCAGTCGTGACCGTTCCAGTCACGTGGCGTCTGTGGCACCCGCAGCCTCCAGACGCCGAGCTGAGCTCGGCCAAGGTGGGCACACGGCGCTCGGTCCGCGCGACGGCCACGGCGGCGTTGCCCGTCCCACCACGCGCGGCGCTCGTGGACCGAAAGTATCCCGGTCGAGACCGCACTCCGAAAACCAGTTCGCACACCAGCGACCGTAGTGGTGGCGTCCGACGGTTCGCAGAGCAACTCCGTCCACGCCGCCTATGACAGTCCGGGAGGGGGCCCCACCCCTGGGTCGACTCATCGCGGGCAGCAGTCTTCCACGGCGGTTGCCGCAATCGGTGGCGTTGTTCACTTCCTGGCTGTCACGCCGTCCCACGCTGTATGCGACGCCTCAGACGGCATTCCGGATGACCGACAGCGATGACATCGTCACGAGGCCCTCATCAAGATGGCTGCCAACCTCCAAGCCTTGGAGGTCATGAGAGGTGCTCCCGGAGCGTGCGCTTGCGGTGATCGACCGCGCTCGAGAGCCGCTCGGCTTTCACCATGCGCGTCGAGCCTGCCCCGGCCTTGCCAGCCCTACTCCTGGCCATCCTTCCGACAGGCGCCGCTTGCTGCCACCGACGGCAGCTCATTAGGGCGTCCATCAGAGCAACGATGTGGCCATCGGTTTCGTGATCGCGTTCGTCTCTTCGGCCCGCTCCGCACTGCCCCAAATGATCTTGTAACCTGCACGGCCCCACCGCTTCTGCCATCATCAACTCCGCCAAGCCATCGACTACACACCTGACCATCACGATGATTAAGGTCAACCCGACAGCGTGGCCGTTAGCCTGATTGTCCCGTACCGTAGGCGGCGCAGTTGGCGGACGCTAGACAAGCGACCCCACACCGATGCTGAGCTCGGCCGCGATCAGCCAGCCGCAGCGCCCCGGCCCGTCTGGGTGATGGGTCTTCACGTCTTGGTGCCGACTACGTTCGGTAATGAGGGTGCCCAGCTCACGTGGAACGGGTCGTGGAACGACTGCCGACGAAACACGGGTGCATTCAGTGCGTTCCGGGCATGGCCGCGTTCCATCCGTGCAGGCTGGGCGCCCAGAGCGGCCCAGCAGCCCACTTTTAATCCGTGGGTTCAGGGGTTCGGGCCCTTGGCGCCCGACCACCACTCCGAATCAAACGTCAAGTACCCCCTGAGCTGCGGTAACGCGGTGCCAGGGGGAGCTTGCGCGGACCGGCAGGTAAGCAGCCGTGTGCGGTCCAGGGTGGCCGTGTGCGGCTGGCTGTGCCGAATACATGCCGAAATTCAGTGCATGCTTACACGTCCGCCTGGAACACTGACGCCATGCATCCGGAACCCGATCCTCGCTGGGCGTACATCGCTGGGGGCATCAGTGATGACGGCAGCGTGCAGCCGATGTCGTTCGAAGTCCTCGCCCGGCTCGCGTCGCAATGGGCCGCGCTGCTCCCCAGTGCCGTGGGCGAGGACGGCCCAGCTGCTCTACTGCGTACGGCGCGCAGCCTGTTCGCACACTCATGGTTTGACTACGACTTCATGGTCGTAGCCTGCCTGGTCGGGTTCCAGGCGATGGAGGCTGCGTTCCGCGCGCTCTACCCCGACGCCGAACGAGTGCCCTTCCGGAAACTGGTGGAACGAGCCCATCAAAAAGGCATCCTTCCCTCCAACATCGCTGAACTGGCGGACGCGAGTGTTGAACTCCGCAACCTGTATTCACACCCAGCAACGCAGGACACCTTCACCATCGGGATGGCTGTGCCAATGCTTGAGAACACACACCGCATGGTGGCTCTCGTCATGTCCGCTGCCTCCCAGGTGAGCGAACCGCAGATCTAGCCCTCCGCTCTCAGAAGCGAAAGCGAGGGTAAGCCAACACCAAGTCAGAGAGTAAGAGTAACTGGTCAGGTGCCCAATTATCGCCCGGCGTGATTAGGCTGCGGCTGGTATCCATGGCTGGCCTTCGGTGAGCATGACCAGGGCGTCGAAGAAGCTGAGGCCGTGTTTGGCGGCGGTGGATAGGTAGCTGCGGATGGCGCAGAATTGGCGGGCTCCGGTGAGGGTGCACAGGCATCCGGATACCTTCTGCCTGAGTTTCGGGTCCGACCCGGGGGTGCGTGCCTGTATCGCCAGGACGATGAGCATCAGCAAGGGGACCAGCACATAGATCGCGAGCCAGGCCCAGGTGACGGCCCGTGTGCCGACGCTGAACCTGCTGCCGAGATGAAATTTGTCGAGGTTTAGCAAAGAGGCCACGAGCGTGCGCACGGTGAAGACGAGTGCCTAGCGTGTTGTGAGCGGGTCCGGCGGGCGGCGCGGGCGCTGTCGGCCTAGCGGTGCAGATCTGCCATCCCGGGCCTTCGCCAATTCGTGTACGGGGTCGGGTGCATCGCGGTCTCCTTGGTGGTATTTAGGTGGCTTTCCCCGAG
>Ga0307373_10006890_pt1 | contig 17923 bp, 21 predicted proteins | sample OX2MG_FD_202534 | JGI IMG/M metagenome (GOLD analysis project Ga0307373, IMG submission 202534) | Soil microbial communities from Risofladan, Vaasa, Finland - OX-2 | ecosystem: Environmental > Terrestrial > Soil > Coastal area > Acid sulfate soil | place: Finland: Risofladan, Vaasa | collected... | reverse complement strand
GCATCCGATGGCTCCTACGGCATACCCGAGGGGCTCATCTGTGGCTTTCCCTGCCTCTGCACAGATGGTGAGTGGGAGATCGTGCAGGGTCTCGACCTCGATGATTTCTCTCGCGGGAAGATCGACGCCTCGGTAGCCGAGCTGGTTAGCGAGCGCGACACCGTCAAAGATCTCGGCTTGATCTAGAGAAAGAAAAAGGGCGCGGCATCCATGCCGCGCCCTTCATCGCCAGTGGCTAAAAGCCGTTAGCCCTTAGGGTGCCAGCCGCGGCCCTGCTTGGCAACCTTGTTTTCCTGCTCGAGCCCGGGCAGCACGCGGTAGAGGTAGTTCTGCTTGATGCCCATCTTCGCGGCCAGCTCGGGAATTGTGATTCCGGGCTGGCCCTGCACGAATGCCAGCGCCTCAGCCCCGCGCGTGCCGCTGCCTTTGCGCCGCCCGGCACGCCGTTTACCGGCGGGGCGCCCTGGGGCGCGGGAAGTTTTAGTTTTTTTGCGTCCCGCTTTGGCTGGAGTGGTTTTGCCTGTACCGCGCGGGCGTCCCGGCCCGCGGCGGGTAGCGGGGGCCGTTGCGGTCCTAGCAGCCGAGCCGCCCACACCGGCCAGGGCTGAAGCAGCGGCCTCGAGTTGGTTGTACTCGTCAACCGCGGGCTGTAGTTCCTTCAGCCGGTCGGTGATCTCACGGCGCTTCTGGTCAAGGAAGTCGGTCACGGAATACATCCTCTTCAATAGGGTAAATGTGAAGTATGGAACATTATTTCCTGCATGACACTACACGATTTATTTCTAAAGAGTTCACGATGTTCTGGACACACATTCCCTCCACACCGGCCGGGAGTGCCAATTGTGCCTATCCCTCGAGATAGGCACGCAGGCGATCGAGCGTGCGCTTTGCCTCTCGTTCCGGCATGCCGCCGACGAGTGCGCGGCTGACGATCGCCCCTATCGGCCCGAGCGGGGGACGAAACTCGTTGTGATAGTCAAAGCGTGTGCCTCCGTCGCTGCTCGCGCGCAGGACGTATTCCGTGCGAGCGCGTGAACGCGCCGGCCCGCGACCCTCCCACACGGCTCGCTCGCAGGGACGGCAGTCAATGAGCTTCCAGTGAACCTCGAGGTTGACTCCACGCAGGTGGATCTGCTGGTCCATCTGGAAGCCCACGCGCGGTGGCCCGTCGTCGGCGTGATCGAGCCGGCGGTGAATGCTCACCCAGTCGCCCAGACGATCCGGATCCATGATCGTTTTCCACACATCCGCGGGTGTGGCGGCGATCTGGATCGAGGCGGTTACCAGGCTCATCAGCGGGCGGCCAGTGGCTCGGACTGCTCCCACACTCGCAGGGCGTGTTCTACCGCGGAGTCGAAGGAGTGCAGCTCCACGCCGAGCAGCCCGGCAGCGTGATCATCGCTCATCAGCAGATCGCCCTGCAGGCTCTCCATCAGTGCAACGATCAGCTCGGGATCCTCCGCGGTGATCGCGGCGGCGATGCGCGAGGCGACGGGCGTGATGTTCACGGCGAGCCCAAGCATGGGACGGCGGATGAGCATCAGATCGGCGATCCGGGAGATCATCTCTTCGTAGGTGAGGATGTCGGGTCCGCCGATGTCGAGCGAGCGCCCGCCGGCCGGCGCGGTGGCCGCTGCGGCGAGCATCTCGATGACGTCGCGCTCGTCGATTGGCTGGGTGCGAAAGGAGCGCCAGGCGGGCAGGGTGAGCACTGGGAGACGCTCGACGAGGCGGACGAGGAAACGAAACGAGCGCGAGCGGGCGCCGATCACGATCGATGCCCGCAGGGCGACTGAGCCGGGGACGGCCCCGAGCAGTATCCGCTCCACCTCCAGGCGGCTCTCCAGGTGAGCGGATGGCGCGCTTGCATCACCGGTGACCCCGCCCAGGTAGACGATGCGCTTGACGTTCGCACGGGTGGCCGCTGAGGCGAAGTTCTCAGCAGCGATCTGATCGCGCTCGGCGAAGGAGCCCTGAGTGCGGGACCCCGCCGGGGAGCGCTCCATCGAGTGGATCAGGTAGTAGGCCACCTCGACGCCCGCAAGCGCACGTTCCAGCCCCTCGCCGCTCAGGACGTCGCCGCGCAGCACCTCGACATCCCCGGCGCCCTCCGCAGTGCTGTCTTGCAGTGCCGTGATGACTCGCGCCTGGTTGCGCGCCAGGGCACATACCTCGTGCCCGCCGGATAGGAGCCGGGGAACGAGCAGCGAGCCGGCGAAGCCGGAGGCGCCGGTGACGAGGATGCGCATCGCGAGCAATGATGACGCGCCCTCGGCCACAGAGTCCCGGAAAGTGCACGAAAAACCGTCTCCTCGTCACGAGTTAGTGACTGATTAAGGGCTCTTTGCGGGTAGGAATCATTTTCTCTGCGATTTGCGGGAAGGCCCTTCGCTGCGCCTTGTGCGGGTTGGCGAGCGGTGCTTTGATGGCTCCCGTGCCGCCGACCAACCAGAGCAAACGACCGGCGAAGCGAGCGGCAAAGAAGGTTAGCTGCGAGGACTGCTTCTTTCACGCCAATCTGCTCTGTGCACTGGAGCTGAACGAGCCCTGCTCGACCTTCCGGCCGAACGAGGCCCAGCTGCGCCCGCCCCAGCAACTGCGGTTCGTGTTTCGCCAGGAGCGCCGTTCGCGGGCGGCGTGGGCATTTCCCTCGGCCCAAGAGCAGGCAGCGCTCCACGCCTAGGAGCCGGGCAGCGCTTTACGCCGAGGAGCTCACCTCTGCCGCCTGGGCGTGCCGGGCGATCCAGTTCGCTCCGGGGGTGTCGCTCAGGCCGTGGAGGATAATCGAGGCGAAGACGACGAGCGCGGTGAGATCGAAGATGCGCTCACCAGAGGCGATGCCCTGGTCGAGGACGATGAGCGAGAAGGTCATGGTGGCGACGCCCTTGGGTCCGAACCAGCCCATGAAGAGGCGGGTGGGACGGTCGGTGGAGGTGCCCAAGAGGGCGAGCCAGACCGCTATGGGGCGGGCGATGAGGAAGGTGACGAACACGAGCGCCACGGCCGCCCAGCCGTCGTTGAAGAGCGCGTGGAGGGTGAGCAATGAGCCGAAGACGAGGAAGATGCCGAGCTTGACGATCTCCACGATCTCATCGGCGCGCTGCTCGAAGTGCTTGCGCAGGTCGGGACGGCGGATGCCGAGCACGATGGCGGCGACGAACACGGCGATGAAGCCGTTGCCTTTCGGCGAAAGAACCGTCACGCCGTAGGTGGCGAAGGCGACGCCGAGCGCGTAGAGGGACTTCTGGTGAGAGGGGATCGATTTCTCGAGATCCCGCTCGCCGCGCCGGCCCTCGCGTGGCATCAGCAGAGAGGCGATCCAGCCGCAGGCGAGACCGTAGAGGAAGCCGAGGCCGATGTCCTGCAGGACGAAGCGCCACCAGACGAAGTGTCCAGAGCCCACCGTGAGCGCGGCGAGGAATGCCAGGACGGCGGGCAGCGCGAGCCCGTCGTTGAGCCCCGACTCGAGATTGAGCGAATGCCGGATCAGCCGCGGCACACGCGGATTGGTGACGATGCTCGATGTGAGGATCGGATCGGTCGGAGATAGCAGCGCACCGAGCAGGAACGCCTCGGTCCAGCTGAGTCCGACGATCGTCCGCCCGGCGAGCGCGACGAGGAGCGCGGTAATGGGCATCGCGACGAGGAGCTTGCGCAGCGGCAGGTGCCACTCGCGCTGAAGCATCTCGCTCTCGACCTCCAGGCCGTCGCGGAAGAGGATCACGATCAGCGCCGCATACGCCAGATCCCGCACGAACCCCGACTGCGCGCTGAAGGAAATCCAGCGAAAGCCCCCGTCCCCGACGGCAAAGCCGACCAGCACGAACAGAGCCGTCAGCGACATGAAGCTGCGACGTGCCAGTCCCGACAGCAGCGCGCCTGCGATCAACAGTCCGCCGAGCACCGCCACGGTCGCCTGGAAGGTGGGCATCAGCCTAGATTGGCAGTTGTCGCTCTGCAGTGACTGAAGAATTCCTCATGAACCCATCCTCCGCGGGTATATTGGATGAAACCCCAGCAATCTTTTCGGTATAGGTGGTGGCCAAATGGCGGCAAAGGACAGCATCGGCAGGGCAGGTGAAGCGGCGCGCAAGGCGCAGCGCAACCGGTACCTGCAGCGCTTGATCGAGGACGAGGATTTGCGCGGCAGCCTGTTGACGGCCTACGGCGCGGCACGCAGCGCGTACGGGCGCATGAGCAACGGCAAGCCGGCGAGCAAGGCGATCTTCGAGGACCGCAAGCTCCAGCGCGAGCTGCGCGAGGCGGCGAACGCCCTCCGGGACGCGTCGAGCTCGCTCAAGGAGGGTCCCAAGCGCCGCCGCCGCGGCGGACTGGGACGATCGCTCATGCTGCTGATGATCGCGGGCGCGCTCGCGATGGTTCTCAGCGAGGGGTTGCGCTCGAAGGTGCTCGACCTGCTGTTCGGGGCCGAGGAGGAGTTCGACTACAGCTCGACCACTGCTCCCGCGGAGCCTGCTCCGGTCGGCGCAGCGGCCTCCTGAAGGCGGAAGCCCGCCTTCCCGCAGGCGAGAAGGCGCAACGCATCGTCGAGGCCATGCGCAGCAGTGTGGCGCAGCGCGGCGCTGCGGCCTCGACCTTCGAGCACGTCTCCCGCGAGGCGGGCGTCTCGCGGGGACTGCTGCACTATTACTTCTCCACCAAGGAGCAGCTGCTCGTCGAGGCGGTGCGCCGCGATTGCGAGCTGCGTTTGGAGCGGCTCGAGCACCAGCTCTCCACCGCGACGACGGTGAATGACTTCATCGACCTGATGGCCCAGAGCCTGCAGGAGACGGTCCGCGAGGATCCGGACTTCCTGACGCTCGTCTTCGAGCTGTTCACCCTCTCACGGCGCAACGGGGACATCGCGGTCGAGTACGCGAGGCTCGTGAGCCTCACCAGAGAGCGGCTGGCGAGCATGCTGGCCGTCGCGCAAAAGGACGGAGTGTTGCGACTGCACGCCGAGCCGGAGGCCGTCGCGGACATCCTCTTCTCGCTCGGCGATGGGTTCGCGCTGCGAATGCTGGCCGAGCCCGAGCGTGACTTCACTCAGACGATCCAAGCGGGCATCGTCTGCGCGCGCGCGCTCCTGGCCGACTAGATTCTCTCTATGCCGATCTACGAGTACAGGCGTCCCGACGGGACGACATTCGAGATTCAGCAGTCCTTCTCTGACGATGCGCTCACGGTGGACCCCGAGACCGGCGTACCCGTCGAGCGCGTGCTACACGCGCCGGCTGTGCACTTCAAGGGCAAAGGCTTCTACAACACCGACTACGGCACCCGTAACCGCCAGCGTGAGACGGCCGCAGCGGCGGAGAAGTCCTCCTCAGAGAGTTCCTCGCAGGATGGCTCCTCCGCCGAGAAGTCCACCTCCACGAGCGAGAAGGCCTCATCCTCGGAGTCCTCCTCCGGCTCCACGCCGGACAGCAAGAGCGAGAAGGGCGCGGCCAAGCCCAAGAAGGACGCAAAGCCGCTCGCCACGAAGGGCTAGCGGCTAGCCGGAGAGGAACCGCGCGGCGGCCGCGCGGCGTTCTGAAACAGAGACGGTCAGGCCTTCCCCGCCGCCCGGCAGCGTCGCTGAGCCAGACGGTTTGAGCACACGCGTAGGCGGCGTGCCGGAGATCGCAAGCGAGGCGAACAGTCCCACGAGCGTGGGGCCGCTCATGTCGGAGATGATTGCGGGCGGAGCATTCCAGGCGATCCATGGCAGGCGGAAGAAGCTCGAGGGCGAGAGCAGCCGGCTCTTCATCGCGTTGAACAGCGCCTGCTGGTGTTCTGAGCGCTGCAGGTCGGTCTGGCTGGGCGCGCAGAGGTTCTCGCGTGTTCGCGCCAGCGCGAGCGCGGCCTTGCCGTCGAGGTGGTGGGTGCCCCTGGGCAGCCGCAGCGTGTAGCCACCGCGGCTGAAGCCGCCGTCGATGCGCGAGATGATGCAGCCCCCGGTGTAGTCCACCCCGCCCATCGCGTCGATCAGCTGCGGGAAGTCTTCGAAGTTCACTTCCACCACGTGGTTGACCGGCACGCCCAGCCAGTGCTTGATCACCGAGACCGAGAGTGCGAGACCTCCGAAGGCGTGAGCCGCGTTGATCTTCTGCTCACCGTGGCCGGGGATTTCGACGATCGTGTCGCGGGGGATCGACAGGCGCGCGGCGTGCCCGCCGCCGGTGCGGATCAGCATGATCGAGTCCGAGCGGCCAGGGCCTGTGGTTTCGGCGCCAGGTTCCTTTGAGTTCTTCTGGCGGCGGTCGGAGCCGAGCACGAGGATGTTGTTGGCCGAGGTCAGTGGGTAGCCCGCGGGGTCGAGCACCGCGGCGACGTCCGCAGGTGGGGAGGTGCGGTTGAAGTGGGAGCTCACCAGGAACAGCACGAGCGAGAGCACCAGCCAGCCGAGCACGAATGCCAGAAGGGCGCCCAGGATGCGTTTGCGCGTCGCCCACCGGCGCCAGCCCGTCAGCCCCGGGCCCGCGCTGCGGCGGGCCTGCCCTCCGCGCCGTCCCGCCGCCCCGAGATCCTCCTCGCGGCGCGGGAGTAGCCCGCGCCGCGCGCGATAACGGGTGTACTGCGGTGGCTGATCCTCTGCTGCGGGCATGAGTGCAACCTATATTTGCGTGATGGAGGCCGAGAACCCTGCGGTTGGGCTGACCGATCGAGGATCGCAGAGATCCTCGATCGTCCAGCACGGACGCTTGCTCGTGTGTGCGACGCCAATCGGCAACCTCGAGGACGTGACTATGCGCGTCCTCGAGGCACTGCGAGAGGCCGGCATCGTGGCGTGTGAGGACACGCGACACACGAAAGTGCTGCTCGACCGCCATGGAATCCGCGCGCGGCTGGTCAGCTACCACGAGCACAACGAACGCGCGCGTTCGCAGGAGCTGGTGGCACGGATGCAGGCGGGCGCGGTGGTCGCACTGGTCTCCGACGCGGGCATGCCGCTGGTTTCAGACCCCGGCTTTGCGCTTGTGCGGGCGTGCCTGGAGGTGGGGCTCCCCGTCGAGGTGTTGCCTGGGCCCAGTGCGGTCGTGACCGCGATCGTCGCCTCGGGATTGCCGGCAGAGCGGTGGCGTTTTGTGGGGTTCCTGCCGCGCAAGCGCTCAGAGCTGGTGCGCATGGTGACGCACACGCCGGAGACGCTCGTTGCGTTCGAGTCGCCACGGCGCGTGGCGAGCACACTGAGGCTGCTGGCCGAGAGCGACCCGGAGCGTCCGGTGGCGGTGTGCAGGGAGCTGACCAAGCGCCACGAGGAAGTCCGCCGCGGGAGTGCCGCCGAGCTGGCGAGTCACTATGGCGAGCGCGCCCCGAAGGGCGAGGTGGTGCTGGTGGTGGGCGTCGGTTCGGCGCAAGCGGCTCAGCTACCCGCCGCGCTCGCCGCGCTGCGGGAGCTCGTCGCGGCGGGCGCGAAGCCGCGGCCTGCCGCGACAGTCGTGGCGAGGCTGACGGGGGTGGGCGCAAACGAGCTCTACAGAGAGCTGACGCGCGCGGGACAGTAGCCTGAGCGCGGCATGTCTTTCTATGTGACGACTCCGATCTACTACGTCAACGCGGCGCCGCATCTCGGCCACGCCTACACGACGATCGCCGCCGACGTGATGGCGCGCCATCACCGCCAGCGTGGCGAGTCGGTGTTCTTTCTGACGGGCACCGACGAGCACGGCGAGCCGGTGGCTGACGCGGCGCACGCGCTCGGCGTCACGCCGCAGGAGCTGGCGGACAAGAATGCCGAGCGCTTCAAGGCGCTGGCGCCGCAGCTGAACGCGAGCAATGACTTCTTCATTCGCACGACAGACGCGCAGCACATGGCCAAGGTGCAGGAGATTCTGTCGCGCGTGCGCAACAACGGCTACGTGTACGAAGGCACGTATGAGGGCTGGTACTGCCCGCGCTGCGCGGACTTCAAGGCGGAGAACGAAATTGACGAGGGCAAACTCTGCCCGATTCACCACATCAAGCTGACGCGCGAGCAGGAGGACAGCTACTTCTTCAAGCTATCGGCCTTCCAGGAGCGGCTGGAGGCGCTGTACGACGAGCGCGAGGACTTCGTGGCCCCGCGCACGCGTTACAACGAGTCGCTGTCATTCATCCGCTCGGGCCTGCGCGACGTGCCGCTGACGCGCCACAAGCTGACGTGGGGCGTGCCGGTTCCGTGGGATCCTGAGCACGTCTTCTACGTGTGGTTCGACGCGCTACTGAACTACTACAGCGCGCTGTCCTACGCCCCGGCGCCCCCGGGTGTGGATCCGGAGGTGGGCCTCACGGAGATGTTCTGGCCGGCGGCGTATCACCTGATCGGCAAGGACATACTGCGCTTTCACACGGTGTACTGGCCGGCGCTGCTGATGGCCGCCGAGCTGGAGCTGCCCGAGCACGTTTTCGTGCACGGCTTCCTGTTGATGGACGGCGAGAAGATGTCAAAGTCGCTGGGCAACGTGCTCGACCCGTTCGCGGTAATCGAGCGCTTTGGCGCCGACGCGCTGCGCTTCTATCTGTTGCGCGATGTGCCCTTCGGCCAGGACGGTTCGGTCTCGACGGCGGCCTTCGAGCAGCGGTATGAGAGCGAGCTGGCGAACGAGCTGGGCAACCTGGCCAGCCGCACGATCGCGATGATCGAGCGCTACCGGGACGGAACGATTGCGCCCGGCGAGGTCGACGCGGCGCTGCGCGAGGACTTCCTCGGTCTCTCCGAGCGCGTCTCTGAGTGCCTCGACCGCGCCGAGCTGACGGTCGCACTCGAGGAGATCTGGCAGCGCGTGCGGCGCCTGAACCGCTACGTCGAGGAGCAGGCGCCGTGGCAGCTCGCCAAGGACGACGCTCGCGCCGGCGATCTCGACCGCGTCCTGCGCACGCTCGCCGAGGGCATCCGCTGCGTGACCGTGCTGTTGTGGCCGTATCTTCCGGCGAGCTGTGAGCGGCTGCTCGCCGCGCTCGGTGTGCCCGGCCTGTCGCTCGCCGGTGCAGCGCTCGGCATGGGCGGGTTCGAGCAGGTCGAGCCGCTCGAACCACTGTTCCCAAAGGATCGCGGAGGGCGCGAGCTCGACGAGGGCGCGGACGGGTGATCGATTCCCACACCCACCTGCACCTGTGTGAGGGGGAGGACGCCGGGCTCGTGGCGGCGGCCGAGCAGGCGGGCGTGGTGAAGATGCTCACCGTTGGCACCGACGGTGCGTCCTCGCGCATGGCGCTCGCGGCGGCGGAGACATTCCCACAGGTGTATGCGGCAGTTGGCGTTCACCCGAACGAGGCGAGGGGTTTCGGTGACGCCGAGGAGGCCGAGCTGAAGGCGCTGGCGGCGCACGAGCGCTGCGTGGCAATCGGCGAGACCGGGCTCGACTATTACCGCGATCTCAGCCCGCGCGCCGACCAGGAGCGCGCGTTCGCCGCGCAGATCGCGCTCGCACGCGAGACCGGCAAGCCGCTGGTAATCCACTCCAGGGCCGCCGAGAAGGAGACGCTCGATCAGCTGAGAAGCGAAGCGCAGGAGTGCAGCGTGGTGATCCACTGCTTCTCGATGCCCGACCGGCTGGATGAGTGTTTGGAGCGGGGCTATGCGATCTCGTTCGCGGGCAACGTCACGTACAAGAACGCTGCAGACCTCGCGCAGGCGGCGCGGCGGGTCCCCGAGGACCGGCTGCTGGTCGAGACGGACGCGCCCTATCTGACACCGCAGGCGGTGCGGGGAGAGCGCAACCAGCCGGCTTTCGTGGCCCATACCGTCGCCTTCCTGGCGGAGCTGCGGGGGGTGTCCGTGGGCGAGCTGGGGGCGACGGTGGAGCACAACGCGGCGCGGGTGTTTGGTTGGTGATGGGCGCAGTGGCTCAGCGCCGACCTTCGGGTTATGAGCCCGACGACCCATCAGATCGCTCAGTTCAGCCGAGCCTGCGGCGGCTGAGGCAGTTCGGCGTGCGTCCTGATCGCGAGCTGGGGCAGAACTTCCTGGTGGACTCGAACATCCTCGGCGTGATCGGACGCGCAGCGGAGTTGGACGAGCAGGACGTGGTGCTGGAGATCGGCGGGGGGCTTGGGGTGCTGTCCGAGTACCTGGCCGGGCGTGTGGGCCATGTGCACGTGATCGAGGTGGACCGGCGCTTGGAGGAGGCGTTGGGGGACGCGACCGGGCGATTCGCGAACGTGAGCGTGCACTGGGGCGATGCGATGAAGATCGACCTTCGGGTTATGAGCCCGGCGCCGAACAAGGTCGTGGCCAATCTGCCCTACGGAATCGCGGCCAGCGTGCTGTTGCGCACCATAGAGGAGCTCCCGGAAGTAGAGCGGTGGGTGGCCATGGTCCAGCGTGAGGTCGGTGAGCGCCTGGCGGCTGGGGCGGGCAGCGGCGCTTACGGGGTGCCGTCGGTGATTGCACAGCTTGCCTGTGAGGTGCAGTCGTTACGGGTTGTCCCACGGACGGTTTTCCATCCGGTTCCGAACGTTGATTCCGTGCTGGTGGAACTGCGACGGAAGGCGCCGGCAGCCGGTGTGTCGCTGCGGAGCCTCATAAACGGAGCGTTCGCGCATAGGCGCAAGACGCTCGCGGGCTCGCTCGTGCTGTCGGGCCGGTGGCCAGGTCACTCCAGGGATCGCATACGAAGCGCGCTTACAGAGCTTGGCCTCCCCGCGGACGTGCGCGCCGAGCGTTTGTCCCCAGAGGACTTCCGGGCGCTCGCGCGGGCGCTGGCGCTATGAGTGGTCCCGCCCACCCCGAGCTCCCCTCGCGGGCCCTCGCCCCCGCGAAGGTCAACCTCGGGCTATTTGCCGGACCCACCCGCGAGGACTGCAGGCACGAGCTCGTGACGGTCATGCAGTCGATCTCGCTGGCGGACGAGCTGACGCTGGAGGGAGCGCCGGCGGGTGTGGAGGAGGACGAGGTGCTGTGCCCGGGAGTATCCGGGCCGCCGGGTGAGAACCTGGCGGCGGGTGCGTTGAGAGCGTTTCGCGCGGCTACCGGCTGGGATGCGCCGCCGCTGCGACTGCGCATCGACAAGCGGATCCCGGTCGCGGCTGGATTGGGAGGCGGCTCGGCGGACGCGGCGGGGACGTTGCGATTGGCAAGACACGCCTCGGGTCTCGGCGACGATGCGCTGTTGCATGAGCTCGGCGTGCAGCTGGGCGCGGACGTGCCCGCGCAGATCGCGCCCGGGCGCTGGCTGGCGACGGGCGCTGGTGAGGTATTGGAGCGGCTGGCAGACCCGAACCCGGATTGGTTCGGGCTGCTGATCCTGCCGTTAGCCGCGGAGCTTTCCACGGCAGCGGTGTACGCGGAGGCGGACAGGCTGGGCGTGGGCCGCGCGGCTACGGCGCTGGCCGATCGCCGCCGCGCGCTGAGGGGGGCACTGGAGCTCAGCGCGCCGGTGCCCGCGGCGAGCGAGCTGCTGGAGAACGACCTGCAGCAGGCTGCGATCTCGCTCTGCCCGGAGATCTCCGTAGCGCTTGAAGAGGCCCGCGAGGCGGGAGCGGAGATTGCGCTGGTGAGCGGCTCGGGGCCGACCGTCGTGGGGTTGTTCCCGCACGCCAACGGGCTTGGCCGGGCCCAGCGCGCCGCGGCGGCCCTGGGCGCGCGCCTGCCGGCGCCGGTCTGCGCGACGCCGGTGGACGCGTCCTACGCGCGTGCGAGGACGGTGTGAGTCACAATGAGGCCGAGCAAATGAGCCGGACAGCGATCAACGACCTTGTGGCCGTGTGTGCGGGTGTGTTCGGGCTGGCGCTGTACGCTGGCCTGATCCTCGTGCCGGCGTGGAGCGCCTACTCGCGGTTGTGGGAGCGGGTGGCTGCGAGCATCCTGTCGCTGTATGTGCTCGCGGTGCTCGTGGGCATCGGCATGGCCAGCGCGCTCGCCGTCGTCTATTTCTGGGGCTAGCGGCGATGTCAGATCGCGCGGCTTTTGACGGGGCTTTTGACAGGGTCACCGAGGCGGTCGAGTCTGGGTCGGGCCTGCCCGAGGTGGTGCGCGCGGCGGGCAAGGCGCTGGAGGCAAGCCTCGCGGTGTGCGACGCCTGGGGGGCGACGCTCGCGGTGGCGGCGAGATCGCCGGCGGAGGAGCGTGCGCTGCTCTCTCAGGGAGAGGGTGTGAGCAGTATCCCCCTGCGGGTGGCCGACGTGGTCGTCGGGACGCTGCACATGCGCTCGAAAACAGAGGTGAGCGCATCGATGCGCAGGCTGCTGGTGACGATGATCGCCTCGGAGGTCGAGCGCGTGCGAGCGCCGGAGCGCCTGTCGGAGACAGCTGCGGCTGGCTTCCTAGGCGGGTTGTTGCGCCGCGAGCCGGCCGAGCGCGAAGAGCTGATCGCAAGCGCGCGCGGGCTGTCGCTCGATCTGCAGGACGGCGCGAGCATTATCGTCGCGCGCGCGCACCCGCAGGCGCCCACCGACGAGGGCTGGCGTGGTCGCGTGCGCGCGGTCGCCGAGCGCGGCGCGCGAGCTGTGGTCAGCAGGTCCATCGCCGCCCTGTCCGAGCGTGACGGGACGGCGGGCGCCGAGGTGCTGCTGCTGGTGCCCGGCGCTGAGGAGCCGGCGGCCGCGCGCGCGGCCGAGGCGGTCCTGCGCGAGATGGAGGCAGGGCTTCAGGGGTACACGTTCGCGATCGGCCGCAGCCGGATCGCAGAGGATCCCCTCGATCTCTCGCGCGCTGTCTCGGAGGCGCTGCTCGCGGCGAACGTCGCGCAGGGTGGCCCCGGTGGGCAGCCGCTTGCCTTCGAGCAGACGGGCGCCTACCGGCTGTTGCTCAGCGCGATGAGCGAGAACCCGGCCGAGCTGCAGCGTTTCTACTCGGAGACGGTCGAGCCGCTGGTCGCCTACGACGAGCAGTATGAGACCGATTTGATGCGCACGCTCGAGACCTTTCTGGAGGCCGACGGCAACGTGGCGGGAACGGCCCAGCGGCTGTTCACCCACCGCCACACGATCTACTACCGCCTGGAGCGCGTGCGCGAGCTCTCGGGCCTGGATGTCAGCTCCAGCGACGGGCGCGAGAAGCTGAGCCTCGGGCTGAAGTCGATGCGGGTGCTGGGGATCTCCTCTGCGGGTGGCCCAGCACTGGAGGCCGGAGCGGAGGGCGGACGCGTCCCGCGTGGCTCCGGCAGGCGCTCTTGAAAAGGCTCTCTTAGCCCCGCACGCCGAACTCGATGGCGTAGGTGGCTCCGGGTGCGCCGGGAGCAATGACCGATGGCACGGCCGGCACCACGCCGGCACCGGCGTCGCGGAATGCGGCGGTCAGGATGATTTCGCGGTGCGGGGGCGAGTGCATCCACGCCGTGACGATGCCCGCCGGGGTGGCATCGGCGAGCGTGCCCCAGCCGAGATCCTGGGCGGTCGAGAGGCTCGCCGCCCGTGCTCCGTAGGGGATGGCCGCGATCAGCGCTCCTGGTGACTGCCCAGTTGGGCTGTTGTCGCTGTAGTAGTTGCGGTTCACCATGCCCCTGACCAGCGTTGTGGCCACGGCCTGCAGTTCGTGGTTGGCGCGCAGCGGGCGCAGGTGGTAAGCGGCGCGCACCTGATTGATCAGACACAGTGCCGCCCGGTCGATGGCCGCCGTGTTGGTGGGAGTGGGCCGCAGGCTGGCGTGCGCGCAGAAAGAGGGCGGCTTGCGCTTCGCGCTGTAGCCCAGCGCGCTTGCGGGCATCAGCAGCGCGCAGGCGGACAGCGCCAGCAGCGCGAGGAGTACCGGCGCGCTCGCGCAGCGCACACCGATGTTCATCCCCGATGTCTGCGCTCCCCGAGACAGAGTGCAGGCATCCTTGCAGAGGAAGGAGATCGAAGCGTCGCGCCGGCGTGAAAGCCCGCCCCGCGTGGCTGTGTCGCCGTCACGATGCTCCGCGAGGCGGTCTCATGCGAGCATATGTGATCCCTTGGGGGGTCGTCCAATGGCAGGACATCAGGTTTTGGTCCTGAGAATCGGGGTTCGAATCCCTGCCCCCCAGTCGCGACAGTGCGCTGATATTGCCTGCGCAGTGGTGGCGCACTACAGTCCCAGGGGTGACGCTGGCTCCCACCGTCCTGATCCTCGCCGCGGGCCAGGGGACGCGCATGCGCTCGCGGACGCCGAAGGTGCTGCACGAACTGTGTGGCAGGCCGATGTTGCTGTGGCCGGTGCACGCGGCCCTGCAGGCGGGAGCGGGAAAAGTCATGGTCGTCGATTCCCCGGATAGGGCACTGGAGGAGGTGCTGCCTGCGGGCGTCGAGCTCGCCATCCAGCCTCAGTCAGATGGGACGGGCGGCGCGGTGGTGGCGGCGATGTCGCAGATCGGCTCCGACGCGCCGGTGGTGGTCCTCAGCGGAGACGTGCCGCTCGTGAGCGCGGATGTGATCTCCGGGCTGATGCGGGCGCACGCGCAGAGCGGGGCGCCAGCCACCATGGTGAGCACGGTGCTCGAGGATCCGAGCGGCTATGGGCGGGTGGTGCGCGGTGCGGGCGGAGCGGTGGAGCGGGTGGTGGAGACTAAGCAGGACGGGGACGCCACCCCGGAGGAGCTCGAGATCAAAGAGGTGAATACGGGCATTTATGCCTTCGAGGCGGACGCGCTGAGGGGGGCGTTGGGAAGCCTCACCGCAGAGAACGCTCAGGGCGAGCTGTATCTGCCGCAGGTGCTGGACATCCTCAGGGCCGGCGGCGAGCCGGTGGCCGTCCATCAGCTCCAGGAGACGAGCCTGGTGCTCGGGGTCAACGACCGGGTGGCGCTGGCGCAGGTGAGAAAGCTCGCGCAGCGGGCGATCCACGAGCGGCACATGCGCGCGGGGGTGAGCATCGTCGACCCGCAGGCGACGGTGATCGACGTCGATGTGGAGATCGGCAAGGACACCGTGATCGAGCCGTTCACGACGATCCGCGGTGAGACGAAGATCGGCGCGGACTGCACCATCAGGCACTCATACATCATTGACAGCGTGATCGAGGACGGGGTGAGCGTGGGGCCTTTCGCCTACCTGCGCCCGGGGACGCGCCTGCGCAAGGGCTCGAAGATCGGCACGTTCGTGGAGGTGAAGAACTCCGACATCGGCAACGGCGCGAAGGTTCCGCACCTGTCCTACATCGGCGATGCGGATGTGGGCGAGGGGACCAATCTGGGCGCGAGCACGATCACCGCCAACTATGACGGCCAACGCAAGCACCGCACGACGATCGGCAAGCACGTGCGCTCGAGCGTGCACGTGTCGTTCGTGGCGCCGGTGAGCATTGGCGACGAGGCGTATACGGGGGCGGGATCGGTGATCGCCGAGGACGTGCCTGCAGGCGCGCTGGGCATGGCGCGCGCGCGTCAGACCAACAAAGAGGGCTACGCGGAGCGGCGCAAGGATGAATCTCTAAACTCCGAGCGCAGATGAGCAGCGCGATGGACCCGAGTACGCAGTCCTCGCGGGCGAGCCTGGCGATTGACTACAACAAGCGGCTGATGCTCTTCAGCGGGCGCGCGAACCCGCAGCTGGCGGTGGACATCGCGGACAAGCTGGGCGTCGATCTCGGTCCGGTCGAGCTGCGGACGTTCTCCAACGGTGAGGTGTACTGCCGCTACGACGAGTCGATTCGCGGAGCGGATGTGTTCATCGTGCAGCCCACGTGCGGCAACCCGCAGACGGGGGTTACGGCGAACGATTCGCTGATGGAGCTGCTGTTCATGATCGATGCGGCGGTGGGCGCGTCGGCGCACCGGGTGATCGCCGTGACGCCGTGGTTCGGGTATTCGCGCCAGGATAAGAAGTCCGCGCCGCGCGAGCCGATCTCGGCACGGCTTGTTGCGCGCATGCTCGAGGCGGCCGGAGCGGATCGGGTACTCACCATGGACCTCCATGCGGGCCAGATCCAGGGCTTCTTCCAGAAACCCGTGGATCACATGACCGCGTTGTTCATGCTCACGCGGTACTTCGGCGACCTCGGCCTGTCAGACCTCGTCGTCGTCGCTCCGGACGCCGGCCGCGTCAAGCTGAACAAGAAGTTTGCCTCGAAGATCGGCGCGGAGCTGGCGATCCTCGACAAGGAGCGCCCGGCGCAGCAGGTGGCGGAGATCGGGTATGTGATCGGCGATGTGAAGGGTAAGACGGCGGTGATCGTGGATGACATGATCGATACTGCGGGGACGCTGAAGGCGGCGGCGAGGACGGTGCTGGAGGAGGGCGCGTCGAGGGTCTATGCGGCCGCCACGCACGGAGTCTTCTCGGGGGATGCGTTCAAGAACCTGAGCGCTTCGGGGATCGAGGAGATCGTCGTGACGGATACGATCCCCGTGAGCCCCGATCGTCCTGAGAACATCAGAGTGCTGCCGTGCGCAGAGCTGCTGACCGATTCGATCCGGCGCATCTTCATCGACGACTCGGTGAGCGAAGTGTTCGGCGGCGAGAACCAGCTGTTCTGAGGAGCCGCGTCCTGATCGCGGTGGGCGTGGTGTTGTTCGTGGCGATCAGTGGCGTGCTGGCCAGGTTCCTCTCTACGGAGAACGCTGAACGCGACGACGTGGTGGCGCTGCTCCAGGCGCAGGCGGCGGGGAACGCCGAAGGCATGCTCGACAGGCTCACCGGCTGCGGGCGCAGCCCGGCGTGTGTGGCGCGGACGCGCGCGAACGCCATCAGCCTGCGCAGGCGGGGGGCGGTGAAGATCCTGACGCTGAAATCCGCGACGGCTTACAGCTTGACTGGCGCCAGCGGGAAGACCAGGGTGGCGTGGACGGTGCTCGGGAGGCTGCCGGTGGTTCAGTGCGTGCAGGTGCAGCGGAGGGGGAACTTCGTGACGGGCATCTCGGTCGCGCTTGTGTCGATCGGTGCGCCGATCTCAAACGAAGGAGATTGCTAGAGTCACGCTCCGATCATGGCCGAGACTGCAACCAAGCTGGATGTGACTAGTCGCGTGGCGGGGGGCTCGCGCGCGGTGCGGCGCCTGCGCCGCTCAGGCCGCGTGCCCGGGGTACTCTACGGACACGGCGGGGAGGCGGTGGGTTTCGACGCCGATGCGCGCGAGCTGCGCCTCGCCCTCGCCTCCACGGGCGCGGTGCTCGATCTGAGCGTCGACGGCGGGAAAGCGACGCCGGTGGTGTTGAAGGAGACCCAGCGCGACCCGGTGCGCGGCGAGACGATCCATGTCGATCTGCTGCGCGTGCGCTTGGATGAGGCGATCCACGCGGTCGTGCCGCTGGAGCTGACGGGCACCGAGGACGCGCCGGGCGTCAAGGAGGGCGGCGTGCTCGAGCAGATCACCCGAGAGCTCAACGTGGAGGCTCTGCCGACGGCGATCCCCGAGTCGATCGTGCACGACGTGTCAGAGATGGTGATCGGGGACACGCTGCTGCTCACGGTGGTGGCGGTGCCCGAGGGAGTGACGCTGCTGGATGACCTCGAGGAGACGGTGCTCGTGACGCTGTCCCCACCCCGGCTGCAGGCCGAAGTGGAGGAGGAAATCGAGGCCGAGACGGAGCTCGTCGGCGAGGGCGAGGCAGCCGAGGGTGAGGCTGCCGAGAGCTCCGAGGGCGCCGGCTCCGAGGGCTCCTCCAGCGAGGAGTAGGCCTCTGCGACGCCCCTTCGGTGGCGGTGGCGGAGCCATCGACTGGCTGATCGTCGGGCTCGGCAACCCTGGTCGCGAGTACGCGGGGACACCTCACAACGTGGGGTTTGCGGTGGCGGATGCGCTTGCGGAGCGTTGGGGTTTGGGGAGAGCGAGGGAGCGTTTCCGGGGGCGCATCGCGGAGGGACGCGCGGGTGAGCACCACCCCACCCAGCGCGTGGCGGTGCTGTGGCCGCAGACCTACATGAACGATGCCGGGCGCTCCGTCGGACCAGCGCGCGGCTCGCTGAAACTGCCGCTGGACCGTGTCCTGGTTGTTCACGACGAGATCGATCTCCCGTTCGGCGATGTGCGCGCTCGCCTCGGCGGTGGACTGGCGGGACACAACGGCCTGAAGTCGATCAAGCAGGAGTTGGGCTCTACGGAGTTCATGCGCGTACGAGTCGGAGTAGG
>Ga0307373_10006886_pt1 | contig 17924 bp, 12 predicted proteins | sample OX2MG_FD_202534 | JGI IMG/M metagenome (GOLD analysis project Ga0307373, IMG submission 202534) | Soil microbial communities from Risofladan, Vaasa, Finland - OX-2 | ecosystem: Environmental > Terrestrial > Soil > Coastal area > Acid sulfate soil | place: Finland: Risofladan, Vaasa | collected... | reverse complement strand
GTGGCGGTCGCCTTGAGCGACACCAAGATCCGCTTCAGCTTCGGCAGCACGGTCCTGACCTCGAAGCTGATCGACGGGACCTTCCCCGACTACGACCGCGTCATCCCGACCGGCAACGACCGGATCCTCGAGGTCGAGTGCAAGCCGTTCGCCGAGGCCGTGGATCGCGTCTCGACCATCTCGACCGAACGTAGCCGCGCGGTCAAGCTGGCGCTGGAGCGCGGCAGCCTGACCCTGTCGGCGACCAGTCCCGAGAACGGCACGGCGACCGAGGAGCTCGAAGTGCGCTATGCCGCGGCGCCGCTGGAGATCGGCTTCAACGCCCGCTATCTGCTCGATATCACCGAGCAGATCGAGGGCGAGGGGGCACGATTCGCGATGGCGGACGCCGCGTCGCCGACGGTCGTGCGCGATACCGCCGATGCGAGCGCGCTCTACGTGCTCATGCCGATGCGCGTCTGAGTTGGCATGGCGCTCGATCCGGGTCCGCTGGCAGAATCCGGTGTCGATCCCCATATAGAGGGGCATGGAGAGCGGCATCGGGCGCAGGCGATGGTCGGGCGCACGCGTCCGACGGCGCTGACGCGCCTCCATCTCACCGATTTCCGTGGTTACGCTGCGGCGCGGCTCGAGGTCGAAAGCCGGCCGGTCGTGCTCACGGGGCCGAACGGTGCCGGCAAGACCAATCTGCTCGAGGCCATCTCTTTTCTCGCGCCGGGACGCGGCCTGCGCCGGGCGCGGCTGGCGGAGATCGACCGGCGCGTACCGCCGGCGAAACCGACCGATCGGCCGCCCGGCGCCTGGGCGGTCGGGGCGCGGCTCCTGGGGCCACGGGGCGCGGTGCAGGTCGGCACCGGCCGCGATGCCGCGAGCCCGGGCGGCGAGCGCCGTCTCGTGCGCATCGACGGGGTCCGCGCCAAGAGTCAGGCGGCGCTCGCCGAGCACGCACATATCACCTGGCTGACGCCGCAGATGGACCGGCTGTTCGGCGACGGCAGCGGCGAGCGGCGCCGCTTCCTCGACCGGCTGGTTCTCGGCTTCGACGCCGCTCACGCGGCCCGGGTTGCCGCCTATGAGCGCGCCATGCGCGAACGCGCGCGGCTCCTGCGCGACGGACCGGCGGACCCGGCCTGGCTCGGCGCGCTCGAGGCGACGATGGCGGCCGAGGGGATCGCCATCGCCGCGGCGCGGCACGAGCTGACGCTGCGGCTCGATGCCGAATGCGCCGCGGCGCCGGGCCCCTTTCCCCAGGCGCGCCTGCGTCTGGCCGGCGAGGTCGAGGATTGGCTTGCAGCGATGCCGGCGCTGGCCGCAGAAGACACGCTGCGCCGACGCCTCGCAGCCGGCCGGCGCGCCGATGCCGAAAGCGGGATCACCCTGACCGGGCCGCACCGGGCCGATCTCGCCGTGCATCATGTCGCGAGCGGCATGGCGGCGGCTTCGTGCTCGACCGGCGAGCAGAAGGCGCTGCTCATCGCCATCCTGCTCGCCCATGCGCGGCTCAGGACCCGCATGTCGGGGGCGCCGCCGATCCTGCTGCTCGACGAGGTCGCCGCGCATCTCGACCCGACCCGGCGGGCGGCGCTGTTCGACGCGCTGACGGCACTCGAGACGCAAGCCTGGCTGACCGGCACCGAGCCCCAGCTCTTCGCCGGGCTCGCCGGGCTGGGACAATTCGTGACGGTCGCCGACGCGGCGATCGGTCTTTAAGGAGATCGACGGATTTATGGCTGAACCACTTCCTGCGACGGAACCCGAGACGTACGACGCGCATTCGATCAAGGTCCTGCGCGGGCTCGACGCCGTGCGCAAGCGCCCGGGCATGTATATCGGCGACACCGATGACGGCTCGGGCCTGCATCACATGGTCTACGAAGTCGTGGACAACGCCATCGACGAGGCGCTGGCCGGGTTTTGCGACACGGTGACGGTGACGCTCAACGCCGACGGCTCCTGCACGGTGTGCGACAACGGGCGGGGCGTTCCCGTCGACCTCCATGCCGAAGAAGGCGTGTCTGCCGCCGAGGTCATCATGACCCGGCTACACGCCGGCGGCAAATTCGATCAGAATTCCTACAAGGTGTCGGGCGGGCTGCACGGCGTCGGCGTGTCGGTGGTGAACGCGCTGTCCTCGGTGCTCGAACTGCGTGTCTGGCGCGGCGGGCACGAATATTTCATGCGCTTCCTCGACGGCGATCCCGAGGCGCCGCTCAAGGATCTGGGACCGGTCGAGCCGACCCGCACCGGGACCGAGATCACCTTTCTGCCCAGCCCGGTGGTGTTCTCCAAGACCGAGTTCGATTTCGCCACGCTCGAGCATCGCCTGCGGGAACTGGCATTCCTGAACTCGGGCGTGACGCTCCAGCTCAACGATGCGCGCGGCGTCGAGCCGAAGCAGGTGATCCTGCACTACGACGGCGGGCTCGAGGCCTTCGTCAAATACCTCGACCGGTCCAAGCAGGCCTTTCACCAGCCGCCGATTGCGATCTCGGCCGAGCGCGACGGCATCACCGTCGAGGTGGCGATGGAGTGGACCGACTCCTATCACGAGACCATGCTCTGCTTCACCAACAACATCCCGCAGCGCGACGGCGGCACGCATCTCGCCGGCTTCCGCGCCGCGCTCACGCGCACCATCAACGCCTATGCCAACGAGAGCGGCATCGCCAAGCGGGAGAAGATCCCGCTGACCGGCGAGGACATGCGCGAGGGCTTGACCTCGATCCTGTCGGTGAAGGCGCCCGATCCCAAGTTCTCGTCCCAGACCAAGGACAAGCTGGTGTCGTCCGAGGTCCGGCCGGTGGTCGAAGGCGTCGTCGCCGATCGGCTGCAGCAATGGCTCGAGGAGCATCCCGCCGACGCCAAGCGCGTGGTCGGCAAGGTGGTCGAGGCAGCGGCGGCGCGCGAGGCGGCGCGCCGGGCGCGCGAACTCACCCGCCGCAAGGGGGCGCTCGACTTCGCCAGCCTGCCGGGCAAGCTCGCCGACTGCCAGGAACGCGACGCCGCGAAGAGCGAGCTGTTCATCGTCGAGGGCGACAGTGCCGGCGGCTCGGCGAAGCAGGGCCGCAACCGGCGCTTCCAGGCGATCCTGCCGCTCAAGGGCAAGATCCTCAATGTCGAGCGGGCGCGGTTCGATAAGATGCTGAGCTCGGCCGAGATCGGCACGCTCATCGCCGCCATCGGCACCGGCATCGGCGCCGAGGAGTTCGACGTCGAGAAGGCGCGCTACCACCGCATCATCATCATGACCGACGCCGATGTCGACGGCAGCCACATCCGGACCCTGCTCCTCACCTTCTTCTTTCGCCAGATGCCGCAGCTCATCGAGAAGGGATTTCTCTACATCGCCCAGCCGCCGCTCTATCAGGTGAAGCGCGGCCACGGCAAGGCGGTCTATCTCAAGAACGATACGGCGCTCGAAGAATACTGCATCACCGCCGGCATCAGGGATGCGGTGTTCCGCCAGCACGACGGCGTCGAGCGCGCCGGCAACGACCTTCTGGACATCGTCGAGCGGGCGCGAACCGCGCGCCACCTGTTGCAGCCGCTGGCACGCAAGGCCGGAAGTCTCGACGCTGTCGAACAGGCGGCGATCGCCGCGCTGCTCGACCCGGCGGTGCTCGAGGACGAGGCGACGGCAAGCGCGGCCGCGGCGCTGCTGGCACGGCGTCTCGATGCGCTGGCGTCGGCGGCGGAGCGCGGCTGGCAGGGCACCGCGGAGGTCCGGCGCGCGCTCCACCTCACCCGCACGCGGCTTGGCGTCACCGAGCACCGCGTCATCGACATGGCGCTGCTGCGCAGCGCCGAGGCGCGGCGGCTGGCCGAATACGCGCCCGATTTCGCCGAGATTTTCGCGGCACCGGGCCGGCTCGTGGCGAAGGAAAAGGAAACCGTCGTGAACGGCCCGTCCGCGCTGGTCGATGCGGTGATGGAGCTAGGCCCCAAGAAAGGCGACATCCAGCGCTACAAGGGCCTGGGCGAGATGAATCCCGAGCAGCTCTGGGAGACGACGCTCAACCCCGACGCCCGTACCCTGCTCCAGGTCAAGGTGCCACACGCCGATCTCGCGGAAGAGACGTTCTCCACCCTCATGGGCGACGTCGTCGAGCCGCGCCGCGATTTCATCCAGGCGAACGCACTCCAGGTCGCCAATCTCGACGTGTGAGGGGGTCGGGCGGTTGTAACAGCCAGTGCAATTCGGTCAGCGCGCGACGTTGTGGTAACGGCACGCTGCGATTTCGATCCGTCGGTCATCGCCCTTGCCGACGACGCGATAGACGAGACGATGATCAGACGTGATGCGACGCGACCACCAGCCGGCGAGCTCGCCGCACAACGGCTCGGGCTTGCCCAGCCCCTGAAACGGCTGACGCTTGGCGTCCGTCACCAGGGCGTTGATCTTGCCGAGAATGTCTGGATCGTGCGTTTGCCAGTGGAGGTAGTCCTCCCAAGCCTGCACCGTCCAGAGCAGCTTCACTCGCCGATGTCGTGCTCGACCAGCCTGCCCGCCTCAGCATCCCTTACCGATTGCAGCAGCCGTTCTGCCGCGTGACCACGAGCGGCGCGCGCGACCGGCACACGGCATCGAAGTGCTTCTTCAGATTCCGCCGCAGCTCGGTGTATGACACATAATCCATTCGCCCCTCCGTTCATGTACAGATATACGTACATATCGGTCCGGCCTCTCAATCCGCGCCCCGATCCCCGAGGAGATTCCCTTCCATGAGTTCCGAGCCCGATGCGCGGCAGATTCTCTCCTCGGTCGCGGCGCGGAACGGGGTCGCCCGCGACCTCGGCATCGAACTGGTCGAGGGACGCCTGGGATACGCGCGCCTTGCGCTTACGGTGCAGGACCGCATGGTGGGCGGGCACGGCATCTGCCAGGGCGGCTACATCTTCACCCTCGCCGACATGACCGGCGCCTATGCCTGCCTCAGCCACAACCGCCAGACCGTGACCCAGACCGCGCACATCACCTATGTGAGCCCGGCCCAGCGCGGCGAGCGGCTCGTCGCCGAGGCGGTGGAGCTGACCCGAACCAGGCGCAGCGCCACCTACGATGTCCGCGTCACTGCCGGCGACGGCAGGCTGGTGGCGCTGTTCCGCGGCCAATGGCGGATCATGGAGGCGCCGGCGATCGACCCGTCGGGCGCGCCGACCGCCGTGGTCAGATCTTGAAGGTCGTCCGCACCTCGGCCGGGAACAGATCCTCCGGCTGCAGCAGCCGGTGGCACACGCCCTGCTCGTAGCCGAAGCGCAGGAACGCCTCGAGCGTGGTGCGGTTCGCCTCGATCCCATAGGGCATCGGGTCGCCGCCGAAGAGTTCGCGCGCATGGTCGGCGATCGCGGCGATCCACGGGACCGGAAACCGGCTCGCGGTGATCTCGAGCGAGCGCGCGAGACTGCGCCGCTTCGCCGCCTCGAACGCCTCGAGCAGATTGGTCGCAACCCACGGGAAGCGGTCGAGCACGGCACGCCGCACCGCGATCACGTGCATGATCGGATAGATGCCGGTCTTGCGGAAATACGCCTCCTCGACCGGGCGGTAGTCGGGGATGAGCCGCGCCACCCGGGAATCGCCCGCCTCGAACGAGGGCGGCGCATGGGCCGACATCACCGCATCGACACCGCCCGCGAGCAGCAGGCGATCGAGCGAGGAATCGGGACGCTGCGAATAGCGCACGCCGCGCGGCAGCTTGAGTTCGACCTTCTCCTGCCGTCCGGGCTGGCCCACCCCGGCCTGGACCCATTCGACGGCATCGAGCGGGATGCCGTATTCGTGCACCAGGAGGCCACGGGTATAGACCGCCGCCGTCTGCGCCCATTCGGGAATGCCGATGCGCCGGCCGCGCAGATCCTCGATCGCGCGCACCGGGCCGTCGCGCCGCACGTAGAGCGACGAGTGCCGGAAGACGCGCGAGGGAAACACGGGGATGGCGGCAATGGCGGTCTCGCCCTGGGAGACGAGCGAGGTGTATTTGCCCATCGACATCTCCGAGACCTCCCACTCGCGATAGCGCGTGAAGCGGTGGAAGATCTCTTCGACCTCGAAATGCAGCGTGTTGAGCGCGATGCCCTGCGCGCGGACCTCGCCGGCGGCGAGATCGCGCACGTGGTCATAGGCGCTGATCGCAAGCGACAGGACCAGGCGTCCGTCGGGAGCAAAGGTCGGCGTCCAGGACGGAGCCGCCTCGGTATGAAGGGGAGTATCCATGGCAGGCCCAACCTAATCGGGTAAGGCGCCGGCGACAAGAGCGGTGCGTCCGCGGCGAGCGCGCGCTCGACCGGACCATCCGAAATCTGCCGCACGCCGATGGGCGCGGCCGATTCATGCGAATCCGACAGCACCGGGACAAGCCTCTTTCCTCGCCCCTGGTCTCCGTGCAATATCCCGGCACCGATTGAAGGAGGGCATACGATGAAGAAGTTGGACCTGCCAAACGAGCCGCAAGGGATGGAGCGGCCACTACCGTCGGAAGGCACCGGAACCTGGGGCAGCGATTGCATCGCCGAGGTTCTGCGTGCCCTCGACATTCCTTTCGTCGCCCTCAATCCGGGGTCGAGCTATCGCGGGCTGCACGACAGCATCGTCAACAAGCTCGGCAACGAACGGCCGCAGATGCTGCTGTGCCTGCACGAAGAGGCGGTGGTGGCAATCGCCCATGGCTGGGCCAAGGTCACCGAGCGGCCGATGCTCGCGGTGGTGCACGCCAATGTCGGGCTGATGCATGCGACCATGGCGATCTACAACGCCTGGTGCGACCGCGCGCCGCTGGTGCTGCTGGGCGCCAACGGCCCGGTCGACGCGGCGCTGCGGCGGCCGTGGATCGACTGGATCCACACCACGCGGGACAACGGCGCCATCGTCCGCAACTACACCAAATGGGACGATCAGCCGCACTCGATCGCGGCGGCCTATGAATCGATCCTGCGCGCCCGCAAGATCGCGGCGACCACGCCGCGCGGCCCGACCTATGTCGTGCTCGACGTCGAATTGCAGGAGCAGAAGCTCGCCAACCCGCCGGCCGTGCCGGATGCGAAGCGCTTTCTCCCGCCCGCGCCGATCGCACCGCCGGCCGATCTGGCCGAGGAGGCGGCGCGTCGCCTGCTGGCCGCGGAACGCCCGCTCATCCTGATGGGCCGGGTGAGCCGCAGCGAAGCGGCCTGGGCCGAGCGCGTCAAGCTCGCCGAGACGCTGGGCGCCGTCGTCCTCACCGATCTGAAGCTCGCCTCCGCCTTCCCGACCGACCACCCGCTGCTGGGCGCGCCGGCAGGCGCGTACTCGAGCGCACCGGGACAGGAGATCATCCGCCAGGCCGACGTGGTTCTGGTGCTCGACTGGGTCGACCCCGCGGGAACGCTCAAGGCCGCGTGGAAGGGCGCCGACGTCGCCTCGAACATCATCTGCGTCTCGCTCGACCAGCATCTCCACCAAGGCTGGAGCATGGACTATCAGGGCCTGCCGCCGGTCGATCTCCCGATCATGGCCGACACCGATCCGACCGTGGCGGTGATGAACGCGGCGCTGGCGAAGCTCGGCGCGCGCAAGAAACCGGCATGGCCCGGACGCAAGCCGGTCGCCGGCCCATCGATCAAGATGGGCGACGCCGCCGGACCCATTGCCGTGCCGATGCTCGCCCAGGCAATGCAGAAGGCGGTGGCGGGGCGCCAGATCACCCTCATCCGTCATCCGCTGTCCTTCGCCGGCCATCTCTGGCCGATCAAGCATCCGCTCGATTTCCTCGGCAGCGACGGCGGCGGCGGCGTCGGCTCGGGCCCGGGCACGTCCGTGGGCGCGGCGCTCGCTTTGCGCGGCAGCGGCCGGCTGCCGGTGGCGATCCTCGGCGACGGCGACTTCATGATGGGAAGCTCGGCGTTCTGGACCGCGGTGCATTACCGCGTGCCGTTGCTGGTGGTCGTCGCCAACAACCGCTCGTTCTATAACGACGAGCTGCACCAGGAACGGATGGCGCGCGAGCGCGGCCGGCCGGTCGAGAACAAGTGGATCGGCCAGCAGATGAAAGACCCCGAGATGGACCTCGCCATGATCGCGCGCGGCCTGGGCGCCACCGGCTTCGGTCCGGTGACCCGCCTGGGCGATCTCGCCGCGACGCTGGAGAGCGCGGTCAAGGCCGCCGCCGACGGCCAGGTCGTGGTCGTCGATGTCCGGGTCGAGCCCGGCTACGATGCCGCCTCGGCGGCAGCGATCACCCGCGCGCCGGGCGCCGCCTGAGGCCGGCATGGCCGCGACCGGGAGCCGCGTGCAGACCGGTCGCGTGCCAAAGCCGTCGTGATTCGTCGATCAAGCGACATCGCCGCCGATGGCCCTTCCGGGCGATCGGCGGCGATGTAGTTTTCCGAGAGCGATTGGCCGGCCCGCGGCCGGCCGCGACGCGGTCGTGCGCGCTCAGGCGTTGCCGCGCTGCTCGCGGAAGAAGTCGAGCTTTTCCTGCACGACGCGGTCGGAATAGGCGAACAGGAACGCGTCCTCCGACGCCTCGTGCTCGCGGAACTTCCAGCTCGGCGCGACGAAGATGTCGCGCGGTCCCCATTCGAACGTCGCGTCGCCGATCTTGCTCGTGCCGTGGCCCTCGACGCAGACGAAGACGGTGCTGTCGGTCGAGCGGTAGGGCGCAGTCTTGAAGCCCTTGGGCAACAGCGTCATCCAGGTCGAGATCGTGGGCATCGCCCAGCCGCCCGTCACCGGATTGATGTATTTCATCTTGAGGCCGTGATAGGGGTCGGGCGCGTGGAACTTGCGCATGCGCTCCAGCGCGTCGCGCGTCTTGGCATAGCGGTAATTGAAGATCGGCGTCGTCTGGCTCGTGAACTCGGCGCCGTCGGGCAGCATGTTGGCGCCCGCCTCGGCATCGGCCGCTCCCTCGGGCCGCGTCACGGGATGCACCTTGGCCGGATATTCGTCGCGGAAGCTCGCATCCATCAGGTTGACGATGTGCATGTCGAGCCCGTCGAGCCAGACCATCGGCCCGTCGCCTTCATTGCCGTGGTCGTGCCAGGTCATCGACGGCGTGATCACGAAGTCGCCGGGCTCCATCATGGTGCGCTCGCCGGCGACCGCGGTATAGGCGTTGCGGCCCTCGATGATGAAGCGCAGCGCCGCGGCGGCATGTCGGTGCGCCGGCGCGATCTCGCCGGGAAGAATGATCTGCAACCCGCCGAACAGGCTGTGCGTGATGCGCGACTGGCCGGGAAGCGCCGGGTTCTCGAGGATCATCACGCGGCGCTCGGCCTCCTCGGTGGAGATGATGTTGCATGCCTCCATGAGATGCGGCCGGATCTCGTCGTAGCGCCACAGCGCCGCGGCGCATTTGGCCACCGGCTCGTCGGTGACGAGGCCGCCGAGCACGCGCCACAGCGGTGCCAGATGGTTCCCGCCGGCACGGCGATAGAACGCCTCGCGCCCCTTCTCCGCCTCGCGGTTGACGGTCGAGAGCATCGTATCGGCTGCCATGATTCGCCTCCTGGGGATCGAGCGGACGGATTCTGGCTTCACAATTGTGCGCGCCGGCGCCACCTGTCAAGCCGCCTCCGGCCGGCCGTCGGGCGCGAGCGACGCGGGAATACCGGGGCGGCAGCGGGCCTAGACCGCGGCCTGGCGCGCCAGGCCCAGGCGGCGGGTGAGTTTCTGGCCGCGGCTCGCCTCGAACAGGACATCGAGCACCCGCGCCGCCGCCGCGATCCGCGTCTCGATCGCCGGATGCGACGGCGTCTCGCCCAACGTGTCGAGCAGGAGCCCGACGCGCGCGTCGATTTCCGCGCCGATCATTTCGACGGTCTCGTGCACGTTCTGCCCGAAGCCGTGGCGCGCGCCACGCTGCTGCAGCAGCAGGAGAAGGCGGGCGGTCTCGACCGCGGCCGTCGCGTCGGCCTCGGCCGGCGGCGCGCTCGGATCGGGCCCGGGCACAAGCCCGCGCACAGCGCCGCCATGGCGCACGGCCGGCAGGATGCTGCGCAACAACTGCGCGGCGAGATGGGTCTGGAAATCGCGGCCGACCGCGTCCGCGATCGCGACGCGCGTCTCCAGGATCGCCTCGCCCCACGGACTGTCGCGCCGGAAGCCGAACTCGCCGAGCAGGCCTTCGACATCGTCCGCGTAACCGGTGACGGCGGCGGCCATCCGCGCAGCATCGACGGCGCCGCCGCGTGGCGCGGCAAGCGCGACGATGCCCTGGGCCGTGCTGCGCAGTCCTTGAATGAGACGATCGCCGATCGCGGCGAACTCGGTGTCGTGCAGCACCGCGTCGTTCGGCTTCCGCATCAGCGCGCGGCCGAGGCGCAGGATCTCCCACGGCCGGCGCAGGCGATTGAGCAGGCCGAGGGCGAGGAACACGCTGTCCATTCCGCGCGCTTCGCTGAGCGCGAGATAATGGCGTTTCGCTACCGCGATGGCGTCGGGAACGAGGTCGATGATCTGCCGCCCGTCGAGCCGGCCGTTCATCGCCAGCGCGCGGTCGATCGCGGCGAACGCCTCGGTCAGCGGCTCGGCAAGGGTCAAGAGCGTGGCAATCGCGCGGATGTCGGCTACCAGCCCCAGGCGCGGAAAGAGCGCGCCGAGGGCGCCCGCGCCACGCGGCTTCGCCAGCTCTTCCGCCAGGGTGCGGGTCCATCCGGCCGCTGCCGCCTGCGCCCGCAGGGCCAGGCTCTCGGTCGAGGCCGGAATGGCCTCGGTGAAGCAATCGGCGAGCGCCGCCTCGAACGGGGCCAATTCCGCGCCGGCGATGCGCTTCAGCGCCTCCCACCACGGCACCAATACCGCGCGCGCGACGCAGCCGGGCGGCCGCGGCTCGTCCTGGCTGTCGACAAGGAAATGTTCGAAGCCGCCGGCGACGAGGCGGCACAATGCCGGAATGCGCGGCGCCCGGCCAGCCCGGAGCTGCGGCCGCAGTGCTGCCAGCATCTGATCCGTCGGCAGTGCCTCGCGCCCGCGCAGACGGCGCAGCTCGATCACCCGCGCCAGCGCCACCGCCTCCTCGACCGACAGACGCCCCAGCGTCGCACCGAACAATGCGCTCTTGTCCATGCTCCCATGGGTAACCGGGCACCCTTAAAGAGGGATTAATGCCGGTTCAGGGGAATCGCACAGGGCTGGCGTTCGGTCGTGCGTCCTTTGACTCGCGGCTTTGCCGCGGCTCAGGATGAGGCGCTTTCCTCGATGCCATCACAGATTTTTCCTCACCCTGAGCATCGTCGAAGGGCGCAGGATGGCGGTGCAGCGCCAAATGCGAATGCCCTGAATGCCGGTTTTGCCGCGGCCCGGGCCGGGGTCTATGATGGGACGGTGCCCAGGATGGGACGACGCCCAGGAGGCGACCATGGCCATCATGCTCGACCACACGATCGTTCCGGCCCGCGACAAGGAAGCGTCCGCCCGGTTCTTCGCGCGGATCTTCGGGCTGCGCTATGACGGACCGCAGTCTCATTTCGCACCGGTTCGGGTCAACGACACGCTGACGCTCGATTTCGACAACGAAACCGATTTCGAGCGGCATCACTATGCCTTCAAGGTGAGCGACGCGGAGTTCGATGCGATCCTCGCCCGCGTCAAGGACGAGGGCCTCGTCTACGGCAGCGGCCCGACCGCGCTCGCCGACATGGCGGTCAACCACCGCCGCGGCGGCCACGGCTTCTATTTCCGCGACCCTGACGGCCACGTCCTCGAAGTGCTGACGCGATAGCGCTCAGGCGACACGGCGTGCCGGCGCAGCGAGGCGACGAAAGCGCCAGACCACCGCCGGCGGAAAATTGCGCCAGATGCGCTGCCCGACCTCGCCCATGAGGCCGAGCTCCGGTGCGGCGACGACCGGCGAGGCGACGCCATAGGTGTATTGGACGAAGGTGCCCTGCGCACCGAGCACGGCGAAGCTCTGCTCGACGATGCGCCGCCGCGCCGACTTGGGGAGCGACAAAAGCGGCAGGCTCGAGACCACGGTGGCGACGGCACCGATGGCGAGCGGCCGCAGCAGCGCCACCAGTTCAGCAGCGTCGCCGCGCACCACCTTCACCCCGGGAAAGCGTGTGCGCAGCAGCGCCGCCAGCATCCGGTCGCGTTCGACCACGACGAGCCGCCCCGGCGCGACCCCGTGTTCGAGCAACGCGCGGGTGATGCTCCCGGTCCCGCCGCCCAGCTCGACCACGGCGCCATTGCCGCTGGCATCGACCTCGCGGGCCATGGCGCGGCCCAGCGCCCGGCTCGACGGCGCGAGCGCGCCGATGAATTGCGGCGACTTGATCCAGCGCGACAGGAAGAGCGCCGCCTCCTGCTCCGGGCGCAGCCGCCGCGAACGGCGGCAGCGCGCAGCCGGCACAACCTTGATCGGCTTGGTCAAATTGCCGTCATCCCTTTTTCACGTGTTGGACCGTAAGATGACCCCCGGCCGGCGAGCGCCGGCGCCCTGAGCAACAAATTAGACAAGGTGGCCGGAAAAGCAAATTCCACGGCGCGGCCACGTCGGGCAGGAGATCGGGCATGACATTGCGTTCCGAGCAGCAGAAGCAGGATGCCGTCGCCGCCGCCGCAGCGCTTGCGGCCGCGCGTCTCGGCCCGCCCCGGGCTGCGCCGGTGCAGAGTTTTTTGACACAGTTCTACAGTCATGTGCCGCCGTCCGACGTACATGACCGCCGCGCCGAGGACCTTTATGGCGCCGCCGTTTCGCTGTGGCAGTTCGCGCAGACGCGCAAGCCCGGCCAGGCCAAGCTGCGCGTCATCAATCCGCGCGTCGAGATCGACGGCTGGCGCGCGCCCGGCACCGTCGTCGAGATCGTCAATGACGATATGCCGTTCCTGGTCGATTCGGTGACTGCCGCGCTCAACGGCGAAGGGCTGGCGGTGCGTCTGGTCATTCACCCGATCCTCTACGTCGAGCGCGGCAGCGACGGCAAGCTCGCAACCCTGCACGAGCCCGACGCGCGCGAGGGCGCGCGCGAGTCGGTCATGCATGTCGAAATCAGCGAGGTCAGCGATCCCAAGCGGCTCGAGACGCTGGCAGCCCGGCTCGAGAAAGTGCTCGATGAAGTGCGCGCGGCGGTGGCGGACTGGCGCGAGATGCTGGCGCGCGCCGAGGAGATCCGGCGCGGGATCGCCGCCGCGCCGCCGCCGGTGAGCGCGGAGGAGCTGAGCGAAACGCTCGATTTCCTCGATTGGCTCGGCGACGACAATTTCACCTTCCTCGGCCATCGCGAGTATCGCTTCGGCGGCGGCGCCAATGGCGGCGGCGGCGCCGACATCGTGCCGGGGAGCGGTCTCGGCATCCTGCGCGACGAGGCCTATCCGGTGTTCGACGGGCTGCGCAACTTCGCGACGCTGTCGCCCGAGGTGCGCGCCTTCCTGATGGAGCCGCACCCCCTGCTGGTCACCAAGACCAGCCACCGCTCCAACGTCCACCGCGCCGTGCACATGGACGTGGTGGCGGTGAAGAAATTCGGCCCCGACGGGCAGCCCGTGGGCGAGCGGCTGTTCGTCGGGCTCTTCACCTCCGCCGCCTATGCCAAGAGCCCGCTCGGCATTCCGCTGCTAAGGCGCAAGGTCAGCCGCACCCTGGCCCGCGCCGGCTTCGATCCCGCGAGTCACGACGGCAAGGCCCTGCTCCACACCCTCGAAACGTATCCGCGCGACGAGTTGTTCCAGATCGCCGAGGACGAGCTCTACGACATCGCGCTCGGCATCCTCGGGCTGCAGGAGCGCCAGCGCGTCGCGCTGTTCGCGCGCCGCGATCCGTTCGGCCGGTTCGTCTCGGCCTTCGTCTATGTGCCGCGCGACCGCTACAACACCGAGCTGCGCCAGCGCTTCGCCGCGATCCTCGAGCGTGCCTATGGCGCCCGCGTCGACAGTTTCGCAACGCAACTCGACCAATCCGTGCTCGCGCGGGTGCATTTCATCCTGCGCACGCCGCCGGGTGCCGTGAGCCCGGTCGATGTCGCCACCGTCGAGGACGGTCTCGCCGATGCGGCGCGAAGCTGGGCCGACCGGCTCGCCGACGCGCTCGCCGGCACGCTCGGCGAGGAGGTCGGGCTCGCCCTTTTCCGCCGCTATGGCACCGCTTTTCCCAGCGATTACCGCGAGCGCTTCCCGGCCTCGGCAGCGGTCTACGACATCGAGCACATCGAGGCCGTGACGCGCGGGCTGGCGCTGGGGATGACACTCTACCGCCCGATCGAATCCCTGCCGGACGAGCTTCGCTTCAAGATTTATCACCGCGGCACGCCGATCGCGCTCTCGGACGTGCTGCCGATGCTCGAGCACATGGGTTTCAAGGTGATCGCCGAAGTGCCCTACGAGATCAACCCCGAGGGCACGGCCGAGCCGGTGTGGATGCAGGATTTCGGCCTGCTGTCGCCGCTGGGCGAGGTCGATGTCGCCGGCCTCAAGCCGCGGTTCGAGGACGCCTTCGCCCGCGTCTGGGGCGGCACCATGGACAGCGACGGCTTCAACCGCCTCATCCTGCTGGCCGGGCTCGATCGGCGCCAGGTCACCGTGCTGCGGCTCTACGCCAAGGTGATGCGCCAGGCCGGCAGCGCCTATAGCCAGGCCTATATGGAGGACACGCTCGCGCGTCACCCGGCGATCGCGGCCAAGCTGATCGCGCTGTTCGAATGCCGCTTCGATCCCGCGCGCGCGGCGGACGCGGCGCCGGCGAGCGAACGCTTCGGCCGCGACATCGAGGCCGACCTCGACGCGGTGACGAGCCTCGATGAAGACCGCATCATCCGCAATTTCCTCACGCTCGCGCTCAACTCGCAGCGCACCAATTATTTCCTCGACCGCCCCTATCTCGCGGTCAAGCTGGCGAGCCGCGCGATCGAGCTGTTCCCGCTGCCGCGGCCGTTCTGCGAGATCTTCGTGCTGAGCCCGCGCATGGAAGGCGTCCATCTTCGCGGCGGCAAGGTCGCGCGCGGCGGCATCCGCTGGTCCGACCGCAAGGAGGATTTCCGCACCGAGATCCTGAGCCTGATGAAGGCGCAGATGGTGAAGAACGCGGTGATCGTGCCGACCGGCTCCAAGGGCGGGTTCGTGGTGAAGCGCCCGCCCGCGCGGCGCGACGCGCTCCCGGACGAGGTCGTGCATTGCTACACCACGCTGATGCGCGGCATGCTCGACCTGACCGACAACATCGTCGGCGACAGGCTCGTGCCGCCCGCGAACATCGTCCGCCACGACGGCGACGACCCCTATCTCGTCGTCGCCGCCGACAAGGGCACGGCGACCTTCTCCGACATCGCCAACGGCATCGCCGGCGAATACGGATTCTGGCTCGGCGACGCCTATGCCTCGGGCGGCTCCGAGGGCTACGACCACAAGGCGATGGGTATCACCGCGCGCGGCGCCTGGGAGACGGTGAAGCGGCATTTCCGCGAATTGGGGCTCGACATCCAGGTGCAGGACTTCACCTGCGTCGGCGTCGGCGACATGTCGGGCGACGTGTTCGGCAACGGCATGCTGCGTTCCGCCCATACGCGGCTGATCGCGGCGTTCGACCACCGCCACATCTTCCTCGATCCCGAGCCCGATGCCGCCGCCGGCATCAAGGAGCGCCGGCGCCTCTTCGAGCTGCCGCGCTCGTCATGGGCCGATTACGACAAGACGCTCATCTCGAACGGCGGCGGCGTGTTCGAGCGCGGCCTCAAATCGGTGCCGCTCTCGCCCGAGATCCGCGCCCGGCTCGGCATCGCGGCCGAGCATGTGACGCCGATGGAGCTGATCCAGGCGATCCTGCGGGCGCCGGTCGACCTGCTGTGGTTCGGCGGCATCGGCACCTATGTGAAGGCATCGGACGAGACCCAGGCCCAGGCCGGCGACCGCGCCAACGATGCGCTGCGCGTCGACGCCGCGACGCTGCGCGCCCGCGTCGTCGGCGAGGGCGCCAATCTCGGCGTGACCCAGCACGGCCGCATCGAATACGCGCTGAAAGGCGGGCGCATCAACACCGACGCCATCGACAACTCGGCCGGAGTCGACACCTCGGACCACGAGGTCAACATCAAGATCCTGCTCAACGCCGCGGTCGCGGCCGGCGATCTCACCATGAAGCAGCGCAACGAGCTGCTGCACACGATGACCGATGAAGTGGCGGCGCTGGTTCTGCGCGACAACTATCTCCAGGGCCTCGCCCTCTCGCTCGAGGAGCACGAGCGGTTGGCGCGCTTCGACCGGCATGTGCGGCTCATGCGCGAACTCGAGCGGGCGCAGCGTCTCGACCGCGTCGTCGAGGAACTGCCCGCCGACGAGACGCTGGCCACGCGCGCCGCCGAACGCCAGGGCCTGACGCGGCCCGAACTCGCGGTGCTGCTCGCCTATGTCAAGACCACGCTGGTGGACGATCTGCTCGCATCGGATTTCCCCGACGATCCGCAGCTCGCCGAGGATCTCTTCGCCTATTTCCCGCGCGTGCTGGTCGAGCGCTTTCGGGCCGGCATTCTCGCCCATCGCCTGCGCCGCGAGATCATCGCCACGGTCGCCGCCAACGATCTCGTCAACCGCGCCGGGCTCGCCTTCGCCCGTGAACTGGGCGAGCTCACCGGCCGCGGCCCGGGCGAGGTGACGCGCGCCTATATGATCGTGCGCCGCATCTACGATTTGGACGCCTTCTGGGACGCCGTCAACGCGCTCGACAACAAGGTGCCGGCGGCGGTGCAGCACGAGATGCTGCTCGCGTCCGCCCGCCTGGTCGAGCGCGCGGCGGGGTGGTTCCTGCGCAACCCGACGCTCGACATCGCCGCCGAGACGCACGCGTTCCGCTCCGGCATCGCCGCGCTCGCGGGCGCCATTGCCGAGATCGTGCCTGAATCGCACCGCCTCGCGCTCCATCACCGCGCCGAGGCATTGGCGAAGCAGGGCGTGCCGGCGGCGACGGCGCTGCAGGCGGCGCGGCTCGATTTCCTGGTCTCGGCGGTGGACATCGTGCGCCTGTCGCTGACGACGGGACAGAACGTCGCCGAGCTGGGCCGCCGCTTCTTCGCCGTCGGCGCCCGCTTCCGGCTCGATGCGTTGCGCGTCGCCGCGCGCAAGCTCGACGCGAGCACCGCCTGGCAGAAGCGCGCCGTCGCCGCGGTGATCGAGGATCTCTACGCGCAACAGGCCGAACTCACCGCCAAGGCCGTCGCCGAGAGCCACGATTTCGAATCCTGGATCGAGCGCCACAGCCGCGATCTCGCCCGCCTCGAACTCCTCGAACGCGAGATCGAGGCCGCGGCGACGCCCGACCTTGCCATGCTCACGGTGGCGACCCGGACGCTGCGCGGCTTTCTCGCGGCGTGAGGCGCTTGATGGCGCGAGCTCGCGGCAAGCGCGCGGTCGGCATAGCGAACGCTGCGGCAGAATTCGTGCGCCCTTCGACTGCGCTTCGCTTCGCTCAGGGTGAGGCCGTTTCCTTATGCCGCAAAGATTTTCCCTTATCCTGAGCCAAGCGCGAAGCGCGCAGTCGAAGGACGCGCTGCGCGCCTGCAATCCTGTGATCTGCCGCGGCCGGACCGCCCTTACGCCCGGTTCATGCGGTTGTCGACCAGGTCGTTGACCACCGCGGGATCGGCCAGCGTCGAGATGTCGCCGAGCGCCTCGTGCTCGTTCGCCGCGATCTTGCGCAGGATTCGGCGCATGATCTTGCCCGAACGGGTCTTGGGCAGGCCCGGCGCCCATTGCACGAGGTCCGGCGAGGCGATCGGGCCGATCTGCTTGCGCACCCACTGGACCAACTCGCCGCGCAGCTTCTCCTCGGGCTCGAACCCCACCTTCAAGGTGACATAGGCATAGATGCCCTGACCCTTGATGTCGTGGGGATAGCCTACCACCGCGGCCTCGGCGACCTTGGGATGGGCGACGAGCGCGCTTTCGACCTCGGCGGTGCCGATGCGGTGGCCGGCGACGTTGATCACGTCGTCGACGCGGCCGGTGATCCACCAATAGCCGTCCT
>Ga0307373_10006884_pt1 | contig 17928 bp, 4 predicted proteins | sample OX2MG_FD_202534 | JGI IMG/M metagenome (GOLD analysis project Ga0307373, IMG submission 202534) | Soil microbial communities from Risofladan, Vaasa, Finland - OX-2 | ecosystem: Environmental > Terrestrial > Soil > Coastal area > Acid sulfate soil | place: Finland: Risofladan, Vaasa | collected... | reverse complement strand
GGATGCGCGATGAAGCTCGTGGCGGTGAGCCCGGGCCGGCCGAGGTAACCGCGCGCGAGTTGCACGCCGCCAAGGTACAGCTCGCCCGGGACGGTGCGGGGTGCTGGCATCAGCCGGCCGTCCAGCACCTGCGCCTGCGTATTCGCGATCGCGTCGCCGATCGGGATCACGCCAGCCGGAGCGGGCCGGGCGCAGTCCCACCACGTCACGTCGACCGCTGCCTCGGTCGGCCCGTACAAGTTGTGCAGTTCTGCCTGGGGCATCAGCGCCTGGAAGCGCCTCGCCAGGGACGGCGAGAGCTGCTCCCCGCTGCAGAGCACGCGGCGCAGCGAACGCAGGCCCGCAACGGCCGGCTCGTCCAGGAAAAGCTGGAGCATGGACGGCACGAAATGGGCAGTGGTGACCGCATGTCGCGCGATCGTCCGGGCCAGGTACTCGGCGTCCTGGTGACCACCCGGCCGGGCCAGGATGGTGGTCGCGCCGTTGATCAGCGGCCAGAAGATCTCCCACACCGAGACGTCGAAACCCAGCGGCGTCTTCTGCAGTACGCAGTCAGCGGGGGCCAGCGGAAACGCTTCCTGCATCCATAGCAGCCGATTGATGATCGCCTGGTGGCTGATCATGACACCTTTCGGGCGCCCGGTAGATCCCGACGTGTAGATCACGTACGCGGCATCGGCTCCGCTCAGCGCGGGAGCGGACCATCCGGCGGACCCGCCAGCAAGGTCCTCCAGCGTCGGCACGCACCGCGCGCCGGCCTCGCGGGCGATCCCCGCGGCCGCACGCTGCGCGAGGACCAGGCTGGCATCGGCGTCGGCGATCATGAGGGCAAGCCGCCTGGCCGGCAGCGACGGCTCCAGCGGCAGGTACGCGGCCCCGGCCAGCAGCGCACCGAGCAGGCCGGTCACCATGTCCAGCGATCGCTCCGCGCAGATCCCGACAACGTGCCCCGGGCCGGCGCCAGCGGCCATCAGCGTGGCCGCGGTCTGCCGGGCGTTGAGAACAAGCTGCCGGTAGGTGAGGGAACCGTCCTCCGCCACGACGGCGACCGCGTCCGGGGTTGCCGTCGCCTGCCGCTCGATCAGCCCCGGCAGATTCTGCCCGGCGTCCTGGTAGGCCACGCTGGCGCCACGGCCAGTGCCTCCCGGCTCGTGCACCGCGCTGACGGCCGCCGCGATGCGCTCGGCACCGGTCAGTGCATCGAGAATGGCGCGGAAGCACCCGAGGATCTCGTCGACCGCGTCCGGTGCGAACCGATCCCGGTGGAAGAGCAGGCGGAGGCTCGCCGCGGGCGGCGGCGTGATGAACAGCGTGAGCGGCACGCTGGTCTTCTCGAAATCGCTGACCAGGCGAAACGACAGCGGCTGCGCCGGCTTGCCTGCCTCGACCGCGAACGGGTAGTTCTCGAAGACGATCAGGCTGTCGAATGGAGGCTGCGATGCTGGCAAACCTGCCCAGGCCCTGATCTGGCTCAGCGGACTGTACTCGTATCGGCGGGTCAGGGTGAGCTTCGCCTGAATGTCAGACAGCCACGACCCGATGTCGCCATCGAGCGGCACCGGCACCTGGATCGGCAGGCTGTTGACGAACGTGCCGACCATCCGGTCCACCCCGCGCAGCTCGGGCGGGCGGCCCGAGCTGGCGAAACCGAACCGCACCTCGGGCCCGCCGGTGAAGCGCTGCAGCGCCAGCGCCCACGCCGCGTGCAGGACCGCGTTGAGAGTGACCCGGTAGCGGGCCGCCACGGTTCGCAGCGCAGCGACGAGCGCGGGCGGGAAATCCGTGCTCCGCTCCTCGACCAGCCCGGTGCCCTGTCCGGGCTGAGCCGGCCACAGCGGCCCCAGCGGGCTGGCGCTGGACCAGCTGCTCAGCGCGCGCCTCCAGAAGTCCTGGGCCGCCGCCAGGTCCTGGCGGTGCAGCCAGGCGATGTAGTCGCGGTAGGGAGCAGCCGGTAGTGGCGCGGGGACGCCGGTCGTCAGGTGATAGTAGTGACGGACGACGTCGTTGATGATGATCGGCACTGACCAGCCATCCACCGGCAGCATGTGATGGGTCCAGGCGAAGCAGTGCTGATCGTCGGTCATCCGAATCAGCTGCAGCCGCAGCAACGGTGCCCACGCCGGGTCGAGGCCCGCGGTTCGCTCGTCAGCCAGCAGGCGGTGGAATCGCTCGTCTCGCTGCTGCTCCTCGATATCCGACCAGTCGTGCCGCTGCATGTTCACGCGGACGTCGCGGTGGACTACCTGCAGCGGCCGGTCCAGGCCCTCCCAGTGGTAGGAGGTCCGCAGGGCGGTGTGCGCCGATACCGTGTCCTGCCAGGCGTTCGCCAGGGCATCGCCGTCGAGCGGGCCGTCGATGACGAAGGCGTGCTGGGCGACGTAGGTGTCCGCGTCGCCGTCGTACAGGCTGTGGAGCAGCATGCCCTGCTGCAGGGGTGACAGATCGTAGACATCCTCGATGTCGTCCGCGCTCACCCGCGCACCTGCCTGTTCTCGAGCCGGCCGATCAAGTCGTCGAGCTGGGCCCGGTCCGCATGCGCGTGCGGGAATTCCGGCTGGGTATGCCCGGAGTCGATCGCGCGCCGGGTCCGGTCGATCAGCGCCCGCAGCTCGTCGAGGTAGCACGCGGCCAGCCGCTCGATCGTTGCCCGCTCGTGTACGCCCTCGCTGTACTGCCACGAGACGCCTAGCTCGTCACCTCGAATTCTGGCCCGGACCTCGATCGGGTATCGTCGCCGCCCGCTTGGACTTTCGTCGTGCCCGACGGTCTCCGCCGCAATGGTGAACGCGCCCGAGGCCGGCTCGGCCCGCTGCCCGAGGTACGTGAACGAGAGCTCGGCCGGCGCGTCAGGCACCGGATCGGCGTCATGGCGCAGCAGCTGCCAGCCGATCCCGCCAGCAGGCACCGAGCGCAGTGCCTCCTGCACCGCGGCCAGCGACGATTCCGGTGAACTGCCCGGCTCGCAGGTCAGGACAACCGGATGGGTCCGGCTGAACCAGCCGACAGTCCTGGTCAGGTCGACGTCGTCGAAGAGCATTTCACGGTCGTGGCGCTCGAGAGCGATCACATGCCGCGTCGCCCCGCTCCACGTGCCCAGGGTCCGGCTCAGCGCGGTCAGCAGGAGCTCGTCGATCCGGCAGCTCAGCGCCTCTGGCACGGCGCGCTGGAGCTGGACCGTCTCGGCGTAGTCCAGGGCAGCGGTCACCGTTCGGGCCGTCGCATTCGTGCTGGCCGCTGCCTCCGACTGGATGTCGCGTGGCAACTTACTGGCTGGCGTCGCGGCAACCGCTGACCAGTACGCCCGCTCAGATTGCACCGGCGTCGTGCTCGCGAATCTGGCCAGACGGCGGCTCCACGACTGCCACGAGGTGGTCTTGGGCAGGAACCTGACCTCCTCGCCGGCGGACAGCTGGACCACTACGGTCTCCAGATCCTCGAGGATGAGGTGCATCGAGACGGCGTCCACCGCCAGCCGGTGCGCGAGAACAGCGACGTGGTCCCGGCGCCCGGCGCCGAACTGGATCAGCGCGATCCTGATCAGCGGTCCGACCGCCAGGTCCAGGCGCGACTGCATCGCCGCCGCGATGTCCGCCAGCCTGCGGTTCTGCTCGGCCGGCTCGAGATCTGACAGGTCATGGACCTCGAACGGCGTCGGGTCGCCGCTCGGCGCGATCCTGGCCCGGGTGCGCGACCCGTTCAGCAGGAATCGCTGGCGCAGGCCGTCGTGGTGCACCAGGAGGTGCTCGACTCCCGCACGAAGCAGCCCTGGTTCGACGGAGCTACCCAGCTCGAGCAGCACGGAGGTGTTCTGGTGGCCCGGATCCTCGATGCCCGCCGTGCAGAACCAGGTCTGCATCGGCGCCAGGGGCACCGGTCCGGTCACCTCGCCTTGCTCGGCGTCGGTGGCGGCTCCGCCGCCGACCACTTCCGCCAGGGAAATGACGGTCGGGTGGGCGAAGATGTCGTACGGCGAGAACTGGAGGCCGGCCTCTTGCGCCCGCGCGACGACCTGAATGGCGAGGATCGAGTCGCCACCGATCTCGAAGAAGTTGTCCTGGATGCTGATCGCGGAGAGCCCGACAACGGCGGCAATGATGTCCGCGAGCTTCTGCTGTGTCGGGGACTGCGGCTCAAGGTAGCCTTCGGCCGCGACCGGCCGGGTAGTGTCCGGTGCGGGCAGGCGGCCGTAGTCGAGCTTGCCGTTCGAGTTGAGCGGGAGCGCGCCGATCTCGATGAAGTAAGACGGCACCAGGTAGGCCGGTAGTCTGAGTTCGAGGAATCGGCGCAGGTCAGCGGAGTCCGGCGTGCTCCCCTGCCGTGCCACGACGTAGGCCACCAGCCGTCGGTCGCCGGGGACGGGCTCGTACGGCACGACGACGGACTCCGCGACGTCCGGATGCCCGTTGAGTGCCGAAGTGATCTCCGCTGGCTCCACCCGGAATCCGCGGATCTTGATCTGAGCGTCAGCCCGGGACAGGAACTCCAGGTTGCCATCGGCTCGGCGGCGGACCAGATCACCGGTCCGGTACAGCCGCCGGCCCGGCCGGGACGGCTCGGGATCGGCGATGAAGCGGTGCGCGGTCAGCCCGGGCTGGCCCAGATAGCCGCGGGCCAGGCTGATGCCGCCGATGTACAGTTCGCCGATACCGGCCACCGGCGCGGGCCGCAGCCAGCGGTCGAGAACACGAAGCTCCGCCGAGGGCAGCGGGGTGCCGATCGGCAGGTTCGGCCACTCGTATACTGGCTCGGCCCGATCCAGGCGGAAGAATGTCGAGCTGACCGTGGTCTCGGTCAGTCCATACACGTGCATCAGCGGGACGCCCAGCCGCCGCCAGAGCGCAAGCCGCTCGGCCAGGACCCGCTCCCCGCCGATGATCACCAGTCGCAGGCAGCTCGGCAGGTCACGGTCGAGGCGGTCGAGCTCGCGGGCCCACTCATGCCAGTAGGCAGTCGGCAGCTCGATCACCGTCAGCCGCTCCCGCTCGACCAGTTCGGCGAGATCGGCCTCTCCGCTGATGATGTGCTGTTGCGGAATCACCACTGCCCCGCCCGCGAGCCAGGTCGGGAACAGCTCCTCCGCCAGCACATCGAAGCTGGGCGAGGCGAACTGGAGGAACCTGTCGCCGGCGCCCAGCCCGAGCCGCTCCACGACATCACGAGCGAAGGTCACCAGGGACTGATGCTCGATCATGGTGCCCTTGGGCCGGCCGGTCGAGCCGGAGGTATAGACCACGTACGCCAGTGCCGCGGGATCGGGTGCCTCCGGCAGGTCCCCGTCGACGTCGTCGCCGGACAGCCGCGGCACCTCGTCGAGGAGCACGATCTGCTCCGGAACGGCGGCCCCGGAATCGGCGAGCATGGCCGCCAGCGGCTGCTGGGTGACCAGCACCTGGGCGCGGGCGTCGGTGAGCATGAAGGCGATGCGATCAGGCGGGTAACCCGCATCCACGGGAACGTAGGCGCCACCCGCCTTGAGCACACCCAGGATGGCCACGGCCAGGTGCCGCGAGCGCTCCACCAGGATGCCGACGGTCATGTCCCGGCCGACACCCCTGGCCCTGAGGTGGCGGGCGAGCCGGTTGGCGTCCCGGTTCAGCTCGGCGTAGCTGGTGGGAACGCCGCCATGGACGACCGCTGGTGCATGCGGGGCCAGGGCGACCCGACGCTGGAACAGCTCGACGAAGCCGGCCCCGGGAGCGGCCGGCGCGGCGGCGGACGGGTGCCGCGCCGGTGCCGGGGCGGCGGCGAGCTCTACTCGCCCCGCCGGCGTGTCCGGTGCGGTGACGAGCTGGCGCAGCACACTGTGGAACTGCTCGGCGAGCAGCCGCACGGTGTCACGGTCGAACAGCTCCGTCATGTAGCCCCACTGCAGCGCCAGCCGGTCGGCGCGCGGGAAGGCGCCCAGGGTGAGGTCAACCGACGCCATGCCGAGATCCATCGGCTCGGGCGTGATGCGAAGGCTGGGCAATTCGAGGGTCATGTCGGGCACCGTCAGGACATTGATCCAGATCCGGCTGAGTGACGTCTGAGAGGCCTCGCGCCCGAGGCTGAGCTCATTGATCAGGCGGTCGAAGGGCACATCCTGGTGGTCCAGAGCGGTGGTAAATGTGTCGCGGGCCTGACGGACGACCTCGCGCAGCGTCCGGTCCTCCCGCAGCCGCATGCGCAGCGGGAGCGGGTTGGCGAAGCAGCCGATCAGCCGCTCCGTCTCGATTCTGGTGCGCCCCGACACCAGCGAGCCGATGACCAGGTCGTCCTGCTCGAGATGGCGGTACAGCAGCACGGAGCAGGCGGCCAGGAGAATCGTGAAGAGCGAGGCGCCTTCCCGTTCGCCGAACCGGCCGAGATCGGCGCTAAGCTCCGCCGACAGCTCCATCGACCACGTGCTGCCGGCGAACGTCGGCCTCGCCGGGTACGGCCGGTCCGTCGGAAACGCCGAACTGGCAGGCAGGCCACCGAGTACTTCGCGCCAGTGCCGGAGCTCCGCGGCAATCCTCTCCTCGGAGAACCGGGCCCGCTGCCAGGCGGCGAAGTCACCGAACTGGATTTGCGGCCGAGGCAGGCTGCGCCCGCCGGCATTCTGATGGATGCCGACCAGAGTCGCGAGTTCCTGCGCGATCGTCGACAGCGACCAGGCATCCGATGCCGCATGGTCGGTGGCAAACAGCGCGACGTGCATGTCCCGCGCCAGCTGGAGCAGGGTGACCCGCAGCCGCTGTGGGTCGCGCGGATCAAAGGGGCGCAGCACCTCCGCCATGCAGCGCCGGCGCACCTCCTCGCGTTGCTGCTCGCCCGAGAGGCTCGACAGGTCCACGACGGGCGTGGGAACCGCCGTGACCGGCTGCACGACCTGCACCGGGGTCCCGTCTTGGCTTATCTCTACGATGCTGCGCAGTACCTCGTTCCGGTCGAGGATCTCGGTGAGAACCCCGCTGAGCAGCGGCATGTCGAGCCGGCCTTCGAGCCGAATGGCGCCGGTGATGTTGTTGGCTGACCGGAACCGCTCGACCGCCCATTCCCGTTGCTGCGCGAACCCCAGGGGGGTCGGCCGCGCGCGATCGCGCGGGCTAATCCGGTCCTCGGGTGCCGGGCCCCGTGCTGCCGCCAGATCGGCGAGCCGCGCCTCGAGCACCCTCCTCTGCTCCGGAGACAGTGCTGCGATCCGCTGCTGCAGGTCGGTCATGGGGCACTCCCGTCTGCGCGTGTGGTCTGCGTCGCCCCGGTCACCTTCTGCTTGGGACTGCGGCAAGGTCGGCCGCGAGCGCCGGCGCACCGTCGGCCGGCATCACCTGGCCGGTAGCTGCGCCCGGGAAGGCTTCGGGCACCGACAGGGCTAGGACGCGGTCGCCGTTCTCCCCTCGCGCCGTCAGCTGGTGCAAGCTGGGGTGCAGGTAGCCGACGGTCGCGGTCACCAGTATGAGAAGTCCGAGCAGCAGGACGAGCAGCGCGGTTCCTCGGGCCGGGCCGACCCCCAGGACGGCGCCCACGTTGCCGGCTAGCGCACCGCCCTCCCGAAGCAGCGGGTCAAAGATGTGCTGGGCAATGGGTCCGGCGATGAGGTAGCTGACCAGCAGGACGAAGTTCGTCACCATGTTGAACATCGCGAACGTCCGTCCCTGCATGTCGGGCTCGACCTCCACCTGCAGGACGCTACGGCTCGTGCCGTCGATGATCATCGTGCAGAACATGAATCCGAAGGCCGCGATCGCGATAAGTGTCACGTTCGGACGAAGCGCACCCAGACACAGGAAGAGCCCGAGCGGGACCGCGAAGCCGGCCAGACCGTGGATCCGGCGTCGCGGGCCTCCCCACACCGTCATGGCGCTGCCTCCCAGGATCAGGCCGACGCCGCCAACCGACAGCACCGTTCCCAGTGCCGCCACGGAGGCGAAACCGAGCACGAGAGGAGTGAAGAGCACATCGACGAAGCCCACGCTGAGGTTGAGCGCTGCGTAAAACACGACCAGGCCGACCAGGCCACTCCGCCGCGACAAGTAGGTCCAGCCCTGCGTGATCTCGCCCCGAAGTGTTCCCTTGCCCGCCGAGCCCGCCTCAGAGGCCGCCGGACGCGGAATCGTGATCAGCAGCAGGACGACCACGTTCACTACGAACGTCGCACAGTCGATCAGCAGGACGCCGGTCAGCCTGATCGCCAGTATCAGCACGCCACCCAGCACGGGCGCCACGGTCTGGCTTATGGCGGTGGCCAGGAGCACCATCCCGTTCGCGCGGCCGACATGCTTCTTCGGCGCGAGGAGGACCACGCTGGAGTTGAGCGCAGGGACCTGCACCGACCGCAGTGCCGAGCGGATCGTGATGACAATGAAGACGTGCCACGGTTCCAGCAGCCCTAGCGCGTAGAGCACGGCGAGGCTCAGCGTGGTGACAATGCCTGCCAGATCACTGGTCAGCAGGATCATCCGCCGGCTCCAGCGGTCTGCCAGGGCACCGGCCAGCGGTGACAGCAGCAGCCCCGGCAGCAGCGTGAGCACCATGCTGACCGCGAACATCGTGGCTGAATGAGTCCGCAGGTAGATCCAGACTCCCAGCGCGAAGCCGCTCAGCCCTGAGCCGGTCAGGCTGATCAGGTAGCCGGCACAGAGTACGGCGAACTTACGCATGAGCAACCGCTCCATCTCGGTTGGCAGTGCAGTCCTGATGGGGCCGCGCCGATCGAGACCATGCTCGCCGATGTGGCCAACGCGAGCGCATCCCCACTTCCTGGGACGCCCGTAACGCGCAGGTCAGCAACCCAAGGCCGGCGGCGAGATCGGAGTGCGGACAGCGAGTAGCCGGTTCCGGCGACGGGACAAGCGGACATCACCGCCCGTAGCGTCCCTGGTATGCATCGCCAAAACCAGCCGGGAAAGTGAGCAATGCTGGATTTGGGCGAGGCCATCGCGGTGATCGGGCTCGCCGCCAAGGTTCCCGGTGCCCGAGACGTCGATGAGTACTGGTCGAATCTGGTGCGCGGCCGGGAGAGCGTCTGTTCGCTGAGCGACGAGGAACTGCGCGGGCGCGGCGTGCCGGAGGAGCTGCTGTCCAATCCGGCGTACGTCAAGACCATCGCGATGGTGCCCGACGCCGAGTACTTCGACGCCCAGCTCTTCCGGATGACCCCTCGTGAGGCGGAGCTGAGTGACCCGCAGACCAGGCTGTTCCTGGAGATCGCGCACTCCGCTCTGGAGAACGCGGGCTACGATCCCGCCACCATCGGCGACGGAGTCGGCGTCTACGCCACCTCGGGTCCGCCGCGGTATGCCGAGCAGCATCTGCTGCCGCATCCGGAGTTCGCCAGCTCCATCATCTCCGGCGTGGCGACGCTGAGCGATCGGGACTACGTGGCCACGACTACCTCGTACAAGCTCGATCTGCGGGGTCCCAGCGTCACGGTGCTGACCGCGTGCTCGAGCGCCCTCATCGCGCTGTACCTGGCGTGTCAGGCGTTGCGAATCGGTGACTGCGACATGGCACTCGTCGGCGGTGCGGACATCGAATTCCCCTTCGGAAGCGGGTACCTGTGGGAGCCAGGCGGGGTGCGATCCCGCGACGGGCACTGCCGGCCGTTCGACGCGGCGGCCACCGGCACCATCTTCGGCAGTGGCGCCTGCGCTGTGGTCGTCAAACGCCTGTCCGACGCGCTCGCCGAGCACGATCACATCAGCGCGGTGATCCGCGGCATCGCCGTCAACAACGACGGCGCCGACAAGGTCAGCTTCGGCGCCCCGAGCTCCGCCGGCCAGAGCGCGGTCATCATGGAGGCGATGGCGCTGGCCGGCCTCCGCCCCGAGGACATCTCCTACGTCGAGGCGCACGGAACCGGCACCCTGCTCGGCGACCCGATCGAAGTTGCGGCGCTGACTGAGGCGTACGCCCGGCTGGCCGGTGCCCGGTTGCCGGCCGGCGGGTGCGGCATCGGCTCGGTCAAGGGCAACATCGGACATCTTGGTCCGGTGTCCGGGATGGCCGGGCTCGTCAAGATGGCATTGTCGCTCGAACGTGCGCAGCTTCCCCCGAGCATCAACGTGACTACCCCCAACCCCCAGCTCAACCTGGACTCGACGCCGTTCCGGGTCCATGATCGTCTCGCGCCCTGGCCGCGCGATCCGCAGCGGCCGCGGCGCGCGGCGGTCAGCTCGATGGGTATCGGCGGGTCCAACGTGCATGTCGTGCTGGAGGAGCCGCCCATGCAGAGCTGGGCCGAGCACGCCGGGCAGCCCCTGGTTCTGCCCTGGTCCGGCCAGACTGCCGCGGCCGAGCAGGCGACCCGCGATCGGCTCGCCCAGTTCTTCGCCCAGTGCGGGGAGAGCGTGTTCGCCGACGCCGTAGCGACCTTGCAGCACGGACGGGCCAGGCATCCGGTCCGGGCGGCCACCGTCTGCGGCAGCGCGCGCGATGCCGCCGCGGTACTCGGCGCGATGGACTCCGCCAGCGTGCTCGCACCCGGCCGGCCAGTGCGGTCGCCACGACCGGTGAGCTTGCTGTTTCCCGGCCAGGGTTCGCAGTACGTGGGCATGGCCAGCGGTCTCTTCCGCGATGTCCGGCCCTTCGCCCGGGCCCTTGACGGCTGGCTCGACTTGCTCGACTGCCCGGACCTGCCCTTGCGGGACTGCTTTCACGGCGTGGCCAGCGACGCCGACATCAACGACACGGTGCTCGCCCAGCCGCTGCTGTTCGCCGTCGAGGTGGCGCTCGCGCAGCTGTGGCAGGACGCCGGCATCCGGCCGGCGGCGCTGCTCGGCCACAGCATCGGCGAGGTCGCCGCCGCCACGGTGGCCGGCATCTTCGCGCCGGCCGACGCGGCCGCACTGGTCCTCGCCCGGGCGCGGGCGATGGGTGATCGCCCGGCCGGCGGCGGAATGCTCGCGGTGGCGGCCACCGAGGACGACGTGCGCTCCTTTCTGCCGGACTCGGTCGGCGTCGCCGTGGTCAACGCGCCCGCGCAAATCGTGCTGTCGGGCCCGAACGACGAGCTGCAGCGAGTCGCAGCGACACTCGCCGAGCGGGGCATCGCCAGCCGGCGGCTGCGTACCTCGGGCGCGTTCCACACCCCAGCGCTCGAGGAGGCGGCAGTCGCTTTCGAGCGGGCTGTCTCGGGCATCAGCATCAGACCACCGAGAATCCCGGTCTACTCCGGGGCGACCGGATGTCGGATCACCGACACCGAAGCGGCCGATCCTTCGTTCTGGGCGCGGCAGCTGGTCAGGCCGGTCCGTTTCGCCGAGGCTCTGGACGCGCTGCTCCAGACCGGCGACGGGGTGCTCGTCGAGGCCGGGCCAGGTCGGGTCCTCACCGGGCTCGTGCGCCAGCACCCGCGGGTCCGGCATGGTCAGGTCACGGCCGTGCCCAGCTTGCCCCGGCCGGGCGGCGACGATGCTGCCGACACGGTGTCGTTGCTGAGCGCGGCGGCCCACTTGTGGACCGAGGGTCACGACATCGAGTGGGAGCAGGTCGGACAGTCCCCGCTGCGGCACCGTGTTCCCCTGCCCGGCTACCCCTACCAGCGCAAGCGGTTCTGGATCGAACCGCCTCCGGCGACGCGGGACGGGGCAGCAGGTCCCGATCGCATGTCCGCCACGGCCGGCTCGGCCAGCACGCCCTTCGCCACGGTGGCGTGGACTCCGTCCCCTGCCGGTCCGGCACCGGGCAGCCACCAGGGCACCATGGCGGTGGTGCTGCTACCTGATCAGCCGCGTCGCGCCCTGGACGTCGTGCTCGCCCTTCAGCAGGCCGGGCTGCGCACCGTTCGGCTTCGGCCGTCGAGCGCGTACCGGTGCAGCGGCGACGAGTTCGGCGTGCGACCCGGCGTGGCCGACGACGTGCGTCGCGCCTTCGACGAGATCGCCATCCGCGGCGAGAGCCCTGACCTTCTGGTGCATGCCGCTGCGGCCGCGACCTGGTCGCAGGCGTCGACCGGGAGCGTCCAGCACCAGCTCGACCGATCGTTCTTCGGTCTGCTCGCGCTGATCCAGCACGGTCTGCGCACAGGCGCTGCCGGACGGCTGCCGGGGCTGGTGACGTTGGCCACGGGGTCGCTGGATGTGTCCGGCGCAGATCCGGTCGAGCCGGTCAAGGCGAGCCTGCATGGCGCGATGCGTACTCTGGCCGCCGAAATGCCCTGGGTGTCCGGCAAGCTGATCGACGCCTCCGCGAACACAACGGTCGGCGACCTGCGCGACGAGCTATGCCGTGACGACGGGCAGCTGGTGGTCGCGCTGCGCGGCCGCCGCCGCTGGCTGCCCGAAGAAGTGCCGCTCTGGATCGCGCCGGGCGGCGAGCCTGCTGTCCGCCGCGACGGCGTGTATGTCATCACCGGCGGGCTCGGCGGGCTTGGCCTCGAGATGACGCGAGGCCTGGCCGCCAGCGGTGCGTGCCCGAGGATCACGCTGCTCGGCCGCCACGTACCAGCCGGGGGAGCGGATCACGAGCGGCGGCTGGCCGACGGGGACGCGTGGACGAGCCGAGTGGACAGCGCGGTGCGGGACGCGAGGTCGCTCGGCGCTCAGGTGCGGCTCATCCGCTGCGATGTCGGCGATGCCCGCCAGGTGCGCCGCGCACTCGGCGTGGTGACCACTCACGACGGTCCGCTCAACGGGCTGATGCACCTGGCCGGGGTGGCCGGTGACGGCCTGCTGCCGGTCCGCCGGCCGGAGCTGGCGGCGGAGGTGATGCGCCCCAAGGTTCTCGGCACCTACGCACTCGCCGAGGCGCTAGCCGGGCAGCCCGCCCTGGACTTCGTCGTCTTCTTCTCCAGCCGGGCCGCCGTCGACGGCCTGATCGGCAGCGGCGACTACGCAGCCGCCAACGCGGTCCTCGACCTGTACGCCCGTGACCCTGGCATCCCGGCCGGCCGGGTGCTCAGCATCAACTTCCCCAGCTGGGCCAGGGTAGGCATGGCGAGCCGACCGCGGCAGCATGCCGCCACAGACCGCCTCGGCAGGCCGGCCGGCGGGACGACAGGCATCGATCCGGCGGTCGGCGTCGACCTGGTCCTGACCCTGCTGGCCGCGCGAACGCCCGAGCAGGTGGTGGTGCGGCCGTACGCAGACGGAACGCCGGTGGCGCTGCCCGACGCGGCCGGCCAGCCCCGGCGGAACGGCCAGCCAGCGACCGCCAGGTCCGCGGCCGCACCGGAAGCGTCCGTGATCGCCATTCCGCCGGCTGCGTCGGTCTCCGATCGGGTACGGCAGCTGTGGTCGCGCACGCTGGGCCTCGCCGACATCGGCCTCGACGACGACTTCTTCGACCTCGGCGGCAACTCGCTGTCCGCGGTCGAGCTGATGTCGCGGGTGCGGGACACCTTCGGCGTGGAACTCAGCATCGGCGTGTTCTTCGACGCGCCCACCCTCGGACAGCTCTGCGCAGTGCTCGAGCAGCGGACCGGGAACTGAGGACCGATGAACGCCAGCCAGACCATCAAGCACCCCCCGGCGGCCTGGAACGCGACGCACCGCCCGTTCCGGGGCGACGCCGTGGTGACCCAGATGGTGTCGGAGGCCGCGCGCCAGGCACCGGACGCACCGGCGGTCGTCGTCGCCGACCGGACCGTGCACACCTACGCCGATCTGCAGGCGGCCGCGAACAGGCTCGCCTGGCTGCTGCGCGAGATCGGCGTACGTCCTGGAGAGCACGTGGCCGTCGTCGGCCGCCACCGCCCCGAGACGGTGGTCGCGCTGCTGGGCGTCGCGCTCGCCGGCGCGACGTTCGTACCGGTCGATCCCCAGTGGCCGGTCAGCCGCCTGGGCTACGTGCTGACCTCGACCGGGGCCCGGTGCCTGGTCGGCGGTACCGATGACCTGGCCCGCCTCGACGCCTACGCGGCCGCGGCTCCGCGGCTGGCGGACGTGGTCGCTCTCGACGTCGCCACCGAGCGGCCATCGGTCCCGACCCGGCGGCACGAGATCCGGCAGCCGGGTGGCGAGTACCGCGGCAGCGAGGCTGATGCGGCGGCCGCCGCCGGCCACGTCAGCCGACTCGTGCTGGCGGAGAACCCGTCGTCGGTCCTGGAGATCGGTTTCGGCTCAGGGCACCTGCTGCGGCGGGTCGCCCCGCACGTCGACCTGTATGCGGGCCTCGATCCAGCCGAGCACGCCGTGCGCGCCGGCACCAGGTGGGCGCAGGAGCATAGCCTCTTCGTCGACCTCGTCCAGGGGGCCGCCGACCAGGTCGCCGAGCTGCTCCCGGGCGCTTTTGACGTTGTGGTGCTCGCCGGTGTCGCGCTGCATCGGTCCGGCGTCGGTTACCTCCGGAGGCTGCTTCAGGCGCTCACGGCGGTCATCCGCCCCGGCGGCGCGGTCATCGTGACCGACGTCCTCCCGCCCGGCGCGGCTGGCGTACCTGGGCTGCTGACAGTGCCCGCGGAGTTGCTCGAGTCGCTGCGCGGCGGGGCGTGGTCCACGGTGCGGGTGCAGCCCCGCGACGACCTGTCCCAGCGCTGTGAGGTGATGCTGCGCCGCGGCGCGGACACCAGAGCGGCCCAGAACGGCAGCGCCGCGGAAGTTACGGGCGCGGCACCGCGGCCGAGGCTCTGGACTGGCTGGCACGTCGCCCGGCAGCCTGCCACGGACCTGCCGGTGCTGGCCCGTCCCGACGATGTCGCCTACGTGATCTTCACCTCGGGCTCGACCGGCCGGCCCAAGGGCGTAACTGTCGCGCACCGCTCGTTGGTCAATCTGGTGGAATGGGTCAACGAGCGGTTCTCAGTGGGCCCGGCTGACCGGTTGCTCCTGGTCAGCTCCTTCTGCTTCGACCTGGCGGTCTACGACGTGTTCGGCATCCTGTCCGCAGGAGCCTCGATTCGGATCGTCAGTGACGAGGACCTGGCCGAACCCGCACGGGTGGCGCACATCCTCTGCCGCGAGCCGATCACCTTCTGGGACTCAGCTCCAGCCGCACTCGCCTGGGTGCTGCCGTTCGTCGCCATCAACGGAGCCCGCGCCGGGGCCGGGCCGCGTGCGCTGCGGCTGGTGTTCCTCAGCGGCGACTGGATCCCGCTGTCCATGCCCGACGAGATCCGGGCCGGCTTCCAGCACGCCGAGGTCATCGCGCTGGGCGGCGCTACCGAGGCGACCATCTGGTCCAACTTCACCGTGGTCGGCGAGGTCGGTCCGTCGTGGCCGAGCATTCCGTATGGCCGCCCGATCCAGAACGCCCGCTACTACATCCTCGACGAGCGGCGCGAGCCGACCCCGATCGACGTGCCGGGCGACCTGCACATCGCCGGAGACTGCCTCGCGCTCGGCTATCACGGCGACCCTGGGCAGACAGCTGAGCGGTTCGTCGCCGATCCCTTCGTGCCGTCCGAGCGGATGTACGCCACCGGTGACCGTGCCCGGTGGCGCCCGGACGGGAACCTGCAGTTCCTCGGCCGGCTCGACCACCAGGTCAAGATCCGCGGTTTCCGGGTGGAGCTCGGCGAGATCGAGTCCGCGATGGCGGCGGTTGACTCGGTGCGGGCGGCCGTGGTGGTCGTCGTGCGCAGCGCCGGCGAGAACTCGCTGGCCGGGTTCTACACCGCCCGCCAGCCGGAGCCCGGCCCCGACCAGGTGCGGACCGCACTGACCGAAGGGCTGCCAGAGTACATGGTACCCAGTCGGCTGATCCGGCTCGATGAGCTGCCACTCACGCCGAACGGCAAGGTGGACCGATCCGCGCTGAGCGCGCTGGCCCACGGCGAGGGAGGCGCCGTGTGACAGGCGAGGACCCCTGGTCCGCCGATGCGGTCGCGTTCCGGGTCCGCGCCGCCTGGACCGACGCGCTCCAGCTGGACGGAAAGCTCACCGCTTCGGTCGACCCGGACCAGCCGTTTCTGGCCGCGGGCGGACACTCGCTGGCGGCCGCGCGGCTGATCGCCCGGCTGAGCGCCGACCTTGCGGTCGAGGTGCCGATGTCGGCGATCGTGCGCGACGATCCGTCCCTGGCCGAGCTCGTGCAGGCGGTCACCGAGCAGGTCAGCTCGCGACCGGCGGCGGCAGGTTCGGCGGACCAGGGGGATCCGTTTCGCCGCGCCGCTGCCGACATCGCCGGTCCGCAGCAGCCCGCCGCGATCTCGCTGGCGCCGCCGTTCGCGTCGTCGCCGCTCGCGCCGACGATGCGGCGGATATGGACCTGGCACCGACTGCATCCCGACTCCCCGGCCTACAACGTGGTGCGGGTGCTGAGCGTCGCGGGCCAGGTGCAGCCAGCGGCGCTGCGGGCTGCGCTGACCGACCTGAGCGGACGCCATGAGGCGCTGCGGTGCTCGGTGGTGGAACCGCGGCCCGCCCGGCCCGAGGTAGCAGTGGGTGAGCCGGTGCCGGTACCGGTATCGATCGAGGTGGTACGGCCGGCCGCCGGCGACACCATGACCGCGGTGGACGACGCGCTGTACCGCATCTGCGCCCGGCCGCTTCCGATGGCGCCGCCGCCGCTGTGGCGAGTCGGCGTCGTCTACGCGCCCGCGCTCAGACTGACCTGGCTGGTGCTGGTGATGCACCACCTCATCGCGGATCTGCGCGCCTCCGACATCGTGCTGGCCGAGCTCGCCACGGCGTACCAGTCGCGCGCCGAGGGTAACGCGCCTGCCTTTGCCGCCGCCGCGCCGAGCCTGCTGCGCTACCTGGAGCGCGAAACCCGGCAGGCTAGTACGCCGCGGTGGGAGCAGGACCTTCAGTGGTGGTCGCGACGGCTGGCCGGGGCCGATCCGACGGCTCCGTTGCCCCTGTCGGCAGCCGAACGCGACGACGAGAACCGCGCGGGCCTGACCTGCAGCGCCGATCTGCCCGCCGGCGAGGCGGACGCACTAGACCACGTGCTGCATGCGCATGGCCTGACCCCGGCGATGTTCTTCCTGACTGCGGCCAGCCAGGTCCTCGGCGCCTGGCACGGCCAGGACCGAGCCCAGGTGCTTGGTCTGCCAAGTGTGCGGATCGGCCGCCCCGAGGACGAGAGGCTGATCGGCTTCCTGCTCGACACGCTGCTGCTGCCGGTGACGGCACACCGCGCGCAAAGCTTCCGGCGCGCGTACGACGCGGTGCGCGACGCGTTCACCGACGCGGCCGACCACGCACTTCCTGCGTACGACGACATCCTCGACCGGCTACGGCGGCCCCGCACCTACGGCGCCCGCAGCCCGCTGATCCAGCTGTGGTTCAGCGATCTCACCCGGGCAGCACCGCCACGGAGCTTCGGCGGAGATGCGGCCGTCGAGTACGACCTGCCGCCAGCGTGGGCGTTGTTCGACCTGAACCTCTACCTGCGCCGCAGTCCTGCGGGCTACCGGCTGCACCTGGTCACGCCGCGCGGCCTCGGCGAGCCGGCCGACCACGCCGCGCTGCTGGACCAGATCGTCCGCACCGCCGTGCGGGCCGCGGGCGACCCGGACCGGCCGATCGATGAGCTGCTCGAACCGCCGGCCGTGACCGGCCGGACAGCCGGCCGCGGAATGCTGGCGCCTGCTCCGGAGCCCACCGAGGCGATCGTGGCTCGGCACGCCGAGCAGCGACCCGGTGCCGTGGCCGTGGCCGATCGGCATGGCGAGCTCGACTACCGGTCCCTGGATGCTCAGGTCGACGAACTGGCGGCGGCGCTGCGCACCACTGCCGTGCCCGGTGCGGTCGTCGCGGTGCCGGCCCGGCGCGACCGTCACTTCATTGCCCGCCTGCTGGCCTGCTGGCGGGTCGGGGCAGTGCCGGTGCTCGTGGACGCCGACTGGCCGCGGGGGCGCCGGACCCGGGCGCTGGAGATCGCGGCCGTGACGCACGCGTTCCCCAGCTCCGGCGAAGGCCCCGCGGCCGCTATCGCCCGCGGGGGGCGTGTGGCCGCCACCCGGCCGCCACCCGCCGCTGGCCCGCAGCACGTGCTGTTCACCTCGGGCACGACCAGCGACCCGCTCGCGGTCGTTGTGTCCACGGATCGCACCGACACCGCCGTCGCCGATCTCGCCTGTCG
>Ga0307373_10006883_pt1 | contig 17929 bp, 16 predicted proteins | sample OX2MG_FD_202534 | JGI IMG/M metagenome (GOLD analysis project Ga0307373, IMG submission 202534) | Soil microbial communities from Risofladan, Vaasa, Finland - OX-2 | ecosystem: Environmental > Terrestrial > Soil > Coastal area > Acid sulfate soil | place: Finland: Risofladan, Vaasa | collected... | reverse complement strand
GGACTTGTGGGTGATCTGCGGTGAGCTGATCCGCAGCGCGACCGGATACCCCAGCCGCTTGGCCGCGGCGGCCGCCGCCTCGGACGAGGTCACCAGCTCGCCGGGCACCAGCGGAACCCCGAACTCCGCCACCAGTCCCCGCGCGTCAGCCTCCCGCCACACCACCGGTTCGGACGACAGCGCTGAACCCTTGCTGTCGTCCTGGCGCCAGCGGGGGTTCAGCGTTCTCGTTCCCGCCGGGCCAGGCCAGAGGTGGCCGCGGTTTTCTGACCATTGGAGGGCGTGGCCGATCGCGCGGACGCCGAGGTCCATGCCGCCGAGCAGGTGAATGCCGTTCCTGCCCATCAGGTCCCGGCCGTAAGAGGTCACGTCGACACAGGTCGAGCCGACCGCGATAACCGGGATCGGCGCCGATGCCATCCGCTGGCCCAGCCAGGCAACCCGCTCGTCCAGCATGCTCGCGAGCTTCTCGTCGGCTGGCCTGGCATCCGGCAGCGTCAGCCCGGAGAACAGCACGAAATCCAGCCCGGGGTCGGACACGGCCGCGTCCAGCGCGTGGTCGATCGCGGTCAGCGCCGAGGTGCGCTGGTTGGCCAGGAAGTAGCCGGTCACGTCGAGCGGGTTCCGCACCTGCGCGAACGGCGGCACGTGCGGCGCGATCGCCGCGGCGGTAGCCGGCCCGAACGACGGTATCTCGATGCCCTGCGCCGAGGCCTGGTCGGCGATGATGTCGCACGCCCCGCCTGACGCGGTCAGCACGCCCATCCGTCGGCCGCGCGGCGGGCGCCCGTAGCCGAGCAGGGCGCCGGTGGTCAGCAGGTCCTCGATGCTGGTCACCCTGATCACGTTGAGCTGCCGGAGCGCGGCGTCGACCACGGCGTCGTCCCCGGCGACCGACCCGGTGTGGGCGAGCGCCGCCTGGCTGCCGGCCGCGCTGGATCCGGCCTTGAGCGCGACGATCGGCTTGCCCGCGCGGTCGGCCCGCCCGGCCGCCGCGGCGAAGGCGGCCGGGTCGCCGATCTGCTCGAGGAACAGGCAGATGACCCTGGTGTGCTCGTCCTCGATCAGGTAGTCGACCATGTCGGTCGCCGTGATCATGGCCTCGTTGCCCATGCTGGCGAGCGTGCTGACGCCGATCGCCCGGGACCGGGCGAAGCTCAGCATGACGCTGGCCAGCGCGCCGCTCTGCAGCGCGATGCCGACGGGACCGGCCAGCAGCGGCAGCGGGACGGTCAGCGCGAACGGCCCCGCCTTGGCGTGCGCGTTGAGGAAGCCGAGGCAATTCGGCCCGAGCAGGGTGATCCCGTTCCCGGCCGCGCGGGCGGTCAGCCGCTCTTCCGCGGCCCTGCCCTCCGGCCCGGTCTCCCGGTACCCGGACGCGAGCACGATCGCGCCGCACACCCCCGCCGCGCCCGCGTCGTCGAGCACGCCTTCCACCGCCTCGGCGGGTACCAGGACGAACGCCAGGTCGGGCGGTTCGGGCAGGTCGCGCAGGCTGGCGACGGCCGGCCGGCCGAACACGGTCCGGCGCACGTGATGGACCGGGATCAGCTCGCCGGAGAACCCGGTCGCCGCGGCGCTGGCCAGGACGAAGCGCGCCCACGCCGAGGTGTCGGACGCGCCGACGACCGCGATGCTGCGCGGCGCGAAGAACTCGGCCAGCCGCTCCGGACTGGTGAGCGACGCGGGCGCCTCGGGCACCACGGGTGACTCGGCGCGCGCGACCGCGGGCCGCACGGCGGCAGCCTCGGCGACCTGCGGGGACGGGCTGGGCGGGGCCAGCGGAGGGGCCGCCCAGCCCCGGTCAGCGGCCGCCATCGGCTGCGACCCGTGGCTCCTTCGGCAGGACCCGTGGCTCCTTCGGCAAGCTCCGTGGTTCCTTCGGCAGGACCCGTGGCTCCTTCGGCAAGCTCCGTGGTTCCTTCGGCAGGACCCGTGGCTCCTTCGGCAAGCCGAGCGCCCGCTCGCCGACGATGTTGCGCTGGATCTCGCTGGTGCCCGAGTAGATGGTCCCCGCCCGGCTGGACAGGAAGACGTTCTGCCAGGGGGTCGTCGGGTAGCCGGGGCCGTCCGGGCGAATCAGTGCGTCGGTCCCGACGATGCCGATCGCGACCTCGCCGAGGCGCTTGTGGTACTCGCTCCAGGCCAGCTTGGCGACCGACGCCTCCGGGCCCGGCGGCCGGCCCTCGGCGACCTGGGCCAGCGTGCGCAGCCCGCTGAACCGCATCACCTGGACGCCGGTGTAGGCCCAGGCAAGCTGCTGGCGGACCAGCGGATCGGTGTCCCGGCCGTGCTTGCGCGCGGTCTCGACCAGTTCCCAGAACTCCCGCTCGAAGCCCAGGTGCTGGACGGTGGCGGCGCCGCCCCGCTCATACCCGAGCGTGGTCATCGCGACCTTCCAGCCGTTGTTCAGGCCGCCGATCACGTTGAACAGCGGCACCCGCACGCCGTCGATGAAGTCCTCATAGAACTCCGCTGCGCCCGACATCTGCCTGATCGGCCGGTACTGGACCCCCGGATCGGTGAACGGGAACAGGACGTAGGAGAGCCCCGCGTGCTTCTCGGCGGCCGGGTCGCTCCGGCACAGCGCGAACATCATGGTCGCGCGCCCCGCACCCGAGGTCCACACCTTCGTGCCGGTGATCACGACCTCGTCGCCGTCCACCTCGGCGCGGGTCTGCACGCCGGCCAGGTCCGAGCCCTGGTCGGGCTCGGAGAATCCCTGGCAGTAGACGTCCTCGCCGGTGATGATCCGGGGCAGGAAATGCGCCCGCTGCCCGGGCGTGCCGTGCACGATGATCGACGGGCCGACCAGGCTCTCGCCCATCCCGCGCCTGACCCGCGGCAGGCCGGCGGCGTGGAACTCCTCGTTCAGCACCGCGAGGCGGACGCCGTCCATCGCCTGGCCGCCGAACTCCTCGGGCCACTGCGGGCAGATCAGCCTGGCCTCGGCGAGCATGCGCTCCCATTCGGCGTACGCGGGGTGCGCCGCCGCCCTGGCGAGCTCGGCACCCTGATACCCGCCCGTGGTCGCCGCGATGGTCCAGTCGGTCAGCCCCGCGAGCCCCTCGGGCGCGTTCGCGGCGATCCAGTCCCTGAGGCGTGCGCGGAACTCCGCGATCTCCGGGCCGAGGTCAAGATCCATCACGGGCCTCCCGGCGGGGTTGAAATCCTAGAATCAAATTCTAAGTTCCAGCACAACAAAGCGCCCGTGGCCTTGTCAAGGCGGGCAGGTCGGTGCTGGCTGGCCGGATCAGTCCTGATGCCACGGTCCGCCGGTCATCGCGCGCTGTGCGTACTCGATCACGGCGTCGATCACGGCGTTCGCCTGGCGCCGGGTCCGGCAGGCGGCCACCTCCCGCGCGCCCTCGCCGATCAGCGAGGTCAGGATGGCCGCGTAGAGCCGGTCGAGTGCGGTGTCGGCCAGCCGCAGCAGCGCGTCGTTCTGGCTGATCCACTCGTGCTCCCGGCGCCGCTTCATCAGCTCGAAGCCGGGCGGCCCGTCGCCGGAGACGAACAGCATCGCCAGGTCCCGGCGCAGCCAGCTGCCCTCGAGGAACGCCCTGGCCCCGACGCAGAACAGCGCCGTCGGGTCGGACTCGCCTGCCCGGCGGGCCTGCGCCACCGCCTCGCTCGACGCCTTCTCGTGGGCGGCCTGATGCTCCTGCCACAGCGCGAGGAAGAGCTCGCTCTTGCCGCCGAAGTGGTGGTACAGGCTGCCCACGCTCGACCCGGCCCGCTCGACCACGTCCGCGATGCTGGCGCCGGAGAAACCCTGCTCGGCGAAGACCGCCCGGGCGGCGTCCAGCAGCGCGCGCTGCGTCTGCTTCGTCCGCCCCCACTGCCAGGCTCCGCTGGCCGGCCTGCTCGTCAGATCGCTCGGCATACCGCTCACCGGCCCGTCTGGTGCCTTGACACAGCCGCCTTGACAGTGCCAAGTTCCCCACCTGAAGGTAATTCCAGAAGAGAATTCTAGTAATCCGAACTCGGGCCAGCTAGGAGGAGCAGCGATGGGGCGGCTTGACGGGCGTGTCGCGATAGTTACCGGTGCCGGGCGCGGCATCGGCAGGTCGGTCGCCACCCTGCTCGCGAGCGAGGGCGCGGCGGTCGTAGTGAACGACCTCGGCGCCGCGCTCGACGGCTCGGGCAGCGACACCGGGCCCGCGGGCCAGGTGGCCGACGAGATCAGCGCCGCCGGCGGCAAGGCGGTCGCCAACGGCGCGGACGTCTCCGACCACGCGGCCGCGGAGCAGCTGATCGGGACCGCGATCGAGCAGTTCGGCCGGCTGGACGTGCTGGTCAACGTGGCCGGGATCCTGCGCGACCGGATGATCTTCAACATGACCGAGCGGGAGTGGGACGACGTCATCCGGGTGCATCTGCGGGGCACCTTCACCACCACGAAGTTCGCGGCCGCGCACTGGCGGTCACTGCGCGACGCTTCGGCTCAGAACCGGATTATCAACTTCACCTCGGTCTCCGGGCTGCATGGGGCACCCGGCCAGCCGAACTACGCGGCGGCGAAGATGGGCATCGTCGGCCTGACCTACTCGAGCGCGAACGCGCTGGGGCAGTACGGGGTGACGGTCAACGTGATCTCGCCGGGCGCGGCCACCAGGATGACCGACTCGGTGCCGACCGAGCGGCGCCGGGCCAGGGCCAGCGCGGACGAGTGGTCGCCGGACAACGTCGCGCCGGTCGTGGCCTACCTGGCCAGCGAGCAGTCCGGCTGGATCACCGGGCGGATCGTGCACTCCTCCGGCTACGAGGTGGCGCTGTACAGCAAGCCCGAGCCGGTCGTCCGGCTGATCGGGACCGGTCCGTGGGATATCGACGACCTGGCCAGCCAGGTCGAGCGCTCGTTCGGCCCGCACCTCGGCCGAGCCCGGTGAGCCCCGTGGCAGCTGGCAAGGCCGTGCCGGTGCCGACACCGGAGACCCAGCCGTTCTGGGACGGCTGCGCCGCTGGCGAGCTGCGGATCCAGCGCTGCCTGGACTGCGGGCAGCCGTACTTCTACCCGCGTCCGGTCTGCCCGGACTGCGGCTCGCCGCGGGTGGAGTGGTTCACCGCGAGCGGCCGCGCCACCCTGTACTCGTACGTGATCAGCCACCGTCCCGCGCCCGGGTTCGAGGAGGAAGCGCCGTATGCCATCGCGGTCGTGCAGCTCGCGGAGGGACCGCGGATGATGGCCAACCTGACCGGCGTCCCCCAGACGCCGGAGGCACTGGAGCTCGACATGCCGCTGCGGGTCACGTTCGAACGGCGCGGGGACATGAGCCTGCCGGTGTTCGCTCCGGCGGAGGAGGGCCGTTGAGCGGGGTCATCATCGCCGGCGCGGCCGAGACCGATCAGGTCGGCAAGCTGCCCGGCCACTCCACGCTCCAGCTGCATCTGGAGGCGGCGCTGAACGCCCTCGCCGACGCCGGTCTCACCACGAAGGACATCGACGGGATCGCGACGGTCAGCTCGCCGGGACCGGTCCAGGTCGCGCACGCGCTCGGCATCGTCCCGCGCTGGATGGACGGCACCGGCGTCGGCGGTACGTCGTTCCTGCTGCACGTCAGGCACGCGGCGGCGGCGATCATGGCCGGGCACGCGAGCACGGTGCTGATTACCCACGGCGAGTCCGGCCGGTCCAGGGTCGGCGCCGCCAGGTTCGCGCCGGCGCCGTCCTCGATTCCCGGGCAGTTCGAGGCGCCGTACGGCGTCTCCGGCGCGACCAGCGCGTTCACCATCCCGGCGCTGCGCTACATGAAGGATTACGGGCTCACCCGCGAGCAGCTCGCCTACGTGGCAGTGGCGCAGCGGCGCTGGGCCGCGAAGAACCCGCGGGCCCTGTACCGCGACCCGATCACGGTGGATGACGTGCTCGCCTCGCGGATCGTCGCCTACCCGTTCCACCTGCTCGAATGCTGCCTGGTGACCGACGGCGGCGGTGCGCTGATCGTGACGTCGGCCGACCGGGCAGGCGATTTTCCCCAGCCCGCGGTGCATGTGCTCGGTACGGGCGAGTCGTCGGAGACCCCGTTGATCTCCCAGATGAAGGATTTCACCGAGTCACAGGCGTTCCGGCTGGCCGGGCAGGCCGCGTTCGCGGAGGCCGGGATCACGATCGGCGACGTCGGCCACCTGATGATCTATGACGCGTTCGCGCACGTCCCGATCTACGGGCTGGAGGCGCTCGGATTCGTGGCCAAGGGCGAGGCCGGCGCGTTCATCTCCGACGGCCATACCGAGCCGGGCGGGTCGCTGCCGCTCAACACCAACGGCGGCGGCCTGTCCTACACCCACACCGGGATGTACGGCATGTTCGCGATCCAGGAGTCGGTCCGCCAGGTCCGCGGCGAGGCGGCCGCGCAGGTGGCCGGGCCGGAGATCAGCGTGGTGCTCGGCAACGGCGGGATGTTCGCCACCTCTGGCGTGCTCGTACTCGGCCGGAGCGCTCGCTAGCGGACGGTGATGTAGAACGTCACGACCGTGACCGAGGGGCACTCTCTGGTGGCCTGGGTCATCCGCTTGCGCACGGCCTGACAGCGCAGGTCGTGGTACTTCCACGACATCGTCGTCGTGCCGCGTGCCCGGGCGAGCAGGGTGTGGAAGTACGGGACCCGGCAGCCGACCATGCCGGAGGCACAGCCTCCGTCGTTGACATCACCGGCCAGCCGGACGACCCGGGGGTCCGGCCGGCTGCCGGTCTGATTCCAGAAGAACGGCCCGTCCGACGTATCGACCTTGACCGAGAAGCGCTGACCGGAGCTCACCGCGACCTTGATCACCTCCGTCTTGCCGGTCACGGCGGCCGGCCGGAAGGGAATCGTCAGGTGCGCGACCACGTGGCCGTGGTCCCGCGCCGCGGCCGGGCCGGCGCAGGCCGCTGCCGCGAGCAGGCTGAGAAAGGCGACCGGGGGAGTGCGCAGTTTCATCGGGACCATCCAGGAACAGGTGCTCACCTATCGGACGCCGCTGGCGCCTGGCAGGTTCCTTACCGTCGCTCGTTACTGTGGGTCCGACACAGCACGCCGACATCAGCGCCAGCAACCTGTACGGCGGCGACCTGACCGGCCGTCCCGGCTAGCCAGCCGCTGTCGGCGCGGTGAGCTCGAGCTGGACACCGTCGGGATCCTCGAACGGGAGCAGTGGCCCGTCTAGCCTGCCCGGCCCGGCAGGCCAGCCGGGCAGCCGGTCTAGCGCAACTCGATGGCGAGCGCGATGTCGGTGCCGGTCAGGGCCTTGCTGACCGGGCAGGCGCTCTTCGCCTCCTGCGCGATCCTGGCGAAGTCCTCGGTGCTGACGCCCTGAGCGGATCCGCTGACGGTCAGCGTGATGCCGCCGATCCGGAAGCCGCCCGCGGGGTCAGGCCCGAGCCTGACATCCGCAGTGACCTCGAGCGACTGGCCGCTGCCGCCAGCCGCGCCCAGCATGGCGGAGAACTGCATGGCAAAGCAGGCGGTGTGCGCCGCGGCGATCAGTTCCTCCGGGCTGGTGGTGCCGTCCGCGTCGTCCGCCGCCCGCTTGGGGAAGCTGACCTCGTAGCGGCCGGCACCGGAACTGACCAGAGCCACCGTGCCGGTGCCGTCCTCCAGGCCCCCGGTCCAGGTCGTGCGGGCGGTGCGCGTGGGCATAGCTTCTCCTTCGCTGGATATGTCGTGACGCACCTACCTTGCCACTGCGGACTTAACCCGAGGCGAGCTTGGTGTGATCCCAGGAGATGACCTTGCTTGGCTCGACGCGGTAGCCATAGCGCTTGCTCGCCGCGTGCTCGACGTACTGGGTGAGCGCGCCGGGGTCCGCGCTGGCCATCGGGCCGCCGATCACCGCCGTGATCCGCCGGCCGATCTCGGCCACCGTCGCGGGGTCCTCGATCCGCCTGGCCATGCCCTGGATCAGGACGCCCCGCAGGTCGAAGTACTCCTCGCCGTCCTCGACCAGGCCGGAGATCCGCGGATCGCGCTCCAGGTTGAGCGCCTTCTGCGACTTGCGGTAAGTCCAGAACGTGAGCAGCCCGTCGACCATCACGTAGTACATCGTGACCAGGTGCGGGAACCCGTCCGTGCCGTTGGTGGCCAGCTGCACCTTGCGGCCGGCCGCGAGCAGCCCGGTCGCCTCGTCCGGGGTCATCGCGACCTGGTCGCGCTGCTTCACTGCGAACCGCCGAAGCCGATCGTGTGCTCGGCCAGGGAGAGCGTGTCCTCGCAGGCGAAGCCCGCGCCGCTCCCGTCGCCGGTGAAGGCGGGCCCGAGCGCGGAAGCGACCGAGTCCAGCGTCCACATGCCGGCTCCGGCGCGGAACACGGCCCGCATCCTCGGCGGATCCATGACCGCGGCCACGCCGCCGTGCACGACGAACACCTCGCCGTTGATCCCGGCCGCGGCCGGGCCGGCCAGGTAGGTGACGAGCGGCGCGACGTGCTCGGGTGCCAGCGGGTCCACGGTGCCATTCGGTGCCGCGCCCATCAGGCCGACCGTCATGTCGGTCCGAGCCCGCGGGCAGATCGCGTTGGCCCGCACGCCGTACCGTGCGCAGCTGCGCGCCGTGGTGACGGTCAGCGCCGCGATGCCGGCCTTGGCGGCCGCGTAATTGGGCTGGCCGGCCGAGCCGAGCAGGAACGCCTCGGACGAGGTGTTGATGATCCTCGCGTAGACCGGGCCGGCCGCCTGCTTGCTCTGCTCCCGCCAGTAGCCGGTCGCCAGCCGCGAAATGATGAAATGGCCGCGCAGGTGCACCCGCAGCACGAGGTCCCACTCGTCGGCGGACATCGTGAAGACCATCCGGTCCCTGAGCACGCCGGCGTTGTTCACCACGATGTCGAGTTCGCCGAAAGAACCGAGAGCGGCGGCCAGCATCGCCTCGCCGGTCGCCCAGTCGCCGACATCGCCCTCGCAGACGACGGCCTGGCCGCCGGACGCGGTGATCTGGTCGGCGACGGCGTGGACGGCGGGCCCGGGCAGGTCGTTGAGGACCACCCTGGCGCCCGCCGCGGCCAGCGCGATCGCCTCGGCCCGGCCGAGGCCGTTGCCAGCCCCGGTCACGATCGCTGTTCTGCCGCCAAGAGTCAGCCCGTCGGCCATTTGAAAGCTCCTCGAGATCTAGGTTTCGTGCGCCGTTGCCAGTGCCGACCTGCCCGCCCGCTCAGTAGCCGGGCCCGGACAAGATCCCGCCGTCGGCCACGAACTCGCTGCCCGTGCAGTAGGAGGAGTCGTCGGAGGCGAGGAACGCGACCAGCCGCGAGACCTCGACCGACTCGCCGAACCGGCCGAGCGGCAGGGCCTTGAAATAGCGCTCGCCCCGTTCGGGGTCCATCGTCTCCGCGGTCTCCAGAACCATGCGGGTGAGGATGCCGCCCGGATGCACCGAGTTCACCCTGATGCCGAGCCGGCCGAGTTCCTGAGCGGCGGCCTTGGTCATGCCGCGGACCGCGAACTTGCTCGCCGCGTAGGCCGAGCAGTCGGCGGCACCGGTCAGTCCCTCGATCGAGGAGATGTTGACGATCGACCCGCCGCCCGCGGCCTTCATCGGTTCGATCACCGACTTCATCCCGAGCCAGCAGCCGATGGCGTTGATATCCAGGACCCGGCGGAAGTCCGCCAGCGGCATCTCGCTGATCGAGGCGAACACCAGCACCCCGGCATTGTTGACCAGGATGTCGAGCTTGCCGAACGTCTCGACCGCGGTGCCGACCGCGGCCGCCCAGTCTGCCTCGCTGGTCACGTCATGGTGCAGGTACCGGCAGACATCGGGGCCCAGCTTGTCGGCCACGGCCTGGCCCTGCTCGTCGAGCACGTCGCCGAAGACGACCCTGGCGCCCTCGGTGGCGAAGTGCCTGACGTGGGACTTGCCCATTCCCCTGGCACCACCGGTGATCAGCGCCACCTTGCCATCTAGTCGGCCCATGCTGCGTCTCCGGGGGGTCGGAACCAAACGCTTGCTTGGTTGGAGGATAACAGCGCGGTCCCGTCGGCGCGCCTCGGCCAGCTTCCCGCCCATGCGGTAATTTGTATACATATAGGCGGGACCGGATTTCCGGTTGAGCCGCGCTGCCAGAATGGGAGCCATGACTACCGGTACCGGACGCCAGCAACAGCAGGACAGCGGGCCACGGCTAGCCGACGGGCAGCCGCACGCCGTCGCCCTGCGGAACCTACACAAGCACTTCGGCCACGTCAGGGCCGTTCGGGGGATTGACCTGACGATTGCGCCAGGCGAGATCGTGGCATTGCTCGGGCCGAACGGCGCGGGAAAGACCACCACGATCGACATGATCCTCGGCCTATCCCAGCCGACGGACGGCCAGGTCTCCGTCTACGGGCTGCGCCCGCGCCAGGCGATCGAGCGCGGCCTGGTCTCCGCGGTCTTGCAGACCGGCGGGCTGCTCAAGGACCTCACGGTGGCCGAGACCGCCAGGTTCACGGCCAGCCTGTTCGCCACCAGCCGGCCAGTGGATGAGGTCCTTCGCCGGGCCGGGATCGCCGCGATCGCGGACCGGATGGTCGGCAAATGCTCGGGCGGCGAGCAGCAGCGGCTGCGATTCGCGATGGCGCTGCTGCCCAACCCGGAACTGCTGATCCTCGACGAGCCGACCACCGGAATGGACGTTGAGGGACGGCGCGACTTCTGGGCCGCCATCAGGGAAGACACCGAGCAGGGCCGGACCGTGCTGTTCGCGACTCATTACCTCGAGGAAGCCGACGCCTACGCGGACCGGATCATCCTGCTGCGCCAGGGCGAGATCGTCGCCGACGGCACCGGAGCGCAGGTGAAGGCCCTGGCGTCCGGCCGGACGGTGCGTGCCACGCTGCCCGGTGCCGACGAGGCGAGTCTGCGGGACATCCCCGCGGCCGACAGCGTCGAGGTGCGCGGCGACACGGTCCTGATCCATTCCAAGGACAGTGACAAGGTGGCCAGGTATCTGCTGACCGAGACGGCGGCCACCGACCTGGAGATCAACACGCGCGGTCTGGAAGACGCATTCATCGCCCTGACCAGCGACGACAATGGCGACAGCCAGCCAGGAGGATCACGATGAGCGCCCCCGCCGTACCCGACCTGAGCGCCAGGAAGGCGCCCGGCCTGGGCGGTATCAAGACGACCGTGCTCGGCCTTGAGATCCGCCGCCTGCTCCGCAATCGGCGGACCGTGATCTTCGCCCTGATCATTCCGGCCGTGTTCTTCCTGCTGTTCGGGCTGAACAGCGCCTACGCGCACCAGTCGGCGGGTCACGGCAATGTCTCGGCCTTCATCATGGTCAGCATGGCGCTTTACGGCGCGTGCCTGGCGACCACCTCAGGCGGGGCGATGGTATCGATCGAGCGGGCGGCGGGGTGGAGCCGCCAGCTCCGGCTGACACCGCTGTCGCCCACCGCCTATGTGGCGACCAAGCTGCTGACCTCGATGGTCCTCGGGGCGGCCGCCGTGATTGCGGTCTATGTCGTCGGGAAGGCCACGGGGGTGCCCGCGATGAAGCCGGGCTACGCCTGGCTGTGGTTCGTCACGCCGCTGTGTGTCTGGATCGGCTCGCTGGTCTTCGCGGCCTTCGGCCTGTTCATGGGCTACCTGCTGCCGACCGAGAATGTGATGCAGTTCCTTGGCGTCGCGCTGATGCTGTTCGCCTTCGGCGGCGGGCTGTTCATTCCGCTGAGCCAGTACCCGCACGCGCTCCAGGTCCTCGCCAAGTTCACGCCGCTGTACGGCCTGAACCAGCTCGTGCACGCGCCGCTGATCGGCGGAAGCGTCGACCTGGTCTGGGCGGCTAACGCCATCGCCTGGCTAGTCATCTTCTCAGCCGGGGCCGTCTGGCGATTCCGCAAGGACACGGCGAGGGTGTGACCATGATCGACTTCGCGGCCGCGGTGCCGGTAGCCGGCGACCTGGACGTGCGCTGGAGCCACGGTGCCCGCGGCGAGCCGCCGATCCAGGTCCACGCCTATGACCTGCATACCTACCTGCTCAGGCAGTCCAAGGCGACCAGCTACGAGGCCCCGTTTATCTATCTGATCTTCGGTAACGAGCGGGCGATCCTGCTCGATACCGGGGCCACGAAGGATCCAGCCGTGTTCCCGCTCCGCTCGACGGTCGACCGGCTGATCGCGGACTGGCTGGCCGCGAATCCGCGCGAGGATTACGAGCTGGTCGTCGCGCACACGCACGGGCACGGGGACCATGTGGCGGGCGACGGGCAGTTCGACGGCCGGCCGCTGACGACGGTCGTCTCGCCCGCGGTCGAGGCGGTGCGGCAGTTCTACGGGTTCAACGACTGGCCAGCCGAGGTGGTTTCATTCGACCTCGGCGGCCGAGTGCTCGAGCTGACCGGCATCCCCGGGCATCAGCCGGCCGCGATCGCGATCTACGATCCGTGGACCGGCTTCCTGCTCACCGGCGACACCGTGTACCCGGGCCGGCTGTACGCGCTCGACTTCCCGGCCTTCGTCGAGGGCCTGGAGCGGCTGGCCGACTTCGCCGCGGCGCGGCAGATCACGCACGTGATGGGCTGCCACATCGAGATGACCCGCACGCCGGGCCGCGATTACCCGCTCGGAGCGCTGTACCAGCCGGATGAGCCGCCGCTGCAGATGACCGTCGCGCAGCTCGTCGCGGTCCGCGACGCCGCCAGGTCCGTGACCGCGAGGCCGGGCGCGCACACCTTCGATGACTTCATTATCTTCAACGGACCCTCGCGCGCGGCTGTCGTCCGCCAGCTGGCTCGTTCCGCGTGGCGACGGCTGACCAGGCAGGATGCCCCCTGACACGCTGTCGGCCCGTCAGGTGTTGCCCCGTCAGCTATTGCCCCGCCAGGCATCCCCGCCTGAGGTGGATGCGCGGTCCACCATGGTGCTAGTTCAAGTAGCATCACGCGCAGACAGCGGGCGCGTCGCTCGTCGCCTATGGCACCGGATGCCAGCTAGACACACTCGACGACTCTGGACAACGAGCAGGGCCGGGCGACGGGCTGGCTTCCCGGCCAACTGTCCGAGCGCGGCCGCGATCAGGCGCGAGCGCTCGGCAGGCGGCGCGCCGACGACGGCATGGCCGCGGTGTTCTGTTCCGACCTCGCCCGGGCAGCCGATACCGCGCGGATCGCATTCGGGGCTGGGCCGGTAAGACCGCGAAGTATCCGATGATGCCGAGCGCGCCGGCGAGGCGCGGTCCGGCGAGGCCAGGCGCGGTGCCGGTTGAGCCGGGCCGGGGGTCCGCACGAGGGACGGCGCGCGCCAGCGCGATCAGGGTTGCCACCCCGAGCAGGACGATGAGCTTCAGCTGCCGGTCAGCGACGGGCGCGAAACCACTGGCCGCGGTCACGGTCAGCAGCACAACGCAGATGATGATCCCGCGCTTGCCCAGCCAGTGATCGCGGGCCACCCGCCGGAGCATCAGCTCGGCCAGCAGGATGGGCAGCACCGTGCTCGCGGACCATCAGGGCGACAGAGCCGTAGAAGGCGCCGAGGAAAGGCAACGTCCACGGCCTGGTCAGGAGCAGCAGCGGCGGAGAGTTATACAGCTGGGGCCGCCTAAGCGGCGCTGGCTGGGGGGCTGTGGCTGTGCAGGACGCGGCGGCCGGTGGGGCTGGTGGCGGTGGTGGTGCCGTCGGCGTTGAGCGTGATGGTCCAGCCCCACCGGTGGACCAGGATCAGGTGGTGGAAGGTGCACAGGAGCAGCAGGTTGGTCAGCTTGGTGGCGCCGCCCTGGCTGCGGGGGACGATGTGGTGGACCTGGCAGGCGGCGGGCGGCTGGTCGCAGCCGGGTGCGGCGCAGTGCCTGTCGCGGGTGATGACGGCGCGGCGCAGGTGGGCGGGGATGAGGTCGGTGACGGCGCCGACGTCCAGCGGCAGGCTGATGGAGGCGGCGGGGCCGGTCAGGGTGCCGGTGCGCAGCCAGGACGCGAGGCCGGTGGGCCCGGACAGCAGGGCGACGGCGTGGTGCAGGATGAGTTCGCGGGCGGCGGCCCGGCTGAGCCCGGCGCTGTCGCCGTCCGTGCCGCGGCCGTCACCGGGCCTGCGGCTGACGCTACCGGCCAGGCCGTCACGTGGACTGGCGTCGGGGCCGGGCGGGCGGGCCGGGTTGTACTCGGCCCACCGCCCGGGGATGCGGGTCAGCTGAGCGGCGAGCCGGTGCAGGAGGTCGTGGTCGACGCGGCCGGTGACGATGGGGGCGAGGGCGGCGTCGCAGTCATCGCCGGGCCCGGCGGCCGGGCCGGGCAGTACCGGGCCGGGATCCGATGGCCCGGGCCAGGCTGGCCCGGATGCTGCGGGCCCGGATGCTGCGGGCCCGGATGCTGCCGGGCCGGGGCTGGCCGGGTAGCCGGCGCCGCGCAGGAGGTCCTGCAGGCTGAGGTGGAGCTGCAGCTGGACGGGCTGCCCGGCCCGGTCGGGCAGGCAGCCGGCGGCCAGCAGCCGGCGGCAGGCTTCCTCGATGGCGTCGTGGTGCCGCTGGGCGGCGGTGCGGGTGTCCTCCGGGCCGGCTTTCTTGCCCAGGGAGTCCAGCACCGCCTGCAGGGCGGCGGCGCACCGGCCGGTCAGCTCGCCGTGCAGCTTCCCGGCGCCGCCCAGCGTGGTGGCCAGGCGCAGCGCCCGGTCTGCGAACCCGCCGTCATCGTCGTCGTGGTCGGGGCGGGCGGTGCGGCGGCGGATCTCTTCGGCCAGCTCGGCGAGCCCGGCCAGGTCCGCGCCGCCGCCGGCGGCGGCGAGCAGGATCACGTCCGCGTCGCCACGGCAGCCGGCGGGCAGCAGATCGGTCCACTCGGCGATCTGCCGCGCCCACGACACCGAGATCTGCCCGCCGGCCAGGGCGGCGGCGATGGCGGGGTGCTCGGCCAGGGACCGCATCGACGCCAGCGCCGCGCTGGCAGCCGGGCGGGTGATCCTGGTCTGCCACGTCAGCCACGTCCGCGGGGAGCCCTGCCCGTCGTTCTCATAACCGCCCTGCGCGGCAAACGCCGCCAGGACCCTCGCCCGGACGGCGGCATGGACCGACAGGGCCCGTTCCAGACCCCGCAGGCACTCGGCCTGCAGCGCAGGCGGAACCGACGCCACATCCGCAGCCGCCAGCCACCCCAGCCCGGCCAGCACCATATCCAGCGCCTCGCCCGCCGAGGACGGTCCACCCGCCGACGACGGTCCACCCGCCGCTGGCGGGACCGACGAGGCAGGCCCGCAGCTGGCGGCGGCGGACGGACCGCCAGCCTGGCCGACAGCAGCCGGGATTCGGCCAGGTGTTCCGGCCGCGACGACCGGCTGGGCTACGGCCGCACTGCAGCCGCTGTCACCGGCCAGGCCTGACGGGCCAGCTGGGCGAGGCAGGTCGGCGGGGCGAGGCGGGCCAGCAGGGCCAGACGGGTCGGCTGGGCGTGACTGGCTGGCTGGGCGTGACCGGCTGGCTGGGCCCGACGAGTCGGCCGTGCTTGACGGGCCGGAGAGTCTCGGCGCATCGGCAGGGCCGCAGAACGGCGCGAACCATTGGCCCGCTGACGCCTCGTCGGCCCGCGAGGGCGGGTCAGCCGCGTCGGGCGACCAGCACAGGTCATGCGGATCGTTCGCAGGTTGCTGGCCGGGAACGGACACGGCGACTTCACCTCCTCGTGGAAGTTCAGTACTTAGCTGCGGAACTTGGGCTACGCGCACGCGAATGGTCGCGGTGCCAGCCGGAAATGGAGGGCCAGTCAGCCGGGAAGAGGGCTCCCGCGAAGGGAGTTCGATGGTATCGAATCTAAGATCTACTATGATCCCGGTGATGCCGTCTCTCTCGAACGTACAATTGAATACTAGCACCCGCCACTGACAATTACCAGCTGGCGCCATTGGTCCGCTTACTGGCAGCTCGCGCTCGTCGCGGCCTCGGGGTTCGGGTGCCGGCTGGCGGCTCAGGCTTTCTGGTGCCGTGGCTAGACTCCGGCGCGCAGGAGCTGAGCGTGCAGGTCCCTGGTCGGCTGGCTGGGCACGACGCCGAGTTCCTCGCTGAGCAGCCGTACCAGGTCGTCGTAGACGCGCAGAGCCTCGGCCGTGTTGCCGCGGGTGGCCAGGGCTTCCATCAGCACGCGGTATCCGCTCTTTCTGAACGGTGCCCGTGCCACCAGATCCCGGGCGCTGCGCTCGGCGGTCGCCGGGCGGAGGGGTCATGCTCGGGTCGGCGCGGGACAGCGACGAGACCGACCAATGGCCGGTCCAGCCGGGCAGCTTCGGCGCCTACGTGGTCACCGACGATCCCGACGGCCTCTACGACCGGGCCACCAAGGCGGGAGCCGAGGTCATCATGGACCTGCACGAGACCGACTACGGGTCGCGGGACTTCGCGGTGCGCGATTCCGAGGGTAACCGCTGGTCGTTCGGCACCTACCGAGGTGAGCCCCGGCTGAGCGGCTGAGCCCGGCCCGTTAGGCACGGCGAGGGCAGCCATTATGGCTGCCCTCTTGACGGTTTTGTTTGGAAAGTATACGAACTAACTAAGCCGTAAACGGGAACCGGAACAAAGCGCCGTCCAGCAGTCGGACAGCGGGGGTGGCCGATCATGGAGGGTCGCGGAGAGGTCGCCAGCAATGCGAGAGGCTCTGCACCGTAGTTCCGCGTTCTGGACGGCGGCCGCACTGGCAGTCGCGTCACTGGCCGCGGCGTCGAGCGCGCAGGCAGCACGGGCCCAGCCGGCCCGCCCGCCCGGCGCCGCCAGCGCGGCCGCTCCGGCCGCATCGCCATCCACCCCCGGAGCAAGCGACATCTCCAACCTCGGCGCGACGACCGGCTGGAAGGTGCAGAGCAGCGCCACGGCGACCCAGTCGGGTGCGCAGATCTCGACGCCAGGCTTCAGCACCTCGAGCTGGCTGTCGGTCACCAACGACGACGCCGGCGCGCCTGGCACCGAGATCGAGGCGCTGCTGCAGAACGGCGGCTGCCCGAACATCTTCTTCTCCAACAACATGCAGACCTGCTACGGCCAGATGACAAAGATCGGCGCCGACACCATCAAGCAGTTCAGCGTCCCGTGGTGGTGGCGAGCCGATTTCACCCCGAACCTGGCGTCCGGCCAGGTCGCCAACCTGATCGTGAACGGGGTCGTCGGCTCGGCCAACGTCTGGGTCAACGGCACCGAGGTCGCCAGCTCCGCAACCGTGACCGGCGCGTACACCAGGTTCACCTTCCCCATTACCAACCTGGTTGTCGCCGGCACGAACTCGGTGGCGATCGAGGTCAACCCAAATAACCCGACGACGATGTTCACGCTCGACAACGTGGACTGGACCCAGATCCCGCCGGACAACAACACCGGCATCCAGTTCCCCGTCCAGCTGCAGGTCGACGGCGCGCTGGCGGTCGGCAACTCGCACGTGAACCAGAACGACGCCGCCGACCTGTCCAGCGCCGCGCTGACCGTGAAGACCGACGTCACCAACAGCACGGCAACCTCCCAGACCGGTACGGTGACCGCGACGATCACCCCGCCGGGCACCGGGACGCCGATTACCGTCAGCCAGAGCGTGACGGTGCCGGCGAACACGACTCAGACCGTGTCGTTCACGCCGGCCAGCTTCGCGAGCCTGACGATCGGCAACCCGCAGGTCTGGTGGCCCTACCAGCTAGGCGCCCAGCCGCTCTACACGCTGCAGACCTCTGTCGCGCAGAATAGCGTCACGCTCAACTCGACCAGCGAGACGTTCGGGATCAGGACCGTGACGTCCTACCTGACCGGCTCGAACTCGATCGAGCCGAGCGGCGCCCGCGCCTTCAAGATCAACGGCGTGCCGATCGTGATCAGGGGCGGCGGGTTCGACCCTGACTTGTTCCTGCACTACTCGGCGGCCGACATCGCGAAGCAGATCGCCCTGATGGAGAACATGGGCATCAACGCGATCAGGCTCGAGGGCCACATCATGCCGAACGACTTCTTCGAGCAGATGGACCAGGCGGGCATCCTGGTGAACGGCGGATTCCAGTGCTGCGATGCCTGGCAG
>Ga0307373_10006880_pt1 | contig 17931 bp, 12 predicted proteins | sample OX2MG_FD_202534 | JGI IMG/M metagenome (GOLD analysis project Ga0307373, IMG submission 202534) | Soil microbial communities from Risofladan, Vaasa, Finland - OX-2 | ecosystem: Environmental > Terrestrial > Soil > Coastal area > Acid sulfate soil | place: Finland: Risofladan, Vaasa | collected... | reverse complement strand
GCCGAATGCATACGGCGCGTGACTCTCGACGACATACGGATCAACGCTTATGAACTGAGCGGTGTTCGGGTCGTAGTAGCGCCCGACTGACGTGGCCCTCAGCGCCGTCTGCCCGCAGCGGGAACGGTCGAGAATCCCTTGCATCTCTAAGCGAACCCCCTCATGTTCATTCCCGACCAGACCACCCTAACCCCTCCACACTCGGCGGCTACTACGATCCGATCAGCAAGGCCCACCTCCTCCTGGCAGCCCTCGTCGGAACCTTGTCGCCCACGATTCAGTCTCTCCTTCGATACCAGCTGTTGCGATGGCAGACCATCCGCGACTTCAGCGTTCGTCTGAAGTCCACCGTTGGCCATCCCACCATCGCCGACCACCTTCCCCCGACGGGTCGGGGTACCAGCCTGGCGGCGCTAGGGATGTGATCGGGCCACTTGGTCCGTGTCCTAGGGGCCAGGGTATCGAAGGAGACCTGACGTCCAATACCTCCCGCGTCCGATGCTCAACTGTGTTCCTCAACCAAGAAGCCGTGCTCTTCGCCCTGATTACCCGACCGGAGGAGAGCCAGAAGCCGACAGACCAGCCAAGGCCCAGGTCGATTCGGCCGCCCGTGCCCCGACATGGCCCTATTGCCGATACCTCGGACCATGCCAACCGTTCAGCACGAAAGAAGTTACGAACTATCACCTCACTCGGAGTCGCCTCGAGCCGCAACTGATACAAGAAAATGGCGAAGGAGGAAAAGTAGAGCGACAACGCGGCTCCGGCAGCCCGGCCACCATTTGTCTCTGCCGCGAGCGACCCGAGGCAAGACAACAAACCAACGAGCGCGAACAGACTGGCCCGAGCAAGCCTCGAACCGCCATGCCTGGGGATCGGCCTACTAACCCTCGGCTCATCTCCCGGCATGAAGTGGCAGGCCTCGAGTTCTTGGCGCCATAGAGCCCCGATAAGCGGGGCGCTCTCTTCTCCCCAAGCTCCGGTGAACACATGACCATCCCTCACCGGCCGTGGGCACTCTAGTCTCCGACGAGCGCTGCGAACGCACTGGCGATGAGGAGCGCCGATCCGAGAACGTAAATGGCGGCTATCACATACTCCACCCACTTGACACGCTCAGCTCGGTAGATCGTACGCTTGAAAACGGCAGAGTAGCTCCCATCCAAGTCGGACACGTCTTGCCACTGGCGGGTGGCCCGCCTCCTAAGGTAGACGCCGGAGACCATCATTGTTGCCCCGCCGATCATGACCAGTCCCCCAGTCAGAAGTCCGTCTGCCCAGGAATAGCTCTGGGGGCCGGCTGAGGCAGGAGACACATACAAGAGCCATCGGGATAGTTCGGCGAGCATCATCATGGCACGTACTGAACAATGTCCTTTGCAAGTTGCTTCGCGTCACCCCAGGCATTACCGAAAGCATTGATCGTCGACGCAGAACCAAAGCCTACGGTTGAGTACCAGATGAATAGGTCTTGGCTGCAGTTCCAGGTCGCATGCAACACTGGACCAGGGCGAAAATAGTCCGCTCCGCAGCTGGTGAAAGTAGCAATTCCGTTGATGGTTTCGGTGGCTGGCACTGAGACTATTTCTGCTGGAAGTAACTCCGGGTTGGTCACCTCGGCCGCATCCGCAAGGTCGGCAATGGCCCCAGCCGTGCCCAACGCATTCGAGGTCGCCTCAAGCGCGTCTGCAATGCTGTTCCTTGTAGAATCAGACGACCCCTGGCTACTGGATTGACTGGTCGCCGATCCGGCTGAGGAATTGCGCTCGGGAAGGCAGGTCGAACAAGCAGACACACTGCCGGAATTGAGCCCGCCCGCAAGCAGTGTCGAGATTGCCTGGTCCGTACTCGACCCAGGAGCTTGGACGTTAGGATCGTTCCAGGAACCACCATTGTCCGTATACGTGGTGCCCTTGGGGCAGCTGTCAGTGTTGGTGCAGTCGAGTCCGGTCGGGTCGGTGCCGTCGAGCGGGTTGTCACCGGCGTACGTATAGCGGGCTCCGGTGACATTGACCAGTGGGTCGACGCTCAAGAACTGCGCCGTTGCGGGGTCGTAGTAGCGCCCGACTGATGTGGCCCTCAGCGCCGTCTGCCGGCAGCGTGAGCGGTCGAGAATCCCTTGCATCTCCGGACGAACCCCCTCATGTTCATTCCCGACCAGACCACCCTAACCCCTCCCTAGTCGGCGGCTACTACGACCAATCGGTCAACTCTGGCCGAGCACCGCCAGCGGGATCACGGGCTATCGGGATTGTGCGCCGTTGAATCGTCAAGTCAGACTCCTATTTGATGCGACTTATGAGGGCGTTTGCGAACGTTGAGTCGACTCGAACCAGGACATTCAATCCGTCCTTCAACGTGATCCGAACGTCCTTTCCAGAACCCAGGCGTGGAATAGTTGCCGTAACTGAGCTGACCCGCGCGAGGGGGACACTTGCCAAGACAGTTCGGGGGTCGCCGGGATGGCCCTGTCGACTCCAAGTAAGGATGCGTTCCGTCGTGAGAACCATAACCATGTGCTGCGTGAGTGGAAAGCCCGTGTTGGATGTGTCATCGGCTATCTGCTCTGCCTCCGCTCCCCCCTCGACCCAACGCTCAATCAATCGGCCGATAAGGAACGCGGGAGTGATTGGGGGCACCTGGCTTGCGCTAGGGGGAGGCGGTATCGACGCGCGTCCTTGCGCGACAACGGTCTCGCCATCGTCCAGTGTCAGTTCGAGATCCTCCCGAGACAATGGAGGTCGAAACGTTCGAGTCATTGGCCTAGGACATCCCTCGATCTAGTAGGGCGGTCCGATGTCCTCATTGAAAAAGCCACCAGTCCCGGCGCTCGCGATAGCACAGTCGACACCCATGGCAAACAAGTCATAACCAGAAACAGCGCCCTCGACCAGATGTGTCGTGACCGATAGACCCACTTCAGACGAACAGCTGAGCCAATCCAGATGTATACCACCGTCTGTACTAGGCGCTACACGGGTGTAGTTATGTTGGATCACCCAGGGCGGTGCAGCAGCTGGATATCTCGAATCAATCTGTCTAGCTTGGGCAACCGACGGCGCGGTAGGCGGAAAGTCCAGGCAGGTGAACGCCGCGAAGGCCGGATCGAATGCGGTGCCGTAATGCGTAACGGGACCAAGGCAGTCTGACCATTGGTACAAGGGATCGAAGGTCACCGTCTGTGGTGGGTAGTTGGGCATGATTCTTTCGGTCGTCGTGGTCTGGGGCTGAGGAATCGTGACAGGCTTAGCCACTGGCACATCGCCGCTCCCAGGTATCGGCGTCTCGGTCGGGCAGAACGGGTCACAGCCCGTAAATAGCCCTCCCCCAAGAAGCCCGGTCGGGTCAGTATTTCCCAATGGATTGTCCCCGCCGAATGCATACGGCGCGTGACTCTCGACGACATACGGATCAACGCTTATGAACTGAGCGGTGTTCGGGTCGTAGTAGCGCCCGACTGACGTGGCCCTAAGCGCCGTCTGCCGGCAGCGTGAACGGTCGAGAATCCCTTGCATCTCTAGGCGAATCCCCTGATGCTATTGCCCGAACAGGCCACCTTCACCCCTCCGCACTCGGCGGCTACTACGACCATTTGGAGGGAACACCTGTGTCATAAGAAGCCAGCCCTGATGGCGAGAAAGGACTCATTGTTGTTGAACCGTCGGCACGGAGGCGAGGTCAACGCTTGCACTAGGCGCTACCGGCAGTTCGGCTGTGTTGTAGTCGCTGAAGCGGATCATTCCCGAGGCCCCGGCATCTTTGGTCGCAATCAACGCGGGAGCTCCTCGGCCGTCGCGCACATAGAGCGTCAGGCCTGTCGAGTCGCTACGCAGCGGAATCACAGATATCCCGTCCATCGAGGTTGATGGTTCCTTGACTACATGACCTATCGATCCTCTCATGAACAGAAGCTGAGTCAGGTCAAGTTTCTCGGCAAACGCGCCGAACGGTTGAAGTCGAGTGGACGTGCGAACCCAGCGATCAGCAAGATTCGGGGACTTGCCAGCAAAGCCGATCCGATCCCAACTGGTGGCATCGGCCCTTATGTACAGGTCGTTACCTTGAAGGACGAGGTTGAGACTCGTCGGACCGAGTCTGATGGTACCGCCGCCTCCATGCCGACCGGCGACGATGTTCACGCTAACCGTGATCCCGTCGAGGCTCTCGGTTCCTTGTTCACGCACCGAGTAGACCGATGAGAATACGTTCAGAGCGTCCAGCAAGATCGTCTGAGCGCTTTTGCTGGACTCACCAAGGTATGGATCATAGGGAATGGTCTTCGCGCACGAGCAGCAGACGAGAATCGTCGCAGTGACTACAAACGCACAGATCCCTCGCCGAGATCGGAGTCGACGCCACAACCACAGAAGGTCCTGGCGCTCATGACACGGCGTGTCACGCTGAAATCGGCGGCGATCTCGCGGGGAAACCCGTGAGCGACGTGTGACGCGAACTCCACATCCTTCCGCAGGACCACATGCGGGGTCAGATGCGGCGCCCGTTGCTCCACACCTTGAGTTGGATGGTGCCTCCGATGAGAAAAACGACCCCTACCAACAGGTAGCTAAGACGAGTGCGGACTATCGAGAGAATGACAGCGCCAACGCCGATCACGATAAAGAGAAGCCCGGTAACCAAGAGACGACCGGCAACACCTTTATCCATTGTTGTACTGAGCCACCTGGATCCATGCTGGAGGCGTTGATCCGGGAGGAGGCTCACCTAGCCCACCGCCAACCTGTGTAGCGCCAGCGCAACCGTACTGGACAAACGTGGCCATGACCCCGGCCGGAAGACCAAACACCTTCGAAGTCCCTCTCTCAGCTAGTCGCGCTGCCAACTGCGTCTCCTCGCCTGCCGCCCTATCTGTTAGGACCCCGCCGGCGGAAACCTCCCCTCCGATTAAGCCGGCTTGGAGAGCCTGCTTGGCGTCCAACTGACCCTGCGTGAATTCGCCGATCGCCGTAATAATGTCCTTGAAGCCCAGAATGTTGGCGATGTCGGTCAACCAGCTCGGGCATCCAACTACAGCGGCAACTATTCTGGGCTTCGCCGGCATTGTGGAGGAGCCTTGAGGAATAGTGCCAGTTGGCGTCATCTCTTGGTTATTCCTTTGGCCGGTGCCAGACTGGCTGGTGGTTGACTGAACGCTGGGATCATTCCAAGAACCGCCATAGTCTGTATATGTGGTGCCCTTGGGGCAGCTGTCGGTGTTGGTACAATCGAGTCCTGTCGGGTCTGTCCCGTCGAGCGGGTTATCACCGGCGTACGTATAGCGGGCTCCGGTGACATTGACCAGTGGGTCGACGCTCAAGAACTGTGCCGTTGCTGGGTCGTAGTAGCGCCCTATGAGGTAGACCAGTCCGCCGGGGTCTGTGTAGGCGCCTTGGTAGCCGAATGGGGTGATGTCGGTTCCTTGTTGGATGGTTTGGGTGCCGTATGTGCTGTAGCCGGCTTGTTCGAGTAGCGTCGGTTTGAGGCTTGTAACCGTGATGTCGACGGTACCGGGGGTTCCGGGCGGCGCGGTGGCGGTGATGGATGTTTCGCTGGTCACGGTATTGGTCGCTCGTGTTGTTCCGAAGTCCACGTATCCTATGTTGTCGAAATTGCGGCCGGTTATGGTTACGGATGTTCCACCACTGGGTGGTCCGTAGTTGGGTACGACTGCGCTCACGACGGGGTTGGTGCCGGTGGCTTGTATGAGCGAGGCTATACTGAGCGATGTGCCGGCTGAGGCTTGCGACGCTGTGGGTGATGCGGTCGTAGTGACATTGGGATCGTAGGTGTACAGGCTGCTCGTGGCTGTTGGCAGGTAGGTGAATCCCGCGGTGGTTCCGCCGGACTCTGTTGTCGAGACTTGCGCGTACCCGACGTAGAGTTCTGGGCTGCCTGCTGGTGTTAGGGACGGCAAGGGGACGCTGGTGGTGGCGTTGTCGGAGCCATCGTTACCGGTGGTGTCGATGGACCATACGGTGGATGCCCCGGTGCCGTTGGTGAATTCTTGTGCGGAAAGCTCGACCGCGGTTGACGTGACACTGGTGGCGTAGCTGACGTTGATTGTTGCCGGACCGGCTGTCGTGACGTTTCCGAGCCACAGTTCGCTGTCACGGTTTTGGGTGTTGTCTGTGGTTGAGGCGATCTTGGTCCATGCCGCACCTCCGCCTGAGACCGAGGTAACGCTGTTGGTGCTATCCCCGATGCTTACTGAGAGGATCTCGGCGTCGCCCACGTTGACCGGGTCGACGGACAGGGTGCTGGTGCCGGTCCCGGCCGTGGAGGAAAGGGCGCTCAGCGCGGAGATTTGTGATGGGGCGACCCCCGCTTGCAGGAGTGCGCCCAGGGTCATCGAGGTGCCGCTGGCTGATTGGGTGGAGCTGGGAGCGAGAGTGGTGTTGACGAGGTCATCGTAGATGTACTGGTCGTTAGTATTTGCGTCGGCTTGGTAGGCGACTCCGCTGGTCGTTCCCGGGGTGGGGGTGTTGGCTGCAATGGCCGCACCAACGTACAGTTCGGCGTTGGTGCTGGGGGTTAGGGACGGATAATTGATCTGCAGCGAGGTCCCGTCGTTGTTGTTGACGCCTGAGTTGTCCACTGTCCATGTGGTTGTGGCGCCGGTGCCTTGGGTGTACTCCTGAGCGGACAGGTCGATTCCGGTAGAGGTCACGTTTTGAGCGTATGAGACGTCGATCATCGCCGACCCGGTGGAGTTGACCTTTCCGAGCCACAGTTCAAGGTCTTTGTCCTGGGTTGCATCGGAGGTGGATGTGATCTTCGACCAGTCTGCTCCGCCACCCGAGACCGCGGTGACCGAGTTGGTGCTGTCGGCGAGGCTGATAGACAAGACCATCGCATCGCCGACGTTGGCGGGCGAGACGGAGAGTGAGGACAGTCCCGTAGCGGTTGCGCTGGCGATGGTACCAACGGGGGTTACCGGGCTGACGGGACCGCTGGCCTTGAGCAGTCCGCCGAGGGCAAGAGATGGTGACGCGGGCGACACTGTGGCGGTGGGTTGGGCGGCGGAGCTCACGCTGGTGTCGTAGACGAGTTGGTTCGGTATCGAGGTCGGTTGGTACACGAACCCGGGGGTCGACCCCGCTGCGGGTGGGTTCGAGCTGCTGGCGTATCCGACGTAAAGCTCGTCAGTTGAGGTCGGGGTGAGGGTGGGGTATGTGATCGTGCTCGAGTTCGTGTCGGTCAGGACATGTCCACTCCGATCGATGCTCCAGGTGGTGGTCGGTCCGGTGTTGTTGGTGAACTCTTGCGCGGACAGTTCTGTCGGGTCGGTGTTCGTGCAGGTCCCCTTGCAATGGTTCACCTTGTATGTCACGTTGACAGTCGACGCGCCCGGTGTTGTTACAGTGCCGAGCCAAAGCTCGTCGTCCGCATTTTGGGTGCCGTCGCTGACTCTGGTCACGAGGGTCCAGTTGGCACCACCCCCGCTTACCGACTGGACACTTGTGTCGCGGTTGTTTACATACACGGCGAGGACTAGCGCGTCGCCCGCCGCTTGTGGGGCCACTGACAACGTGGCTTGGCCATTCGATGTCGCCGAGACGACGGATCCGACCGCCGAGGTGGTTTGGGCGCGGTAAGTGTACTTGTCGCCCGGGCCGATCGCGCTCGTCGCCGAGGTTGCCTGACCGAAGACGGCTTGCACTCCTGACGGTGTGGACGCCATGAACTCGGCCTTTGAGTCGGGTTGTAGTGGGATCTGCTCGATCGGGGCGGTCCCACCGAAGAGGAGAGGCCCGTATATGTACGCGTTGGTGCCATCGAAGATGTCGAGTGGGATGTTGCCGCCGGTGACGGTGTCCCAGGTGAAACCTTGGGTTCCCGAGGTCGACGTTGTCGAGCTGCGCAGTCCGGTCCCGTCGTAGCTATAGGTCGTGGCGCCGGTTGGTGGCGAGCTGCAGCTTCCCGTGGCCGAGGTAGGTGCGCTCCAGCACAACTCGCCCAGGTTACTCCAACCGTAGGATTGCGAGCTGCCAGGACCCGTCGCGGAGGTCCGCTGCCCATCGGCGTTGTAGGTGTAAGCAGTCTCGTAGGGGTTCGATCCGAAACCTCCGGAACCCTGTCCGGTCGGAGGAATCGTGTATTGCAGTTCGCTGTCGGTGTTGTAATCGAAAGTTGTGGGATTGCCGACTGGGGGTGCATCGCTCAGTATCGGCCCGTTCTGCTGGTAGCTGTAGGCATCTGGGCCTTGGGTGGCAGTAGCAGGATTGGTGGCCGTGGTGACCTGGCCGTACTGGTTGTAGGTGTTGCTGGTCGCGCTGTTGTACCCGAGCAGCGAGCTGGTGGCCTGTTGCTCATCGGCGTTGTAAGTCCAACTGTCGCTCCCGCCACCGCTGACCGGTATCGACCCTGAGTAAGAGGCGGTTCTCACATTGCCAGCTGCGTCGTAGCTGAAATTGAGTGTTTCGCCGACCGATGCGGGATAGGTGATGGTGCCGACCTCGCCCAAGGGGTTGTAGTTGGTGTACCCGACCGTGTTACCGAGCCAGTCTGTTGTGGAATACAACCGACCGGAGCTGTCATAAGTGCGGTCCACGACCGTGTTCGTTGCACCGGGGGACCCGTCGCAGGTCGGGCCTGGTTCGACCGGGTAGGCGACGCAGGTGACCTGGTTATCGGTGTTGTACTTGTAGGCGACGGTGTTGCCGTTGTCGTCGGAGAGCGATAGCAGGTTCCCCGAGGCGTCGAAGCTGTAGGTGGCGGTCGTCTGGGAGGGCGCTCCGTAGTTGTCGACGCGTGTTGAGGGCTGGCCGGCGGCGTCATAGCTGAACTCAGTCGCGCCTACCCCTGAGGCCGCCGAGGTGCACGTTCCGTTCTGTCCGCTAGCGGGCCCGGTCAACTGTACTCGACGATCGGCGTCGTAGCTGGTTGCGACATACTGGCCTAGGGGGTCCTCGACGCAGGTGGTTTGGCCGTCGGCGTTGTAGGTGTAGTTGGTCGTTTCGGACTGTGGTGTGCTGACCGATGTTGGCTTGAGAGGGAACCGCGGATCGCTGTAGGTGTAAGTCGTCGTGTTATCGTTTTGGTCGGTGCTCGAGAGGAGCTGACCTTCGTCGCTGTAGAGGTTATAGGTGTCTCCCTGCACCCAGGCGCAACCGCTGGCCGGAATCACTGGTCCACTGAGACAGGCCCGGCCGAGCGAGTCGTAGGCGGTGTAGCTCGTCGCCGTACTCATCGGATCGCTCACTTCGGTTGCGGATGTCGGGTAGAATGGGTCGCCGTAGGTGTACACCGTCTTGTTGTTTGTATTGCTGTTGTTCGGGTCGGTTACCGACCCGACGGCGGAAGTGTCGAAGCTGTATGTGTAGCTTGTCGATCCCGTGGGGGGAGCGGCGCACGTGCCCGACCCGGAGCTAGCAGCACGGTAGGTCCAACATAGTCGCCCGTCGGCGTCATAACCGTTGGTCGTGACTCCCGCATTACCGGGGTCGGTTCGGGTGATCAACATTCCGGCCGCGTCGTATCCATTGGTGGTGACAAGGTTTCCGGGAGCGGTGACTGTCCTGGGTTTCTGGTAGGTCTGGTATGTGTAGGCGGTTTCGTAGGCGTTGGACCCGAACCCGCCAGCGTTCTGTCCATCTGGTGGGATCACGTAAAGCAGCTCACCGTCGGGGTCGTATTCCGATGTTGTGGTTTGCGCGTTGTTGGTGTTGTACGCGACGCTCTGCAGGGTTTGGTCCCCTTGGGTGTCGTATTCGTAGACGGTCGCTCCCGTCGGAGCCCCTGTTGGGGAGGATCCACTGTTGGCGCAGCTGCTTCCGGCTGCGGTCACTGTTGGCGGGGCGGTCCAGCACAGCAGCCCGTTGTTGTAGTAGCCGTACCTTGTGGTATTGCCATATGGGTCGACTGCGGTCAGACGATTCCCGTATGAATCGTAGGTGTAGGTGCTGGTGTTCGCTGGCGCGTGAGTGCACGATGCCGACGCGCTGATGGCCACGGTCGGCTGGGCGGTCCAGCAAAGCTCGTCGAGGTTATTGCCTCCGGTGTCGTTGTACATGTAGTTGGTGGTGTTCCCGTTGAAATCGGTGAACTCAACGACATTGCCCTGCGAGTCGTAGTAGATATACGCGAGTTCACGATCCGGAGAGATCACCGTCTCGATCGTGGGAGCGTCCTGATCGGATGATCCAGGGTCTTGGTAGTTGTAGGTCCATGACTGCAAGTTCGATCCTGCGCCAAATACGGTGCCTTCAAGGCGACCATTCGAGTATGCGTCCTGGTTGTACTGCCCGTCTGCGTTGTAGACGTCTGTGGTTTGGCTGTTGAGGCAATCGTCAGTTGAGATGCAGTCCGTGTATCCGTAGGGCCCGTAGTTTGTCGTGTTGGCGCCCGTCGGGTCGGTGATCGACGAGACCAGCCCGTTGGCATCATAGGCGATGGTCCGAGTGTCGAGATCGGGGTTTTGGACCGATGTCATCGCATGGATGTAACTGCCGTTGGTGTAATCATAGGTCCACGCGCCGGTGCCGTTGCCGAAGTTGCCGTCGATGAACTCAAGCTCTCCGTTTGTATTGTAGGAGAAGTTGTATTCCATCCCGTAGGGGTCGAAGGCTGATACCGCTTGGGATGAACTGTTGATGCCTATCACCATGGCTCGCCCGGCGGCGTCGGTCTCGGAGTCGCAGTAGGAGTAGCCACCCTGGTTTGAGCAGTTGGCTGTACCCGGGGTGATGTTGTAGGCAAGGTTGTTGAAGCTCTGCAGGTTTCCGATCGTCTGCAGGGTGCCGTATTGCGCGCTGAATGTCATTACCTGATGTCCACCGCGAGGGGTGAACTTGTAGCTGCTGGTCAGCGGGAAATATCCGTATTGGGCGTCGACCCGGTTCGGCGCACAGTACGCGTTGGCGCTGCCCGGGACGGTGTACTTCTGCAGATCCTGGTAGTCGCCACTGGGACAGCCGTCCGACCCTGCCGGGGGTGGGTTGAAAGTGATCTCCGCCCCATTTTCTTCGTTAACCGTCGCTGTTCCACCCGAATTGCTGACAGAGGGGCTGAAAGTTGATTCCCAGCCGTAACCGAATGGGCTGGTCTGAAGGTTGTCCGCTCGTTGGGTGTCGTAGGTCAATGTCAGACGGAGATCGTTGCCGATGGCGGTGACGTCGAAGAGAGTGACACCGGTCGAGAAGTCGCCCGTCATAGGGTTCACCGACTGGCCCGCTTTGGTGCTTTGGCTTCCGGAGCTGGCCATGAGCGAGCTTGGGTCGCAGTACGAGCAGTGCTCGACGGGACTTCCGCCGCCCCAGAGTTCTGGGTAGCTGTAGCTTGGAGTGGTGCCGATGAGGTCGGTTCGGCCCTTGGGTAACGATGCGATGGGCTTTGCGGTGAGGACTGGCTCGAGGAATGCGGCGGCCACGAGCGACGCTAGGGCTATCCGCAACGTCAACCCAGCGGCGAAACGTGTGCGACGGTGGGTTCGACGGCTGAGGTGATTCATCGAATGCCCCCTTGTCGTGTTCATGAGAACGGCACCGCTGTTGAGGTCCAGCTGGCCCCGGAATCGGTGCTGACCTCGCTGAGGGGTTGCCTGCGTTGTAACCCGACAGCAACACACTCGCCGGATATATGGCAGTCGAGGCCGGCTATGTCGGTCATCCCCGGCGGCGGATTGCTCTGCGACCAGGACCCGTCGGCATTGAGCTGATCGAGGATCCCAAGTCCTGTGCTGGTGGGTGATGGCCCCCCCGCCAGGCAGGATCCTTCGGTCGAGCAACTGATTGCCTGGACCGTGGCACTGCCTCGCGGGAGGGTGATGCGGGTCCAGGTTTGCCCGCCGTCGGCAGTCGAGATGCCGTACGCGGGCGCCGAGGGGGTGTACATCTGCTGGGGGTTGGCACCAACCGCGATGCAGCGCGATGCGTCGATGCACGAAACCGAGCTGAGCGCCCCCATACCACCGTTGACGGTCCGGGGTGCCCAGGTTTGGCCCCCGTCGTTTGAGACGATCAGGGCCGCGCCGACCGCAACGCAGAACTGGGTGGTCGGGCAGGAGACCGAGCCGAGTCCGTACATTCCCGAAGGCAAGGCGATGCTGGTCCAGGTGGCACCTTCGTCGGTGGATCTGGCGAGTTGGGCTTTGTAGGGGGCTCCGGGGTTGGGGGAGATCCCGGTGGCTATGCAGTCACCGCCGGTGTTGCACGCGACGCCGAACAAGGTGGTCTGCGCTGATGGCGGGACCTGGTAGGCCCAGGTCGTACCGCCGTCTTTGCTGGTGACGATGGCGCCTTGGCCTACCGCGACGCAGTGTTGCGCGTCGGCGCAGGCGACGCTGTTCAACAAAGGTGTGCCGGTAGGAAGCGATCCCGCCTGCCATGACTTGGCGCCGTCGGTTGTCACACCGGCTACGCCCGCGCCGTTGGGTCCCGCGCCGACCGCCACGCAGCTTGTCGCGCTGATGCAGGCGACTGAATCGTAGGCGCCGTGCCCGGGTCCAAGCGCTGACGCGCCCGACGCGACGACCGAGGGCGCCTGTGCTTGTGCGGCGCCGCCCAGGCGTGTGGTCCCGCCGCTGATCGCCCCGGTGCCGACCTGGGTGTCCGACAGCGCGGCGGACCTCCCGGTGCGGGTGCTGGTCCCGACTCCCGCTGCTAGCCAGGCGGTGAGCGCGCCGGCCAGGCCGAGCGCGACCGCGGCGGCGAGGGCCTTGTGTTTCAGCGGGCGGGACGGCTTCGGGCCCGTGTTGCTGCGAGTTGGGTTTCGTCTGCTGGTATGGCGTCTGCGGTCACCGGTCACTGCGGCACCCCCACTGCTGTTTCGGACACCCTCTGGGGGTGTCTCATGTCCTTGGCATCAACTCGATCTGGTGCGCGGCTGGCAAGGTCCGGGCGGTTATCCGCCGGCCATGCCGACCATGGCCGCGTTCAACGACTGGCCGCTCTTTGAGCCCAAGAAGTACGCGTCGCCGAACGCGAACGCCGCCCCGTCGGACGCGACCAGCCAGTACCCGCCGCCGTCAGCCGAAGCAGCTGCGCCGACGACCGGTGCGTTCAGGGCTGTGCTGCCCATCGATCCCCAATAACCGGCGTCGCCGTAGTTCCACACGCCGCCGTCACCCGCGATGATCCAGTAGCCGCCCCCGTCGGGTGTGGCCACGATCGCGACGACCGGCTTGTTGGGGCTGATGCCCGATCCGGGTAGCGACCCGTAGTAGCCGGCGTCACCGAAGGGGAAGATTCCTCCGTCCGCGCCGACCATCCAGTAGCCGCCGTTGTCGGGGGTGCGTGCAATGCCCACGATCGGAGCGTTCAGTTGGGTGCCGCCCTCTGACCCGTAGAAGCCGGCGTTACCGAAGTTCCAAAGGCCGCCGTCCTGGGCGACCAACCAGTACCCGCCGTTGTTCGACGTTGCGGCCATCCCGCACATCGGTTTGTTCAACGGCTGCCCGGCCTCTGAGCCGTAGAACCCGGCGTCTCCGAAGTTGAAGATCCCACCATCCCCGCCTACCAGCCAGTAACCGGCTTGGTCAGAGGTGGTCGCCATACCGACCATCGCTGCATTCAACGGCTGACCGGCCTCCGACCCGTAGAACCCGGCGTTGCCGAAGTTGAACACCCCCCCATCGGCGCCGATCAGGTCGTAGCCTTCGCCGAAGTTGTAATCCGCGAGTCGTCCGGCGGCCAATCCGTTGTTGCCACTGCGTGGTGGTGTCGCAGGAGAGATCGATACCACCAAGAGCAACACCAAGACCAGGACCGCCGAGGGCGCGAACCAACCAGGGGCGCCCCGCCGACGCAGGGCGCGAGCGGGTACATCTCGAAGACGCCGACGACCGCGGCGCGCCGCGCGGGATTCCACCTCCATGTGCTGTCGCGGTGGATCGAAGGCCGCGGCGCGGGCATGTCGATCCCCGGGCAGGTCGCCTAACAACACAGCGGGAGTTCCAACGGTGAAGGCCCGCCTCCGTCAGCGACCATGCCACTGCCAGTCGCGGCGCGGCTGAGGTGGGTTGTCTGCCAAACCAACCCTGTGGTCGACACCGCAATACACGCGGCCAACAGCCACCTGCGAATCCTCGTGTTCAAGGTCTGCCACCCCCTGTGAGGTTGTCAGTTGCTCTGACGCTGTTGAGTCAAGCTAATGAACCTACTGTTTGTCAAGAAACTATTCTTACGTTGGATGATTGGATCGCCGCGACGGTCAAGGACGGCCGGTCAGGGTTATCCTTGATAGGTGGCAACTGATTTGGGTCAAAGGATCCGCAGGATGCGCAAAGCCCGCGATATGACCCAGGCGGACTTGGCGGCTGGCCGGCTATCTGAGAGCTATGTGTCCCTTGTCGAGTCGGGGCGACGGACGCCGACACCCGAGGTCTTGGAGCACATCGCCGCCGTGTTGGGCTGCAGTGTCGACGAGCTGCTCGGACTCGAGCGTCCGCCGGGCGTGGCCGACGCGGAACTGCTGATCAGACGCGGCGAGTGGGCGTCGGAGTCCGGTCGGCTCGAGGCGGCCATCGACGACCTTCGCCGCGGGATCGACCTGGCGGAGAGACTAGGCGCGGACGTTTTGGCGAACCGCGGCCGGTCGTCTTTGGCTAAGGCACTCGAACTCGACGGGCGGCTCCACGACGCGATCGAAATCTGGGGTCGACTCGTTGATACCGCGCGACGCGACCCCAGCGCGGCGTCGCTGTCGGTCGCGACTGTTGCGCTGAGCCGCTGCCACCGCGAGCTGGGGGAGATCCAAGAGGCTATACAGGTAGGCGAAGCGTTCTGGGGTGACGCCACAGCCGTCCAAGGGTCCGCTCCGCCCGAGGATCTAGCGGTCGTAGGGGCAACGTTGCTGGCGGGATACTTGGAGCTGGGCGACCTGGCCCGGAGTCAGCAACTCGCGTCTGAGCTGGTCGAACTCGCCGACAGCATCGCTACACCAAGAGCGGCCGGCTCGGCGTACTGGAACGCCGCGATGGTCGCTCACGCCGAGGGTCGAATCCCAGACGCGCTCCGCCTCGCTGAACGCGCCCAGGCGAACATGGCCCAAACCGAAGACGTCAGGAACAAGGCGCGCCTGCAGGTCACCGTCGCGGGTCTGCGCCTGCGCTTGACCCCACCGGAACTCGACCAGGCGATCCGGCTTCTCTGCGACGCCAAGCCCGTCCTCGAACAGTTCGGCAGCCCGGTCGACCTGTGCTACTGCGACACCGAAATGGCCCGAGCGCACCTGCAGTCGGGCGAACCTGAGCGCGCACGCGCCGAAGCGACCAGCGCGTTGGAATCTCTCGAGAAGGCCGGCACCAAACCCATCGAGGCGGCAAGGACTCTCATGGTCCTAGCCGCCGCTGAGAACGCGACAGGCGACAAACGGGCCGCTCATGCGGCCACGCGGCGCGCGGCGAAAATCCTCGAGGACGCCGGAGCGTCACGCCAAGCCGGTTCCGCCTGGAGAGAACTGGCGGAGATCTGCCTCGCTTTGAACCAGAACACCAAAGCGATCGAAGCGTTCCGCAAAGCGACCGACCTGCTCGGCGCGACAAGAACAGCCGGCACGGCACCCTCAAATGCAGCATCAGACCAACGGCGGCGCAGCGAAGCGTCATAACCGCCTGAACAGGACCGCGCACGCCCGGGCGAGCACGACCAACCCGCCGGCAGCACCTCTCGATCTCGATGAACCACAGTGTCGCCGGGCGCGCGCAGACCCTCCCGACGTGCCAGACCTTCCCGACATGATCGTCCCGTTGCGAACCGGCCCCGGGCTTGCCAGGCTTACACTCATCTGGGCATCAACTTTGGGGGCAGTCCATGGAGACCGATCCGCACGAACCCGGGACCGACCAGAACGCCGGGTCGGACAGTCCGACTTCGGGCCGGGACAGCGCCTTTGTCGACAGCAACCCGGCTGTGCCTGCTTGGGGGCCGCCGGTATTGCCCGCCGACCCGGTCGACGTGCCGACCCGAGGTTCCAAGCGGCCCGCCCGCGTTCGTATCGCGGTGGCGGTGGTGGTTGTCGTGTCTTTGGTGGGCGGGGCCGCGTACGCGCTCATCAGTTCGGGTTCGCATCGCAGCCCGGCTGTAATCGTCGCTGACGCTCTGCGCGCCACGATGAGCCGCAAGACGGCGGCTGTCACGTTCAGCGAGACAGATACCGCCGCGGGCGTGACCACGAAGGTGGCGGGATCCGGATCGATCGATTTCGCCCAGAGCAGCCTCGATCTCGTCGTGTACATACCGGTCAAGTCACAGAGCCTGCAGCTCGAGGTCATCTACACCGCCGACGGGTACTTCGAGTCCGGGCCGGGGATCACCGACCACTCAATACCGGGAAAGTCATGGGTGTCGGTAAGCCTCAAAGACGTGCTGAGCAGCGACCCCCAAGCGGCCGGCCTGTTCGTCTCGGCTAACCCTGCCGCGCTGCTCCCCTACTACGGCAACCGCGACGATGTGGTCAAGCTGGTGGGTCCCCGCCCCAAGACAAGATCAGCGGCGAGGACCTATGCGGTCACCGTCCCTGCCTCGAGCTACCAGCGCGAACTGGCGTTACTTCCCCAGTCCGCACAAAACGGACTGAAGAACGTCTCCTACAAGCAGCTTCCCACCGATCTAAGCATCGACAGCAGCGGAATGGTGCGCGAGGCGCGAATGCGCTTCGATTTCGGGTCCGCACTTCAAGTCGACGAGACCCTCGACTTCTCCCAGTACGGTGCCTCGCTGTCGGTGACACCCCCGGCGCCCGATGCGACGATGACCGTCCAGCAGTTCGTCGCCGCGTCGAGCGGCGAGTCGTCGGCCGCACTGCAAGGCGAACTGCTCACCCCGAGCGACATCGGCACAGCCACCACCGCAGTACAACCTCCCGCGCCGGTAAGCGGTGACTGCTTCGACCCGAGACCCCTCTTGGGTGCGTCGCGGGCCGCCCAGAGCGGCGAGGCCTCCGAACTGCTCGAACAGCCGCTAAAAGATGGCGGTCATTTCGACATGTTCGAGCAGATCGCCGCGTACCAACCCCAGTACGAGTCGCAGGTCTTCTCGCAGATCGTCGGTCAACTCGACGCCTGCACACACGAGCAGGGATACATCAAAGGAACCGATGTCTCGATCCCGATGGCGATCAGCGAGCTGCCACTGTCCAGCGACACCGACACCCGCCTCGCCCCGTTCGACTTCGACGCGTCCAAGGCCTACCAGAAAGTAGCGACCTACCCCGACGGCAGCCACGGCTACATCGACCTCACCGTGTTCGTCCAGGGCGAGAAGATCGCGATCGTGTCTTTCGGTCAACTAGGCGCCACAGACGCGCCGTTCTTCTTGTCCCTCGCCGACACCGCGTCACAGCGGATGACCCCCTAAATGTCCCGGCCACCGGTGCGCCAAGGAATCTCTGCCGTCCGTGTCATCGCCGCTTTGTGCGCCGCGAGCGTGACGAGCATTTCAGGTTGCGCAAGACCCCACACGGCCGGCGCGAAAGACACGGCCACCACCGCCCCCCACGTGACACCGAGCACAATGTTCCCGCCGCCGACCTACCCCCTCGCGAAGGCTCTCGGCGCGTTCCGCCCCACCAGCGGCATATCACTACAGGCGATCGATCGAGAACCGCCAGCCGCCGCGCAATCGGCATGCCAGACGCTGATGCCGCCACTGGGCGCTATCGCGCTCATCTTCGGCTCCGACGGCAGTATCGGGCTGAGCTCCTTCTCGCCGGTGCAAGGCACCACGAACATCCCCAGCAGCGCGCTAGGACCCGGTCTGCCCTACGACCTCGACTGCTTCTACACCGGCAAAGGAGCCAGACTGCACTTCGTGTTCATCGAGGGAAACTACCTCAGCGCGCACATAGGCCCACTGATAGACCAAGACGGCGGCAACGTCACGATCACAGGCCTAGGACCCTGCTGAAGTAAGGGGTGTTGGGTCCAGCCGAGGGGCGATCATGCCCCGCCTGGTGGCGGGGCGGTTCCATTGTGGCTGTCGCGGTGTTTCCGGCCCG
>Ga0307373_10006879_pt1 | contig 17933 bp, 18 predicted proteins | sample OX2MG_FD_202534 | JGI IMG/M metagenome (GOLD analysis project Ga0307373, IMG submission 202534) | Soil microbial communities from Risofladan, Vaasa, Finland - OX-2 | ecosystem: Environmental > Terrestrial > Soil > Coastal area > Acid sulfate soil | place: Finland: Risofladan, Vaasa | collected... | reverse complement strand
CGGGCGAGCCCAAGGGTGTGCTGTACTCCCACCGCTCGACGGTGATCCACGCCTATGCCTGCAGTCAGGCCGACGCGCTCGGCCTGCGTGAGCAGGACGCGGTGCTGCCGATCGTGCCGATGTTCCATGTCAACGCCTGGGGCATCCCGTTCGTCGCGCCGATGTGCGGCGCCAAGCTCGTCTTCCCCGGGTCGGGGATGGACGCGAAGAGCCTGATCTCGCTGATCAACGACGAGCGCGTCACCTGCTCCGCCGGCGTGCCCACCGTGTGGCTCGGCATTCGCGACGAGCTGCGCCGCACGGGCTCCACGCTCCCCAGCCTCGCGCGCTTCATCGTGGGCGGATCGGCCCTGCCGGCGGGCCTGATGCGCGACTTCGACGAGTTGGGGATCCGCGCGGTCCACGCGTGGGGCATGACGGAGTCGAGCCCCATCGGCACCGTCTCGCACGTGAAGTCGGCGCTGGAAGGCGCCGCGCCCGAGCGCATCGAGCGCGCACGCCTCTCGCAAGGCACGTTCGTCGCGGGGATGCAGTGGCGGCTGGTCGACGCCGAGGGGCGCGACGTGGCGGCCGACGGTACGTCCGTGGGCGAGCTGCTGATCCGCTCGCCGTGGGTGGCCGCCGGCTACTACAAGAACGAGGAGGCTACCAAGAGTGCCTTCCGTGACGGCTGGTTCCGCACCGGGGACATCTGCGCCGTCGACGAGCTGGGCTACCTGCAGATCGTGGACCGCGCCAAGGATCTCGTGAAGTCCGGCGGGGAGTGGATCAGCTCCGTCGATCTCGAGAACGCTCTCATGGGCCACCCCTCGGTCAAGGAGGCGGCCGTCATCGGCGTACCGCACGAGAAGTGGATCGAGCGCCCCGTCGCGTGCGTGGTCCTGCGCGAGGGCGCCAGCGTGACCGAGAACGAGTTGCGCGCCTGGCTCGGCGAGCGGGTGGCCAAGTGGTGGGTCCCCGATCGCGTGCTCTTCATCGACGCCATCCCGCGCACGGGGGTCGGCAAATTCCGCAAGCGCGATCTGCGCGAGCGCTTCGCGGCCGTGTTGGGCGAGGGCGCTACCAGGTGAGCCGCGCGGAGGCCGCCTGCCAGAGGGCCTCCACGCCGCCGACGCTCTTGACGTCGAGCAGTTCCTCGGCGTCGACCTCGAGCGGCGCGTAGGGGCCGAGGAAGAGCAGGCACGCGCGGCACGCCGCGCCGTGCCAGGCCGTGCCGCCGCGATGGGCCGTCGCGGCCACCACGTGCTCCCGCTCGTGGGCGCAGGCGGCTACCTCGTCGTCGAGCTCGTCGTAGAGCGTGGTCGACTTGCGCGCCATCACGTGCTCGCGGGTCATGTCGGCCCAGATCAGCGGCGCATCGGGATCGGGCGAGAGGACCGGACGCATGACGTTCAGCGTCGCGCAATAGACGCCGTAGAGCACGTCGCCGTCGTCGAAGAAGAATGCCGCCGGTGCCTGGCTCATCTGGTCACCGGCGGGCGAAGCCTTCGTTCACTAGTACCCCAGCGCGATGCCGTCTTTGCGCGGATCCGAGGCGCCGCTGAACACGCCGCCGTCGTCGTCGAGCGCGATCGCCTGCGCGCCGCCGTAGGAGTACGCGCCGAAGCCTCCGACGAGGCGGTGCCCCTTGGCGGCGAGCGCAGCCCGGACCTCGGCTCCGATGCCGGACTCCAATGCGCTCGTGTCGTCCGTGTGACGCACGCGATCGCCCTCCAGCGCTTCTTGAAGGCCCATCCCGAAATCCACCAGGTTGCAGAGGATCTGCACGGCGCCCTGCGGCTGCATCTCTCCACCGACGATGCCGTAGGAGAGCCACGGGCGCTTGTCGCGCAGCACCATCCACGGAACGATCGTGTGATAGGGGCGCTTGCCCGGCGCCAGCTCATTGGGGTGCGCCGGGTCGAGCGAGAAGAGCGCGCCCCGGTTCTGGAAAAGCACGCCCGTCGCGCGGTCGACCACGCCGCTGCCGAAATTCATGTAGACGCTGCTGATTAGCGAGCAGCAGCGCCCCTCCCCGTCGACGGCCGTCGCGTAGACCGTCCCGCCGCGCAGGGGCGCCGCCTCGTCGAGCGCGAGGACGCGATCCGGCCGAATCCGCGCGCGCAGCTCCGCCGCGTACGCCTTGTCGAGCAGACGCTCCACCGGCACCTCGGCATGATCCGGGTCGGCCAAGTGACGGTCGAGATCACGATGGGCCAGACGTTTGGCCTCGATCAGCACGTGCAGGTGGTCGGCCGTGTTGTGGCCGAGCGCGCGCAGCTCGAAGCCCTCCAGGAGGTTGAGCATCTCCAATCCGGCGATACCCTGGCCGTTGGGCGGAGGCGCGAAGACGCGATGGCCGCGATACGTCGTGGAAACCGGCTCGACCCACTGCGGGCGGTAGGCGCTCAGGTCATCGAGCGTCATCGTGCCCCCCGCAGCGACGATCGCGCGGACCATCGACGCCGCGATCTCGCCTTCGTAGAAGGCCTGAGCGCCATCCTCGGCGATCGCCCGCAGCGTGCGCGCCAGCTCGGGGTTGCGCACCACTTGGCCCGCTCGCACCGGACGCGCGTAGGCCGCGTCCGGGCCCGTGTGGCGCTCCACGATGGGCGCGCTCGCCGACCACGCCGCCGCGGCGATTTCCGCGATGGGGAAGCCTTCCTCGGCGTGGGCGACGGCCTCCGCGAAATTCTCGCGCAGCGTGCGCCGTCCGAAGCGAGCGGCGAGCGCCTCGAAGGCGCGCGCGGCCCCGGGCACGGTGATCGCCGCGCCGCCGCGCTCGGGCATCGCCGTATGGCCGTCGCCGCGCAATCGGTCGCTCGAGGCGTGCATCGAGGCGGCACCCGAGCCGTTGAGCGCAAAGACGCGCGCCTCGCGCGGCTCCCATATCAGCGCGAAGGCATCGCCTCCGATCGTGCTCGAGTGCGGCTCCACCACGCCCATCACCGCATGGGCGGCGATGGCGGCGTCGACGGCGTTGCCGCCTTCGCGCAAGGCGTTGACTCCGGCGAGCGTCGCGAGCGATTGGCTGGAGGCCACCATCCCGCGGCGCGAGAGGGCCACCGAACGCGTGGCGTTTCCGGCGATGGGACGATCCATGCCGCTTGACTTCGGGAACGGCGTCCCCGCCCCTGTGACCGCGCGGCTGCAGGAAACCTCGCGTTACCCGACAATCGGGGCACATGCTCCCCGCGACAACCTCGCGCCTCGCCGTCGGGCTCGCGCTCGCCGGATCGCTGCTCGCATGCCTCGCGCTCCCGGCCGCCGCGCGCGCCGACGGCGCGCCGCGCACGACGCTCGGCGTGCAGGCGCTGGCACTCTCCGGCTTCCACCGGGAGCCGGGCTACGACCAAAGCGGGAGCGGCATCGCCGCGCTCCTGGAGTTCACGCAGCGCTTCTCGCGCGTCGAGCTGCACCTCGAAGGCATTCCGGTCGTGACGACGACGGCGCATGCCACGAGCCAAGAGTTCGGCGCCACGGCGCCGGCACTGGGCGTCTTCAGCGCCACCGGGCGCATCGCGCTCGATCGCCACCGCCGGATCTGGATCGGCGCCGGCGCCACCATCATCAACCAGCGCACGCCCCTGCCCGCGATGCAGCGCACGGCCGAGTCCCGTCTGGCCGGCGGCCGCTACGAGCTGCTCGCGCGCCTGCCGGCGCGCAACGCGCACGTGGTCGAGCTCGAGATCGGCGTCATTCCGCGCATGTTCGGAACCGACCACTTCCTCTTCGACGACCCCACGCATCCGCCGATCAACAAGGACGAGCACGCCGCCGAGACGGACGTGTCGGCGGCGTACGGCGTGCGCCGCGGGCGCAACGAGTACCTCGTGGGCGTGCGATCGATCAACTTCTCCGCCGACTTCTCGCGCCCCGGCGACGCCGCCGACCGGAACGTCGCCTTCGGACTCACGTTCGAGGCGCGCTTCGGTCTCGGCCGACGTTAGCGCAGGCGCGTCGCGGCGAGATCGAGGTCGTACTGCACCTTCCGGAAGATCTCGTCGGGGATCTCTCCCGCGGCCCGCAGACGCGCGATCGCCGAGCGCTCCGCGGCCAAGGCCTCCCCCTCGAGCCAATGATCGACGCGCATCGCGGGCGACTCCTCGGCGCGTCCTTCCAGATGCCCGCGCAGATGGGCGATGCGATACTCGTACTCGGCCTTGAGGCGGCCGGCCACGAGCCACTCCTCGGTGGTGATGAACCGGTGCTCCAGCGAGGTCAGGTGGGCCAGCCCCGCCTCCAGCGCGGCGATGCGCACCTCGATCTCGCGCCGCGCATACGCCTCCCCATCCCCGATGCCCAGGCGGCGGATGATCGGCGCGAGCGAGAGCCCTTGGAACACCAGCGTCGAGACGATGACGCAGTACGTCACGAAGATGATCTCCGCGCGTCCCGGGAAGGGCATCCCCGCATCGTCGGCGAGCGGCAGTGCGAGCGCCGCGGCCAGCGAGACGATCCCGCGCATGCCCGACCACGCGATGATCGCGACGTAGCGCCACGGCGGCGGCGGATCGCTCGCGGCCACCCGAGCGCTCAATCGCCGCGGGAGATAGGTGGCGGGGAAGACCCAGGCGACGCGCACCACGATCACGATCGCGCTGATCAGTGCCCCGGCCGCGAGGATGTGAACGGAGAACGTCCCGCTGCGCACGAGTTGCCGCAGCTCGAGCCCGATGAGCAGAAAGACCAGTCCGTTGAAGAGGAACGTGAGCAGGTCCCACACCGCGGAGCCGGTGAGGCGCGACTCCGGGGAGAATGCGGTGCTGCGGCGCCCGAGGTAGACGCCCGCCGTCACCGCGGCCAGCACCCCCGAGACGTGGAGCGCATCCGCGGGCAGGTAGGCGGCATACGGCGCCGCGAGCGTGAGCAGGATGTCGAGGAGGGAGTCCGAGAGGCCGGACTTGGCCAGCCACCGGAACACGGCGTCGATCGCGAGGGCCACCGCCAAGCCCGTCGCGATGCCCCCGGCGACCACGCCCACGAATGCCGCGGGGGCGCGGCCGAGCGAGAACGCGCCGGTCACCACGGCCCCTATGGCGAATTGGTAGATGACCAGCGCCGATGCGTCGTTGACGAGACCTTCTCCCTCGAGGATCGCGACGATGCGATGAGGGACGCGAAAGCGCTCGAAGATCGCCGACGCCGCGACGGCGTCCGGGGGCGAGATGATCGCCCCGAGCGCGAAGGCCGCTCCCCACCCGAGCGCCGGCATCGCGTGCTCGGCGACGACCGCCACCACCACCGTCGTCGCGGCCACCAGACCGATGGCCAAGAGCACGATCGGACGGATGTTCGCGCGAAACTCGCGCCAATCGGTGAGCCATCCGCCGCCGAAGAGCAGCGGCGGAAGGATGACCAGAAAGATCGTCTCGGGGCGGATCTCGATGGGCGGCAGATTGGGGATGAAGGCGAGCAGCGAGCCGCCGACGACGAAGACGATCGGATACGGCAACATGAGCCGCTTCGCGACCAGCGCCAAGGCGACGATCGCCGCGAGCAGCCCGAGCAGCAGCAGCGACTCCTCCATCGCCGCCTCAGGTCCGCGAGGCGCCGCGCTCCGCAGCGCTCCGGGAGCGTGCGAACGCGCCCGCCGCCGTAAGCCACGCCGCCGCGATGAGCCAGCCCCCGAGGACGTCCGTCAGATAGTGCACGCCGAGGGCGACGCGGCTGACGGCGATGGCCAGCGCCACCGCCGCGCACGCGGTCACCCCGGCGATCCGCGCCGCTCCCCGCGCCCACGGCCACACCATCCACAGCGCGATCGCCCCGTAGAAGAACAGCGAGAGCTCGGCATGGCCGCTGGGATAGCTGAACGAGGTCTCGAACGTGCCATGCCAACCCGGCGGCCGCGCCCGGTGGAACAGGAGCTTCATCGCGTCGCCGATCCCCCAGAGGAGCACCAAGCCTGCGACGGTGACGACCGACTCCCGGCGCACGCGCGGCACGGCGATTCCCACGGTCAACAGGGCGAGCGCGAGCAGCACGTACGACGTAAAGGAGCCCAGCGCCGTGATGGCGCGCCACGCCTCGAGCCACGGCGCGCCGAACTGCACGCCGCGATCCCACGCCCAGGGGCCCCAGCGGTCGACCGCCCCGCCCAACGCGAGGAAGGCGGCGAGCAGGGCCGCCGCCAGGCCCAGGCGCCGGGGCTTCAGCCCGCTCGCGCGCGCAGCCACGCCAGCACCGCGGCCTTGCTATTGGAGGCGGCGAACGTGTGGTCGCTCTCAATCACCGCCAGGGTCTTCGGATCGGCGGCACGCTCGAAGAGCGACTCCACCTGGCTGCGCGCCGCGATGAGATCGTGGGCCGCCGCCACGACCAGCAGAGGCCGTCCCGCGATGGCGTCGAGCGCCGCGTCGAGCGACTCGACCGTCATCTGCTCGAGCAGCTCAGGCAGGCTGATGCCGTCGACGTAGGTCGCGCGAAAGGCCAGCGGTCCGCGCGCCTTGAGCTGCTCGAGCCCGCGCGCGATGTCGCGCCCCGTGGCGATGGAGATGCAGCCCGCCAGCGTCGGATCGGCGCCGCAGACACGCAGGGCCGTGGCGGCCCCGAGCGAGTGCCCGCCGACGTAGACGGGTCCCTCGAAGCGCTCGCGCACGTGATCGACCACGCGCGACATGGTCTCGAGGCACGTGTCGAACGACGCTAGGCGCCCCCCGGTCGCCCCGAGCTTGTGCCCGGGAAAATCGAACGTGACGATGCGGAAGCCGTGCTGCGCCACGAAGGCGGCAAGCAAGTCGAGGTTCTGCTTTGAGCTGGAGTATCCGTGAGCGAGCACGACCGTCACGCCCTTCGGCGCGGGCGGCTCGTAGAGGAGCGTGGCGACGTGCGACGCCCCGGCGTCCAGATACTCCAGCGTCAGCCTCATCGCGGGTGCGGGCGGTTCTCCAGCCATTGCGGTTCGGCGGCGTCGGCGTAGTGCTCTTGCTTCCATACCTCGACGCGGGCCTTCACCTCGTCGATGCAGTACTCGCACGCGTCGAACGCCTCCGCCCGGTGCGGCGAGGCCGCCGCGATCACCACGCTGGCCTCGCCGATGGCGAGGCTGCCCACGCGGTGGGCGATCGCGATGTTGCATTCCGGCCAGCGCGACCGCGCCTCCTCGGCGATCTCTCCCATCTCGCGCAGCGCCATCGAGTCGTACGACTCGTAGGCCATTCCCGTGACGGAGCGCCCGTCGTCGGAGAGGCGCCGTACCACGCCGACCATCGTCACCACCGCCCCGCAGAGGTCGCCCACCACGCGTTGCGCGAGCGCGCCCGCGTCGAGCGGCTCGGGACCCAGGACGATCACCACGCTCTCCGCCATGCTCGACTCCTTCGTGTCAGCCGCCGCTCACGGGCGGCAACAGGGCGACCTCGTCGCCGTCGTGCAGCGACTGGTCCTCCGCCGCCAGCGCGCCGTTTCGCGCGAAACGCAGACTCCCGCCGAGTCCGGCGAGCTGGGGGACCCGCTCGCTCAGGTGCGCGCGCAGTTGGGCGACGGTCGCGCCTTCCGGGAGCTCGATCGTGCTCTCCCCGCTACCCATGAGCTCGCGAGCGCGCGCGAACGCCAAGACGCGAATCGTCATGCCGACCTCGCGTTGCCGAGAGCGCCGCCGAAGACGTAGCGATCGATCGCCTCGGCCACGCCGTCCTCGTCGTTGGTCGCCGTGACCAGCGGCACCATCGCGCGCACGTCGGGCGCGGCGTTGCCCATCACGACCCCGATGCCGGCCCAACGCAGCATGGGAACGTCGTTCCGCGAGTCGCCGATCGCCAGCACGCGCCGCGCGGGAACCTTCCAGTCGCGGCAGAGATCCGCCAGCGCCTTCTTCTTGCCGGCGTCGCGATCGAGCACCACACACTCCACGAAGTCGAGCCAGCGCTCGATGCGGAAGCTCAGCGGCAGATGGCCGAAGCGCTCGCGCACGGCACCGGCGCCGTCTTCGCCCAAGAAGCGGATGAACGTCGGCGGCCGGCCGAGCAGCGGCTTGAACGAGGGCGTTTCCCGCCATGCGGGGCTGGTCATGTCCTTCATGAACGGACGTTGCCCCTCCAGACGCCAGAAATGGTCCTCGGCGTAGACGGCGATGGGCAGGCCGCGCTCCTCGGCGAACTCGACGATCGGCTTTGCGTGGACCAGCGGGACGGGAACGTGGCCGAGGGTCGTCCCCGTGGCGAGGTCGCGCGTCAGCGCCCCGTGACAGCAGATCATCGGGTAGTGATCGATTCCCAGATCGCGGGCGACGCGAGCCGGCGTATCGACCCCGCGCCCGGTGACGATCACCACGCGAACGCCCGCGCGCAGCAACGCGCCGATGGCGCGCCGGTTGCGCGGGCTGATCTCTTCATCCGTGGAGAGCAGGGTGCCGTCGAGATCGAGGGCCACCACGTCGATTCTAGTCGTTCTGGTCGTACGGTTCGTCATAAAAGCGCAGTCCCTATCGTACCACGCCAGGCAACGGAGCATGGGTGCCGCGCCTCCGCGCCGGAGGGCCGGGGGCGCCGCGGGAGGGAAGAAACCCGCGATGACGGATGGACGACTCGACGATCGCGACCGCCTCACAGGAGCCCTCATCGGAGCGGCGCTCGGAGAGGCGCTCTCCCGCCTGGGCGACGACGGCTCGGCCGCCGGCACGGCCACGCTGGAGCAGCGTCTGCGAGCCGACCGCTGGAGCCTCGGCCCCGGGGTGACCGCGGCCCTCGCCGTGGGCGAAGGGGTGCTCGGCGGCGGACTCGACCGCCTGCCCGCTCCGTTGCGCCTGCATGGGACCGGCGATCACTTCGATCTGCTGCCGGTCCTGCCGGTTGCGCTCTCGGGGGCCTTCGATCCCGGCCACCTGCGCGAGCGAGCCGCCGCCCTCTACGCGCGAGGGCCTCGCGAGACGGCCGAGGCGGCCATCGCCTTCGCCCTGCTCCTGGCCGCCCTCTTCGACGGCGACCGCCTGGCCGCGCTCGACGAGGCCTCCGAGGCGGCCCCTGCGGCCGTGGGGATCGCCATCCGCTCCGCCCCGCTCGAGGACGCGAGCCGTCTCTCCATGGGCAGCGAGCCGCTCCGCTCCCTGACGGGCGCTGTCTGGGCGTTCTACCAAGCCGATGAGGCGGTGCAGGCCTTGCTGATCTCGGCGCGGCTGGGGCTGGGGCCAATCTGCGGAGGCCTCTGCGGGGCGCTCTCCGGCGCCTGGTGGGGGCGCAGCGGGATCCCTGCGGAACTGGCCCACAAGATGGAAGGCCGGGGCCTCGCGGAGTTTGGCGAACGTCTCGCGAACCATCTGGCGGGTGCGACGAATTGCCGCCGCAGGGAGTTTCATGGTTGAGATGAGATCGCTCGCCGCCGCCCTGGCCCTCGTGCTCGCCGGCGCCCTCGCGACCGCTCCAGCCGGCGCGGCGAACGGGTCGTGCCACACGCAGACGCTCTCGATCGAGGGGCACAGCGTGCGCGCCACGTTTTGCGTGACGGCCGTCCGCAGCGAGCGCACGGGGGCGGGCGAGGTCGCGCACGTGACCATGACCGAGACACTCGTCGGCGCCGGCGGGTCGCTCACCCGGACGACCAGCAAGGACGTGCTCATGGCCGGTTCCGACGGGCGTCTCTCCGACGACGTCCCGCTCGCCCAGCTTGGGATCCAGAAGACCCTCCACCTAACTTTCGTGTTTCGAAACGGAGGCGTCATCCCCGAAAGCGGCCTCCTCATCCCCGGGGGCGTCCCCGTCATCTAGCGGGAGCGATCGCCCGTACCGGCGAGGGGGCGCAACCCTTCACCGGAGCCGCGGGTATCAAGGCAGCGATATGGTGCGTCGGCGCTACATCTATTTCAGCAACAGCAAGATCCCGGACTGTCGTCGCTAGTCACGGAGGGGTGTTTCCTGTGTCCTGCAGCGCGAATCTGCTCACTCGAACGGCTCACGAACGCGTCGCCTACTTGCGCGAGAACCTCGCACCCGGCCTCTTCAGGGGCATCGGGGGAGACGAGGGAGTCGCCTGGCGCCTTTCCCCCGAGCCGTTCGCGCTTTCTCCGGCGACGTTCGGCCGGATCGAGCGGCTGGGGAACGACCTGCTCGCGTTCTACCGCGCGGCGAACAAACTCTACCTGCAGAGCGTCAAGGGGACGGCACCCGCGTTCGTGGCCGAGTACCTCGAGCGCGGCAAGCCCGAGCACGTCATCAAGCTCGCGCGTCAGAATCGCTGGAAGCAAGCCGTTCCCGGGGTCATCCGCCCCGACTTGATCCTCACCGACGGCGGCTTCATCGCCAGCGAGCTCGACAGCGTCCCCGGCGGAATGGGCTTCGTCGGGGCCATGTCGCAGACGTATTGCGAGCTGGGCGACGAGGTGGTGGGCGAAGCCGACGGCATGCTCGAGCGCTTCGCGGCGATGATCGCCGCGACCGCCGGCATCGAGCGCCCGACGGTGGCGATCGTGATCTCCGACGAGTCGGGCGACTACCGCGGCGAGATGGAGTGGTTCGCGCAGGCGCTCCGCGACGGCGGGTACCTCGACGCGTACAGCGTGCACCCCCGCGACGTCGTCTTCACGGAAGAGGCCCTCTTCCTGCGCGTGGCCGATGGCCGCGAGGAGCGCATCGACGTCGTCTACCGCTTCTTCGAGCTCTTCGACCTGCTCAACGTTCCCAAGCAGGAGCTGCTCCTCTACGCCGCGCGCCACGGCCGCGCGGCGATGACGCCGCCGCCGAAGGCCCATCTCGAGGAGAAGCTGCTCTTCGCGCTGCTTCATCACGGCCGCCTGGCCGCATTCTGGAAGGCGGAGTTGGGCGAGCCGGCGTTCTCGAATCTCGCCAAGCTTTTCCCGGAGACGTGGGTGCTCGACCCGCGCCCGCTTCCGCCCCAGGCGACCATCGCCGGTCTCACCGCCGCGGGCAGAGCCGTGTTCTCGTGGGAGGACCTCGTTCCGCTGGGCAAGAGCGATCGCGACTTCGTCGTCAAGCCGTCGGGCTTCGATCCCATGGCCTGGGGCTCGCGCGGCGTGGTGGTCGCCAACGATCTCACGCGCGAGGCGTGGGAGCAGGCGCTGCAGCATGGCCTCGCCGCCTTCGACGAGACGCCTCACATCCTCCAGCGCTTTCACAAGGGTCGCCGGGTGAAGATCGACTATCTGGATCCGGCCGCGGACGAGCTGCGCACCATGGACGGCCGCGTACGCCTCTCGCCCTACTACTTCGTGACAGGCGACGAGGCGAAACTGGGCGGGATCCTGGCCACGGTGGCACCAGCCGACAAGCGCCTCATCCACGGCATGTCGGACGCGATCATGGCCCCGTGCTCCGTGCGCGACGACGGTGCATGACGACGAGTCCCTGGCACGACATCCTGACCCTCGCCGGTCCGTGGTGGTCGATCCCGCTGCGGACCGCCGCCGTCTATCTGGTCCTGCTCATCGGCGTGCGCATCACCGGCAAGCGTCAGATCGGCCAAATGACGCTCTTCGACCTCGTGCTCTTGCTGATGCTGAGCAACGCCGTGCAGAACGCCATGACGGGGCCGGACGACTCGGTGACGGGCGGCGTGACGGCCGCCGCCGTTCTGCTGCTGGTCAACGGCGTCGTCTCGCGCATCACGTTCTATAGCCGCAGCGCGCGCAAGCTGGTGGAGGGCGAGCCCACCATCGTCGTTCGCGACGGCGTCATCCTGCGCGAGAACTGCAAGCGCGAGCTCCTCACTCCGGAGGAGATCGAGACGGCGATGCGAGAGCACGGGATCCACGACCTCGGAGAAGTCGGCCTCGCGGTCCTGGAGATCGACGGCTCCATCAGCGTGATCCCCAAGAGCGAGCTCCACCCGCACGCCGTGCCGCTGCCGTACCCCGGCACGAAGCGCCACGCCCACCCCGTGCGGTTCCTGCGCGGCCCGCACGGCGTTTGACTCGACCGCGGTTCGCTAGACGAGCATCTCCTTGACGTGCCAGGCGATGTTCTGCGCGCGGTCGCCGATGCGCTCGACCGAGGAGAGCGTGAAGAGCAGCTGCGTCGCCGCCGCCACCATGCGCGAATCCTCTTCCATGGCCACCTGGAGCGCGCGGATCCCGTTGTGATAGCGGATGTCGACCTCGTCGTCGCGGTCGATCACCAGTTGGCAGAGCTCGACGTTCTGATCGGAGAAAGCGGTCACCACGTCGTGGAGCATGTCCGCGGCGATCGTCCCCATCTTCAGGATCTCGACGTTGGCGGGGCGCACCGGCATGTCGGCGATCGCGATCGCGCGCTTGGCGATCTCCACGCCGTAGTCACCGACGCGTTCCAGGTCGACGATCGTCTCCAGCATGGCCGCGATGGTGCGCAGCTCGCTCGCCAGCGGCTGCTGGCGCCACAACAGCTCGATGCAGGCCGCCTCGACCTTGCGACGCAGGTCGTCGAGGGTGTCGTCGCCGGCGATGACGCGCCGAGCCAGCTCCGTGTCGCGCCGGTCCATCGCGGCGATGGAGTTCCTCACGGCCTCCTCCGCCAACGCACCCATGCGCAACACGTCCAGCCGCGTGCGCTCCAGCGCCTCGTGGTAGGCCGTTCGGGCCATCGCTCCACCTCCTCGTCGCACCCCGCACGGGCGCCGCACCCGGATCCGTTCGTGATAGGTTATATCACGGTACGCCCGCAGGTTCCAGCCCCAGGGCGACGAACCCCGCCGCGTTTACGGAGGAGGTATGGTGGAGATTCGGAAGGTCGGCATCTGCGGCTCCGGGCTCATGGGGTCCGGCATCGCGCAGGCATGCGCATCGAGCGGCTTTGAGACCACGGTCTACGAAGTGAGCCGGGCGGCGCTCGACAAGGGATTCGCGGGCATCCGCTCGTCCCTCGACAAGTTCGTCGAGAAGGGCAAGCTGGCCGCGGCCGATCGCGATGCCGCGCTCGCGCGTCTGAAGCCGTCCGCGGCGCTGGAGGACCTCGCCGGCTGCGATCTGGTCATCGAGGCCGTCGTCGAGAATATGGACGTCAAGCGCGCACTCTTTGGACGGCTCGACGGGCTGCTGGCACCTCACGCCGTCATCTGCTCGAACACCTCGAGCCTCTGCGTCATCGAGATGGCGGCGGCGACCAAGCGGGTGGATCGCGTGGCGGGACTCCACTTCTTCAACCCCGTGCCCATCATGCGGCTGGTCGAGGTCGTTCGAACGATCGAGACCTCCGACGCCACGATCGCCTCGCTGACGGCGTTCGCGGAGCGCCTGGGCAAGCGCGCGGTCCACGCCAAGGACACGCCCGGCTTCGTGGTCAACCGCCTTCTGGTGCCCTATCTGCTCTACGCGATCCGCGTCTACGACGAGGGCCTGGCCAGCATGGAGGACATCGACGAGGGCATGAAGCTCGGATGCGGTTACCCGATGGGCCCGTTCACCCTGCTCGATTTCGTGGGCCTCGACACCACCTACTACATCGCCGAGATCATGTTCGACGAGTTCAAGGATCCGATGTTCGCTCCGCCGCCGCTCCTCAAGCGCATGGTGCTCGCCGGCCGCTACGGCCGCAAGAACGGCAAGGGCTTCTACGAGTACCCCGCCTCGTAAGAACTGCGGCGCCGCCGCATCATCGGAACCCGGGAGAGTCGCTCCAGCAGACGGGAGAACGCGATGCTGATCCAACAAGAGTACCAGAACCTGCTGATCGAGCAGGACGGCCCCGTGGCGCTGATCACGATCAACCGCCCCGACAAGATGAACGCCCTCAACGAGCAGACGCTCAAAGAGCTCGCCGAGGTGCTCGACGACGCCAACAACGACGCCGACGTCCGCGTCGTCATCGTCACGGGGTCCGGCAAGGCGTTCGTCGCGGGAGCCGACATCGCGGAGCTGAACGCGTTGCCCAACGCCGTCGAAGGCATGCGCAAGGCCCGCTATGGGCAGTCGCTGACCAAGAAGATCGAGCGCATGCGCAAGCCGGTCATCATGGCCGTCAACGGCTTCGCGCTGGGGGGCGGGTGCGAGCTGGCCATGGCGGGCGACTTCCGCATCGCCTCCGAGAAGGCAAAGTTTGGACAGCCCGAGGTCAACCTGGGCCTGTGCCCCGGCTACGGCGGCACCCAGCGGCTTCCGCGCCTGGTCGGCCGCGGCATGGGGATGTACCTCTGCCTCACCGGCGAGATGATCGACGCGCAGGAGGCGTGGCGCATCGGCCTCGTGGAGAAGGTGGTCCCTCCCGACCAGCTGATCTCCGAAGCCAAGCGCATCGCCGCGCTCATCGCATCGAAGGCCCCGCTCGCCATCGAGCTCACGAAGCAGTCGATCAATGAGGGCATCGGCGTCACGCTCGCCGAGGGCCTGGCCGTCGAGGCCCTCAACTTCGGCCTGCTGGTCGACACCGAGGATATCAAAGAAGGCACGAGCGCATTTCTCGAAAAGCGCCAGCCCGCGTTTCGCGGACGGTAGGAGTCGCTCGTGCCTTCGGCGCCGCCGTCTCTGGGATGGCGGCGCGTCGCTTTCAACTCCTCGGGGTCCCCGCCGAGCCTGCGAGGCGGGGCGGGCACGAGCGCATTTCTCGAAAAGCGCCAGCCCGCGTTTCGCGGACGGTAGGAGTCGCTCGTGCCTTCGGCGCCGCCGTCTCTGGGACGGCGGCGCGCGAATGTGGGGAGCGCGCAGGCGGCGGCCCCCGCCTCTACGAACCAGCGGCCATGCCCCGAGACCTGCCGCTGGGCAACGGTTCGCTCCTCGTCGCCTTCGACCGGACGTACACGCTGCGGGACCTGTACTTCCCGCACGTCGGCCAAGACAACCACCTCGGCGGCCACAAGTGCCGCGTGGGGGTATGGTGCGAGGGCGCCTTCTCCTGGATCCACCACGAGGGCTGGCAACGCGACCTGCGTTACCGTCAGAACACCCTCGAGACCGCCGTCTCGCTGCGCAATGCGCGCCTCGGCATCACGCTCCTCTGCTCGGACGTGGTCGACCTCCGTGAACCGGTGCTGTTGCGCCGCTTCACGCTCTACGACGACCGGCGCGAGGGCCCCAAGCGCGAGATCCGCCTCTTCCTGGCGCAGAACTTCTACCTGTACGGCACCGAGATCGGCGACACGGCCCTCTATCACCCCGACGCGCGCGCGCTGGTGCACTACAAGGGGCAGCGTTACCTGCTCACCGCGATGCGGCGCGAGAACGGCGAAGGACCGGACCGGTATGCCGTGGGAGCCAAGCACGGCGGCGGCACCGAGGGCACATTCCGCGATGCCGAGGACGGGGAGCTCTCCGGCAACCCTATCGCCCAGGGCGCCGTCGACTCCGTCTGCGGCGTCGACTTGACGCTTGAGCCCGGAGCGAGCACAACCGTTCAGGCATGGCTGGCGGCGGGATTCTCGCTCGAGGAGGTGCTCGACCGCCACGAGCGCATCGGCGCGGGCGGCTGGGCGACGATGCGCCGTCGCACGCGCGACTACTGGCAGACCTGGGTCACCAAGGAGGACACGGCCTTCGCGGGCCTCTCCGATGCCGTGGTCGACGAGTACCGGCGGAGCCTGCTGGTGATGCGCACGCAGATCGACCACGACGGCGCCATCGTGGCCGCGAACGACAGCGACATCACCTCGGCGTTCCGCGACACCTACAGCTACGTGTGGCCGCGTGACGGCGCGCTCGTGGCGTACGCGCTCGATCAAGCCGGCCACCACGAGCCCACGCTGCGCTTCTTCCACTTCTGCCGGCGCGCGCTCTCGCGCGACGGGTACCTCCAGCACAAGTACAATCCCGACGGGTCGGTGGCCTCGTCGTGGCTTCCGTTCTATCCGGCGGCGGATCGAACGCTGCCGATCCAGGAGGATGAGACGGCCCTGGTGCTCTGGGCCCTGTGGCAGCATCTCTTTCTCTCGCGCAACGTCGACGCGCTGGCCGAGCTCTACGAGGACCTCGTGCGCCCCGCCGCCGAGTTTCTGCTGCGCTACCGGGACGAGCGCACCGGCCTGCCCCTGCCCTCGTGGGACATCTGGGAGGAACGCTACGGCGTTCACGCCTGGACGGTCGCCGCGGTCTACGCGGGGCTGCGCGCCGCCGCGCAGATGGCGCGGGCCTTCGGAGAGGACGCCGGAGCCTACGAGGACGCGGCCGCGGAGATCCGCCGCGCCGCCATCGACGCCTTCTGGGACGAGGAGACCGGGCGCTTCGCGCGCACCATCGCCGCACGCGCCGACGGCACGATCTTGCGCGACGCCACGCCCGACTGCTCGATCTTCGGCATCGTGCGCTTCGGCCTGGTCGGCGGCGACGACCCGCGCGCGGTGGCCACGCTCGATGCCACCTTCGAGCGCCTCACGGTGCGTACGCCCGTGGGCGGCATCGCGCGGTACGAAGGGGACACCTACCATCGCCGCAGCAGCGACGTGCAGAGCGTTCCGGGCAACCCGTGGTTCATCTGCTCGCTCTGGCGAGCACAATGGGAGCTGCTCCGCGCGCGCGACGAGCGGCGGATGGAGACCGCCAGCGAGATCATGGAGTGGGTGGTCGCTCACGCCGCGCGCAGCGGCGTCATCGCCGAACAGCTCGATCCCGAGACGGCCGGGCCGCTCTCCGTCTCTCCACTCACCTGGAGCCACGCCGAGTTCGCGACGACGGTGGTCACCTATCTCGACCGGCGCTCGACGATGACGCGCTGCGAGCTCTGCGAGCGCCCCACCTATATGCGCGAGCAGCGGCGCGTCCAGCGGCTGCACGCGTCGAGCCTCGGGAGCCATGCCTTCGAGATGCACGGCGACGGTACCGAGGTCGCGCCGTGATTCCCTGACCTCAGGCCGGGCGTTTGGCCGCGCGGGGCGCCCGTGGAGGCGAGGTCAGCAGGTAGGGCAAGGCCGCGAGCGGGGCGAGACCGCTGATCAGGATGGCGGCTGCGTAGCCCAAGCCGAGCCACGCCGAGAGCGCCGCCACCAATGCCCCGATCGCGGCTCCGATGCTGAAGGCCAGGTTGTAGGCTCCCATGGCGGCGCCGCGCGTGCGCGGCGTGCTTCGCTCGAACAAGAGGCCCACGCCCACCGGCACGACCGCCGCCCAGGCGATGCCAAAGAGCACGCCCGCGGCCACCACCCAGAACCACGTGAAGGCGGTCGCTGCGAGCACGCAGGCCAGAGCTTGTGCAATCGCGGTGGGCACGGCCACGACGCGCGGCCCGTACAGATCCACGAAGCGGCCCGCGGGGTAGCGCAGTGCGAACGTGGTGAGCGCCATCGCCGTGAAGATGAGGGCTCCGTTGACGATGCCGCGGTCGTGAAAGGCAATCACCGCGAGTGCGGTGTTGACGCCGCTCTGCAGCGTCGCGCCGACCAGAAATCCCATCGCCGGAAGCCATGCGCTGCGCATCACGACGCCGTGCGCCTGCTGCGAGCGCACGTCGTGACGAGAGGGCAGTGCCAGGAGCACGCCCCATGCCGCCGCCGCGGAGAGCGTGGCCGCCAGGTACTGCGAGCGCCCGACGCCGTGCTGCCAGAGGAAGACCCCGAGTGCCGGGCCGATGGCAAACGAGAGGTTTCCGATCATCCCGAGGGTGGCCGTCGCCGAGACGATCCGCTCGCGCGGGACGATCTCGCTGGCATAGGCGAAGGCGGCCGTCATGTATCCCATCAGCGCCACGCCGCGTAGCGCCATCAGAAGGCCCCCTCCGAGCGCGCCGTGCACGAAGCCCATGCCCAGCGTCGAAAGCCCGCACAGCAGGGCGACCGTGCGCACTGTCGCAAGCCGCCCCACGCGATCGACGATCGCTCCGACGGGCAGGCTGCCGAAGATCGAGGCGAAGAGACCTCCGCCCATCGCCAGCGCGATCGCCGTGTGATCAGCCCCGTCACGCGCGAGCGCAAGCGGCAACGATCCGATGGGGAGGTTGGCGGCGAGTTCCAGGAAGAGCGTGGAGAACAGGAGCAGCGCATAGGGCCGCGAGAGGGTGCGCACGATCGCCTGCCGGTTCGCCTTGGCGTACGCTCGCTCCCCTCGCGGCCGAACGACGGCGCGCCGCTACTCGGCCGCCTCGACCACCGCCGCGATGCCTTGGCCGCCG
>Ga0307373_10006878_pt1 | contig 17936 bp, 9 predicted proteins | sample OX2MG_FD_202534 | JGI IMG/M metagenome (GOLD analysis project Ga0307373, IMG submission 202534) | Soil microbial communities from Risofladan, Vaasa, Finland - OX-2 | ecosystem: Environmental > Terrestrial > Soil > Coastal area > Acid sulfate soil | place: Finland: Risofladan, Vaasa | collected... | reverse complement strand
GCCTCGAAGGTGGGCCCCGGATCCGGCGCCGATGAGCGACCCGGGGGTACCGTCACCCGCCGATCGACGCCGCCGTTTGCAGCCGCACCGGCCACCTCGGCCCGCTCCTCGGCGATGCGTCGCTCGGCCAGCTCCACATAGACCCGGTCGGTGTCGAAGCCCACGTAGTGCCGTTCGGTGCGCACCGAGGCCACGGCCGTCGACCCCGATCCCATGAACGGGTCCAGCACGAGATCGCCGCGGTAGGTGTACAGCTCGATGAGGCGCCTCGGGAGCTCCACCGGAAACGGTGCGGGATGGCCCACCCGGGTGGCCGACTCGGTGGGGATGTCCCAGACGTCGATCGTGGCATCCACGAACTCGTCCATCGTGATCGTTCCCTCGCTCGGCAGTCCCTCCGCCGCCCGCTCATCGGGGGTGCGGGCCCGATCGAACCGCCCCTTGGAGGCCAGGACGATCCGTTCGGAGATGTCGCGGAGGACCGGGTTGCCGGGTCGTTGGTAGGTGCCCCATGCGCATGATCCGCCGGCCGCGTGGCTCTTCTGCCACACGATCTCCCCGCGCAGGAGGAAGCCGAGTCGCTCGAGCAGATCGATGACATCGCGGGACAGTGACCGGTACGGCTTGCGGCCCAGATTGGCCACGTTGACGGCAATCCGGCCACCGGGCTCGAGCTTGTCGAAGCACTGGCTGAAGACGTCGTAGAGCATGCCGAGGTAGTCGGCATAGTCGGCGGGAACGTGGCCGACCCCGAGCACCGCTTCGTACTCCTTGCCGGCGAAATACGGTGGCGACGTCACCACCAGTGCCACCGAATTGTCGGCGATGTCGCCGTACTGGTCCATCTTCCGGGCGTCGCCGACCCACACGGCATCGCGGGCCGCGGCCACGACGACCTCGCTGTCGTCGGAGAGGCGCGGGGGGGTGAACCGCGCGTAGAAGGACGAGGAGTCGTGCGCCTCGCGACGACCCACTCCGAAGGCGGAGGTCGAGGTAGGGCGCCGACGGGTGGCCGGACGGAGGGGCTCGACGTTGCTCATCGCCGGCGTTCCTCGGCGGGCGTCGGGACGGGGGGCCGAACGGTTGTCGATGGATCGGACACGTCAGCGATCATAGGAAGGTGGTGTCACACGCTGCGTGGGACGCTCCGGTCTTCCCGGGTGGGAGCGGTGCCGCGCCATGGTGAGGGAGGCTAGCGGTGGCCCCGATCGGCTCCGTGGATGGCCGATGCGGCGCCGTCAGCCCCCTACCAGGTGCTCGCTGATCGACTCTCCCACCACGACGCAGCGGGAGGTCGACACACAGCTCACCCCCGACAGGGACTGGGGAGCGCTGACGGCTGCGGCCTGCTTCCAGGGGCGGTCGGTCGATCCGGTGAGGACGAGCACGCCGGCCGGCGCCGACGAGGCCACCGAGCTCCCGACGGCCACACATGCGTCGACCGCGGTGCACGACACGTCCCTGAGCGCTGCGGCGGATGCGGTGACCGGCTGGCTCGACCACCGGGCCCCGCCGTTATCGGTGGTGAGGACCAGCCCGTGCCCGCTCCGGGACCCGCTCAGGGAGGTGGCCGTCGTTCCGACCACCGTGCAACGCACTCCGGCCACGCCCTTGGCGGTCGCAGTGGTGGATGTGGTCGTGGTGGGAGCGGTCGTCGTCGACCCGGTGGTGGGCGCAGCACCGGACGCGGTCGGAGAGCCGGAGGTGGTCGACGGTGCGGTGCTGGTCGAGGTGAAGGGCAGAGCCCCGCTGCCCGTGGATGAACCGATCAGGCAGGACACGGCATTGAGGGTGCCTAGTCCTTTGGGGGTGGCGACGGGGACCCATGTCGATCCACCGTCGGTGGTGGCAGTCACTACCCCTGCGACGTGATCCAGGTCGATGGCGGTGGACGCGGTGGCCCAGCAGTGCAGGGTGTCGGAGCAGGACACGCCGGTGGCGCCGGTGTTCCCCGGGGGCAGGGAGCCCTTCTGCACCCACGGCGCGCCGGCGGCCGTCGAGACCAGGGCAGCGACACCTCCGGCGACCGCCCCCACCGCGAGACACCGGTGGTTCGCCTGGCATGCCACAGCCGTCACGTCGAGGACGCCCGGTGGCGTGGCCGGCTGGACCCAGGAGGCGCCGCCGTTGGATGTGGCAAGGATGGCCCCCTGACCGTTGGAGGTCTGGCCGGCCTGGCCCACCGCGGTGCAGTGCCGTTGGTCACTGCAGGCGATGTCCGACAGGTAGCCGACGGTGGCTGGGATGGACTGACTGGTCCACGACGCGCCGCCGTTGACGGTGGCGATCACGGCAGCTCCGTTGGGGGCGCCGGACACGCCGACCGTCGATCCGACCGCCCAACACTTGAACTCGGTGGGGCAGTCCACCGCGTTGAGCGCGTTGACCGGTGCAGGAGGGGACACCGCCGCCAGGGTGCCGTGCCACGGTGAGTTGGGGGCGATGGCCGAGGGTGCGGTGTTGCCACCGGTCGGTGCACCCGCGCTGCAGGCGCTGGCGGTCATCGCCACCACTGACAGGCATGCCGCCAGCGCCACCGGCCCTCGGGAAATGGGGAACGGGCGGCTCACGGCGTGATCTTGCCACGCCGGAACCCGAATCGACGGTGATGACGAATGGCAGGCACCGGGGACGTCTACCGTTGGTCGGTGGCGACGGTTCTGGAGTACCCGGTCGGTGGTAGCTCGCACCTTGACTGCCGGAACCAACCGTGAACGTGGTCGACGTGGTGGTGGTCGCCGTGGTGGTGTTGGCGGCCGTCCAGGGGCTCCGACTGGGAGCCATCGTGCAGGTGCTCTCGTTCGGAGGGTTCTGGATCGGGCTGTACCTGGGGGCCCGGTTGGCATCGGTCACCATCCATTGGGCCCACTCCCAGACCGCCCGCACGGCGGTGGCGCTGCTCACCATGCTGGGGGTGGCCGTACTGTGTGGGGTCACCGGCCGGGTGATCGGCAACCTCGCCTTCCGGCGGGTGCATCGGGGAACACTCGGCAAGGTCGACTCGGCGATGGGTGTGGTGGTGGCCGTGGTGGCGTCCCTTCTCGCCGCCTGGCTGTTAGCCAATACCCTGGTCAACAGCTCCTCCCTCAGCCTCAACGCCTCGATCGGCCGGTCGAGGATCATCCGCTCGCTCGACTCGGTGTTACCCGCACCACCGTCGGTCTTCTCGCGGGTGCAGGGATTTCTCTCGTCCGAGGGGTTCCCCCCGGTCTTCGCCCAACTGGCCCCGGCATCGGCCGGCCCGGTGTCGTTGCCGGGCAGCTCCCAACTCAGCGAGGCGGTCCGTCTGGCCGGCCCGTCCACCGTCCAGATCGTCGGCGACGGGTGCGGACAGATCCAAGAGGGATCGGGCTTCGTGGTGGGCCCTGGCATGGTGGTGACCAACGCGCACGTGGTGGCCGGCATTGCCCATCCGATGGTGAGGGTGGCGGGCACCCAGTACCCGACCACGGTGCTGCTGTTCGACTCGTCGTACGACCTGGCGGTGTTGCGGGTCGCCGGGCTGCACGAACCGTCATTGGCCCTCGACCCCGATCCGTCGTCGAGGGGAGTTCAGGCTGCTGTGCTGGGCTACCCGGGTGGCGGGCCGTTCACCGCGGCGCCGGCCGGTGTCATGGCGGCATTCGAGGCCGAGGGGCGCGACATCTACGGACAGGGCCTGACCGTGCGCAACGTCTACGAGATCCAGGCGGTCGTCCGGCCGGGCAATTCCGGCGGCCCCCTGGTCCAGCCGGATGGAGAGGTGATCGGTGTGGTCTTCTCGCGGTCCACCACCAACGGCAACATCGGTTACGCCCTGGCATCGCCAGGTGTGCTGACCCGGGTCATGAAGGCAACGTCCGCAACCGGGTCGGTGGGAACGGGCGCCTGCGCACCGGGCTGAGCGGGGCGGCGAAGCCACCCCACCTCGGCAGGCCCCGGCTAGACATGGGGCATGACGCAGCGCATCGAGGACTACGGCATCATCGGCGATCTCCACACGGCGGCACTCGTCGGTAGGGACGGCTCGATCGACTGGCTGTGCCTGCCCCGATTCGACTCCGCGGCGTGCTTCGCAAAACTGTTGGGGGACGAGGATCACGGCTCGTGGAAGATCGCCCCCAAGGGATCGCACGGTGCCACCCACCGGCACTATCGGGGAGACACACTCGTCCTCGAGTCGGAGTTCGTGACCGGTGAGGGAACGGTCCGGGTCGTCGACTGCATGCCCATTCGCCAACAGCATCCCGAAGTGGTGCGGCTGGTGGAAGGAGTGCGGGGCAAGGTGACCATGTCCATGAACCTGACCATCCGGTTCGGCTACGGGCAGATCGTCCCCTGGGTGCGGAGGCTCGACGGCACGCTGAGCGCCATCGCCGGTCCGGACGGGCTGTCGCTGTGGACCCCGGTGACCTGCACCGGCCTGGACTTCTCCACGGTTGCCGAGTTCACCGTGACCGAAGGCCAACAGATCCCGTTCTCCCTCACCTGGTATCCGGCCAACGAGGTGCCACCCCGCCCGGTCGACGCCGCCTACGCCATTCAGGACACCGAGGTCTGGTGGACCGACTGGGTGTCCGAGTGCACCTATGAGGGCGACTACCGGGACGCGGTGGTGCGATCGCTGATCACGCTGAAGGCGCTGACCTATGAGCCGACGGGGGGGATCGTGGCCGCGGCGACCACCTCGTTGCCCGAGACCCTCGGAGGGAGCCGCAACTGGGACTACCGGTTCTGCTGGTTACGGGATGCCACACTCACCCTCGAGTCCCTGATTCGGGGCGGTTTCTATCAAGAGGCCATGGCCTGGCGGAACTGGCTGCTGCGGGCCACCGCCGGTGACCCGGCCCAGATGCAGATCATGTACGGGGCGGCGGGCGAGCGCCGGTTGGACGAGTGGGAGATCGACTGGCTCCCCGGGTACGAGGGATCGGCCCCGGTGCGGATCGGCAACGCCGCCGCCGGGCAGTTCCAGCTGGATGTGTATGGAGAGGTGATGTCGGCCCTCTACGAATCGCAGCCGGTCGGCGAACCGGGCGACAGTCCCACCTGGGAGTTCCAGCTCTCATTGATGGACTTCCTGAAGGACGGGTGGCGGGAGCCCGACGACGGGATCTGGGAGGTGCGCGGGCCGCGCCGACACTTCACCCACTCGAAGGTCATGGCGTGGGTGGCCATCGACCGGGCCATCAAGTCGGCTGAGGAGTACTCACTGGCCGGACCGGTCGACGAGTGGAAGAAGGTCCGGGACGAGATCCACGAGCAGGTCTGCGACCAGGGCTTCAATGTGTCCAAGGGCTCGTTCACCCAGTACTACGGATCCGATGAGCTCGATGCCAGCCTCCTGATGATCCCGCTGGTGGGATTCCTACCCGCCCACGATCCCCGGGTGCGGGGCACCATCGAGGCCATCGAACGCGAACTGGTCGACGGCGGCTTCGTCCTTCGGTACCGCACGGCCGACACCGGCGACGTGGACGGGCTGACCGGCCGGGAGGGTGCCTTTCTGGCCTGTTCGTTCTGGCTGGCCGACTGCCTGTCCATGTTGGGACGGGACCACGACGCCCGCCAGCTCCTCGACCGGCTGTTGGGGCTCCGCAACGATCTCGGACTGCTGGCCGAGGAGTACGACCCCGTGGCGGGACGCCTGGTGGGCAACTTCCCGCAGGCCTTCTCGCACGTGTCCCTGGTCAACTCAGCCTCGAAGTTGGCTGGCAACAAGAAGCCCACATCGGAGCATGTCGTGCTGGGGCTGGCCCGCCGGGCTCTGACCCGGGGCAAGACCGCCGACAATCCGCACCATATGGGCGGATTCTCTGCCCAGAGAATGCTGACCAAGTTGGCGCAGAACGTGGGAGGTGACGTGCCCGGTAACGCAGCCCGGGTCTTTCAGGCGGCGGCCTCACCGGCGTCCGGAGTGGCGAAGTCGAGGAGGCGAGCGGATCAACGAGCTGAGTCGTCACCGGACCCGACCAAGCCGCGCGGGAAGCCGACGACGAAGCCGACAGACCGGAAGGCCACGGCCCTGACCGCCAAGGCTCCGGTCAAGCGTTCGGCGGGACCGCCGACGGTGAAGTCAGCCAGGAAGGCCCCAGCCAAGAAGACTGCCGCCAAGAAGAAGGCCCCAGCCAAGAAGACTGCCGCCAACAAGGCTGCCGCCAAGAAATCTGCAGTGAAGAAGGCCCCCGCCAAGAAGCGGGCCGCCAAGAAGCGGGCCGCCAAGAGGACGCAGAAGAAGACCGCTGACCAGGTCGTCCGGGCGACGGGAAGGAAGCGAACGAGGTGAGTGGCGCCCACCACCACGAGGCGGAGGCCGGCGGCACCCGACCGCCATCCCATCCCTTCGACCCGGCCGACCCTCCAGCCCCGGGGGCCGGGGTCACCGTGGCCGACGGGGTCATCGAGCTCGACACCCTGCTCGGAGGGTGGGAACGGGTCACGGCCGGCTATCTGATCGAGGGGGACGCCCCGGTATTGGTGGAGACCGGCAGTCAGAGTTCGGTGCCGGTGTTGCTGGCCCAGCTCGGCCGGCTGGGTCTTGGCCCCGACGACCTGGCCGGGGTGGTGGTGACCCACATCCATCTCGATCACGCCGGTGGAGTGGGTGACGTGGCCCGGGCCTTCCCACAGGCCACCGTGTACGTGCATGAGAAGGGGGCCCGGCACCTGGTCGATCCGACCCGCCTGGTCGACTCCGCCTCACGCGTCTACGGCCCGCTCCTCGATTCGCTCTACGGCCGACTGGATCCCACGCCACCGGAACGGATCCATGTACTGGAGGACGGGGAGGCCATTCCGGTGAGCTCGAACCGGTCATTGATCGCGGTGGACTCGCCCGGACATGCCAAGCATCACGTGGCCCTGCACGACACGTTGAGCGGGGTGTTGTTCGCCGGTGATGCCGTCGGCGTCAAGCTGCCCGACGCCGGTGTGTTGCGACCGGCGACCCCGCCGCCGGACTTCGACCTCGACTCCGCCCTCCACTCGCTGCAGCGCTTCGCCGACCGGCGACCCTCGGGTCTGGCCCTGGCCCACTACGGGCTCCTCGCCGATCCGCAGGACGTGCTCGACGAAGCGGACGGGACCCTGCGCCGATGGGCCGACGTGGCCGAGTCGGCCTTCCGGAGCGGGCAGGACATCGCCACCGCCCTGGCCACCGCATTCCAGTCCGACCTCGACGGCGTCCCCGACGTGCACCGTGAGAAGCTGGAGGTGATGAACGGGGTGCACTCCAATGCCGCCGGACTCCATCGTTGGTTGTCGACCCGCAGCCCCCGCGGTGACGAGGGCAACAGGAGCCTGTGAGCGAACCGGCTAGCAGCCCGGTGGCGTGGGACTGCGGGTCGCCATGAGCATTCTCTTCGCCCTCCTCGGTGCGTTCAGCCAGGCGCTGACCTCCGTCCTCCAGAAGCTGGCCAACGTGGCCGGCTCCGATCAGGATCGGTCGTGGTGGGAGACCACCAAATTCCTGCTGCGGCACCCCCTCTGGTTGCTGGGGATGCTGTGCATGGCGGGCACGTTCCTCTTCACCGCGTTGGCGCTCTACTTCGGCCAGTTGGCCACGGTGCAGCCGATTCTGGTCACGGAGCTCATCTTCACGCTGGCCCTGCGGGCACTCTGGCTGCACGACCGGATCGCCTCTCGAACCTGGGGCGCGGCGGGACTGCTCTGCGCCGGGCTGTGCGGTTTTCTGGTGGTGGCCCGACCCCAAGAGGGGCATGGCCGTCCGAGTGCCACCGGATGGATCGTGGCGCTGGGGAGCCGGGGTCTCGTGATCGTGGCCCTGCTCGTGCTGAGCCGCTGGGGGTCGCCGGCCCGCCGGGCGGCCCTGCTCGGAGCAGCCGCGGCCCTGGTGTGGGCCATCGACGCGGCCTTCGTCAAAGCGGCAACCGAGGTCTTGGCCCACGAAGGCTGGTCCGGGCTCTTCGAGCACTGGCCGGTCTATGCCGTAGTGGTGAGCGGGGTGCTGGGCACCGTGCTCCTCGAGGCGGCGTTCGCGGTCGGGCCGCTGGCGGCGTCCCAGTCGGCCCTGCTCATCGTGGATCCGTTGGCCAGCATCGCCATCGGGATCGAGCTGTTCGGCGAGCAGCTGAGGAATTCACCGCCGGCCATCGCCCTCGAGGTCGTGTTTCTCGCCGGCATGTTCGCCGGCGTGGTGCTGCTCTCCAAATGGGCCCCGCCCGAGATGGTGATGCACAACAGGCGATCACCCCGCCCGGTGGCGACGCGCGCCGCGACCGATGTGCCGTGAGTCGACGATCCCCCGAAGCCATTGGACCCAGAAGCCTTGTGGTCAAATGGCGTGATGCAACAGAAACCGGCCGGCGCGTTGGCACCTGACGCCTTGGCCGGTTCGATCTGGCGGTGCTGGTCCAGCGCCCCCGACGCGGTGGCGGATCCTCGGGACCTGCAGGCGGACGATGTGGGGTGGATGCCCACCACGGTGCCGGGCACGGTGGCGGGGACGCTCCGGACCGCGGGGGAGTGGACGTCTGGCGATGACGACCACGAGCGGCTCGACGGACAGGATTGGTGGTTCCGCTGCCGCTTCGACGGTCCGGATGGGACGCCTGAAGGGCCGTGGTGGCTGGTGCTCGACGGGTTGGCCACCCTCGCCGACGTCTGGCTCAACGGTGCACACCTCCTCCACTCCGAAAACATGTGGGTGGCCCATCGGGTGGGGCTCGACCGCCTCGAGCCCCACAACGAGCTGGTCCTCCGGTTCGCCGCGCTCGAACCACGGTTGGCCGAGCGGCGGCCCCGGCCGCGCTGGCGCAGTGTGCTGCTCCGGACCCAGAACCTCCGCTGGTACCGAACGGCTCTACTCGGGAGGATGCTCGGGTCGTCCTCGGGGGCGGTGGTCGGACCCTGGCGACCAATTCGACTGCACCGAGCCGGTGGCGGTGTGTCCGTGGTCCACCGACGACTGGTGGCCCGGTGTGACGGGAAGGACGGGGTGGTCGAGGTCCGACTGGAGCTCGAGGGTGTGGTTGAGGGGACGGAGGTCGACGTCCGGGTGGGAAGTCACCTCCGGTCGGCTGTCGTGACGGGAGCGGGCGCAGTCGGAGTCGTCGAGACCTCGGTGCGGGTTCCCGATGTCGACCGATGGTGGCCCCACACCCATGGCGATCAGCCCCGGTATCCGGTCGTGCTCGTTGCCGGCGGCACCGAGCACGACCTGGGAGCGGTGGGGTTCCGGACCGTCGATGTCGATCGGGACGGCGGTGCGTTCACCCTGTCGTTGAACGGGGTCCCGCTCTTCTGTCGCGGGGCCTGTTGGGTCCCGCCCGACATCGTGACGCTCGGTGCCGGAGTCGGGGCGGTCCGGGCATCCCTCCGACGGGTCGTGGAGGCCGGCATGAACATGGTGCGGATCACCGGCGAGACGTCGTACGAGGGACCGGACTTCTGGGACGCCTGCGACGAGTTGGGCATCCTGGTCTGGCAGGACTGCATGTTGGCCGGCTTCGATCCGCCGGAGGACCCGCAGTTCCTCGAGAGCCTCGACACCGAGCTGCGCCAGGAGCTCGGTGCCCTGCAGGGACGTCCGGCCCTGGCCGTCGTGTGCGGGAGCAGCGACATCCTGCAGCAGGGAGCCATGTTCGGGCTCTCCGCTGATCGCCTGGAGACCCCACTGCTCGAGGAGACCATCCCGGCGGGGGTGGACGAGGTGCTCCCGGGCGCGGTCTACGTTCCCTCCTCACCCTGTGGTGGCGCGTTGCCCTTCTACCCGTCGGAGGGCGTGGCTGCCTACTTCGGTGTGGGGGCCTACCTGCAACCCCTGTCGGACGCCCGCACCGCCGGCGTGCGCTTCGCCGCCGAGTGCCTGTCCTTCTCCATCCCGCCCGAGGCATCGTCGGTCGAACAGTGGTTCGGGGGGAGCGCGGTCGCCGGTCACCACCCCGACTGGAAGCACGGCGTTCCCCGCGACCCCGGCGCGTCGTGGGACTTCGAGGACATCCGTGACGACTATGTGCGTCGGATCTTTGGGATCGACCCCTTCCGTGTCCGCTACGTCGACCCCGATCGGTCGCTGGACTACGGCCGGGCGGCGGTGGCCCACCTGATGTCGACAGTGATGGGCGAGTGGCGGTGCCGTCAGTCATCGTGCGCAGGCGGGCTGGTCCTCGGGTGGCAGGACACGGTGCCCGGGGCCGGGCGGGGCCTGCTGGACGCCGATGGCTCCCCCAAGGCTCCCTGGTTCGCACTGCGCCGCGTGCTGGCGCCGGTGGCACTAGTGGTGACCGACGAAGGCCTGGCCGGACTGCGGATCCACGTGATCAACGATCAGCCGTCGCCGTGCCGGGGCACCCTCCACCTCTCCCTGTTCGACCCGGCCGGCTTCGAGGTCGAGACGGTGACGGGTGACGTCGACGTGCCCGGACGTTCCCAACGGGCCTGGAGCGCCGTCTCGTTCCTCGATGGATTCCGCGACCTCACCGATGCCTACCGGTTCGGCCCTCCGGCGTACGACGCGGTCCGGGTGGCACTCGACATGGACGGCGTGGTCACTGAAACCGTCCACCTCCCCACCGGTTCGGGGCGTCCGGTGGAGGCCGACCTCGGGTTGGAGGCGCGGGCCGCGCTCGACGGGGACCGGTGGTCGGTCACGATCGGCACCCGGCGACTGGCCCAATGGGTGGCTCTCGACGTGGTCGGGTACACACCGGATGACTCGTGGTTCCATCTCGCGCCCGGCTGTGAGCGCACGGTCTCTCTGCGCCCACGGGGGGTCGACGCCCCCCCGAAGGGCCGGGTCCGCGCCTTGAACGGGTTGCACTCGGTCCCCATCGTCATCGCGTAAGCGCCGGAGTCAGGGTTCGGATGGCATGGCGTCGAGCCAGGTGCGCATGGCCGTCACGACTCGGGTCCGTTGCCAGTGCCGGTGCATCGGATGGTCGATGTCCGGCATCACGACCACCTCCACCGTTCCACGGCGCTGGGCCCAGGCCCACGTATGGGGGATTCGGTCCTCGAGGAACTCGATGCCGTCGTCACCCGCAGCGAAGAGGGCCAACACCGGCGTTCCCCGCCCCACCAGGCTACGGAGCCACCGGGCCGCCTGATGTCGGAGTCCGACCATGTCGAGTGTCCACCACACTCCCATCCGCCGGAATCGCTTGATCCGGCCGATCTCGGCCTGTCGGCGCACTCTCGTCTCGGCGATGATGTCCGCCTCCACCGGATCACCGGGTTGCCAGTAGAGCTGCGGATTGATGGCGATGACGCCGTCGAGCTCGACGGAGAGCGCGGCCCGCAACCCGACCCAGGCCCCGGCGCAGAGCCCGGCCACGACGATCCGGCCCGGGCCCAGTCGGCGGAGCGCGTCCACGGTCTGTCGAACCTCGTCCATGCCGGCCTGGTCGTAGGGCCGACCGGGGGCCCGCCCGCGGTCGGGGCTCTCACCCCATCCGGAGAAGTCCAGGCGCAGGGAGGCATAGCCGGCCAGGGCGAGATCGCGGGCGTACTCGACCCAAGCCCGACCGGGCCCGACATGGTGCTCGGAGCCGGAGTTCAGCCACACCACCGTGCACTGTGCCGGCTCCAACGGTCGGGTGAGGACCGCCACCAGCTCGGCCGGGCCGACCCGGACCACCTCCTCGCGGACCGAGCCGTCCCGCCAGCTGATGACGGACTCCGACACCGGGCCAGCCGGCGCCACGCGGGCCGCACTCCGGCCCACCCAACGCCCGATCCCGTCCACGATGTCGTCGGCCACGGTGGCGTACTCGGTGGGCTGATCGAGGACCAGCTCGGATCCTGTTCGGACCAGATGGTCGGGTTGCACCCCGAGCTCGTCGAGATGTCCGAGGAGCGCGGTACTGGCCGGCTTGTCGTCCCGATCGACGATCAGGACCCTCGGCGCCGGAGCCGCGGGTAGCTCGGTCAGGTCGAGCCGGCCCAGGTCCGCCAACGTGGCGGCCGAGAACACCGTCCCGGCCTGCACGATGGCGCCGGTCTGTTTTGGGCGATCCGCATCCTCGGGAACCGCCAGTCCAAGCAGTTGGATCTCGCGGACGTAACGACGTCCATTGGTGATCGGGGCCCAGGCCACGACGGCATCGGCGCCCACCGTGGAGCCCTCGAGGATCGCCAGGGTCCCCCCGACCCGCAAGCCGATGAGGACCAACGACGTGACTCCCAGATCCCTCAGCGCCGCCGATGCCAGGGCCACGCCTTCTCGCCACGCGACCAGACGGTCGGGGTCCCACTGGTCGCCGGCGGAGTCGCCGGTTCCGTCGTGGTCGAATCGGAGGACGCTGCACCCCTGGAGCGCCAGTCGCTCGGCCAGCGTCCGCAGCGTCCGGTGGGACGTCCAGTACTCGTAGCCGAGGGGCGGAACGATGACCACCCCGGTCGCGCCGGCGCCGTCGGATGGAGTGGCCAGCCACGACAGGAGCGGGCGGTGCTCCGGTCCGATCCACCGGCCCACCGTCTCGAACGGCGATTGCACCGTCGCTGGAGGGATCCCGTCGGTCACGGCGCAGACGGCAGGAATCGAAGGGACGGCACCACGCTGATCAGCTTTGCATCGATCGGCGAATGGGCTGCGCTCCGCACGGATCTACTTCGAAGCCTCGGCGTGGCATGCTTTTCGACCAGTGGACGACAGCCCCTCTTCCGGTCAGGTCGACAACGTCAATCGGACCACCTGGTCCAATGTCGCCATGGAGTACGCCATCGAAGGGTGGGCCGAGCCCGGCGAGTTGGCCGCCACGGTGTTCGTCGCCGACCGGGTGCGGGGCTGTCCCATCCTCGATCTGGGGGTCGGTGGGGGACGGACCGTCTCACTGCTCCGCCTGCTCTCGTCCGACTATCTGGCCATCGACTACACGCCCGAGCTCGTCGAGGTGTGTCGGCACGGCACCCCGACGTGGAGGTGCGGGTCGGAGACGCCCGCGATCTCAGCGACCTACCGGCCGGGTCTCGTGGCCTGGTGGCGTTCAGCAACAACGGGATCGACGCCGTGGACCACGAGGGCCGTCAACAGGTGCTGGCCGGTGTCCACCGGGTGCTGCAGCCCGGCGGCACCTTCTTCTACTCCACGCTGAACAAGGACAACCCACTGTTCGGCGCCCATCCGGGCACCGTCACGGGCATCACCTGGTTGCCCGGTTCGTTGCTACCCCGACCCGTCGAGCCCGAACCGGTCGAGGGAGGACCCTCGCCGGACGACGAGGCATGGCTGCGAGCGGTGCGCAACTGGCGACGACTCAGCAAGGAGACCCGGGACGGGGGGGGACTGGGGTCTTGCTCCCTTCGCCGCCCACGAATTCGGGCTGCTGACCCATTTCATCACTCTCAGTGGGGCCCTCGACGAGCTCGACCGCCACGGGTTCGATATCGACGCCATCTTCCCTTGTGACCGGTTTAACTCTCTGGTCGAGGGTGAGCCCGTCACCGCCCTCTACATGCACCTGGTCGCCCACCGGCGGTAGCCGATGTCGTGGAGCGACGGACAAATCGGGTGAGCCCGGATGGACACGGACATGCGTGCCTGAATGCAGTTCTCACCGACCCGAATGTGAGCGTGATGGACCCTCTACGGGCGTCCGTTTCGAACCGGGGGGCCTTTCTTTCGGTAATTCGGCTGTGGTACTTTCGCATGATTATCGCTGGCCCCATCGGGGGGATTGTTCGTAGGGCAGGAGATCGACATGAAGAACCGTTGGATTCGTAAAATCGGACTGGGCGTGGCCGCGCTCACCGTCGCGTCGATGGCAGCCATCGCTCCGGCTGCCTATGCCGCCACGGCGGTCAGCACTCTGACCGTGTCAGCGTCGCCCTTCTCCTCCGGAAATACGCCCTCCACCTACACGGTCAGCTTCCGGACCAGTGCGTCGGGTGCGTTGACTCCCGGGGTTGGCACCATCACCGTTGCCTTCCCGGCCGGCACCGGCGTTTCGACGACGGCGGCCGACTACGTCATCGACGCCGCCGGCCATTCGGCCCCCGCGAACGGCGTCGCCGTGGTCGGCACCACGGCGACGATCACCACACCGGCGACCATCGTGACAGTGGCGGCGTCGACCATCGTGACGCTCACGATCTCGAACATCACCAACCCGACCGTGGGCAGCAACACCAACGTCACGGCCAACGTCAACACCTCCGCCGACACCACGCCGGTCGGAGCTACCTACACGATCGGGGCCGCCACCCAGGTCGTCATCTCGGGCGGCAACAACCAGACGGCGACGGTGGGGTCGGCCTTCGCCCTCCACCTGGGCGCCGATATCAAGGACGCGGTACCGAACCCGGTGTTGGAGGGCGGCGTGTCGGTAGTCTTCACCGTCGTCGCCGGTGGTGGCGGAGCGAGCGCAACGTTCGCCAACGGCACCAACACCACCACGGCCCTGACCAACTCCAACGGCACCGCGACATCCACGCTGCTGACCGCCAACGGCTTCGCCGGGGCCTTCACGGTCACGGTGGCGTCTACCGGTTTGACGTCGCCGACCCCATTCAGCGAGACCAATGGGGCCGCGGTGGTGCCCGGTGCGCCGACCATCGGCACAGCCACCGCCGGTAATGCCTCCGCCTCAGTGACTTGGACCGCCCCTATCTCCAACGGCGGAAGTGCTATAACCGGCTACACGGTCACCTCATCACCTGGCGGCATCACGGCTTCGGCTGGGCCTTCGGCGACATCGGCCACGGTGTCGGGGTTGGCCAACAACACCGCCTACACCTTCAACGTCGCCGCCATCAACGCTGTGGGCACCGGTGCTGCTTCTCTGGCATCGAATTCGGTCACTCCCCAAGCGCCAGCTTCCAACGGCACGCTTGCCGCCCCGGTGGTCGGAATGGCATCCCTTCCTGACGGCTCTGGCTATTGGCTGACCAACACCGCTGGCGGGGTGTCGCCCCATGGCAACGCCGTGAGCTACGGCTCGATGGCCGGAATGCACCTGAACCAGCCGATCAGTCACATCGTGGCCACCCCAGACGGCAAGGGGTACTGGCTGGTGGCGGCGGATGGCGGAACCTTTGCCTTCGGCGACGCCGGCTTCTTCGGATCGATGGGCAACCAGCATCTCAATGCACCAGTGGTGGACATCGCTCCTACGCCTTCCGGTAAGGGCTACTGGTTAGTGGCTACAGACGGTGGCATCTTCGCCTTTGGTGATGCGGTCTTCCAGGGCTCGATGGGAGGCCAGCATCTCAACCAGCCGGTGGTCGGCATGAGCCCCGATCCGAACGGCGGGTACTGGCTGGTGGCCACCGACGGCGGCATCTTCGCCTTCGGACCGGCACCCTTCTACGGGTCGACCGGAAACATCGTGCTTAATCGGCCGGTGAACGGCATGACCGCCACCCCGACTGGGCATGGCTACTGGTTCGTCGCCTCCGACGGCGGGATCTTCGCCTTCGGCGATGCAGCCTTCCATGGATCGGCCGGAGGTATGGCTCTGCCTGCGCCCATCGTCGGCATGGCCACCGATAACGCCACCGGCGGCTACTGGTTGGTCGGGTCCGACGGCACCGTCTACAGCTATGGCGCCCCTAGCTACGGCTCAAACTGAGCGGATCGGGTCCATAGCCCGATCGGATCCCTAGGATTCACGACGAGAGCGCCTTCAATGCCTCCACGCCGGAGTGTCGAGGGCGTTCCAGTCGCTTTACTTGATTGACCTGACTGGGTACCGATGCCCCGACACCAATCCGGAGTTCCCGATCGAGTGCGGGTGGCGTGAGGCTGTCGTATCGGTCAATTCCGGTGCCAACGGGCCTCGCTCCCTTGCAAGATCGGGTCGGCCCTTCTGTAAATGGTCGGCACTCCAAGCGGTTGGCCAAACACTCAATGGAGTAATTGAGTGTTTGGCGAGTCCGCCTACCGTGCGAATCAATCGCACGCACGCTGACAAGGGAATCCATCGTCAGCTCTTGCGTGTCAGCTCTTGCGAGGGGGAACGGGCCACCGGTACCGTTGGCTCTCAACGCAGGGGACTATTCGTCGAAAGACGATCCGGTAGGGGACCAAGACATGATCAAAATGCGGTGGGCCGCGGGAGCGGCTATTGGAATTGTCGGACTTGTACTCCTCGCCGGGGCATTTGCACCCGCCGGTGCCGTCGACTCCCCAGTTGCTGTGACTCCATTCGGCGGGGGAGATCCCAGCTTGACGAGAGCCCCTTACCTCACCGACCTCACCCAGCATTCGGTCGATGTGAATTGGGCGACCAATTCATCGTCGGCCGGATCTCTCGAGTGGGGTACGTCTGGAAACTGCACAGCCCACTCGATTCCCGTCCCATCGTCTCTGCCCAGTTCCTACCCATCCGCAGGGACTCCCCCAAGCATCACCGGTCGCCAGTTCACTGTCGGATCCACATCGGAGTTCCAGTCCACCGTCGTCATTTCCGGACTTTCACCAGGTGCCACCTATTGCTATCGGATCTTGTCCGGTGGGCGGAGCCCCATCGACCTCTTGGGAAGCAATCCCTCGCCCTCCTTCTCGACCTTGAACGCGGCAGGCTCATCCGGTTCGGTCACGTTCGATGTCGTTGGTGATCTGGGAGAGACCAACTATTCGTCAGGAGTGGACTTTGCCGGATCGCTCAACACCGACCAAGCCGCTATCGACTCGCTGATCGGCTCCTCAGGAGCGCGGTTTGTGATGACCACCGGCGATGTCGCGTACAGCGGCGGAACTCAGACCGACTACGGAGACCTCCAACAGACCGGAACCGAGGTCAGCGACATCTTCGGTCCCTCGTATTGGCCTCAAGTTGGTGGCATACCGACTTTCGCTGGCGTGGGAAATCATGGGCAGAACGTGGACAGCCTCCGGACGTGGCCGGAGTCCGCAACGGCCTCTGCCTCCTCGGGAGCCTACGACTACCAGTCGTATCCCGCGGTACCTACAGACGGGTTGGTGACTACCAGCACCGAGCCAGCCGCATGGTACGCGTTCTCTACCGGAAGTACCCGTATTTACGTACTCGATGCAGCCTGGGCCGACGGCAATGTCGGGTCGTCCAATCTCTACCAGGTCGACTATGACCAGCACTGGACCCCCAGCTCGCCGGAGTACCAATGGCTCGCCGCCGACCTGGCCAGCCATCCGGGTGGCATCAAGATGGCGGTGTTCCACTTTCCGCTACGTTCCGACAATTCGACGCAGTCGAGCGACACCAATCTCCAGAACAGCCCACTCAACCCCAACGCATCCTCCAGCTTGGAGGCGCTGCTCTACGATGGCGGCGTCTCCATCGCATTCAATGGCCACGCTCACACCTACCAACGAATCAACCCCCGCCAGAGTGGGCAGATCACCAACTATGTGACCGGGGGAGGCGGAGGTGTCCTCGAACCGGTTGATGGCGGTTCCACCTGCACGAACCTTCTGGCGCAAGAGGACATCTATGCCTTGGGCTGGAGCCCCAGTGGTGCTGGGCCAACCACTGGCACTGGTTCCTCGTGCGGACCCGGAGCTTCCGCACCCACGTCCGCTGCCGACGTCTACAACTTCTTGAAGGTCACCGTCAGTGGGACCACCGTTACCGTTTCCCCGACGAATGCGGCGGGACAGGTGTTCGATCAACGCAGCTACACCCAGACTACGAACACGGCCACTCCATCGACCCCGGCAAATGTGACCGCCACTGCCGCGTCATCGACCTCTATCCAGATCAACTGGAACGCCTCCAATGAGACCGGTGGGACCATCAAGAGCTACACCCTCTCGCGAAGCATCAGCGGAGGCAGCTACGCAACGCTGACCACGCTGAGCGCTCCCTCTACGGGATATACCGATACCAACGTCCAACCGGGAACTCAGTACACCTACCAGGTCAAGGCTTCCGACAGCTTTATACCCCCACAGGTCTCGAGCCCGGGCACCTCCAACAAGGTCGCCAGCCCCACGATTCCGGGATCGGTTACGGCCGCTGCCACGTCGCAGACATCGGTCCAACTCAACTGGACTGCCTCTACTGAGACCGGAGGCAAGA
>Ga0307373_10006876_pt1 | contig 17939 bp, 16 predicted proteins | sample OX2MG_FD_202534 | JGI IMG/M metagenome (GOLD analysis project Ga0307373, IMG submission 202534) | Soil microbial communities from Risofladan, Vaasa, Finland - OX-2 | ecosystem: Environmental > Terrestrial > Soil > Coastal area > Acid sulfate soil | place: Finland: Risofladan, Vaasa | collected... | reverse complement strand
CGCGAAGTTGTAGTCGGGATACTCCTCAAGCTTGGGGCGCTGGTTCTGGTGCTGGATGTCCTCGATGGTCAGCGGGTGAAACCTGAACCCCTCCTCGAGGAGCCTGTAGTCAGCGGCGTCGGGCGCCTCGATGTCCAGCCAGAACCCATCCTTGTGCGCTTTCGCGAAACAGGCCGTGACCTCGGAGTCGCCGGCGGCCGCCTTGCCCTCCGTCGTGAGCAGCGTCCTCATTCCAGGCCATCCTAAGCGGCCGGCTCGCCAAGTCGTCCGCACGCCACCATCACGCCGAGAATTTGGTTTGGCATCCGGGAATAGCGGCGCGTCCGCGTAGATTGATCTAGCCGATGAGCGATTCGACCGAGAAGATCCGGATCCCGCCGCGTGGCACGCGAGCGGGCGGCATGGCATGGATGGCGCCACTCATGAAGCTGGGCAAGCCGTTCATGGACATGCAGGTTTCTCGGTATCGTAAGACTGCCGGCGACACGGCGCCCGTGATGATGGGCTTCCCGGTCGTCCTTTTGACCACGGTGGGAGCCAAAACCGGCCGGGAGCGCACGAACGTGCTCGGCGGCTTTGCGGATGGCGACGACGCGTGGCTGATCGTGGCTTCCAAGGGGGGCGCCGCCACCCACCCGGCGTGGTTTGTCAACCTGGCCAAGAACCCCGACAATGTGTGGCTCGAAGTCGGCAAGCGCAAGTTCCGTTCCCGCGTCGAGTCGCTCCAGGGAACCGAGCGTGAAGGCGCCCTGGCCAGGGTGGCCAAGTTGGCCCCGCGCTACGGCGAGTACCAGGCCAAGACCGACCGGGAGATCCCGGTGATCAGGTTGACGCCGGCGGCCTGAGCCCTCTACCTGGAAGCGAGCGCGTCCAGCCGGGTGCCTCCGTCGACCAGGTCGAAAGCGCGGCTCAAGAGCCCGCTGAGGTCCTCCTTGCCGTCGTGGCGCACCCATTCGCGCGTCGCTTCCATCATGGCCGCCACCAGCGACATCATCACCACGCGAATCTCGAAGTCTTCGGGGTCGCGGCCCGTCCGCGCCGCCACGACCGCCCCCAGGAAAGCCTGTGCCCTCTCGAGCTCCTCCCAGACCCGAGCGCGCAGGTCCGGCACCTCGACCACCAGCCTGGAGCGCGCGTACACCACGTCGCGGTCCTTTTCCAGCGCGGTGCCGATGGCCGTCATCACCGCTCTGATCGCGAGGCTGAGCGGCTCGTCGGCCGGCCGCGTCGCGAGCAGGGTGGCGATCATCGGGTCGTATGCGTCGTAGAGCACAACGTCCTCTTTAGATGGGAAGTAGTTGAAGAAGGTGCTGGGCGAGATCTCGACCGCGGCGGCGATCTGCTCGATGGTCGTCTCCTCGTAACCGTTTTCCTGGAAGAGCCGCATCGCCTCGCGCTGGATCGCCTCGCGCGTCTTCTGCTTCTTGCGTTCGCGTAAGCCCGGCTTCGCGACCGATGTTCCGGCTGCGCTCATGCCACGCTGGTCGCCGCCAGGTCGACCTCGGGCTCCGGGCGTGCCGCCCTGGCCGGCAGGAAGAGCGCCATCAGCAAAGCGCCCGCGACGGTGAGGCCGCCGGTAACCAGCAGCACGTCGCTCATGCCTTGAGAGTAAGCGACCTGGGCGGCACGGAGGAGCTCCGAGCCCAGGGGAGCGGGCAGGCGGTGCGCGGCGGCCGCCGCCACTGCGACGCTGGTCTCGGCCGCGGACCGCAGCGGCGGAGACAGCCCGACCAGCTGGGAGCGGATCTGCGCCTGGTATGAGCTGTTCAGGATGCTGCCCATGATGGCGACGCCGAACGACGCGCCGACGTTCTGGATCGCCCGCGTCAGCGCGCTGCCGGCCCCCGTCTCACCTGCGGCCAGCGCGCCCAGGATCGCATCGAGCGACGGGATCATCGCGAAGGCGATGCTGAGCCCGATGATCGCGAGCGCGACCCCAACCAGGCCGTAACCGGTGTCGGCGGTCGCGCGTGAGAGCAGGAACATGCCCATCGCGTTGCCGAGCAGGCCAAGCGAGACCATCACCTTGGCGCCCAGCCGTCCGGCGAGCCAGTCGCTGCTCACGGCCCCCAGCATCATGGCCACGATCAGCGGCAGCAGGCGCAACCCGGTGCCCTGGGCGTCGTTGCCCTGGACCACCTGCAGGTAAGGCGACAGCACGAAGAGCACGCCCGTCATGGCAAAACCGACGACCGTGAATGCGACCGTCGCCAGGGCGAAGCGACGGTTCCTGAACAGGTTCAGATCGATGAGCGGGAAGCGCGTGCGGAGCTGCCACGCGACAAACGCGATGATCAGAGCCGCCCCGCCGACGATGGGGCCGATGACGAGAGGGTCAGACCACCCGTGCACGGGCTCCTCGATGATGCCGTACACGAGGCCGGTGACCCCGACGACCTCCAGCAGCGCCCCGAGCCAATCCAGCCGCTTCGGGTTGGGGTCCTTGTTCTCTGGCACGAACAACCAGACGCCGATCACGGCAATCACTACGACCGGCGCGTTGATCAAGAAGATGGAGCCCCATTCGTAGTGCGTCAGCAGCCAGCCCGCGAGGAGCGGGCCGAGCGGCAAGCCGATGAAGCTGCCGGCGCCCGCGAAACCGATTGCGCGCTGGCGCTCGTCGGGGGCGAACATGGAGGGGAGGATCGATTGCATCAGGGGCAGCACGATGGCGCCGCTTGCGCCCATCACGACGCGCATGAGGATCAAACCTCCGGCGGAGGTCATCTGGCTCGCGACCAGCGAGGAGATCCCGAAGGTCACCAGGCCGATCAGGAGCATGAGCTTGCGGCCGTAGCGGTCGCCGAGCACGCCTGCGGGCAACATGAATCCCGCCAGGGAGAGCGTGTAGGCGGCGGACATCCACTGGAGCTGGTCGGTGGTCGCGCTCAGCTTGGCGGAGAGGGTGGGAAGCGCCGTGATCAGGATCGTCACGTCCAGCCCCAGCACGAGGCCGCTGATCGTCAGCGCGGCCAGGCCCCACCACCGCCCCTTCAGTCTTGCGATCTCGTTTGCCATTATCCGTCCACCTCCAGCAATATTCAATGGTCAGCATAATTAAAGTCACTCTAAATATCAAGTGGCTTGCCATATGGGCACTGCTGGTGACGGCGGCCGGATGCACCGGCGTCGAGCCCGGCAACGCAGCGGCACCGCCCCGCCACGTGTTTCTCATCGTCATGGAGAACCATTCGGCGGCCGAGGCGCTCTCCGGCCCGTTCGTGGCGTCCCTTGCAGCCCAGTACGGGGTGGCGGCCGACTACCACGCCGTCGCGCATCCCAGCGTGCCCAACTACCTTGCTCTCACGTCGGGCCAGACGTGGGGATCGGTCGACGACAGCTACCGGGTCTTGCCGAGATCAGACCTGGGCGACCAGCTGAGTGCGGCGGGCGTCAGCTGGAAGGCCTACATGGAGGGGCTCGGCCCCCAGGGATGCCTGAAGAGTCCCGTCCCTTACGACCCGGGCCACAACCCGTTCGCCTTCTATGGCGGGGCCTGCCCGACCAACGTCGTGCCACTGAGCGCGCAGGCGGCCGACCTGGCCGGGACGACCCCGAGGTTCAGCTGGATCACGCCCGATCGCTGCCACGACGGCCACGACTGCCCGGTCGCCACGAGCGATGCGTGGCTGCGCCAGGAAGTCGGCACGATCACGTCATCCAGGGCCTGGAGCTCCAATGGTGTGCTCTTCATCACGTGGGACGAGGACGATGGCAGCTCCGACAACCACGTCCTGACGCTCGTGGTCGCGCCGAGCACCGGGCATCGCGTCAGCAGCCACCCGTACAACCATTACTCGCTGCTCGCGACAGTCGAAGACCTGATGGGGGTCGGACGGCTCGCCAACGCGGCCCAGGCTTCACCGCTGTCCGACCTGACTCCCTGACCTGGACCCAGGACCGGCGCTAGATGCGATCAGCGCCCGGCGTCTCGTTTCACATCGAAAATCTTGGTGCGGCTGCGCGCGCCTGAGCGCAGGCTGACCGCCGACGTTCGCACGCCCATCTCTTTCGCGACCGCCTCGAGCACCGCCTGATTGGCCGCGCCCTCTACCGGCGGCGCGTTGACCCACACCTCGAGCACCTCACCCTGCCACCGGGTCCGCGCGCGGGAAGCTCGCGGGTGGACGCGCACGGTGACCAGCAAAGCGGCACTACCTTATTCGTATGGCGATGATCGTCTGCGACGTCGGCCCACGCGACGGGCTCCAGAACGAGGCGAAGGTCCTGCCGCCGGCGCTGCGCGCGGAACTGTGCGACAGGCTCGCGACCGCCGGCGTAAAACGCATGGAGGCGGCAAGCTTCGTCAACCCCAAGCTTGTCCCGCAGATGGCGGGCGCCGAAGAGGTCATGGCGGCGCTGCACCGCAAGGCCGGCACCACGTATGCAGGCCTGGTCCTCAACGAGAAGGGATACGAGCGGGCCGTTGCCGCGGGCGTCGACGAGGTCCATTACGCGTTTTCCGCCACGGATGAGTTCGGCAGGCGCAACCAGAACGCCACGACCGACGAGGGCCTGAAGACGGCGCTGGCGCTGGTGGCCCGCGCGCGCAGCGACAGGATGCCGATCACGGTCACGCTCAGCGTCGCGTTCGGCTGTCCATTCGAGGGCCCGGTGCCTTCGGCGCGCGTGCTGTCCATCGTCGAGCGGTTGATGGACATCCCGGCAGATGAGATCTGCCTCGCGGACACCATCGGTGTCGCGGTCCCATCGCAGGTTCGCGAGCTGGTGCGGGGCGTTCGCGGCCTCGGGGCGACCGCGGGCGCGCATTTCCACAACACGCGCAACACGGGTTACGCCAATGCGGTGGCGGCGCTCGAAGAAGGCGTGGTCGCGCTCGACGCGTCGGTAGGCGGCGCCGGCGGCTGCCCGTTCGCCCCCAGGGCCACCGGCAACATCGCGACCGAGGACCTGGTCTATTTGCTGCGCGGCCTGGGGTTGGAGACCGGCATCGACCTGGAGGCTCTGATCGAGGCGTCGAGGTGGCTCGGCGCGCAACTGGGCAAGGAGCTGCCCGGCATGTTGGCGCGCGCCGGCGACTTCCCGGCTGCCGGCTAGCGCAGTATTGGCGCCATGCCGAAGAAGAAAGGGACGAGCAGGCACCTGGTCGCCGTCGTCCAGCATCCCCCCGTCACGCTGGACCGGAAGAAGACGCTCGAGCGTGGGGTCAAGCTCCTGGAGGAGGCCGCCGGCCACGGGGCGCGGCTGGTGTCGTTTCCCGAGACCTGGCTTCCCGGCTACCCGGAATGGTTGTGGCGGCTCCGTCCGGGAACCGACTATGACCTCACGTCCGAGATCCACCGGCGCCTGGTCGAGAACGCCGTCGACCTCGAGGCGGGCGACCTGAAGCCGATCCAGGCCGCCGCGCGGCGGCTCAAGGTGACCGTGTCGATCGGAATCCACGAACGCGACGGCGAGTTCAGCCGCGGGACCCTCTACAACACCGTCGTGCTCATTGGCCCGGATGGCACGGTGATGAACCGCCACCGCAAGCTGATGCCGACCAACCCGGAGCGGATGGTGTGGGGCACGGGTGACGCGACCGGACTGCGTGTCATCCCCACCCCCGCGGGGCGGGTGGGCAGCCTGATCTGCTGGGAGAACTACATGCCGCTGGCGCGGTTCGCGCTCTTCGCGCAGGGTTGTGAAATCTATGTCGCGCCGACCTGGGACGAGGGCGGGACGTGGGTGTCGACGATGCGGCACATCGCGGCCGAAGGCAGGTGCTGGGTGCTCGGCAACGGATGCGCGATGCGGGACAAGGACATCCCACGGGACTTTCCCCAGCGCGCGCAGCTGTTTCCCGACCTGGAGGGCTGGTACAACCCGGGCGACTCGGTGATCGTGGAGCCCGGTGGCAGGGTGGTGGCCGGGCCCCTGCACGAGCAGCACGGCATCCTCTATGCCGACTGCGACCCCGCGGCCGCCTCAGCCGCCAAGCGGACCCTGGACGTCGCCGGACATTACGGCCGCCCGGACATCTTCAAGCTCGAGGTCAACCGGGAGCGGCTGGCGCCCGTCGAGTTCAGCTAGGGCGCTATTTCCTCGCCGCCCGGAGTCCGTACAGGGCGCCGAACTTCTGCTGCACGTAGGTGATCCAGGGCGCAGCCGTGAGCGGCTTACCCGTGGCGCGCTCGAGCAGCTCGTTGGGGGTGAACTTGCGCCCGTGCCGGTGCACGTTCCGGCGCAGCCACGCAAGCAGTGCGGCGAACTCCCCCTTCTCGATCTGCGCGTCAAGGTCGGGTATGTCGGCGCGGGCCTTCTCCATCAGCTGCGCGCCGATGAGGTTGCCCAGGGTGTAGCCGGGGAAGATCCCAAAGCTCACCGACGACCAGTGGATGTCCTGCAGCGCGCCCTCGCGGTCGTTCGGCACGGTGATGCCGAGGTACGACTTCACGCGCGAGTTCCATGCCTCTGGCAGATCCCTCACCTTCAGGGTCCCGTCGAGCATCTCGGTCTCCAGCTCGAATCGGAGCAGGACGTGCATGTTGTAGGTGACCTCGTCCGCCTCCACGCGGATCAGGGAGGGATACGAGCGGTTGACCGCCCTGTAGAACGTTTCCTCGTCCACGCCACGGAGCGGCTCGGGGAACACCGCCTGAAGGCTGGGATAGAAATGCCGCCAGAAGGGCCGGCTCCTGCCGACCAGGTTCTCCCAGAGCCGCGACTGCGATTCGTGGACGCCGGGCGATGCTCCATCCCAGAGCGGGGTACGGTCGAGGTTCTCGCCGATGCCCTGGTTGTACATCGCATGCCCGCATTCGTGGATCGAACCGAAGAGGCATTCGTTGAAGAAGCCGTGCGAGACGCGCGTGGTGATGCGCGTGTCGCCGGGGCCGAACGACGTCGAGAAGGGGTGGGTCGAGATGTCCTGCCGTCCTCGGTTGAGGTCGTAGCCCAGCCGCCCGACGACGTCGAGGGCGTACTGCATCTGCAGCTCCGGCTCGAAGCCGCGGTACAGCACGCGGTCGTCCACAGCGTCGGCGTTGCGGGCGATGTCGGCGACCAGGGGCACGATCGCACTCTTGATCTCGCCGAATATCGCTTCCAGCTCGCTGGTTTTCAGTCCGGGTTCGCTGCGATCGAGGAGGGCGTCGTAGGGCCGCTCCGCGTACCCCAGCGCGTCGGCGATGCGGCGGTTGAGCTCGACGTTCTTCTCGAGATAGGGCTCGAACACCTTGAAGTCGGCGTCACGCCGCGCCTTCTCCCAGTGAGGTCGAGCCGTCGCCCCGGCCATCGCCACCTCGGAAACGAGCTCGGGAGAGAGCTTGCGCTCCTGTTCGTAGTCGCGTCTTGTGACGCGAACGAGGCTCGCCTCGTCAGAATCGAACTGCTGGTTGGCCACCTCGGATTCGAGGGCGTCGAGCAGGCGGCCGACTTCGTCGGAGGTGAATCTGACGTGCGCCAGCGTCATCAGCGTCGACAGCTGCTGTGCCCGGCCGGCCACGCCGCCCGGCGGCATGTTCGTCTCCTGGTCCCAGTCCAGCACCGCCGCCGCGCGGCTGAGGTCGGTCTCCTCCGCCAGAATTGCTTTGAGCCGCTTCAGGTTGTCGATCATGTCTCACCCTCCCCACGGGTATTCTCGCGAATGGCGCAACCGCCCCGCTAGCTCAGTGGATAGAGCATCTGTCTTCTAAACAGAGGGTCTGAGGTTCGAATCCTCAGCGGGGCACCTTGAACTGATCTGACCCCAACGCTGACCCCTACCGGGGTGCGGATAGTGCCTTTACGTGCGTGTCGGTGCGCGCTTCGTGAGTACCAACAGCCAGTTTTGAACGGAGCCGCGACGGGTTCGAAGCCCGTCACCCGGTCTAATCCAGGACGAGCCGGACGGTGCCAGCGTGCAGAATTCAAACCACGATGAGGCGGGCCATCGGGAAAAGTCGTGGAGTTGCGCGGGCGTGCGCCGCGGCCGTCCTTCTGATTACCCTCGCCGCTTGCGGAGGGGACTCCATGGTCGGGGCTGCGCCCGCGACCCCCAGCCCGACTCCACCGGTCTCCAGGGCCTCAGCGCAGCCGGCGCCGACGAGCACGCCGGTCACGGTCGCCGTCATCCCAAACCTGACCCAGGTCATGGCGGTGCAGCTGTACCTTGATCAGGGCTTCGATTGCGTAGTGGTGCAGGCCAGCCACCCGACGTGGACCCGCCACCGCTGCTCCAAGACCGCGAGCAATGCGCTGGCTACGGTGGACCTCGAAGGGCCGGGGACGGAGGTCGCGAACCTGAAGGCTGCAACTCTTGGCATGCCGGATATCGTGGTCGAAGGGTTCCTGAGCGATTCCGCCAGCTTGCCGTTTGACGGGACCGCTTCCGACCAGGCGCAACAATGGGTCAGCGACTCGCTGCCCAAGGGGGGAGGCGTCACCGTCATCGGCGGAGTGCAGTTGCAGTTGGTCAACAGCCCCCCAGTCGCCTGGGTGACCCTGAAGCCGGCCAGCTGACATTCGGTCGACGTTCGGCTCGCGTCCCTACATATGGGAGCACTACGTCAGGTCGATAGCTTCTAAACAGAGGTCTGAGGTTCGAATCCTCAGCGGGGCACGACAAATACCGAATGGAGTGCTACCCGCCGGCCGACGGCAGCTGCAGCAAGAGCGACAGCACCCAGAAGAAGCCTAAAGCGCCTCCGGCGAGCCACTTCCCCCGCCAGAACTTGTACAGCATCGTCACCAGCGCGGTCAGTGGAAAGTAGAAAGGAAGCGTGCCGGGAGGGGTGACCAGAATAAACACGTCGCTGAGGATGAGGCTGAGCAGCATCAGCGTCCCGAAGATCGCAAGCTCGCTCAGGAGGGGGCGAACAGGAGCCAGCATGGTGAGACCCATGAGGCGCATGCCGCATCCCAACATGACCAGCGCGCCGATGATGATCAGCGCTATCCCGATCGTCGCTCCCGCCGCCGCCTCGTCCGTGGGGAGTGAGCGCGCCGAATGCAGCTGCATGATGTCGATTCCACCGAACATGACGACGAGGAAGCCCAGCACGACGCCGGCCCAGAGCACGACGTCGCCAACGATGTTGCGTCGATTCCGCTGCCGTGCTGGTGCCAGCTCCCAGTTCGGGGTTACGGCAGCGGCCGGGACACCGTAGACGGCGCCCGCCATTTCGCAGTCTGCCGGGGGCCCGTATGCGGCGGGCGCGGCATCGGCGATAGCCGGTGGAGCGTAACCGGCCGGCGGACCCAGGAAGGGTGTGCTCGGCGGGCCGTAAGCGCCTATCTCCTCAACGGCCCAGGGACCCTGTCTGTCGAACTCGAGCTCGGGCGGCGGCGCCGCGGCCTCCTCCGCGACCGGGACCGACTGCCAGCTCTGTCCGTCCCACCAGTGGCGGCCGTCCGGTGAGAGCGTCGGCATCGCCTGCCAGGCGCGGCCGTCCCACCAGAAATGCCCATCCGGTGAGACCTGCGGCGGCCTGGGCGGCTCGACGCTCACGGCAGCAGCCTAGTCCATAAAGATTCCAATCGGCATGCGATGTCCCTGATCTGCGGCCTGACCATGTCCAGAGCAGATAACAAGGCCGATTTCCCTCACCACCTTATGTACAGGAGAACAGGGCAGAGGTCCGCATCCTCAGCCGGGCACCACACGATCGGCATCTAGACTCAACTGCGACATGGCCACGGTCGATCTGGTGCCCATGACCTCCGAGGAATTCGAGGCCTGGCTGCCTGGAACCATCGCGGGCTACGCCGCCCAGCACGTGCGCACCGGCCGATGGTCCGAGGAAGAGGCTCTCGAGCGCAGCCGTGAGGAACACGAGCGCCTGCTTCCTCGGGGCCTGGCCACGCCCGACCACAAGCTGTGGAACATCGTTCCCGCCGGGGGCGGCGAGCCGGTCGGCATGCTGTGGGTCGCCGTGGTGCAGAAGCCGACGCCCTCAGCCTTCATCTACAACATCGAGATCTACGCGCAGTTCAGGCGTCGCGGATACGCGGAGCAGGCGATGCTCGAGCTCGAGTCCGAGGTGGGGCGGCTGGGCCTGGAAAGCATCCGGCTGCACGTTTTCGGACACAACACCGCAGCACGGCCGCTGTACGAGAAGCTCGGCTACGTGCCGACCAACATCCAGATGCTGAAGCGGCTTACGTAAGAGCTGCTTAGACCGGCACCGAGAGCACGTGACGCACCTCACGTGCGACCTCCACGTCCTCGCGAGCCTTGATCACGAGCGTCACGACCCTCGCGCCTGGCGCGCTGATGTCCGCGTCGTCGACCAGGCTCGCGTTGAGCGTCGGCCCGATTTCGAGTCCTAGAAAGCGGAGCCCTGAAGCGGCCGCTGCACGCACCGCCGGCGAGTTCTCGCCGACACCACCTGTGAAGACGAGCGCGTCGAGCCCGTCCATCGCAGCCGCCATGGCGGCGATCAGGGCGCGGAGACGGTGGATGTAGACGTCGAACGCCAGGGCGGCGGCGTCGTCGCCGGCGGCCATGCGCTTCAGCACCTCGCGCATGTCGGGAGTGCCTGCGAGTCCCAGCAACCCGGAGCGCTGGTCCAACGCGTCCGACATCTCGGCCTCGCCGGTGCCGGCGTGCCGCTGCAGCCAGAGCATCATGCCGGGATCGACTGTCCCGGACCGGGTCGCCATCACCAAGCCTTCGAGCGGAGTGAATCCCATGGTCGTGTCGACCGAGCGGCCGCCGGCCACCGCCGCGAGCGATGCGCCGGAGCCCAGGTGGCAGGTCACGACCCTCAGCTCCGAGGCGGGACGCTGGAGCATCTCGGCCGCCCTGCGCGAGGCATACGAATGGGAAAAGCCGTGAAAGCCATAGCGCCGTATACCGTGACGATCGCGCCATTCTTTCGGGATCGCGTATGTGGAGGCCGCGGCCGGCATGCGTGAGTGGAACGCCGTGTCGATGCAGGCCACTGCCGGGATCCTCGGCAGCAGAGCGCGCACCGAGCTGATCCCCGCCAGGGCCGAGGGCAGGTGCAGAGGCGCCAGGTCGCTGATGCTGACGAGATAAGAGATCAGCTCGTGGTCGATTCGCGTCGAGGCCGTGTATCGCGGGCCTCCGTGCACGACGCGGTGTCCGATCGCTTCCACGCCGTCCATCCCGCGCACTGCGGTCGCGAGCGCGGCCTCGTCGAGACGGCCCTCCGACACCCCGAACTCGTGCTCGACCAGGACCTTGTCGCCTGCATCGACCAGGCTCACCTTGAGCGAGCTGGAGCCGGCGTTGACGACGAGTACGCGCAAGCCTAGTAAGGCCAGGTCCAGTCCCGGATCTCTGGAGCGTCCTCGCCGTGGTCGCGCGTGTACTGGCGGTGGTGCAGGCGCAGGTCGGTCATCTTCTGCCGAACGTGCGCCGCCTTCGAGCCTAGCGATGGCAGTCGGTCGATGACGTCCGTCACCAAGTGGAAGCGGTCCAGGTCGTTGAGCATCACCATGTCGAAAGGCGTCGTGGTCGTCCCTTCTTCTTTGTATCCGCGCACGTGGAAGTTGTCGTGGTTCGTGCGCCGGTATGTCAGCCGGTGGACCAGCCACGGGTAGCCGTGGTAGGCGAATATCACCGGCCTGTCGCGCGTGAATATGTCGTCGAACTCCGCGTCCCGCAGCCCGTGGGGGTGCTCGCTCGGCGGCTGCAGCCTCATCAGGTCGACGACGTTGACCACCCGGACGCTGACGTCCGGGAGGTTCTGGCGGATCAGGTCGGCGGCGGCAAGAGTCTCGAGCGTCGGCACGTCGCCGGCGCAAGCGAGCACGACGTCGGGGTCGCGGCCCGCGTCGGTGCTGGCCCAGTCCCAGATGCCGAGCCCCCGCGTGCAGTGTGCGACCGCATCTTCCATGGAGAGGTAGCTGAGCGCAGGCTGCTTGCCCGCGACGATGACGTTCACGTAATTGCGGCTGCGCAGACAGTGGTCGGCGACCGAGAGCAGGCAGTTGGTGTCTGGGGCGAGGTACACCCGGATGACCTCGGCCTTCTTGTTGACGATGTGGTCGATGAATCCCGGGTCCTGGTGGGAGAAGCCATTGTGGTCCTGGCGCCAGACGTGTGATGAGAGCAGGTAGTTGAGGGAGGCGATCGGACGGCGCCATGGGATCTCTCGCGTGACCTTCAACCATTTGGCGTGCTGGTTGAACATCGAGTCGATGATGTGGATGAACGCCTCGTAGCAGTCGAAAAGTCCGTGGCGGCCGGTCAGCAGATAGCCCTCAAGCCAGCCCTCGCAAAGGTGCTCACTCAAGATCTCCATCACGCGCCCGCCGGGTCCGAGATGGTCGTCGCCGGGGACTGTCTCCGCGTCCCACGCTCGATCGGTCGCCTCCAGCACGGCCCCGAGGCGGTTCGACACGGTCTCGTCAGGACCCATCAACCGGAAGTTGTCGGGGTTGGCCTTGATGACGTCGCGGAGATAGGTGCCGAGGACGCGCGTCGCCTCACTGGTCGTCGTACCGGGTTTCGAGACGTCGACGGCGTAATCGCGGAAATCGGGCAGCCGCAGGTCCTTCAGAAGCTCTCCGCCGTTGGCGTGCGGGTTGTCGCTCATGCGCCGGCGGCCTCGGGGGGGGAGCTCGGCCAGCTCTTCGACCAGCCGGCCCGATCGGTCGAACAGCTCCTCGGCGCGGTAGCTCCGCATCCAGTCCTCGAGGATCTTGATGTGGTCGGGCCTGGTCGCGAAATCGGTCACCGGTACCTGGTGTGCCCGGAAGGTCCCCTCGATCTGCAGGCCGTCCACGGTCTTGGGCCCCGTCCAGCCTTTCGGCGTGCGCAGCACGATCATCGGCCACCGCGGGCGCGTCTTTACGCCACCCGAGCGCGCGGCCTTCTGGATCCGCGCCACCTCGTCCAGCGCCCAGTCGAGAGCGGCTGCCATCTGCTGGTGTACGTGCGCGGGATCGTCGCCTGTGACGTGTACCGGGTTGTGACCATAGCCTTCGAGCAGGTCGGTGAGCTCGGCCTCGGGGATGCGAGCGAGCACGGTCGGGTTCGCGATCTTGTATCCGTTGAGGTGGAGGATCGGGATCACCGCGCCGTCGCGTGCGGGGTTCAGGAACTTGTTCGAGTGCCAGCTCGCCGCAAGAGGACCCGTCTCGGCCTCTCCGTCGCCGATGATGCAGAAGACCTTCAAGCCGGGGTTGTCGAAGGCTGCGCCATATGCGTGGACCAGCGCGTATCCGAGCTCACCGCCTTCGTGGATCGAGCCTGGCGTCTCAGGCGAGTTGTGGCTCGGAATGCCGCCCGGGAACGAGAACTGCCGGAACAGCTTGCGCATCCCGACCGCGTCCATGGTGATGTCCGAGTAGAACTCCGTGTAGGTGCCCTCGAGGTATGCGTTCGCGACGCCGGCCGGCCCGCCATGCCCCGGGCCCATGATGTAGATCGCGTCGAGGTCGCGACTCTTGATGACGCGGTTGGCATGGGCGAATATGAGGTTCAGTCCGGGCGTGGTGCCCCAGTGTCCCAGCAGGCGAGGCTTGATGTCCTCGAGGCGGATCGGGCGTTCCAGCAGCGGGTTGTCGAGCAGATATATCTGCCCGGCGGACAGGTAGTTGGCCGCTCGCCAGTACGCATGGATGAGACGAAGCTCTTCCGCGTCGAGCGGCCGTGCACGCGTCACGTCCGGGACGGTGGAGGTGGTCCGGTCAACTGTGGGTTTGGCCATGTTGGGGGCACTCCCATAATGCGCCCAGCGTCGGACCTGTTGGTATGCGCGAAACGCCTCGATCCGTGCTCAGGACGTCGAGCGGCGAGCGCGTCCGCCGGCTGCCGAGCGAGATTTGACTCCTCCGGGCTGCGCCTTGCGGCTTCCTGGAGCGCGCCTCGCCGGCGTGTCCGCATCGCCGTCGAAACCGGCCATCCGTGCCTTGCCGAGGTTGCTCTTCATGACCCGGGCGATGTCCTTGTCCGTCGACTGGAGCCATTTCTCGATGTACGGCCGGGCGTTTGAAGGCGACGCGGCCGCGGCGACGCTCCAGCAATAGCCGAGCGCTTTGCGAAGAGCCTGGAAGCCTTCGTCCTTCCTGCTCGTCGCCGCGCCCATCGACTTGGTGATGTGGTCGAGGATCATCAGCACCTCGACCGTGTCCTCGGGGCGTCGGAGCAGATCGGGCTCGCACAACGCGGCGGCCGCCGCCCTCTGGACGAAAGGAGTCTCGTTCGCCCACGACCTCATCTCCGCCAGCAGCCGGTCCATGTGCTCGCGACCGAATCTCTGCAGCGCGAGGGCGACGCCTTCGCGCACGCGCCACCGCGGGTCCGAGGCCAGCTCGTGAAGCCACGTCATGACCGTTTCCGGCTCCATCAACGCGATTCGCCCGAGGCCCGCGGTGCCGCAGAGGGCAAGGAACTCGTCGCCGGACGCTGACAGCCGCCACAAACGGTCGGCGTCGGCCTCTTCGGCCACCGCCGCCACCAGCTCGAGGTTGGCCCGCGGACCGGGCAGGCCCGAGTGCTTGTGGAGGTATGGCTCCCAGCTCTTCAGCTCGCGAAGCTCCTCGCGGTAACGCTCGACGCGCTCGCTCACTCCGCCGATCGTAACTGCCGCGGGCTGGGCGGCACCACGACAACGGTTTGGACCGAGCCGATGCCGGCTCGATGCCGGCAACGCGAGGCCATAATTGACCGAGTCAACGAGGTTGGGGGCAAAGAGGTAAAGCGATGAGTGATAAAGGCCGCGACGCCACGACAGACCATCCCAAGATGAGCCGGGACAAACGCCGGATCATGGTCACGCAGCTGCTGCACAGCCCCGTTCTCAGCCCTGACGGCGGCCAGGTCGGGCGCGTCGAGGACTTCATCGTCAAGCTGGCCGAAGGCCAGTACCCGCCGGTCAAAGGGTTGATGGTGCGGATCGGCGCCCAGGACGTTTTCGTGGCCCGCGAGCTCATCGACAAGCTCGACCCGAAAGGCGTGCGTCTGAAGACATCGGCGCTGCAGACCGCGCCATTCCAGCGCCGCGCCGGCGAGGTGCTGCTCGCGGCGGACGTCCTGGGTCGCCACCTGGTCGACGTCGCGCGCGGCCGGATCGTGCAAGCGCACGACCTCGTGCTGGCGCCAAGCGACGATGGCTGGGTCCTGCACGGGATCGATCGCAGCCCGCAGGCCATGCTGCGGCGCCTGGTCCCGAGGCGGGGACGACCGGATCTCCGGCGCCACGTGCTGCTCGACTGGAAAGACGTCCAACCTTTCGTCGGGCATGTGCCCACCGCCAAGCTGCTGATGCCCTTGCAGCGCCTGCGAAGGCTGCATCCGGCGCAGATCGCGGACATCGTCGAGGGCGCGTCGCACGAAGAGGGCGAGGAGATAATCCACGCGGTCGAGGGCGATGCGGAGCTTACCGCCGACGTGTTCGAGGAGCTGGACGCCGAGCACCAGGTCGAGTTTCTGAAGTCGCGATCCAACGAGGAGGCGGCGCGCGTGCTCGACCGCATGGCGCCGGACGATGCCGCGGACCTGCTCGGCGAGCTGGACCAGGAGCGCCGGCTGCCCGTGTTGAACCTCATGTCGGCCGCGCAGCAGCACAAGTTGCGCAAGCTTCTGCAGTACCACCCCACCACGGCGGGCGGCATGATGAGTCCCGACTACGTCTGGGTGGTTCGCGGCTCGTCGGTCGCGACGGCGCTGGAAGCGGTACGGACCGACGACAAAGCGCCCCACCAGCTGCTCAACACGGTCTTCGTCACCGATGATGCGGGCGGTTACCTCGGCAGCGTCGCCGTGGTCGACCTGGTGCGAGCCGACCCGGCGCGCGCGGTGGAGGAGCTCGACCTCGTCAACTGCGCCGTGCGCACCGGCGCCGATTTCACGGACGTCACCCTGATGATGGCCGACTACAACCTCACCGCCCTCGGCGTCACCGACAGCACCGGCAGCCTGATCGGTGCGATCTCGGTGGACGACCTCATGGAGGCCCTGGTACCCGAGGACTGGCGCAACCGGGTCGCAGCGAGCAGCGGAGTCTGATCGACTGATGACAGGGCGCGAGCCGATCGACAAGGACTCGCGCTTGAAGCCAACCTCAGCCGTACTTGACGAGGCTCACATCGGTGACATCCACGGAGCGTTCGGCACGATCAGGCTCAGCGACGTGGCGCCCCGCCGCACGTGGCGGCGGCGGCTCCTCACCCTGGCCGCAATCGTGGGGCCGGGAATCATCGTCATGGTCGGAGACAACGACGCCGGCGGCGTCTCTACCTACGCGCAGGCGGGGCAGGATTTCGGCTACTCGCTGCTCTGGACCCTGCTGCTGCTCATCCCGGTCTTGATCGTCAACCAGGAGATGGTCGTCCGTCTGGGGGCCGTCACCGGGGTTGGCCACGCCAGGCTCATCAAGGAGCGGTTCGGCCGTTTCTGGGGTTGGTTCTCGGTCGGCGATCTCTTCCTTTTGAACTTCCTGACGATCAGCACGGAGTTCATCGGCATCGGGTACGCCGGCGAATACTTCGGCTTCAGCGCGTATGTCGTGGTGCCCCTCGCAGCGCTGCTCCTGATCGGCATCACGGTCAGCGGCAACTTCCGGCGCTGGGAGCGAGCGATGTTCGTCTTCCTGTTTGCCAGCCTGCTGGTCCTGCCGCTCCTCGTGCTCAGCCATCCAAGTGCGGGGGCGGTGCTCAGCGGTTTCGGGCGGCCCAGCGTCCAGGGTGGCTTCACCTCGAACGCGGCGCTTTTGATCATCGCGATCGTGGGGACCACGGTCGCGCCGTGGCAGCTGTTCTTCCAGCAGTCGAACGTTATCGACAAGCGCATCACGCCTCGCTGGTTGGAGTACGAGAAGGCCGATACGGTGCTTGGCGCCATCGTGGTGGTGATCGGCGCGTCGGCGATCATGATCGCCGCGGCATCGGCCTACACGGGCAGCAGCGACTTCGGCAACTTCAGCAACGCGTTGAATGTCGCCAAAGGACTCGATTCACACATCTCTGGGCTGGCGGGGACGATCTTTGCGCTCCTGCTTTTCGATGCATCGATCGTGGGGGCGTCGGCCGTAACCCTCGCCACGTCGTACGCATTCGGCGACATCTTCGGCCTGAGGCATTCACTCCATCGCGGGATTCGAGAAGCCAAGCTCTTCTACGCCTCGTACGCAGCGATGGTGGCGGTCGCGGCAGCGATCGTCCTGATCCCGAACGCGCCGCTGGGCCTGATCACCACGGCCGTTCAGGCGCTGGCCGGCATCCTCCTGCCGAGCGCGACCGTGTTCCTCGTCCTTCTGTGCAACGACCGCGCCGTGCTCGGCCCCTGGGTCAACAAGGCCTGGTTGAACGCGGTGGCGGCCTTCATCGTCAGCGTCCTGCTTCTCCTGTCACTCGTCCTGGTGATCTCCACCGTCTTTCCATCGGTCGACGTCAGCAAGCTGGTGGTGGTGCTGGCCATGATCATGGGAGTCGCGCTCGCTGCCGGAGGAGCCTGGTTGATGTTGAGCCGGCGACATGCAGCGCCGCAGCCGGAGATGTCGCGAGCCGACCGTGAGAACTGGCGCATGCCGGGCCTCGCGTTGTTGGAGCGGCCGGCCTGGTCCCTGGCCCGCAGGATCTCCATGCTCACCCTCAGCGGGTACCTGGTCCTGGCGATCGTCCTGCTCGCCGTCAAGGCGGTCCAGATCGCGCTCCATAGGTAGGTCCGGTTGTGGCCGCACCTCGTCAAGGCCTTGACAACCTGCTTACAAGCCATCGCGGCCCCCGCGGTAAAATCCTTGCCCGTGCCACTCGGCTTCAGACCGGGGCACCGCGCCAGAGCATCTCGCCGGCGGTTAAGCCCTTTACACAGCATCGTTCTCGGCGTGCTTGCGGTCGCCCTGGCGGCGGTGTCGGGCGGGTTCGCATACTTCCTGCCGGCTGCGATGACCGCCTACCAGGCCACCGGTCAGGTCGTGAAGATCGCATCGCCCTCGCCCGCACAGCTCCTGTTCACGCCTACCCCGACCTCATCCACGAACCCGGCGGCGACCGGCGATTTCACAGTCCTTCTGCTCGGGTCCGACGACGACTCCAAGTTCGTC
>Ga0307373_10006875_pt1 | contig 17939 bp, 13 predicted proteins | sample OX2MG_FD_202534 | JGI IMG/M metagenome (GOLD analysis project Ga0307373, IMG submission 202534) | Soil microbial communities from Risofladan, Vaasa, Finland - OX-2 | ecosystem: Environmental > Terrestrial > Soil > Coastal area > Acid sulfate soil | place: Finland: Risofladan, Vaasa | collected... | reverse complement strand
GGCCATCCTCACCTGCCGGCTGATCGACCGTCCGCTGCGCCCGAGCTTTGCCGACGGGTACCGCAACGAGACCCAGGTCATCGGCACCATCCTCGGCGCCGACATGGACAACCCCCATGACGTGATCTGCATCAACGCTGCCAGCGCCGCCCTCATGCTCTCGGGCATCCCCTTCCAGGGTCCCATCGGCGCCGTGCGCATCGCCTGGACCGCCGAGGGCAAGTGGGCCCCGCATCCCACCTTCAAGGAGGGCGATGACTCCGCCTTCGAACTGGTGGTGGCCGGACGCCTGACCGAGGACGGCTCCGACGTCGCCATCATGATGGTCGAGGCCGGTGGCACCGAGGCGGCCTGGGAGCTGTACCAGTCCGGCACCCCGCACGTGACCGAGCAGGTCATAGCCGACGGGCTCGAGCAGTCCAAGACCTGGATCCGGGAGTCCATCGACCTGCAGAACGAGCTGGTGGCCAAGGCGGGCGTCCATGCCCCCATCCCCTTCGAGCCCCAGTCCGACTACACTCCCGAGATCTACGCCCGGGTCGAGGCCCTCGGCCTCGAGGCCCTGTCGGCGGCCAACACCATTGCCGATAAGGCCGAGCGCAACGCGGCCAACGACGCCGCCGGCACCGCCATCCGGGCCCAGCTGGCCGAGGAGTTCCCGGGCCAGGACGCCCAGGTCAAAGCGGCCGTCCGCAGCCTGACCAAGAAGCTGGTCCGAGGCCGCATCGTCAATGAGGGCATCCGCATGGACGGGCGGGGCCCGAGCGACATCCGCGCCCTGTCGGCCCAGGTGGGCATCCTGCCGACCGCCCACGGCTCGGCTCTCTTCCAACGCGGCGAGACCCAGGTCCTCAACGTGACCACACTGGGCATGCCCCGCATGGCCATGGACATTCTCCTGCGGGACAGCCTCACCATCGATGATCGCAAGCGCTACATGCACCACTACAACATGCCGCCCTTCGCCAATGGCGAGACGGGCCGGGTCGGTGGCACCAAGCGCCGGGAGATCGGCCACGGCCTTCTGGCCGAGCGGGCCCTCATCCCGGTCATCCCGGCCGAGGACGAGTTCCCATACGCCCTGCGTCTGGTATCCGAGGTCCTGGCCTCCAACGGCTCGACCTCCATGGCCTCGGTGTGCGCCTCCAGCCTGTCGCTGATGGACGCCGGTGTGCCCATCAAGGCGCCGGTGGCCGGAATTGCCATGGGCCTGGTCTACGCCGAGGGCAAGTACACCGCCCTCACCGACATCCTCGGCTCCGAGGACGCCTTCGGGGATATGGACTTCAAGGTGGCCGGCACGTCCGAGTTCGTCACCGCCCTGCAGCTCGATACCAAGATCGAGGGTCTGCCGGCCGAGGTCCTGGCTCAAGCTCTGACCCAGGCCAAAGAGGCCCGGGAGATCATCCTGGGCGTCATGCACGACACCATCGCCGAAGCCCGGTCCTCGGTCGCCAAGACCGCCCCCAAGATCGTCAGCTTCGAGATTCCGATGGACAAGATCGGTGAGGTGATCGGGCCCAAGGGCAAGGTGATCAACGCCATCCAGCAGGAGACCGGCGCCGACGTCAACGTGGATGACGATGGTGTGATCGGGACCGTGACCATTGGAGCCAAGGACGGGGAAGCCGTCGAAGAGGCCAAGCGCCGGATTGAGCTGATCCTCGATCCCCCCAAGGCCGAGGTGGGCGCCACCTACACCGGCCGGGTCGTCAACGTGACCAAGTTCGGCGCCTTCGTCAACATCCTCCCCGGCCGCGACGGCCTGGTCCACATCTCCAAGCTGGGCCGGGGCAAGCGGGTCGAGCGGGTAGAGGACGTGGTCGACCTCGGTGACGAGGTGACCGTTCGCGTCGATGACGTCGACCCCCAGGGCAAGGTTTCCCTCTCCCTGGTCGGCGGTGACGATGAGGCCACCAACGGCGGCGGCTCCGAGGATCGGGGCGACTCCCGCCCACCCCGGGCCCCCCGCGCCCCCCGGGCCGAGTCCAACGGTGATGACAGCGGCGCCGGCGCGGCCGAGGGTGGTGAGGTCGTGTCCTTCGAGGACAGCTTCGAAAAGGAGTTGGAGGCGGAGTTCGGAAATCTCGGTCCCGGAACCGCTCCGACCGGTTCGGGCGGCCGCCGCCCGGGCGGTGACCGTGGCCCCCGCCGGAACCCCCGGCGTGGCGGCGGTCGCTCCTAGCCCTTGACCAGGACCGCTTCTTGATCCGGACCACCCGCCTCGATAACGGGATCACGGTGGTGACCGAGACGATGCCCCATGTCGCCTCGGTCACCGCCGGGTTCTGGGTCGGAACCGGATCGCGGGATGAGGAGCCGGCCCTGGCCGGCGCCTCTCATTTCCTGGAGCACCTGCTCTTCAAGGGCAGCCCCACCCGCACGGCCGAGGGAATAGCCGAGGCGGTCGACGCCGTGGGCGGGGACATGAACGCCTTCACCACCAAGGAGCTCACCGCCTTCTACGTCCGCGTCCTGGATGAGAGCCTCGAGTTGGGCCTCGACATCCTCTCCGACGTGATGTGGAACCCCGCCTTCCGTCCCGAAGAGGTGGAGGCCGAGCGCCAGGTGATCCTGGAGGAGATTCTGATGCACTCGGACGAACCAGCCGACCTGGTGCATGACCGCCTGCTCGAAGCCATGTACCCCGGCCATCCCCTCGGCCGGGATGTCCTGGGCGATGAAGACTCCATCCAGGCCATGGACGGCGGCGCCATCAGCGGGTTCCACTCCCATCACTACCGGCCGGGCAACATGGTGGTGGCCCTGGCCGGAGCAGTCGAGCATGAGCGGGCCATCGACCTCATCGACGCCGGCTTCACGGGCCGGAGCGGCGGCTCGTCGCCCGGGCGGTCGGCTCCCGTCGAGCCGGCTCTGCCCGTGTCGGTCACCAACCGGCCCACCGAACAGGCCCACGTGGTGGTGGGCTACACGACTCCCGGCCGCCATGACCCTGACCGCTTCGCCCTCTCGGTCCTCGACCATGTGCTGGGCGGTGGCCTTTCCAGCCGGTTGTTCCAGGAGATCCGGGAGCGCCGGGGGCTGGCCTACTCCGTGTATTCCTACCGCTCGACCTTCGAGGACACCGGCATCCTCGCCTTCTACGCCGGAACGGCCCCGGCCCGGGCTCGGGAGGTCCTGGACCGCATGATGGGCGAGCTGGAGCGGATGGCCGACTCCGGCGCCACCGAGCGCGAGCTGGCCGTGGCCAAGGGCCATATGCGGGGCGAGACGGCCCTGTCCCTGGAGGACTCAGCGGCCCGCATGAGCCGGGTGGCCCGCAGCCAGCTGCTCCATGGAGAGGTGCTGGAAGTGGACGAGGTGGTGGCCAGGGTCGAGGCGGTCAGCCTGGAGGACGTGGCCAACGTGGCCAAGGAAACCCTTTCCCAGACTCCGGTGCTGGCCGTAGTCGGGCCCTTCGGCCAGGACGCCTTCCAGGCTCCCCGGGTGGCCTGAGCCGTGCTGCGGGTAGGCGTGGTGGGCGCCGCCGGGCGGATGGGATCCCTGGTCTGCCTGGCCGTCGAGGCCGACCCCGACCTGGAGCTGGTGGCCGCCGTCGATCCGGCCGGCCGCGGGGCCTCGGCCGCCGCCGGCCGCCTGGAGGTCTCCCCGGACCGTTCATCCCTGAAGGTGGCCGGGGCCGAAGTGGTGGTCGACTTCTCCCATATCGGGGCGGCCATGGACAGCCTGGAATTCTGCGCCGGGGCCGGCATCCACGTGGTCATGGGCACCAGCGGGTTCGACCCCGACCGGGTGGCCCGGGCCCGGGAGCTGTTCCCCAGCGGTGCGGGCCGACCCAACTGCATCATCGTGGCCAACTTTGCCCTCAGCGCCGTGCTGGCCGTCCGCTTCGCTGAGCTGGCTGCCCCCTGGTTCGAGACCGCCGAGGTGATCGAGCTCCACCACAACGCCAAGATCGATGCCCCGTCGGGCACGGCCATCTCCACGGCCGAGCGGATGGGGAGGGCCAGGGGCGACTCGCCCTGGGCGGCCGAGCCCACCACTGACGAGGTGCTACCCGGGGCCCGGGGGGGCCTCCACGACTCGGGGATCCATATCCACTCGGTGCGAATGAGTGGGATGGTCGCCCACGAGGAGATCATCCTGGGGACGACCGGACAGACCCTGACCATCAGACAGGACTCCTACGACCGTCAGTCCTACATGCCCGGGGTGCTGATGGCGGTCAAGGCCGTTCCCGGCCTGGAGGGCGTGACCGTGGGCCTCGAGCGCGTGCTCGGTATCTGAACGGGCATGATCTAGCCGCTAACGAAGGGGGGACCATGCAGGGTCTCATGCAGGACTATCCGCTCACCATCGACGGAATCTTCCGCAGGGTCGAGCGCATGTACCCGAACAAGACCATCGTGGATGCCGTTCCCGGTGGGGAGGTCAAGCGCACGGGCTACGGCGCCTGGGCCGAACGCACCCGCCGGCTGGGCGGGGTGCTGGACGACCTGGACATATCCGCCGAAGGCCGGGTGGCCACTTTCGCCTGGAACAGTGGTCGTCACCTGGAGCTGTACTTCGCTGCCCCCTGCACCGGCCGGATCCTGCACACCCTCAACATCCGCCTCTTTGCCGAGCAGCTGACCTACATCGTCAACCACGCCGAGGACGAGGTCATCTTTGCCGACCGCAGCCTGCTCGGTCTGCTGTGGCCGCTCATGCCCGAGCTGCCCGGCGTCAAGCACGTGGTGGTCATGGACGACGGCACCGGTGACGTCCCGGACGATCCCCGCATCGTGGACTACGAGGAGCTGCTGGCCGCGGCCGGCCCGGTGGATTTCCGCGTCACCGACGAGGACCGGGCCTCCTCGATGTGTTACACGTCCGGGACTACTGGCAATCCCAAGGGCGTGGTGTACTCGCACCGTTCGGTCGTCCTGCACTCGATGGCGGCCATGTTCACCGGCACCCTGGGGGTGAACGAGGCCGACTGCATCCTGCCCGTGGTGCCCATGTTCCATGCCAACGCCTGGGGTCTCTGCCAGGCGGCGGCCATGGCCGGCGCCGATCTGGTCTTCCCCGGCCGGGACCTCTCTCCCGGCGCCGTGACCGACCTGATCGTCAAGGAGAAGGTGACCCTGGCCGCCGGCGTGCCCACCATCTGGATGGGCACCCTGCCCCTCCTGGAAGGGCAGGACCTGGCCCTGCGGGCCATCGTCTGTGGCGGTTCCGCCGTGCCCCGGGCCCTCTCGGAGGCCTACCGGGAGAAGATCGGCATGCCGATATTGCAGGCGTGGGGCATGACCGAGACCAGCCCGCTGGCCTCGGTCTGCCAGTTGGTCAGCACGCTGGGCGGCCGGCCCGAGGACGAGCTGGCCGACATCCGGGCCACCCAGGGCCAGCCCGTCCCCGGGGTCGAGGCCCGGATAGTCGATCCCGACACCCTCGAGGAGCTGCCCTGGGACGGTAAGGCCTCGGGCGAACTGCAGGTGGCCGGTCCCTGGATAGCCCGGACCTACTACAACGACGATCGAGCCGCGGAGTCCTTCACCCCCGACGGGTGGCTGCGCACAGGCGATGTCGCCACCATCAGCCCCGACGCTTACATCCACCTGGTGGACCGGACCAAGGACCTGGTCAAGTCGGGGGGGGAGTGGATCTCCTCGGTCGAACTGGAGAACGAGATAATGGCCCACCCGAAGGTGGCCGAAGCGGCCGTCATCGCCATCCCCCACGAGAGGTGGGTGGAGCGTCCCCTGGCCTGTGTCGTGGTCCGTCCCGGGGAGGTGCTGACCAAAGAGGAGCTCCTGGCCTTTCTGGAGCCCAGGGTGGCCAAATGGTGGCTGCCCGACGATGTGGTCTTCATCGAGGAGGTCCCCAAGACCTCGGTGGGCAAGTTCTCCAAGAAGGATCTGCGGGAGCGATTTGCCGGATATCAGCTGCCATAGGCAGCTGAGTCCCAAGTAGCGTCTAGTGGGTGGCGCACTTCTCGCAACCCCGGCTGCTGGCGCTGCATGCCCTCAAGCTCAAAGGCTTTGCCGATGCCGCCACCCTCGTGGCGTCGAGCGGCCAGGCGCCGTCGGAGTTGGAACCCATCCTGGGCGAACTGGCATCCGAGGGCCTGGTATCCCGGCGCGAGGGCCGGATGCAAGGCTGGACACTCACCCCGGAGGGTCGGATCGAACACGAGCGCCTGGTCCTCTCCGACGTCGATGATTCCAATCGGCGCTCGGATATCGATGACGCCTACCGCCGCTTCATGGCCATCAACGCCGATCTGCTCGACACCTGTACGGCCTGGCAGCTCAAGGCGGCCGGGGATCTGCGCATCATCAACGACCACTCCGATGCCGAATACGACCATGAGGTCCGGGCCCGTCTGGCCGCCATCCATGACACGGCCCGACCCATCTGCGCCGATCTGGCTGAGGCCATGGACCGCTTCGCTTCGTATGGTCCCCGGCTCCAGCTGGCCCTGGACCGGGTCTTGAGCGGCCAGGGTGACTGGTTCACCCGCCCGGTCATCGACTCCTACCACACGGTGTGGTTCGAGCTTCATGAGGATCTGCTCTCCAGCCTCGGGATCGAGCGGTCCAAGGAGGCGGCCCGATGAGTTCCGTCGCAGCTCCGGGCCCTGGACGACAGGGTCCCCCCGGCCGGCTGGGCCGGGTGGCCACGGCCATGGTCACGCCCTTCGACGATGCCGGTGCCCTGGACACCAAAGCGGCCATCGAGTTGGCCGACTGGCTCATGGCTCACGGAACCGACACCCTGGTGCTGGCCGGCAGCACCGGTGAGGGGACCAGCCTGGACGACGCGGAAAAGGTCGAACTGTGGCGCACTGTCGCTTCGGAAACCTCCGCCCCGGTCATGGCCGGCGTGGGCACGGCTGACACCCGACATTCGGTTCGCCTGGCCGAGGCTGCCGAGGCAGCTGGAGCCTCCTCTCTGCTGGTGGTGACTCCCTACTACAGCCGACCCCCTCAGAGTGGACTCGCCCTCCACTTCCGGGCCATAGCCGGGGCCACCTCACTGCCCGTGTACCTCTATGACATCCCGATCCGCAGCGGCCGCAAGATCGCCCACGAGACCATGGTCGAGCTGGCCCACGAGGTGGACAACATCGTGGGGGTCAAGGACGCCTGCTCTGATCCCTACGCCACCGCTCGTCTGGCCCGGGACGTGCCCGAGGGCTTCGAGATCTACAGCGGGGAAGACCGCGTCACCCTGCCCCTGCTCTCCGTGGGAGCGGTGGGCGCCATCAGTGTGGAGTCGCACTGGGCGGGGAGGCTGGTGGGACGCATGATCACCGCCCAGCAGGAGGGCCGGGTGGACGAGGCCCGCCGTCTCGACGCCCTTCTCATCGACTCGCACCACTTCCAGACCGGTGATGACGCTCCCAATCCCATCCCGGCCAAGGTGATGATGAATCTGCTCGGACTGCGGGTCGGGCAGTGCCGACTGCCGATCGGGCCCCCGCCCGCCGGCCTGGAGGACAGGGCCCAGCGTCTGCTGGCGGACCTGGGTTCGGACGGACCGCTTGGCTGAGCCGGTCAAGATCACATTCCTCGGCGGCCTGGGGGAGATCGGTCGCAACTGCGCGGCGGTGGAGCAGGACGGCCGCATCGTCCTCATCGACTGCGGCATCATGTTCCCCGATGACCTCACCATGCCCGGGGTCGATCTGGTCCTGCCTGACTTCACCTGGCTGCGGGACAACGCCACCCGGGTGGAGGCATGCGTTCTCACCCACGGGCACGAGGATCACACCGGGGGCCTCTCCTTCCTGCTGCGCGAGCTGTCCTTCCCCCTCTACGGATCGGCCCTGACCCTCGGCCTGGCCCGCAGCCGCATCGAGGAAGCCGGCGTACTCAATCGCACCGAGCTGATCCCGGTGGCCGACGGGGAGCGGCGCGCCATCGGCCCCTTCGAAGTCGAGTTCATACCGGTCACCCACTCGGTGCCCAACGGCTTCGCACTGGCTTTCCACACCGCGCAGGGGGTGATCCTGCACTCCGGTGACTTCAAGCTGGACATGAACCCGGTGGACGGCCGGCTGACCGATCTCTCCCGCATCGGCGCCTTGGCCGGGACGGAGGGGGTCCGCCTGTTGCTGGCCGACTCCACCAATGCCGAAGAGGCCGGCCACACCCGCAGCGAGACCGAGGTCGGCGCCGTTCTGCTGGGCCTGTTCCGCCAGTACGAGGGCAAGCGCATCGTCACCGCTTGTTTTGCCAGTCACATCCACCGCATCCAGCAGCTGGCCGATGCCGCCGTGGCCACCGGTCGGGTAATCGCCACCCTGGGCCGGTCCATGGGCAAGAACGTGGCCCTGGCCCGCCAACTCGGTCTGTTACACATTCCCGAGTCCGCCCTCATCGACATCGAGGCGGTGCGGGACCGCCCCCCTTCTGACGTGTGCGTGATCTCCACCGGCTCCCAGGGCGAGCCCATGTCGGCCCTCGCCCTCATGGCCGCCGGGGAGAACAAGTGGGTGAAGGTCGGTCCCGATGACATCGTGATCATCAGTGCCCATGCCATCCCCGGAAATGAGTCGGCCGTGAGCCGGGTCATCGACGGGCTCCACCGGCGGGGAGCCGAGGTCGTCCACTCCGGCCTGGCCGAGGTCCATGTCAGCGGCCATGCCATGCGCCGGGAGCTGCAGATCCTCCAGAGCGTGGCCCGGCCCCAGTGGTTCGTCCCCGTGCACGGGGAGTACCGCCATCTCCACCACCACGCCCGCCTGGCCCAGGACATGGGCCTCGACCCGGACCGCATCCTCCTCTGTGAGGACGGGGATGTGATCACCGTCACCGACGGCGGCATCGACTTCAGCGGTCAGGTGCCCGCCGGCTACCTGTACGTGGACGGAATCGTGGGCGACGTGGGCCACGGCGTCCTGCGGGACCGCCGGGTGCTGGCCGAAGAGGGCGTCATCGTGGTCATCGTCGGACTGGACGTGAGCACCGGGGAGATCCTCACCGGGCCCGAGGTCATCACCCGGGGCTGGGTGCACGCCTCCGAGGCCGAGCCTCTGCTGGACGAGGCCCGGGCTGTGGTCCGCACGGCCGTAGCCGAGACCTTCCGCGACGGTGCCGCCGATGACCCCGAGGCGGTCAAGCGCCGGGTGCGTTCCGCCATCGGCCGGCTGGTCCACGAGCGGACCCGTCGCCGGCCGATGATCGTGCCCGTGGTCATGGAGGCCTGAGGCCGACTGTGGGCATGGAGGCCTGAGGCCGACTGTGGGCATGGAGGCCTGAGGCCGACTGTGGGCATGGAGGCCTGAGGCCGGGTCCTAAGCCCGCCGTCAATGCCGGGGCCGGCCCTGTTGCTGCTGTTACGGTTGTGGCTGTTGTGACATCCACCCGTAGTGCGGCGCGCCGGGCTCCGACCCGCTCCAGGGGTCGCCCGACCCAGGGTGGAGGCCTGGGGGGATCCGGCTCCGGTCGCTCCCGCCGGCCGGCCGGAAAGGGACGCCCGTCCGCCCGCCGGCGCCCGACCCGGTCCGCGCCCGGTCCGGGCCTGTCCGAGCGGCTGGCCGACGCCCTCGCCCCGCACCTGGAGCGCCATGGCCGGGCCGCACTGGGGATCGGTTTCCTGCTGGGAGCCCTGCTCAGCGGGCTCGGGACCTACCTGAACCTGTCCGGTCCGGTCGGCCGGGCCCTCAACCTCGGTTTCGGGGATCTACTGGGTGTGGCCCGTCTGCTGGTGCCCCTGGCCTTGGCCTGGGTCGGGATGGCCCTGCTCCGCCCGGACAACCCCCGCAGCGCGGTGGTCCGTTCGGTTGTTGGGACTGCCCTCCCCCTCCTGAGCCTGGCCGGCCTGGCCCACCTGGCCAACGGCCCGGCCACGGTGGCCGCTCCCACCGCGGCTCTCCGCCATGCCGGAGGCTGGTTCGGGGCCCTCTTCGGTGGCGGACTGCGGATGGTGGTCGCCTCCTGGGGCGCGGCCGTGGTTCTCATCCTGGTCGGGACCATTGGAGGGATGGTGCTGACCTCGACCTCGGTCCAGGCGCTCCTGCGGGCCGGCGCCGTCCTGGGAGGCCTCGGCTGGCGGGCGGCCCGTTGGACTGCCGCCAGCGTGGCCGCGGTGGTCGGGTCGAGGGCGGCCGAGGACGCGGGCGCGGACAAGAACTCGGACAAGGGCGGGACCGAAGCCTCCGGGCCCGGAGGCTTCGGTCACTCCCTGGGCGACCCCGGTGAGCCCGCCGGGGACAGCCTGGCGGGCCACGACCGCTCCGACGGTCGCGACGGCCTCCACGGCTCGGATGACCTCGACCCCGGGGACGACGCCGGCACCAACCCCAGTGGTGACCACGGGCCGGCTGGATCCGTTGGTCAGCTGGTCGAGGCGGGCGCCGGTCGGGCCGTCCAGCTGGCCATCGACCTGGGACCGGCCGCCCAGCCCCCGGTCTGGAAGCTGCCCCCGAGCAGCGTGCTCAAGCCATCCCGGGCCCTGGTCCACGACCGCCGGCTGATCGAGGCCGGCGGCCAGGCCCTGGAGGCGGCCCTGGCCGGTCACGGGGTGGAGACCAAGGTGGTCGGCATGACCATCGGTCCTACGGTCACCCGCTACGAGCTCGAGCTCGGCCCCGGGGTCAAGGTGGCCCGGGTCACCAGTCTCAACCGGGATATCGCCTACGCCATGGCGTCCCATGATGTGCGCATCCTGGCCCCGATCCCCGGCCGGTCTGCCATCGGTGTGGAAGTGCCCAACCGCCAGCGTCAGCTGGTGGCCCTGGCCGACATCCTCGGCACCGATGAGGCCAGGCGGGCCACCCATCCACTCGATGTGGCCATGGGCCGTGACATCGCCGGACGGGCCGTCATGGAGAACATGGCAGCCATGCCCCATCTACTCATTGCCGGGGCCACCGGGGCGGGCAAGTCCTCCTGCATCAACTCCATGGTCACCTCCATCCTGATGCGGGCCACACCCGACCAGGTCCGCATGATCCTGGTCGATCCCAAGCGGGTCGAGCTGGGCCAGTACAACGGTCTTCCGCATCTCCTGACCCAGGTGGTGGTGAACCCAAAACGGGCCGCCAACGCCCTGTCCTGGGCCGTGCACGAGATGGAGCGTCGCTACGACCTCCTGGCCGAGGCCGGCGTTCGCGACATCACCGGCTACAACCAGGCCTTCGACCGCAACGAGTTGCGCAGCGCCCCGGGTGAGGAACGCCAGTGGCAGCGCCTGCCATTCATCCTCATCGTGGTGGACGAGCTCAACGACCTCATGATGGTGGCCGCCCGCGACGTGGAGGACTCCATCTGCCGCATAGCCCAGATGGCCCGCGCCGTCGGCATCCACCTGGTCATCGCCACCCAACGCCCGTCGGTGGATGTCATCACCGGCGTGATCAAGGCCAACGTCCCGTCCCGTCTGGCTTTCTCAGTCTCCTCTCTGGCCGACAGCCGCGTCATCCTCGACCAGCCCGGCGCCGAGCGCTTGATCGGTAAGGGTGATCTGTTACTCCTGACCGCGTCGTCCTCGGTGCCCCGCCGCATCCAGGCCCCGTGGGTGAGCGAAGCCGAGGTTCGCGCCGTCGTGGCCCACTGGCGACGCCAGTCCCAGCCCAATTACGTCGAAGGCGTTGAGGGCGAGGACTCCGACGCCGTCGGCCGAGGCAACGGAACCTTCGGTGAAGATGACGACGATGACCTTCTAGACGCCGCCATGGAACTGGTCGTCCGCTCCCAACTGGGATCCACGTCGATGCTCCAGCGCAAGCTGAGGGTCGGTTTCGCCCGGGCCGGCCGGATAATGGATCTGCTCGAACAGCGGGGCGTGGTCGGTCCGTCGGAGGGGTCCAAGGCCCGAGCCGTGCTCATGACCGTGGATGAGCTCGAATCGCGCTGAGCGGCCAGCCCGGACTGCTTCCTGCCGGCGGATAGCTTGCCAGCCGCCATGCGCGCCCGAGCACCTGCCTCTTCGGCCAACCTGGGTCCGGGTTTCGACACCCTGGCCCTGGCCCTGTCGCTATGGGTCGAGGTGGAGATCGAACCGGCCGGGGCCCTGTCGGTCACGGCGTCGGGAGAGGGGTCGGACCTCCCGACCGACGGGTCGCATCTGGCCGCCCGAGTGGCCCGGGACATCCTCGGCCATGATCGGGTGTCCATCCGGGTTCACTCCGACATCCCGGTGGGCCGCGGCCTGGGTTCCTCGGCCGCCTTGGCGGCGGCGGCGGCCGGCGCCGCCGGCGCTGACCGCCTGAGGGCCCATGCCGTCGCCTCCCGCTTCGACGGCCACCCGGAAAATGCCGCCGCCTCCGTCTATGGAGGTCTGGTGGCCGCCACCCTGATCGGGGGGGAACCGCTGGTGGAGAGCCTGAGCCTCGATCTCGACCTGGCGTTCGTGGCCGTTGTGCCCGATCGGCATCTGGCCACCGAGGAGGCCCGCCGGGCCCTGCCCGCCGAGGTGTCCCACGCCGATGCCCGGTTCAACCTCGGCCGCCTTCCCCTTCTCCTGGTCGGGCTGGCCGACCATCACCGCCTGCGGTCCGAGGCGGCCGAGGACCGGCTCCACCAGCCCTACCGCCAGGCCCTCTTTCCAGAGGCGGCGCCGCTGATGGCGGGCCTAGTGGCGTCCGGGGCCCTGGCCGCCTGCTGGTCCGGGGCCGGGCCGACCATCGTGGGGATGATCCCGTCCGCCGGGGCTCAGGCCCTCTGCCGACGGGGCGAAGAGTTGCTGGCCGAACTCTCCCTCCCCGGACGCTGCCTGGTTCTGGACGCCGACCGGGAGGGCCTGGTGGTCGATGGCGGCTGAGCTGGCTGGGCCCGACCGGCGGCCCGGCCGGCCCGGCCGCTCCGGCCGGCTGGGGAGCGAGGACCCGCCCGGTAGCATTTCGTTATGGCCGAGCGCTACTGGTTGGAGACTCTCGGCTGCCCCAAGAACCAGGTCGACTCGGACAAGCTGGCTGGTGTTCTGGCCGCCGAGGGCATGATCCCCGCTGACGGGCCGGGGGATGCCGACCTGGTGGTGGTCAACACCTGCGCCTTCATCGAGCCGGCTCGGCGGGAGTCGATCGACACCATCCTGGCCCTTGATGACGAGCGGCGCAGTGGCTCCCGCCTGGTCGTGACCGGCTGCATGGCCGAGCGTTACGGCGCCGACCTGGCCGCCGCCCTGCCCGAGGTGGATCTGGTGGCCCCGTTCGGAGCGTCCCTTCTTGGTGCCCCCTCCGGCTCGGGCACCGCCTCCAGCTCGGGCACCGCCTCGGTCGCGGGCGTCGCCTCCGCCGGTGCCACCGATGCCGTGCAGGTGAGCCTCTCGGCCCGGCGCTCCAATGCCCGCCAGCGGGACCGGGCCCGTATCGACCTGTTGGAACTGCCTCGCCCGGCCGCTACCGCCCCCTGGGCCTATCTGAAGGTGGCCGAGGGCTGCGACCGGGCCTGCGGTTTCTGCGCCATCCCCTCCTTCCGGGGTAGGCAGCGGTCCCGCTCCATCGAGTCGATCCTGGCCGAGGTCGACGCTCTGGGGGCCAGGGAGATCGTCCTGGTGGCGCAGGACCTGGCCTCCTATGGACGGGACGAGGGCCGCCCCGGTGACATCCACCGTCTGGTCGATCTGGTGGCCGAACGGGTCGACCGGGTCAGGCTCCTCTACCTCTACCCATCGGAGCTGACCGACCGGCTGGTCGACACCATCGGCCGAACCGGTGTCGTCTACTTCGACCTGTCCCTCCAACACGTCTCCCGCCCTCTCCTGCGGAGGATGAAGCGGTGGGGCGACGGCTCTCGCTTCACCGAACGGATCACCGCCATCCGGACCGAATACCCCGACGCCGCCCTGCGTTCCTCCTTCATCGTGGGCTATCCGGGGGAGACGGAGGAGGACCACGACGCCCTGTTGGCCTTCCTGGAGGAGAACCAGCTCGACTGGGCCGGCTTCTTCGCCTACTCCGCCGAGGAGGGCACCTACGCCGCCGGCCTCGACCTGGTTGTCCCGGACGGCCTGGTGAGCGAGAGGATGGCCGAGCTGGCCGAGCTGCAGGACCGCATCACCCACGAGCGCCGCCGCCGGCTCATCGGGCAGCGGATCGACGTGATGGTGGACGCACCCGGTCAGGGCCGCAGCCATCGGGAGGCCCCCGAGATCGACGGCATCATCGAAGTACCCCTCGATGTTCCGGTCGGCTCCATCGGGACCTATGTGGTGACCGGAGCCGGCGGGCCCGACCTGGAGGCCGTTCCCGTCCGGGTGGGCGCCGACCCGGCCGACCTGGCTACGGTGACGGCATGAGCACCGTGGCCGCGGGAGCCGGCACCGCCGGAACCAGCGGGGGTTCCCGGGGCGGCTTCGGTCCGTCGGCCCTGGCCACGCCGGCCAACGCCCTTACTCTGGCCCGGTTCCTGGCCACTCCCGTGTTCATCCTCATCGTGGCCGCACGCGGCCCCTGCTGGCCCGCCGTGGCCGTCGGGCTCCCCCTGGTGGCCACCGACATCCTCGACGGCTGGATCGCCCGGCGCATGGGGACGACCCGCTCGGGCGCCTTCCTCGACCCCCTGGCCGACAAGATCCTTGTGATCGGCTCGCTCGCGGTACTGGTGGACAAGCACGAGCAGTGGTGGCTTCCGGTTGCCCTGATCGCCCTGCGCGAACTCGCCATCAGCATCATGCGCAGCCGGCTCGGACGACGTGGCATCAGTGTCCCCGCCACCGGTCTGGCCAAGCTCAAGACCCTGGCCCAGGACTGCGCCGTTGGGTTTTCCGTCCTGCCTCTGCTGGCCCCCCGCCACCTCATCGTGGCCCGCACCTTCCTCTGGGTGGCGGTGGTGCTGTCCCTCTGGACCGGGGCTCAGTACCTGACCGCCTACCGCAACGCCCGAGTGGCGCCGGAACCCGCTAGTTGAAGGTAGAGGTCGTGGCGGTCGGGACCGAGTTGCTGCTCGGCCAGATCGTTGACAGCAACTCCGCCTGGATGGGCCAGCGCCTGGCCGAGGCCGGGATCGATTCGCACTACCAGACCAAGGTGGGCGACAACCTCGGCCGCATTGTCTCCGCCCTGCGCCTCGCCCTGGGGCGCAGCGACGCCGTGCTGGTCTGCGGGGGCCTCGGCCCGACCCAGGACGACATCACCCGCGAAGCGATAGCCGAGGTGATGGGCGCCAAGCTGGTCCGTGACGAAGCGGTGGCCGGCCACATCCGCTCGATGTTCGCCCAACGCGGGCGGACCATGTCCGAGAACAACCTGCGCCAGGCCGACGTGCCCGAGGGGGCGCGGGTCATCCCCCAGACCCGCGGCACCGCCCCTGGGCTCATCTGCCCGGTCGGTGACAAGGTCATGTACGCCATGCCCGGTGTCCCTTACGAGATGACGGACATGATGGACCGGGCCGTGGTCCCCGACCTCCAGTCCCGCTCCGGGGAGAAGGCGGTCATCCGCTCCCGCACCCTGCGCACCTGGGGCCTGGCCGAGTCGGCGGTGGCCGAACTGGTGGCGCCTCGGCTCGAGCTGCTCGACCAACCCGAGGATGAAGCCACCCTCTCCGCCCCCCGCCCCACCATCGCCTTCCTGGCCAGTGGTATTGAGGGAATCAAGGTGCGCATCACCGTCAAGGCTCCGGATGAGGAGACGGCTGAGTCGGTCATTGCCGGGGAGGAGTCCGAGTTGCGCCGACTGCTCGGAGACCGCGTCTTCGGCGTGGATGAGCAGTCCATGGAACACGCCGTCGGCGCGGCTCTGGTCGAGAGGGATCTGACCCTGGCCGTGGCTGAGTCGCTGACCGGGGGGCTGGTGGCCTCCCGCCTGGTCAATGTCCCCGGAGCCAGTGACTGGTTCAAGGGGGGAGTGGTGGCCTACGACTCTGAGGTGAAGTTCAACCTGCTCGGTGTCACCCGAGGCCCGGTGGTCACCCTGGTCTGCGCCCAGGAGATGGCGGAGGGAGTGCGCCGCCTGACCGGTGCCGACGTCGGCATCTCCACCACTGGTGTGGCCGGCCCCGACCCCCAGGAGGAGGTGGCGCCGGGGACGGCCTTCATCGGTCTGGCCCTGCCTGACCAACCCGCCGAGGCACTGGAGTTGCACCTGCCCGGTGACCGCGACCGGGTCCGGCAGTTCTGCACCATCACCCTCATGGACGCTCTGCGCCGCCGCCTTCTGGAGGCATGAGGCTGGCTGACCGCCTACCGCCTACCGCCGGCCGTCCTAATGTCCTTCCGGACGGGGAGGATCGGGCATGGAACTCAAGGGAACGGCCGTGGTGACCGGGGCGGCCAGCGGCATCGGTCTGGCCATGTCCAAGCGGTTCGCCTCGGCGGGGATGAACGTGGTGATGGCCGACGTCGAAGCCGACGCTCTGGACAAAGCCGAAGCTGAGGTTTCCGGCATGGGCGCAGCCGTCTTGGCCCTCGGCACCGATGTCTCGGATGCCGACCAGGTCGCCCAGCTGGAACGCTCGGCCGTCGATCGATTCGGTCCGGTCAACCTGCTGTGCAACAACGCCGGCGTCAGCGGCAGTGGGGGAGCGATCTGGACGACCACCTCCTCGGACTGGACCTGGGTTCTGGGGGTCAACCTCATGGGGGTCGTGAACGGCATCCGCGCCTTTCTGCCGGGGATGATCGCCGGCGGCCAGCCCGGCCACGTGGTGAACACCTCCTCGGTCCTTGGCCTGTCCACCGGTGGTGCCTCCATCTACTCCGTGACCAAGCACGCTGTCACCCGGCTCACCGAGGGACTCTGGTACGACCTGCGGGCGGCCGGCGCACCCATCGGAGTGTCCGTCCTGTGTCCGGGCATGGTGGCGACCCGGATCGTCAGCGCTGAGCGCAACCGCCCGGAGCACCTTCGCCCGGAGGGCTCGATCTCACCCGAACGGGAGCGCATGCGCCAAGCGACCCAGGAGCGCTTCCTGGCCGAGGGCATGGACCCGGCCGAGGTGGCCGACCAGGTGGCCGCGGCGGTCGAGGCGGGGCGCTTCTACGTCCTGACCCATCCTGACTCCATCAAGCCGGCGGTCGAGGCCCGCATGCGGGCCATCCTCGAGGAGACCGACCCTCCTCCCACCTTCCCCCTCGTCTGATTGGTCGTGGCTTCCGGACTACGGGAAGGTCAGTCCCAGCCTCCGTAGAACTCACCCGAGTCCGGGCGGCGCACCGCCAGGCCGACCACCAGGAGGCTGTCCTCATCGATGGCCACGAACAACCCAACCCGGCCGGCCCGCACCCGCCAAACCTCCCCGGCTGGGCTATCGCTGACCGGCCATCCGTAGCGCTGCACATCCTCGGCTGATCGGAGGGCGCGGATGACAATCTCCAGCTGTTCGCGCTCCTCCGGCTCCAGCTGACCGAGCTGCACCTGGGCGGACTTGGTGAGGGAGGGTCCGTCCGGGTGCCCGCAGAGCCCGGACTCGGAATTCGCCCTACCCACGCTCTGAGTGTTCCACAGGTCCGCCTCCGCCGCCGGGGCCCTCCCTGCTTGCCGACGGTCGGGTTCGGGCGGAGAATTATTAGGCTTGGAAGCAGACCGGACTCGGTGTCGGGTCGCTCATTGCCCGGATTGGAGAGCAGTTGAGCCTGGACCGGCATTCCTCGAGCTTGCGCCATTTCGTGGCCCGAGCGCAGCGCACCGGGTTCTTGATGGTTGTCTGCGTGGCCATCTGGGCGCTGGGCGGCGGTGGCGCCTTCTGGCCGGCGTGGGTGATCCTGGTCGGAGGTCTGCTGATCGCCCGGCAGGCGTACCGGACCTTCGTAGCCGCCCCAGACTGGCGCGATTAGCCGCGCAACCTGGGCATCCCGCCCGTCTGGCCACTCGCATCCGGACCGGTCTGGCCCCGCCGCCGCCCGGGTATGCACTTCAAACACACCCTCGAAGACGCCTGAACTTTCGCTCTTGATGGAGAATTCTCGTTCGTTCCTTAATCTTGCGATTAAACCTCAGCCAGCCTTGCTCTGGGTTTCCTCGAGCATGAGCTGTTGGGCCTGCGCCGCCACCTCACGCATCTCAGCGATCAGGGCGCGTACCTGTCGGTCGTTGCCGATCCATTCGT
>Ga0307373_10006874_pt1 | contig 17939 bp, 13 predicted proteins | sample OX2MG_FD_202534 | JGI IMG/M metagenome (GOLD analysis project Ga0307373, IMG submission 202534) | Soil microbial communities from Risofladan, Vaasa, Finland - OX-2 | ecosystem: Environmental > Terrestrial > Soil > Coastal area > Acid sulfate soil | place: Finland: Risofladan, Vaasa | collected... | reverse complement strand
CGCTGGCCGCCACGGCGAACGCCGCCCCGAGCTCCCCGGCGAACCGGCCAAGCACGCCGATCCGCGTCGCGCCCGGCGCCGCGTCCCAGCCATCCGCCGCGGAGCCCGCCGCGGAGCTCGCCCCGGAGCCCGCCGCCGGGCCGTCCGCTTCCGCCCTGGCCGGCGGCGGCCCACCCTCGCGCGCGGCATGGGTCGCGGCCGCACGCAGGTCGGCCGGGCGCAGCAGCGGCCGCGCGTCCTGCGCCGGCAGGCTCTGCGCGGCCGCCTGCTCGGCCTCGGCGACCACGGCCGCGACCTGGTCATCGCGGACGCCAGCCCGCGACACCGTGCCGGTGCGCACGCCGTCGGCGCCCCGGCTGATCGCGATGACCGTAAGCCGGCGAGACCGGGACACTCCGTTGGTGGTGAGGGTGTTCCCGGCCCAGCGCAGGTTGGCCGAGGACTGCTCCTCCGCGATCACGACGCACTCGTCGCAGCGGGCGGCCTGCAGGGCCCGCTCGACGGTGTCCTGCGGCGACTGCGCGGTCATGCTCCCGCCTCCTGCGCGGCGTTCAGGACCCGCACTCCCCGGATGACCGCGGCCGGGCAGCCGTGGCTGACCGGAGCGACCTGGCCGGGCTGGCCCTTCCCGCAGTTGAAGGCGCCGCCCAGCACGTAAGTCTGCGGCCCGCCGATGGCTTCCATGGAGTTCCAGAAGTCGGTGGTGGTCGCCTGGTAGGCGACGTCGCGGAGCTGGCCGGCCAGGCGGCCGCCGGCGATCCGGTAGAACCGCTGCCCGGTGAACTGGAAGTTGTACCGCTGCATGTCGATGGACCAGCTCTTGTCGCCGACCACGTAGATGCCGTTCTCGACCCCGCCGATCAGGCCGGCCGTGTCCGGGCCGCCCGCGGCGGCCTGCAGCGAGACGTTGGCCATCCGCTGGATCGGCATGTGGCCGGGGGAGTCGGCGAACGCGCAGCCGTTGGACCGGCCCAGCCCGCGGAGCCCGGCGATGCGGCGGTCGAGCTGGTAGCCGGTCAGCACCCCGCCGGTGATCAGGTCCCAGGACTGCGCGGCCACCCCCTCGTCGTCGTATCCGACGGTCGCGAGCCCGTGCGGCGCCGTCCGGTCGCCCGTCACATGCATGACGGGCGAGCCGTACTGCAGGCTGCCGAGCTTGTCGATGGTCGCGAAGGAGGTCCCGGCGTAGGCCGCCTCGTAGCCGAGCGCCCTGTCCAGCTCGGTAGCGTGCCCGATCGACTCATGGATGGTCAGCCAGAGATGAGAAGGATCGATAACGAGGTCGTAGCGCCCCGGCCGCACGGACGGCGCGGCCAGCTTCTCGGCCAGCAACTCCGGTAGCCGGGCCAGCTCGGCCGGGAAGTCCCAGCCGGCGCCGGTCAGGTACTCCCAGCCCCGGCCGACCGGGGGAGCGAGCGTCCGCATGGTTTCGAACCGGCCGCCCGGCTCGACGGCGACGGCGGTCAGCCGGGGGTGCAGCCTGACCCGCTGCTGCAGCGCCGTTGTCCCCCCGCCGCAGTAGAACTTGCATTCCCGGACCTGGAGGAGGGATGCGTCGACGTGATCGACCCGGCTGTCGGCCAGCAGGCCGGAGCTCCAGTCGGCCAGCAGCGCGACCTTGTCGGCGACGGGCACCGAGAACGGGTCGACCGCATAGGCCGATACCCAGGTCACCCGGCCGTGGGCGGGCTCATCGGCGAGCGCTATCCGCTCCGCGGCGAGCGGGGCGGCGACCCGCGCGACGTCGACGGCCTCCTGCGCCGCCCGGATCGCGGCCTGCGGGGTCAGGTCCGCCGCGGCGGCGAAGCCCCAGGCGCCGTCGACGACGACCCGGACCGCGATACCGAGGTCATCGCTGTCGTACAGCGTCTCCAGCCTGCCGTCGGACAAGCCGAGCCGCTGGCCGCGCACTCGCTCCGCGCGAAAGTCGCAGTATTCGGCACCGAGGTCCCGCGCGTGCTGCCGGGCCGCGTCCGCCATGGCCTGCAGCGGATACGCGGTGAACTCCGGGTCGATGGCCGCGGTTTCGCCCGGCTGGCCTGGCTGGCTATCACTCACGACCCGTCAACCTATCCCGGTCCGCGCGGACCGGGACCACTGGCGTGCGGCGAAGCCCGAACGGCCGCGGCGGGCGAGGAAGTTAGTGTCTCAGCGTTACAAGGACTGCTGACGCTGAGTCACAACCCGGCGATAACGCCGGATCTCCAAACCCGCGAAGCCAAACCCGGGGCGCCAGACACTAGCCCGCCAAGGGCCTCGACTGGCTATCGCGGGTGCGCTGCGACCGGCTATGTTGAGCTGCGCGTCGGCGGTGACCGGTAAGCTCTCCCGCGCCTGAGTCCAGATCCGCCGCCGACCGGAGGTAACCCCGCAGATGAGTCGTTCCGTCCTGGTGACCGGCGGGAACCGTGGTATCGGGCTGGCTATTGCCCAGCGGCTCGCGGCCGGCGGGGACAGCGTCACCATCACCTCTCGTTCCGGCGAGAAGATCGACGGGCTGACCGTCGTCCAGTGCGACGTGCGGGACGCGGCGCAGGTCGACGCGGCCTTCGCGGTCGCCGAGGAGGCGCACGGACCGGTCGAGGTGGTCGTGGCCAACGCCGGGATCACCCGCGACCAGCTACTCGCGCTGATGAGCGAGGAGAGCTTCGCCGAGGTGCTGGACACCAACCTGACCGGCGCCTACCGGGTAGCCAAGCGCGCGGTGCGCGGCATGATGCGGCTGCGCCGGGGCCGGCTGATCTTCATCTCCTCGGTGGTCGGCATGCTGGGCTCGGGCGGCCAGGCGAACTACGCGGCGTCCAAGGCGGGCCTGATCGGGCTGGCTCGCTCTCTCGCTCGCGAACTGGGGTCGCGCAACATCACGGCGAACGTGGTCGCGCCGGGATTCGTCGAGACCGACATGACCGGCGTGCTGGCGGAGGACCGGAAGAAGGCCATCCTGACCGGCATCCCGCTGGGCCGGATGGCGGCCGCGCAGGAGGTCGCGGGCGCCGTGGCCTTCCTGGCCGGGCCGGACGCGGCCTACATCACCGGGGCGGTGCTGCCGGTGGACGGCGGCCTGGGCATGGGGCACTAGCGAAGGAGATCGTGATGGGCATCCTGGACGGCAAGCGAATCCTGGTCACCGGGGTGCTGACCGACGCTTCCATTGCTTTCCACGTGGCGCGGGTCGCGCAGCAGGAGGGCGCGACGGTCATCCTGACCGGATTCGGGCGGCTCAGCCTGGTGGAGCGGGTCGCGAAGCGGCTGCCGGAGCCGCCGCCGGTGCTGGAGCTTGACGTGACCGATACCGATCACCTGGACTCGCTCGCGGAGCGGATTGCAGAGCACGTCGACGGGCTGGATGGCGTCGTGCACGGGATCGCGTTCGCGCCGGGGACGGCGATGGGCGGCAACTTCCTGAACACGCCGTGGGCCGACGTAGCGACCGCCGTCCAGGTGTCGGCGTACTCGCTGAAGTCGCTGGCGATGGCCGCGGTCCCGCTGATGGCCGGCGGCGGGTCGGTGGTGGGGATGGACTTCGACGCGAGTGTCGCCTGGCCGGTCTACGACTGGATGGGAGTGGCCAAGGCCGCCCTGGAGTCGACGGCCCGCTACCTGGCCCGGGATCTGGGCCCGCGCGGCATCCGCGTCAACCTCATGTCCGCTGGCCCGCTGAAGACCATGGCCGCGAAGAGCATTCCCGGCTTCGACCAGTTCCACGAGATGTGGCCGCAGCGGGCGCCGCTCGGCTGGGACCTGTCCGACCCTGAGCCTGCGGCCCGCTGCTGCGTGGCCCTGCTGTCCGACTGGTTCCCGGCTACCACCGGCGAGATCGTGCACGTCGACGGCGGCGTCCACGCAATCGGCGCCTAGCCAGCCGCGCGAGGGCCCAGCCTGGCTGCCCCGTGGCCTGGCCTGGCTGCCCGTGGCCCGGCTGCCTCGGGCGGTCGCGTGGCCCGTATTGCCCCTCGCGCCATTCAGGTAACAAACGGTACATACGATCTTAAAACTGCCGTAACGCTACCGAACCATACCGGTAAGGCAGGATGACATCGATAACAACTTGTGACGTATTTGGGCCGGGTTCGCTATGCGCGCACCCATACGCTGCGGGCAACCCGCCAGTAGGGCTCTACGCCCGAGCATGGCATGGCGCCACGCGGCGGGCAGACAGAGAGGCGGCGAGCGATGACTCGACTGCATACAGGCAAGGGTGGTGGCGCGTGGATGGCCCGCAGGCCGTCCCGCCACCGCCCCGAGAGCGAGGGGAACCAATGAGATTCGCCCGTCCGGCCATGAAGGCCGCGGCGCTCACCGTGGTAGGCGTGACAGCGATAGCCGCCTGCGGTGGCAGCAGTGGCAGTAAGGGTTCCACCAGCACTGGCACGACCGTTCCCGGCGGACTCGGCTCGATTCCCGCCGCGAGTGGCAAGGCGCACGCCGCCACGATTACCTGGGCGATGTCGCCGGGCGCCGTGCCGAACTACATCCTGCCGATCGACACCTCCGGCAGCAACTCGGTTTATAACGCCTTCACCTTCCAGTTCGAGATGTACCGGCCGCTGTACTGGACGGTGAACGGGGTCGAGCCCGAGGTCGTCCCGTCCATGAGCCTGGCCAAGAACCCGGTCTGGTCCAACAACGACAAGACCGCCACGATCACGATGAACAGCAACTACAAATGGTCGGACGGCACGCCGGTCACCGCTCAGGACCTGCTGTTCACGATCGATGAGATCAAGGCCGCGCTCAAGGAGTCGCCGTCGAACTGGTCAGGCTACGTTCCCGGCTTCTTCCCCTCGGACCTGGTCAGCGCCACCACCAACGGCACGAGCACGCTGGTCCTCAACCTGACCAAGCCGGTCAACCCGACCTGGTTCCAGGAGGACATCATCGGGTCCGTCGTGCCGATGCCGGCCCAGGCGTGGGCGAAGTCCTCGACGAGCGGCAAGACGCTGGACTTCACCAACGCGGCGAACGCCAAGAAGATCTATGACTTCCTGGCGGCTCAGAACAAGTCCGTGACCACCTACGCGAGCAACCCGCTGTGGGGGACGGTCGACGGCCCGTACAAGCTGACCGCCTTCAACGCCACCACGGGCGCGTTTACGATGGCGCCGAACACCAGCTATGACGGCCCGCACGTCACGCCGATGTCCACCTTCCAGGGTGTCCCGTTCACCTCGGAAGCCGCCGAGTTCAACGCGGTGAAGGCGGGTTCCATCGACGTCGGCTTCATCCCGCAGACCGACGTGGCCCAGATCCCGCAGGTGAAGAACTCCGGCTACAACGTCTTCGGTGAGCCGGACTTCGGCATGGAGTTCGTGAACTACAACTTCAAGGACAAGACCGGGAACTTTAACTCCATCATCAGCCAGCTCTACTTCCGGCAGGCGATGGCACACCTGGAGGACCAGTCGGGCTACGTCAAGGCCTTCTTCGGCGGCGCGGGCGGCGAGGCTTACGGGACCATCCCGGCCTTCCCGCGCAGTCCGTTCCTGCCCTCCAACGCCGCGAGCAACCCGTATCCCTTCAGCGTGGCGACGGCAGTGAGCCTGCTGAAGGCGCACGGCTGGAAGATCAACGCGGGCGGCACGGACACGTGCGCGAGCGCGGGCTCCGGGCCGAGCCAGTGCGGCGCGGGCATCCCCGCGGGCACGCCCCTGTCGTTCAACCTGATCTACAACTCGGGTACCTCGATCATCACCGAGCAGGACACCGACCTCGCCTCGAAGGCGAAGCAGGCCGGCATCCACATCACCCTGCAGTCGAGCAACTTCAACTACATGATCTCCAACTACATCGACCCCGCCGTCCCGGCCAACGAGAACAAGTGGGCCATGATGGACTTCGGCGGCGAGACCGACTCCACCTATCCGACCTCATTCGGGCTGTTCAACACCGGTGGCTCCGGCCAGGTCGGTGACTACAGCAACCCGACGGCGGACCAGCTGATCCAGGCCTCCATCTCCAGCCCCGACCCGGCCGCGGTGAAGGCCGAGGCCGCGTTCCTCACGGCGAACCAGCCGGTTCTGTTCCAGCCCAACCCCGACATCATCTGGGCCTGGAAGAACGCCATTGCCGGCGCGCCGACCTCGTTCGAGAGCCTGACCCAGTACTACGCGAACCCGGAGTTCTGGTACTCCAAGAAGTAGCTACATCGGTGCACATCGGTGTCGTGACGCTGTTATCACGACATCGCCGCTGGACCCTGCTGGCCTCGGGTGATACACCGGAGGCCAGCAGGGCCGTGGCTACTGGGTAGTGGGGCCAAGGCATTGTGAGAAGAGGACACGGGCTGTGACCGCTTACCTGAGCCGCAGAATCGGGACTTCCATCCTGGTCTTGATCGGTGTCTCGATCTTCATCTTCGGCCTGCTGCACCTGATCTTCCCGTCGCCGGCCATCGTCGTGCTCGGCGTCAAGGCGAACCGGGTGTCGATCGAGGCCTGGAACAAGTCGCACGGGTTCGACCGGCCCTGGTTTGTGCAGTACCTGAGCTACATGAACGGGCTGATCCACGGCAACCTCGGTTACTCCTACAAGCTCAACCAGAGCGTCACGGCACTCTTCCAGGAGCGCTGGGCGCGCAGTGCCTACCTCTCGCTGATCTCGCTGATCTTCGCGGTGCTGATCGCGATTCCGCTGGGGATCTTCCAGGCTGTCCGCCGCAACAGCGTCGGCGATAACGTGCTGACCAGCCTGGCCTTCGTCACCTACGCGATGCCGGTCTTCTTCCTCGGGCTGATCCTGATCCAGGTCTTCGCCCTGTCCCTGCCGATCCTGGGCTTCGAGGCCAGCCAGTCGACGTCGCTGCTGACGGTCGTCGGCGACTGGCACGACATGACGCTGCCGATCGCGACGCTCACGCTCGTCACGGTGGCGTCGTTCTCCCGGTACATGCGCTCCACCTCGATCGACACGCTGGCGCAGGACTACATCAAGGCCGCGCGGGCCAAGGGCCTGCCGGAGCGGCTGGTGCTGCTGCGCCACCTCGTGCGCAACGCCAGCCTGCCCATGGTCACGCTGATCGGCCTGACCATCCCGACGCTGCTGGCGGGCAACCTCATCACCGAGACCCTGTTCAACTACCAGGGACTCGGGCTGCTGTTCTACAACAGCCTGGGCAACGAGGACTACAACGTGATGCTGGCCTACACGCTCATCGGCGCGGTGCTCACGATCGTCGGCAACCTGGTGGCCGACATGGCGCTGACCGTCGCCGACCCCCGCATCCGGCTGGCTTAGGACACAGGAGGCATCGTGTCGAACACCTCATCGCTCGCGCCGCTGGATGTCACGCCCGCCACCCCCGAGGGTGGCGAGGTCGGCCCGGTGCAGACCGGCTGGCGGCTGGCCCTGCGCGAGTTCGCGCAGAACCGGCTGGCGGTCATCGGCCTGGGCATCATCGCCTTCTTCGTGCTGTTCTGCTTCGTCGGCCCGCTCTTTTACCACGGCAACGTCCTGAGCAGCAACCTCGAGACCACCAACCTTCCCCCCGGCTCCGGTCACCCGGCCGGCACCGACAACCAGGGCTTTGACGAGCTGGCCCTGCTGATGCAGGGCGGGCAGGCCGCCCTGGAGGTCGGGTTCTTCGCCGCCGCGGTCGGCATCGGGATCGGCACGCTGTGGGGCGCGATCGCCGGGCTGACCGGCGGGATCCTCGACTCCACGATGATGCGCGTGGTGGACATCTTCCTGTCGATCCCGTTCCTGTTCATCGTGCTGATCGTCGCCGTCCGGTACGGCGCGAGCGTCCTCAGTCTCAGCCTGATCATCGGCGGCTTCACCTGGCTGGTCCCAGCACGGCTGGTGCGCGGGGAGGTGCTGACGCTGCGCGTGCGGGACTTCGTCTCGGCCGCCCGGGCTGCGGGATCGGGCCGATGGCGGCTGATCAACCGGCACCTGATCCCCAATGCGCTCGGCACCATCATCGTCAACGTGACGTTCCAGGTCGCGGACGCCATCCTCACCATCGCCGCCCTCGGTTTCCTCGGCTTCGGCCTGCACTACCCGCACCAGGACTGGGGCGACATGCTCTCCAACGGCACCCAGTACCTGCAGGACGGCTACTGGTGGCTGATCTACCCGGTCGGCGCCTGCATCGTCCTGGTCGTGATGGCCTGCAACCTGGTCGGCGACGCCATGCGCGACTCGCTGGACGTGCGGCTGCGCCGCCGATGACGGCGCATCAAACAGCAGCGCAGCAAACAGCAGCGCAGCAAACAGCAGCGCAGCAAACAGCAGCGCAGCAAACAGCAGCGCAGCAAACCCCGCCGCTGCGGACGCGCCCGAGCCGCTGAACCGAGGAGTCCCCCCGCATGTCCCCTGTCCTGGAGATCGACAACCTCTCCACGCACATCCAGCTGACCAGGTCCGTGGTGCAGGCCGTCGGGAATGTCGACCTCCGGATCGACCAGGGCGAGACGCTCGGCCTGGTGGGCGAGTCGGGCTGCGGCAAGTCGATGACCGGCCTGTCGATCATGGGCCTGCTGCCGCCCGGCGGCAGCATCGTGAGCGGTTCCATCAAGCTCGCGGGCCGCGAGCTCACCACCCTGGCCGACGGTGACCTGCGCAAGATCCGCGGCAACGAGATCGCGATGATCTTTCAGGACCCGCTGACCTCGCTGGACCCGACCAAGACGATCGGCTATCAGGTCGCCGAGCCCGTTCGGCTGCACCGCGGCGCCAGCAGGAAGGAGGCGCTCGACCGCGCCGCCGAGGTGCTGGGCCTGGTCGGCCTGCCGCGACCCAAGGAACGGCTGTCCGATTACCCGCATCAGCTGTCCGGCGGCCTGCGGCAGCGCGTGATGATCGCGATGGCGCTGTCCTGCGAGCCTAAGCTGCTGATCGCCGACGAGCCCACGACGGCGCTGGACGTGACCATCCAGGCCCAGATCCTTGCCCTGCTCGATGACCTGAAGTCGCGCCTGGGCATGGCGATGCTGCTGATCACCCACGACATGGGCGTGATCGCGGGACATGCGGACCGGGTCAACGTGATGTACGCCGGCCGCCTGGTCGAGGAGACCGACACCGAGACGCTGTTCGAGCACATGCACCACCCGTACACCCAGGCGCTGCTGGCCTCCATCCCGCGGCTCGACCAGGATGCCGCCCAGCGGCTGGCGAACATCCCCGGCATCCCGCCCGACCTGTCCAGCCCGCCGGCCGGCTGCCGGTTCGCCGCGCGGTGCAGCCGGGCGAGCGACAAGTGCCGCACCGACGAGCCGCCGCTCGCCGGGCAGACCCTCGAGCACCGGTTCTCCTGCTGGCATCCGGTCGACGGGCCGCTCGTCCTGCGGGCGACCAATGGCTCCGGGACAGGGGCCGGCTCCGGGACAGGGGCCGGCGAAGCCGCGGGCCTCACGGCGACCGCCCGGCCGGCGACCGCCCGGCCGGTGGCCGAGTCCGGGCCCGGCTCCACGCAGCCCGCCGGCGCGGTCGCGACGGGCGGTCCGCTGCTGGAGGTCCGCGCCCTCGTCAAGGAGTTCCCCGTCACCGCCGGCGCGATCCTGCAGCGGAAGGTGGGCAGCGTCCACGCGGTGTCCGACGTCTCCTTCACCGTCGAGGAGGGCCAGACCTTCGGCCTCGTCGGCGAGTCGGGCTGCGGCAAGACGACGATCGGCCGGGTCGTGGTCGCGCTGGAGCAGCCCAACAGCGGCAGCGTGCTGCTGAACGGCCGTGACGTCTCCGCCATGCACGGCGGCGAGCTGCGCAAGTTCCGCCGCGACCTGCAGCTGATGTTCCAGGATCCGTACTCCTCGCTGGACCCCCGGATGCGCGTGGGCGCCATTATCGGTGAGCCGATGGCCATTCAGAAGATCGGCAGCCGCAAGGACCAGCGAAAGCGCGTCGGCGAACTGCTGGACGAGGTCGGCCTGCCGCGCAACGCCGTCGAGCGCTACCCGCATGAGTTCTCGGGCGGCCAGCGGCAGCGCATCGGGCTGGCCCGCGCGCTCACCCTCAACCCGCGGGTCATCGTGGCCGACGAGCCGGTGAGCGCCCTGGACGTCTCCATCCGGGCGCAGGTGCTCAACCTGATGAAGCGGCTGCAGGCCGACCACGGGCTGACTTTCGTGGTGATCTCGCACGACCTCGCGGTGGTCAAGTACATGGCCGACAAGATCGGCGTCATGTACCTCGGGAAGATGGTGGAGCTCGGCTCGGGCGAGGACATCTACCAGCGAGCCGCTCATCCGTACACGGCCGGCCTGATCGCCACCATCCCGGTGCCCGAGCCGGCCATCGCCCGGGCGACCGCGAAGGTGGGCATCAAGGGCGAGCTGCCCAGCCCGATCAACCCGCCGTCGGGCTGCAGGTTCCGGACCAGGTGCCCGTTCGCGCAGGAGCTGTGCGCGCACGACGAGCCGCAACTGCGGGCCTTCGGGCCCGGTCACGTGGCGGCCTGCCATTTCCCGCTGCAGAGCTACGCGCCGCCGGGAACGCCGGCCGGCTCGGCGAGCGAGGAGCCCGGTTCCAGCGGCGAGGTGCTGGCCCGGCCGTAACCCGCCGGCTGCGCGGGCGCGCGGCGCACCCCATAGAGTCATCGGGTGACCCTGGTTCTGGTGGTACGTCATGGCCTGACGGCCTCGACGGGAACGGCGCTGACCGGGTGGACGCCTGGCATCTCCCTGGACGACCGGGGCCGGGCGCAGGCGAACGCGCTCGGAGCCCGGCTCGGCGGCGTACCGATCGACGCCATTGTCAGCAGCCCCCTCGATCGCTGCCGGGAGACCGCCGAGGCGATCGCCAATGCCCGCGCGGGGCCGCCGCTGACCGTCCAGATCGATGAGCGGGTCGGTGAGTGTCACTACGGCGACTGGACGGGCCAGCCCCTCAAGCGGCTGACCAAGGATCCGCTCTGGCGGGTCGTTCAGGCCCACCCGAGCGCGGTGCGCTTCCCCGGCAAAGACGGCGAGTCGATGCGCGACATGCAGGACCGGGCCGTCAGCGCCGTGCGGGACTGGAACGAGCGCCTAGGCGGCGGCGCCGTCTACGTCATCTGCTCGCACGGCGATGTGATCAAGTCGATCCTCACCGATAGCCTAGGCATGCACCTGGACATGTGCCAGCGCATCCAGGTGGATCCATGCTCGCTCAGCGTGATTCGTTACACGCCGTTGCGTCCATTCGTGCTGCGGATGAACGATACCGGCGGGGACGTGAGCAGCCTGAAGAGACCAAGCAAGGAGTCGTCCGGCGCGTCAGCCCGGCACGAGGAGGACGCGCAGGTAGGCGGCGGCGCGGGAGGATAGGTTCATGCCGGTCTATTCGTACGATCCGCCGGAGCGGTTCATCGCCGGCACCGTCGGTCAGCCAGGAGAACGATCGTTCTACCTGCAGGCCAGCGGTGGTGGCAGGACGACCAGCGTTGCCCTGGAGAAGGGTCAGGTCAGCCAGCTGGCTGAGCGGCTGGACGAGCTTCTCGATGAAGTGCTGCGGCGCACCAGCGGGACCGCGGCCGTGCCCGCGGCGGCGCCGGCCGCGCTGGCCGACGACCGTCCGCTGGAACTGCCGCTGATGGAGGAGTTCCGCGTCGGCGCGATCGCGCTGGCCTGGGACCATGACGGCGACCGCGTTATCATCGAGGCCCAGGAAGAGACCGACGAGCCGGTCGAGCCGCTGGCGGATGACGTCCCCGAGGACGGTCCCGCCGTGCTGCGGGTCCGCATCTCGGCCGCGGCCGCCCGGGCGTTCTCGCGGCGCGCGCTCCAGGTGGTCGGCCAGGGACGGCCGCCGTGCCCGCTGTGTGGGCTGCCGCTCGACCCGGCCGGGCATATCTGCCCCCGGCAGAACGGGCACCGGGCAGGGCATGGCTGATCCGTCCGCGAGCAGGCGGGCTGAGCGCGGCGAGCAGCCGCCGCGGGCTGCCGGCGGCGAGCAGGCCGCGCTCGACCTGCTGACGAACGGCACCCTGGAGGTGGCGGGCCGGCTCGTCGATGCCTCCAACCTCACCATGTACTGCACTGTCAGCGGCGACGCGGGCGAGGCGGGCTGCGTGTACAAGCCGGTGGCGGGGGAGCGGCCGCTCTGGGACTTCCCGGAGGGCACGCTGGCGGGGCGGGAAGTCGCCGCCTATGAGGTATCCCGCGCGGCCGGCTGGAACGTCGTCCCGCCCACGGTGTACCGGGATGGCCCGTTCGGGCCCGGCATGTGCCAGCTGTGGATCGACATCGACGACTCCGTGGACCTGGTCGCGCTGGCGCGCAGCACCGACCACACTGGCCTGCGTCAGATGGCGGTCTTCGACGCGGTCGTGAACAACGCCGACCGCAAGATCGGTCATCTGCTCCCGGCCCCGGACCAGCAGCTGTATGGCTGCGATCACGGCGTCTGCTTCGGCGCGGAGTACAAGCTCCGGACCGTGCTGTGGCAGTGGCGCGGGAAGCGGCTGCCGGGCAAGGCGGTGGCCGCCCTGGAAAGAGTTAACGGGATGCTGGAACCCGGCGGTGAGCTCGCCGGCCGGCTGTCGCGCTGGCTGGAACCCGAGGAGCTGGACGCGACCCGGGCACGCGTCGAGCTGCTGATCGAGCACAAGGTGCACCCGTACCCGCCGGCGGGCTGGCCAGCCGTGCCCTGGCCGCCTTTCTAGCTATCTGGTGACTAGCGCCTACCGGCCGCCGTGCTCGCCGCGGTCGCCGCGGCGACGCAGGTATCGCTCGAACTCGCGGGCGATGGCGTCGCCGCTGGCTTCCGGCAGGTCGGTCGCGTCCTTCGCCTCTTCCAGGGCCCGCACGTAGTCGGCGACCTCGGAGTCCTGCTCGGCGAGCTCATCGACCCCGCGCTCCCAGGCCCGGGCCTCATCGGGCAGGTCCGACAGCGGCAGCGAGATATCCAGAATGTCCTCAACGCCGTGCAGCAGCGCGAGGGTCGCCTTGGGACTGGGCGGCTGAGCCACGTAGTGCGGGACAGCCGCCCAGAGCGAGACGGCCGGGATCCCGGCGCTCTCGCAGGCGTGCTGTAGCACGCCCACGATCCCGGTCGGGCCCTTGTAGTCCACCGGCTCCACGTGCAGCCGGGCCGCCAGGTCGACGTCGGAGGCGCCGGCGCTGACCGGCACGGGCCTGGTGTGCGGGGAATCGGCCAGCAGCGCGCCGAGCAGGATCACGATCTCGACGTTCAGCTCGGCGAAGGCGGTCACCAGCTCATTGCTGAAGCCGCGCCAGCGCATGTTGGGCTCGATGCCGTGCACCAGGACGAGATCGCGGCCCAGCCCCGCGGGCTGGGCGACGCTCAGCCGGGTGGTCGGCCAGACGAGCCGGTCGGTCTGGCCGTCGGTCACCTCCATCACGGGCCGGGTGACCTGAAAGTCATAAAAGTCCTCGGGATCGACCTGGCCGATGGCCTTGGTATCCCACGCGGTGCTGAGGTGATTGATCGCTCCGGTCGCCGCCTCACCCGCGTCGTTCCAGCCCTCGAATGCGGCAATCAGCGCTGGTGCGGTGAGCTTGCCAATGGCATCGAGCTCGATCGCCCGCACCCCCCTCCGCAGCCGCCTGACCGTCAGGCGAATGGTCTCAGCCTACGTGCCCGGCTGGGACTGCTGCCGGGCCAGGTCGCCTGACTCCGGGACCTGCCGGAACCGACCACATCCTGCCTTCCGGCGCGGCACCCATGTTAGGGCCACGGCGGCCAGCGCGGGAAAGCCGACCCCGGCCAGGATCGGCGCCCCGGGCCAAATTCAGCGGCGCTCCAGAGGAGCTGTCTTAAGATGGGTGGACCATGTCACAAACCGTCCCGCCCTCCGGGCCCGCGTCATCCCCGCTTCGAGCCCTGCGGGCGGCGCTCGCGGAGCGCGTCATCGTGGCCGACGGGGCCATGGGCACGATGCTGCAGGGCAGCCCGCTCACCCTGGACGACTTCGAGGGTCACGAGGGCTGCAACGAGGTCCTGAACGTTAGCCGCCCGGACATAGTGACGGGGATCCACCAGAGCTACCTGGAGGCCGGAGCCGACTGCATTTCGACCAATACATTCGGCGCTAATCTCGGCAATCTCGGCGAGTACGACATCGCCGACCGGATCGGTGAGCTCGCGGACAGCGCCGCGCGCCTGGCCCGGCAGGCGGCCGACGCCTGGGCGAGCCCGGACCGGCCGCGCTGGGTGCTGGGCTCCCTCGGGCCTGGGACCAAGCTGCCCACGCTCGGACATGCCTCCTTCGCCCGGCTGCGGGACACCTATCAGGAGGCGGCCGCCGGCCTGCTAGCCGGCGGCGCGGACGCGCTGATCGTCGAGACCTGCCAGGACCTGCTGCAGGGGAAGGCCGCCATCATCGGCGCCCGCCGCGCCATGAGCGCGGCTAGCGACGCCGCCGCTGCCGCCGGCCTTGACCGGCCGGACATCCTGCTGATCGCCCAGGTGACGATCGAGACCACCGGCTCGATGCTGCTGGGCAGCGAGATCGGGGCGGCGCTGACCGCGCTCGAGCCGCTCGGCATCGACATGATCGGACTCAACTGCGCGACCGGGCCCGCCGAGATGAGCGAGCACCTGCGTTACCTCGCCGCCCATTCGCGGCTGCCGCTGTCCTGCATGCCCAACGCCGGGCTGCCCGAGCTGACCTCGGACGGCGCCTACTATCCGGTCCAGCCCGACGAGCTGGCCAGCGCCCATGAAACGTTCGTTCGCGAGTTCGGGCTGGCCATGGTCGGCGGCTGCTGCGGCACCACCCCCGAGCACATCACGGAGCTGGCCCGGCGGCTGCGCGGCCGGCCGCTGACCCCCCGGCGCCCGCGGCCCGAGGCGGGCGTGGCCTCGCTGTACCAGCACGTGCCGTTCCGCCAGGACACCGCGTTCCTGGCCATCGGCGAGCGGACGAACGCCAACGGCTCCAAGGCATTCCGCGACGCCATGCTGGCGGAGCGCTACGAGGACTGCGTGGAGATCGCCCGGGCGCAGACCAGGGACGGCGCGCACCTGCTGGATGTTTGCGTGGACTATGTCGGCCGGGACGGCGCCGCCGACATGGCGCAGGTCGTCAGCCGGCTCGCGACGGCCGCCACGCTCCCGCTGGTCCTCGACTCCACCGAGCCGGACGTGATCCGGGCGGGCCTGGAGCTGCTCGGCGGCCGCGCGGTGGTGAACTCGGTCAACTACGAGGACGGCGACGGCCCCGACTCGCGCATCGCCAGGATCATGCCGCTGATCCGCGAGCACGGCGCGGCGGTCGTCGCGCTCACCATCGACGAGCAGGGCCAGGCGCGCACCGCCGACTGGAAGGTCCAGGTCGCCACCCGGCTGATCGAGGACCTGACGGGCAACTGGGGCATGCGCGTCAGCGACATCCTGGTGGACTGCCTGACCTTCCCCATCGCGACCGGTCAGGAGGAGACGCGGCGAGACGGCATCGAGACGATCGAGGCCATCCGCGAGCTGAAGCGGCGGTACCCGGACGTCCAGACCACCCTCGGCGTGTCGAACGTGTCCTTCGGACTGAATCCGGCCGCGCGGGCCGTGCTGAACTCGGTGTTCCTGGCCGAGTGCGTGCGGGCCGGCCTGGACTCGGCGATCGTGCACGCCTCCCGGATCATGCCCATCGCCCGGATTCCCGAGGACCAGCTGCAGGTGGCGCTCGACCTCGTCTACGACCGGCGCCGGGACGGCTATGACCCGCTCAGCAGGCTCCTGGAGCTGTTCGACGGCGTCGACGCCGCGGCGGTCAAGGCGAGCCGGGCCGCGGAGCTAGCCGAGCTGCCCCTCTGGGAGCGGCTCAAGCGCCGGATCATCGACGGCGAGAAGATCGGGCTGGCAGCCGACCTGGACGAGGGGCTCGCCGCCCGGCCGGCCCTGCAGATCGTCAATGACGTCCTGCTGGACGGGATGAGGACGGTCGGTGAGCTGTTCGGCTCGGGCCAGATGCAGCTGCCGTTCGTGCTCCAGTCCGCCGAGGTCATGAAGGCCGCCGTCGCCTATCTCGAGCCGCACATGGAGCGCTCGGGCGAGGACGGCAAGGGCCGGATCGTGCTCGCGACCGTCAAGGGAGACGTGCACGACATCGGCAAGAACCTGGTCGACATCATCTTGTCCAACAATGGCTACGACGTCGTCAACATCGGCATCAAGCAGCCGATCTCGGCGATTCTCGAGGCGGCCACCGAGAACCGCGCCGATGTCATTGGCATGTCCGGGCTACTGGTGAAGTCCACCGTGGTCATGCGCGACAACCTGACCGAGCTCAACTCCCGTCAGCAGGCCAAGCGCTGGCCGGTGCTGCTGGGCGGGGCCGCGCTGACCCGGGGCTATGTCGAGCAGGACCTGGCGGGAATGTTCGAGGGCGAGGTGCGGTACGCCCGCGACGCGTTCGAGGGCCTGCGGCTGATGGACGCGTTCATGGCGGTCAAGCGTGGCGAGCAGGGCGCGACACTGCCCGCGCTGCGCACGCGGCGGGTGAGGACCGGGGCGCAGCTGCGGGTCACCGAGCCCGACGCCATGCCGGCCCGCTCCGACGTGGCCGCCGACAACCCGGTGCCCGTGCCGCCGTTCCTCGGCGAGCGGGTCGTCAAGGGCATCCAGCTCGGCGACTACGCGGCCTTCCTCGACGAGCGCGCGACCTTCATGGGCCAGTGGGGGCTCAAGCCCGCACGCAGCGCGGGCGGGCTCAGCTACGAGGAGCTCGTCGAGACGGAGGGACGCCCCCGGCTGCGCAGCTGGCTAGAGCGGATCCAGACCGAGGGCCTGCTGGAGGCCGGCGTCGTCTACGGCTACTTTCCGGCGGTCAGCGAGGGCGACGACCTCGTTATCCTTGATAAGAACGGATCCGAGCGGGAGCGCTTCACGTTCCCGCGGCAGCGGCACGACCGACACCTATGCCTGGCCGACTTCTTCCGGTCCCGCGCGTCAGGGGAGACCGACGTTGCCGGGTTCCAGCTGGTCACGGTGGGCTCGCGGATCAGCGAGGCGACCGCCGAGCTGTTCGCCAAGAACGCCTATCGCGACTACCTGGAGCTGCACGGCCTGTCCGTGCAGCTGGCCGAGGCCCTGGCCGAGTACTGGCACCAGCGGGTCCGCGGCGAGCTGGGCTTCGGCGGCGACGACCCCAGCGACCTGGATGATCTGCTGAAGGTGCGCTACCGGGGCTGCCGCTACGCGTTCGGTTATCCGGCCTGCCCCGACCTCGAGGACCGGGCCAAGGTGATGCGGCTGCTGGCCCCCGAGCGCATTGGCGTGACCTTGTCGGAGGAATTCCAGCTGGCGCCCGAGCAGTCCACCGATGCCCTGATCGTGCATCATCCCGAGGCGAAGTATTTCAGCGCCTGACATGCGGTCCATTCCAGCTGAACCTGCCGGGCCCTCCCGCGCCGACCTGATGGGGGTCCTGTTCGACATGGACGGGCTGCTGGTCGATTCCGAACCGCTCTGGTTCGAGGTCGAAAGCTCCGTGATGGCCCGGCTCGGCGGCTCCTGGGATGCCGCCGATCAGCAGGCCCTCGTCGGCGGCTCGCTGGCGCGGAGCCTGGACTACCTGCTGGCCAAGGCCGCCCGGCCGGTAGCGCGCGAGATCGTCGCGGGCTGGATGCTGGGCGGCATGGTGGAGCTGGTGAGCTCCCGGATGCTGTCGGTCATGCCGGGCGCCCGTGAGCTCCTTAACGAGGTAGCCGAGGCGGGCGTGCCGTACGCGCTGGTGACCTCGTCGGAACGGCCGGTCATGGAGGCCGTGCTGGACCAGTTGGACGTGCGGTTCCCGGTGACCGTGTGCGGGGACGACGTCAGCAACAGCAAGCCGGACCCCGAGCCTTACCTGATGGCCGCGGCCAAGCTCGGGGCCGATCCGCGGCACTGCGTGGCGATCGAGGACTCCCCGAACGGGGTGGCGTCCGCGGAGGCCGCGGGCTGCCTGATGATCGCGGTGCCGAGCATGGTGCCGATCCCCGCGGAGAACGGGCGGCTGGTGGTGGGGTCGCTGCGGGAGGTGAGCCTCGACCGGCTATATGACCTGGCCGCGACGCGCTGAG
>Ga0307373_10006873_pt1 | contig 17940 bp, 14 predicted proteins | sample OX2MG_FD_202534 | JGI IMG/M metagenome (GOLD analysis project Ga0307373, IMG submission 202534) | Soil microbial communities from Risofladan, Vaasa, Finland - OX-2 | ecosystem: Environmental > Terrestrial > Soil > Coastal area > Acid sulfate soil | place: Finland: Risofladan, Vaasa | collected... | reverse complement strand
CACGCGCGCTCGCGCTGCCGTTTTTTCCAGAGATGACCGAGGAACAAGTGGACTACGTCGCGGAATCGCTCACGGAAATTACTGGCAAACGATAGGTGTGAAGGTTAGTTAGGCAGGCCAGGGAATTGCATTTCACGACGCGACGGCCTCAGGCTGAGGCGCGCCGCTCGCGGCTATTCTCTTCGCTCGCCGGTGGTGGAGCGCCGTGCCGCGATTCGCCGAAAGCGTCCAGTAGTTTTTCCTTCATCGCCTGCGCCAAGCCATCGAATACATCCACGCATGCCCTGCGCATCGCCTCTTCGGCTCCGCGAATCAGCGAGTCCATGCGATTCTGGTTCAACGCATCGAGTTGGCGCACTGTCGCATCCACCCAGGAATCCCCGGCCGAGCGAAGGCGGTCCTCGTGCCGCTCGAACGCTTCGGCTCCCAGCGCTTCGCGCTTCGCGGACCATTCCGCCAAATGAGCCTTGCCCTGCTCCCGAAACACATCGAGCGTCGCGGCGAGTTGCGATGCAAGTCCTTCATTCGATTGTGCCAGATTTCGCTCCGCCGTAATTGCCAAGTGCTGCTGAAAGTGATCGAACGAAGTCTGCGCGCGGGTTTGCAAGCTTTGCAGGACTTCTTCGGCGGCCACTGCCAGCCGCGCGCGCTCCTGTGAGGCCCTCGCCCTGCTTTCCACGGCGACATGCTCCACACTATCTTCCGCTGCTGCCTGAATCACCTGTCCAAAAGTTGCCGCGACTCCTTCCGCAGCCTCCTCGAATTGGGTCTTTGCGAGATCCAGGCGTTTCCGCCCCAGCGCGTCCATCTGCTCGCCGGAGGTCTTCAGTTGTGCGGCCTCGATTTTCTCGAGATCCGCGCGGTATTTTCCCGCCGCGGCCTCGGCCGCTTCGTCGATATTTTTCTTGGCGCGATTAACAGATTCTTCCATGCCGGCGTCAAGACTCGCGGCACCACGCTGCAACTGCTCTTCGCAAGATTTTGCCAGCGCCGTCGAGGCTTCCTCGGCCGCTCGCGCTGCATGGGAATCAAGCTCCGTGACCCACTTCACGGAAGCATCCTTTCGCGCCAGTTCGAGATCGGCCTGGAGGCTGGCGCGCACCGAGGACATGTCCCCAGCCGCTTCCCGTTGCAGTTGCTCCGAAACCTGGCGCAGCCGTTCGCGATGAATGTGCAGGAGGTCTTCTGCTTGCTGTTCGCGGGCAGACAGTTGGCGCGTGGCCTCCGCCGCTCGTTGCAGAACGGGCGCTATTTTAGCGCTGATTTCCGCGGCTGTTTGCGCCGCCGTCCGCCCGCTCATCTCTTCTAATTGCGACTGGCCGCGCTCCACCAGTTGTTTCTGCAGTTCCGCCGCGCGACGATCCAATTCCGCAGCGTGCGATGCCACGCTCGATTCCAGGCGTTGCCGCAACTCATTCAAGCCATCGTGACTCGCGGCCTCGAGCTGCCCCGAATATTCGGAGAAATGCGTTGCCGCCTTCTCGATTTCCTCGAGTGAAGCCTTCGCCTGGACCATTTCTTGATCGAACGCGCTCCTCACCTCTTCGAGCGCCGCGCGCGCAGCCTCGATACTCAGCCCGGAATCCCCCTGGAGTTCTGCGACTCGCGCCGCCAATTTTTGCTCAGCAGCCTGCAGTATGTGTTGAGAGCTGTCTGTGACACGGCCCGCGAGCCTTTGTGCCGCACTGTCGATCGAGGATTCGAGAAGCTCATTCCACTGCGTTTGAGCAAGCGCCATTTCCTCTTGCAGATGCTTTTGCACGCTGTCCCGGATTCCCAGCGCCTCTACGGCGTTCCCCTGCTCAAAGGCAATCTGATGTTCCGCGCGCGATCCCAGTTCCTTGCGAATCGCATCGAGCTGCTGTGACAGTTTTTCTTCGAGACGCTGTTCCGCGTGGCTCCCAACCTCCTCGGAAACGGAACGCGCCTCTGTGCGCAAAACTTCCGCGCGACGTTCCCATTCCGAAAGCGCCGCTTGGGTTCGCTCGATTGCGTCTGCCCATGACGCATTCAAGTTCTCTTGCACTTCCTGCCTGATCTTGGCTGTCAGTTTCTGGGTCAGCTCAGACGAAAGTTGTTCTTTCGCGTTCGTTTCCCGGCCATCGAATTCCTGGCGCCATTTTTCGTAGAACACCTCAGCCGTCGCACGATGTTCCTCATTCAATTTATCGTGCAGTTCGCTGGTGCGCTGTTCGACCAATTGCTCGGCAATTTCCCGCGCCTCGCGAACCACTTTCTGCGACTGGGATTCGAATTGGCTGCGAAGCTCCCGCAAAAGAGGGCTGTCCTCGATATGAATCTCCGCCGTCTGTGCGGGGCCGCCCTGGGAAGCAGTTTGACTCGCCGCGTCCGCTAACAATTCCTCTAAGTAGGACTCGAGAGAGCGGTCCTGTCGTGTCGCTCCGGCAATATCAGCGTCTCTTTCCGTGACGTGGGCGTCCGCATGGGTTTCTGGTCCCATCGGTAGCGGCTCCATGCCTTCGATGCTGCTGCTTATCCAATCTCCGGGAGGGACCGCGACTCCCCAAACATTGCTGCCGCTTTCCAGCTCGACGCCCACTCGAAACAATTCGCGCAATGTGCGCGGCCGCTGAATCCACATGACTCGGGCCCGAGCGCTGAGGGGTTCCTTCTGTCCTCGACCTGAGGGAACCTCGATGGCGATCCACGTGTTTTTCGGGAGATGATGCTTGGATGCGTAGCTGCAACCGTGGAAGCTGAGGTTTTGGGTGGCGGTTCGCTCTTCGAATGGCTGGCCCAGCAAATCCACACCGCGAATAATCAGCGGTACGATCTGCTCAATGCGCGTGCTTCGCCGCCGTTGCTCTCCCAAGTAGCTAGAAGCTGCCTGTGCCACGTTGGCCCCCCGAATGCTAAGCTTCGCAAGCATAGCACTCTGAAGTGTCCCGGTCGAGCAGCGGGCGGCAGGTACAACAATTGCGATGAAAGGATTGAAGAGCCGAGCCGGTTTTCGAACTTCCAAGCGCTACGGTTTCTTTTTCTTTTTCACCACCACCGTCGTGGCGCTACCACCACTCAGTTGCTTCAGGCTGTCGAGCGACGCTTTAGCATCGGCCGCATGCGGGCCGTTAGGCTGAAGGTCCAGATACTTTTGATAGGCTTCAAGGGTTCCCGGCGGAATAATATAGACATCCTTCCCGCCCTCTTTCTTGGCGTCAACCTGGTTGGTCAGTGCATTTCCCAGTAAATACCAGGCATCCGCATCCTTTGGGTCCAACTGAGTCGCTTTCTCGAGCGGTTCGGTGGCATCCTTCATCTTTCCGGAGTTTGTCAATACCACGCCCATATTCTTGTAGCAAGCCTCCGCCACTGTTTTACTGGTGGGATCGAGAGCTGCGGCTTTATCGCATGCCGCGTCTGCCTCCGGAATCTTGCCTACTCGTGCTAGATCTGTTCCCAGTTGCATATACAACGCGGGAGTCGGTTTCAGTTCCACTGCCTTTTGCAGTGTATCGACCGCTTCCGGGTATTTGCCGGCGCCGTCGTACGCTACTCCCAAGTTTCCTAGAATCGTGGGCAGATTTGGATCTTTTTCGGGAGCGCTCTGCTGCGCTTGCTCGAATTCCGTTACAGCCGTTTGATAATCCGTGTTCAGCTTGGCCTGTAGCGTTGCTTTTTGATCCGCCGGCGAACTTTGCAGCTGCTGTTTTGTTGCATCAGCGTCGGCTATGGCGTGGACGCCGTTATCAAAGTGCGTCTTCATCATCTTGAATTTATCCGCGGCCGCTTGCTGCTTTTTCGCCGCCTCGACGTCGTAGCCTTGTTTCGCGGCAATCTCTTTAAAGCTTTCATTCAGAACCCAACCTCTGTCTCCCATGTTGCCTTGAATCTGGGCCGTCTCAGTGTAATTGACGTTGTCTTTTTTAAAGTTCACATCGTAGGTTCCGGAGACGAGGCCCACCTGTTGGTAATTGCCGTTTTTGTCGGTCTTAATGACAAAAGTTTGTCCGGTGCCTTTGTTCGTTATGGTGATGACCACGTCAGGATAAGGATTGCCCTGAAGATCCAAAACCTTGCCAGACAGACGGGTCGTCTGTGCCATGGCCGTCGGCGTCAGCAGAAGCAGCGGTGCCAAAAGGAGCGCCAGGAACAGTACGGTGCCGCCGAGCTTCGCGATTGAACGCTTCATAAGAGCATTCCTCCCTATGTATTTTAGATGCGCTGCCCCATTATCGCGCAACTTGTGTCCTGTAGGCGATAGGATCTGTATGTCCCGCCTGTGAGAAGGCGCGCAGCCGCAGCCGGCAACTATCGCAAAGGCCACACGCTTCGTCATCCGACTGGTAACAGGACCATGTGAGTCCCAGTGGAGCGCCTAATTCAACACCCTTCTGGACAATTTCACTCTTGTGCATGTCAATCACCGGAGTCTCGATTTCGATCTTCGTCTCCGGCCGCGTCCCAACGCGTATCAACTCACCGAAAGTCTCATAATACTCCGGCCGGCAATCAGGATATCCCGAACTATCCTCGGACACCGCACCGATAAAAATCGCCGTCGCGCCGATCACCTCGGCCCAGCTTACGGCGGCGGAAAGAAAGTGCGCATTGCGAAATGGCACGTAAGTGATAGGGATCGTCGCTGACTTTTCCGGCAAATTCTCAGGCACCGCAATGCGCGCGTCCGTCAGCGCCGAGCCGCCAATCTGTTGCAACGCATCGAATCGTACGACCAGCCTTTCGTCGGCGCCGTAAAAATCCGCGATCTCTTCAAAAGCGCGCCGCTCACGCTCCTCGGTTCGTTGGCCATAACTCGCATGCAACAGCGCCAGAGAATGCGTTTGTTTCGCCATCGCTGCTGTTACGCAGGAGTCCATTCCTCCGCTCAGCAGCACCACCGCTTTGGATTTTTCCGCCATGCCTTGCACTGCCTCTCGATTCACGCGCCGCTTGCGTCTGCATCCTATACGCCATGCATCGCAGGGTCCCAAACGAACTTGTGCAGTTGCAGCCCCAGCCGCACTGGCAGATTCTCCGCCAAAATCCATTCCGCCAGCTCGCGCGCATCCATCGCCGGCCACGCGCCCGCCGGATCGGCAAAAACCGGCGAAAAAAGAATCTCATGAACTCGTTCGCGAAGTCGGTGCTCGGCCATGAATGCTCGCGCGAAGTCATAATCCCGCCGGCTCGCAATCACGAACTTGATTTCATCCTTCTTCTCGAGCTCTTCCAGATTTGCAGGATTGAACTTGCCACTTTCACCCGAATCCGGACATTTCACATCCAGGATTTTCACCACCTCGCGTGGCAATTCGCTTATGTCGCGCTCCCCGCTCGTCTCAATCAATACCGTGTACCCCGCATCGAGAAGCCGCCGCGCCAGTTCCGGCGTCTCCGGCTGCAGGAGCGGCTCGCCTCCGGTTATTTCAACGAGCCGGGAGTTGCTGCCGCCATTCTTTTCTCGACCAACGGAAAATTCACCGACACGCTTCAAAATGTCATCGAGGCTATATTTTGTCCCGCCATGGAACGCATAAGCCGTATCGCACCATTTGCAGCGCAAATTGCAGCCTGTGAGGCGCACAAAAATGCACGGCAGGCCGGCGTAGCTGCTTTCGCCCTGGATTGACTTGAAAATTTCCGTAATGAACATTTGGTTACGCGCCAACGCGAATCTCAGCGTCCCGCCGCATGTGCCGCGCGTCGCCGCAGATAAACAATTCCGGCAATCGCCGCCGCCAGTTCCGCGAGGATCACCGGCACAGCGACCGCCAATCCGTAGCCCACCCAGAGCCACACGAAGGAAACGATGAAGGCCGGGATCGCAATAATTAGGAAGGCTCGGTTCACGGTGGCGCCTCAGGTTACGGCCGGAAAGTCGCGGCCGACGTGTCGGTCTCCCAAACGGTGATGCTTGCTACCGCCGCGCCATTGGGCGAAGCGTGCATTTGCTTGGACGTCTCGTCGTAAATGTGCCGCGCGATGTTTTCGGCCGAGGGATTGAGCGTGTCGAATGGCGCGAAGTCATTCAGATTCTTGTGATCCAGTGAGCGGATCACCGACTGAATCACCTGCTTCAAATGCACGAAATCGTAAAGCAGGCCCGTCTTATCGAGCTCTTGTCCCGCCAGAGTAATCCGCACACGGTAATTATGCCCGTGCTGATTTTCGCATTTCCCCTTGTACCCACGCAGGTAGTGGCCCGCGGCAAAGCTTTCTTCCACGCTCACTTCGTACACATCCTGCTCCTGTTTGATTCCAATGACGCTAACCATCCCGCGAAACACTTGCGCTCACAATTCCTTTACGAAACGCGCCACTTCGGCAAGGTCGTGCGTAACGGTGTATTCGGGCAGTGACTCCAGAAAAATTCTACCATACTGCATGCGCAGGATGCGGTTGTCGAGGATTGCCAGCACGCCGCGATCGTTTCGCGACCGAATCAGCCGCCCGAAGCCTTGCTTGAGCGACAGCACTGCCTTCGGCACTTGATATTCCGCGAAGGGATTCTGCCCGTCCTCCTGCAACGCCCGGACGCGCGCCGCAACAATGGGATCCGAGGGCACCGCGAATGGCAATCGGTCGACAATCACGCAGGAAAGCTGCGAGCCCGGTACGTCCACACCTTGCCAGAAACTTGCCGTCGCCAGCAACACAGCGCCGGGCGTGGCCCGAAAACGATCGAGCAGCGCCGAACGCGGGGCCGTCCCTTGCAGCAACAGCGGATAGGGAATCGTTCCCGTCAGCCGCTCGTGAACTTCGCGCATTTGCGCGTAGCTGGTGAACAGGCAAAACGCCCGCCCGCGCGTCAAATTCAAAAGTTGCGCAATCGCTTCCGCCGCGCGCGCCGAAAAACTCGCATGCCGCACATCCGGCAGCGCCTTGGGAATATAAAGCAGCGCCTGACTGCGATAGTCGAATTCCTGCGGCAGCACTTTCTCGCGCGATCCGGAAATTCCCAGCCGCTGCTTCACGTAGTCGAAGCGCCCGCCCACGGCCAGCGTCGCCGACGTCAACACAATCGTGTCGAACTGCTCGAACAATCTTTCGCACAGGATTTCGCTAACATCAATCGGCGTGGCCACCAGGTAAACGCCTTTCCCGCGCCGCTCAAACCAGTAAACGTAACCCTTCTCGTCGCTCTCGAGCAGGAAAGCTAACTCCCGGCGCAGTTCGGTTGCGCGTCTGGCGATGTTCAGCACTTCCTCGGGCTTCGAGCTGAGCGCCGATAATTCCGTCTCCAGCCGTTTCAGCGCCGCTGCCAGCCCGTCATATGGTTCACGGTGGCGCTCGAGAAATGCCGCGCGTTCCGCCGGCTCGAATGGAAAACGGCCATCGCGTTCGGGGAAAGCCTCGAAAAACGCCTGCGCACGCTCGCGAATCTGCGCCAGCGGACGCCGGGTCGCCGCCGTGCCTGCATTCACCATGCGCAACATCTGCTCCGCGTCGCGCGATAGTTCGTCAAATTTGTAACTCGAAACAGTGCGGCCAAAATAATCGCTCGCCACGTCCTCGATTTCATGCGCTTCATCGAAAATCACCGCTGCGTACTCGGGTAAAATCGAGCCAAAATCATCCTGCCGCAACGCCAGGTCGGCGAAAAATAAATGATGGTTCACGATGATCACGTCGGCTTCCTGCGCCCGTTGCCTCATGGCCGTCAAAAAACATCGCTGAAATTCCGGACATTTCTGCCCTGTGCACGCGTCCTTGCGCGCATCGATGCGGTTCCACAGCTCCGCATCGTCCGGCAGAAAGTCCAACTCCGCGCGATCTCCCGTTTCCGTCAGCTTCTCCCAGTCGCGAATTTGCGCGAACCAGTCAATCTCGTCCATTCCGCGCAGCACCGGCTGATTGGCCATCAGATGAACCTTCTGCCGGCAAACAAAATTGTTGCGGCCTTTCATCAGCGCCACTTTCAGCTCCGGTGCGAAATGCTTGCGCAGAAACGGAATGTCTTTCCGGAAAAGCTGCTCCTGCAGCGACTTCGTCGCTGTCGAAATCACGACGCGCCGCCCGCTGCGAATCGCCGGAATCAAATACGCCAGCGTTTTCCCGGTGCCCGTCCCCGCCTCGATGAGCGTGTGCTGATGCTTCTGAAACGCCTCGTCGATCATTTCCGCCATTTCAAGTTGCGCGCGCCGGAATTCGTATCCGGGATGGCATTTCTCCAGCATTCCGCCCGGGCCAAAAATATCGGCCATGGTAATCGTGACTTTCGCTTCGCTCGTCGCTCGCTTCGCCATTTTGTCTTTGAGGTGCGGTGTGGTGCGCACGGCCCGAATAGCTAAAATAGCACAGCGCAACGCTGATTTCGGTTCTCTAGGCTCCGTGGCGTTTGCCCAGCTGGCGCCGCTCGAATTCGGCGCGCCTGCACGCATGCCACCACAACCATGGTCAACGTGGTAGGGTAAAGGCAGCGCGAGAGCGCGTTCGAAATCAGTCAACAACTGACTGAACAGATAAATGAATAAGAAGACGCCAGACCATACTGCTGAGAAGCTGACAGGAAAGCTCCCGTCCGTTGTCATCGTCGGACGTCCCAACGTTGGGAAGTCGACCCTGTTCAACCGCCTGACCGGCACGCGCCGCTCGATCGTCACCGACGAGCCCGGCATCACGCGCGACCGCATCTACGGCACGGCTGAGTGGGAAGGCCGGCCCTTTGAGGTGGTCGATACGGGCGGGATCGTGCCCGAAGACAAAGCAGGTGTTCCCGGAGAAATTCTTCGCCAGGCACATATGGCCATCAGGAATGCGACTCACGTCCTTCTCGTTACGGACGCGCGCACCGGTCCCGTTCCGCTCGATTTCGAGTTGGCGCAACTGCTTCGTCGCGCCGGCAAGCCGCCGGTCATCGTCGCGAATAAAGTCGACACGCCGAAACACACCGCGCTCGCCGCATCATTTTATGAGTTGGGCGCGCAGGTCTTTCCCGTTTCCTGCGAGCACGGCCTGGGCATTGACGATCTTCTTGACTCGCTCACTGTGGATTTTTCCGCGGGCGCTGCGCCTGAGCTTCCGCCGGAAATCAATATCGCCATTGTCGGTAGGCCGAACGTCGGAAAATCGACGCTGCTCAATCGCATGACCGGCGAGGATCGTTCCATTGTTTCCGCCGAGCCCGGAACCACGCGCGACGCGGTCGACACCGTCGTCGAGCAGAACGGCAAAATGTACCGCTTTCTCGACACGGCCGGCATCCGCCGCAAAGGTAAAACGCGTCTCGTCGCTGAAAAGCTGAGCGTGGTGATGGCGCGGCGTCATCTGGAGCGTGCGGACGTCGCGCTGCTCGTCGTCGATGGCGCGCTGGGCGTGACTTCGCACGACGCCACGATTGCCAGCTACTCCCAGCAATCCGGCAGCGCACTGATTGTCGTCATCAATAAGTGGGACCTTGCTGTGCAAGCCGCGCAAAATCGCGCCGCCGCCGAAAAAAAAGCAAAGCCCGAAAAGGCCGGCTTCAATCCGATGAAGCTGATGGGTGACTACGAGAAGCTAATCCGTCAAAAACTCAAGTTCCTCGATTACGCCCCAATCATTTTTCTTTCCGCGCTCACGGGCGAGCGCACCGGCGGCCTTTTTGCCCTGATCGACAAAGTTGTGGCCTCGCGCGAGCGCCGCGTCTCCACCGGCGAACTCAATCGCTGGCTCGCGGCCGTCGATCTCGACCGCGGCACTTCGCCATCCGGACGAAAAATAAAAATCTATTATGTAACGCAGGCTTCCGTCGCTCCGCCGACTTTTGTCCTCTTCACCAACCAAATTCGCCGCCTGCATTTCAGTTACGAACGCTTCCTCGAAAACCAGCTTCGCAAGAAATTCGACTTCACCGGCACGCCCATCCGTTTCCAACAACGCGTCAAACAGCGCACACGCCGCGCTCCCGAGCGCGACAATTGAATCTACAGCGAAAAATCGCCGGTGAAATTCCCCGGCCGTTCGCTTACAATCTTCTCGATTGAAATCCAATTGCCCGACCTAGGCATCCAATTGCCGCTGAGGGCCCGCAAATTTCATTCCTAGGGGAGCCTGCACTTTGCGCGAAAAAAAAGTAGAACGCCGCATCTCTGAGCTGAGCCGCCGCAGATTCCTCGGTGCTGCCGCCGCGCTCGGCGCTACATCGCTTGCCATGCCCGCGTTTGTGCAGCCGCGAATCGAGCGGACCTCAGCGACCGAAGGGAAACCGTTCGAGCTGGACGAAATAACGGTTGCGGAGCTGCAAGATGGCATGAAATTCGGAAAGTTCACGGCGCGCTCGATCGCACAAAAATATCTCGACCGCATCGCGGAGATTGACAAGCAGGGTCCCGCGATCAACGCCATCATCGAATTAAATCCTGATGCGCTCTCGATTGCCGATGCACTCGATGCGGAGCGTAAAGCCAAAGGCCCGCGTGGTCCGCTTCATGGCATTCCCGTACTGATCAAAGACAACATCGGGACTGCGGACCGCATGATGACCACGGCTGGCTCTCTCGCTCTCAACGGATTCACCCCGACGAAGGATTCCGGCGTAGCCCGGCGCCTGCGCGAATCGGGCGCCGTAATTTTGGGCAAGACAAACCTGAGCGAGTGGGCGAATTTCCGCTCCAGCCACTCGTCCAGCGGATGGAGCGGACGCGGCGGGCAAACCCACAATCCTTACGCCATCGACCGCAATCCCTGCGGATCGAGCTCCGGTTCCGGCGCTGGCGCTTCCGCGAATCTCGCCGCGATTACCGTCGGCACCGAGACGGACGGCTCGATCGTTTGTCCGTCTTCGGCCAATGGCGTGGTCGGCATCAAGCCTACCGTCGGCCTCGTCAGCCGCGCCGGAATTATTCCCATTTCGCACAGTCAGGACACCGCCGGGCCGATTTGCCGCACCGTCGCCGATGCGGCCGCTCTCTTGGGCGCGCTCGCGGGAGTTGACCCGGACGATGCCGCCACCCAGGCGCCGTCCAGAAAAGCGTCGGCGGATTACACCAAGTTCCTCGACCGCGGAGGCTTGCGTGGCGCGCGTATCGGAGTTGTCAGAAAATTGTTCGACTTCAGCGAGAAGCTCGCTCCGGTCATGAAAGCCGCGCTGGACGCCATGAAGAGCGAAGGCGCGGTCCTCGTCGATCCGGTTGAAATCGGCTCGCTTGGCAAATTTGACGCGTCGGAAAATATCGTGTTGCAGTACGAGTTCAAGGCAGACCTGAACAAATACCTCGCGCAGTTTTCAAACGCTCCCGTGCATTCGCTGAAAGAAATTATCGACTTCAATGACCGCAATCACGACAAGGAGCTTCTGTATTTCGGCCAGGACATCATGGCGCATTGCGAGGCGAGAGGCCCGCTGACGGATAAAGTTTATCTCGACGCCCTCGCGAAAAATCATCGTCTCGCGCGCCAGGAAGGAATCGACGCAGTAATGGACCAGCATAAGCTCGACGCGTTAATCGCGCCGACCGCGGGTCCTTCGTGGTTAACCGATCTCGTCAACGGCGATCACGACACCGGCGGCAGCTCGTCGCTTGCGGCCGTGGCGGGGTATCCCAATATCAATGTCCCTGCCGGATTCATATTCGGTCTGCCCGTAGGCCTTTCGTTTTTTGGCCGCGCATGGAGCGAGCCGACATTGATCAAAATTGCCTCCGGCTTCGAGCGGGCGACTCACTTCCGCAAGCCGCCGCGTTTTCTTCCCACGGTGAACTTGGACCTTCCGGCTTGAATGCGCGCGCCATCCCGGAGGCGTGGGATAGGGTTGACACGATTCAAAATCGGCTTACGATAGCGGAAGAAGGCGCTCAATCAAGATGCTGCCCATGACTGAGGACGCTCCTGCAATTCCGGAGAAGAATCTTTTCCGCATCGGCGAAGTCAGCCGCTTGACCGCAACAAAAGCGTTCGTCCTGCGCTACTGGGAGACCGAATTTCCCACGCTGCAACCCGTGAAAAGTTCGAGCGGCCATCGCATGTACCGCCGCGAAGACATTGAAACTGTCTTCGAAATCAAGCGCCTGCTCTACGACGAAGGTTTCACCATCGCCGGCGCGCGCCGCCACTTGGCGGAACAGAATGGAATTGCAGAACCGGGCGTCGAACCCGCTCCCCCTGCGCCTCTGGTTCGCGAACGCGACCACGAACTTTCTCGTGCGCAACGCAAATGCCTGCTCGACCTTCGCGAAGAACTCCTCGCCGCCTTGACCCTCCTTGAACCCCGGTGATACGCTATTTTTGCTTGCAGAGTGGGGACGTGGTGCCGTTTCGCGCGTCCCGGATCGCCACGGACTTCGCTGATTCAGCGATCGTATTTGGCGAGAATGCTGCAACCGGTCGGGACGTGGCGCAGCCTGGTAGCGCGCACGCTTGGGGTGCGTGAGGTCGCTGGTTCGAATCCAGTCGTCCCGACCATTTTCTTACTCAGTCAGTGCACGCCTCATCGGCAAATCCCTCCGGCTGCACGATAATTGATTTATAATTTGTCTCGTTCTTCATGCCGAATATTTTAGTTACGAATGACGACGGCATTTTCGCGCCAGGGCTGCGCGCGCTCGCGCTAGGTCTCGCAAATATTGGCACGGTCAGCATTGTCGCTCCGTCTGACGAACGCAGCGCCGCCGCGCAATCGCTCACACTTCGCAAACCGATTTTCTGCGAGCAGATTGCCGAGCGCGAATGGGCCGTCGACGGCACACCCGCAGACGCCATGATCCTCGCGTTTCATTCTCTTTTACCCGAGCGCCCCGGTCTCGTCGTCTCCGGGATTAATCCGGGCGGCAACCTCGGAGAAAATGTCTACTATTCGGGCACGGTGGGCGCGGCCATGGAAGCGGCAATCAATCACGTTCCCGCGATTGCCGTTTCGATTGTCCATCGCGGGAAGGATTTCGATTACCAGCCGGCGGTTCGCTTTCTCGGGCGTCTCGCGCCGCTGATTCTCAAGGAAGGTCTCCCTCCGGGCGTATTGCTCAATGTCAATATCCCGCATTCCTGGAAGGGCGGCGTGCGCTTCACGCGGCAGTCGCCGAAAATCACCCGCAACGTTCTCGAACGTCGCGAAGATCCGCGCGGCCGCACCTATTACTGGCTCCATGAACAAAAATTGCTGGAAGGAATCGATCCGGATACCGATTACGCCGCAATCGCCGAGAGCGCCATTTCGATCACGCCCCTTGTGCTCGACCACACGCACACACCTTCGCTCAATCATCTGTCGCACTGGAAACCGCTGCTCGAGGAAAAATAGAACTACGCGCTCGCTCGCGCATCTGGGTTTTTCATCAGGCGCGCGCGCAACGCCGCGTTACCTGCCATTTCAATCGCCGTCCACGCCATGGCCAGCGCGCCATCGAGCACCGCCTTATCCGCTTCCTCCGTGATGCAATGCGCGGTGAATTCCGGCTGATGATTCGCCGCGGGCAGCGAATTGATTCCGATCATCGGATGAATGGACGGAATCGCGTGCGAAACGTTGCCCATGTCCGTCGAAGCTGCCATCCGTGCCATTTGCGGAGTCAACTCGGGAAATTTTCGCCCCAGCGCCTCGGCGTTTCGTTTGTAAATCAGGCTGATTTCATGGTCGTACTGCACATCGGCATACGGTTTGTCGCCGCCGCGAATTTCGAGCTTCGCCCCGGTCGCAATCGCGCCCGCTTCAAAGCAGCGGTGAACTTTCATGCGCACGTCGTCCAGTTCCTCGATACTTTGAGCGCGCACCATATATTTGGCAGACGTATGCGCGGGCACCACATTAGGCGCGTCGCCGCCGTGCGTGATGATTCCGTGAACGCGGTCCGTCGGCCGCAGGTGTTGTCGCAATAAACCAATGGACGTTTGCGCCACCGTGAGCGCGTCCGCCGCATTGATCCCCATTTCCGGGAACGCGGACGAGTGCGCTTCCTTGCCCGTGTAATACACGTCAAAAATCGACGCCGCGATCAGATGCGCTTCGAGCATCTCCACCGGCGCCGGATGCACCATCATCGCCGCGTGAATGCCGGCAAACCCGCCGCGTTCGAGCATCACAATTTTCCCGCTCGCGTTGCCCACTTCCTCCGCAGGCGTGCCGATAACGCTCACAGTCAGCCCCGCGTCGTCCGCCACTTTCGCCGCCGCGATTCCCGCGCCAACGGCCATCGCCGCAATCATGTTATGACCGCACGCGTGGCCAATTTCGGGCAGACAGTCGTATTCCGCGCAGATCGCAATGTGCAGCGGCCCGCTTCCGGCGCGCGCAATGAACGCCGTCGGCACATTGCAGACGCCGCGTTGCACGTCGAACCCCGCATCCGCCAGATCGTCCGCCAGCCATGCGCACGCCTTCTCTTCCTCGAAGCCGAGCTCTGGATTTGCGTGGATTCGGTGGCTCAGATTCAGTATATTTTTTCGCGCGTCACGAAGCCGCTCCTGCGCGCCTGCTTTGGCATCCATGTGCTGCCTCCACTACCTTGATTTCGTTTCTAACTCGCAATTCCTGCATGCGCTTCGGCATCGCTCAGGCTAAGCCGGTTCGCGATCCAGGCCTGCCTTCAGATCGGCGTGCAGCAGCCGGTGAAACAAGTGCTCGCCCGCTTCGCGACGGACAGAAAGGCGTCCAGCCACATACGCCCGCGAATGCAATCCCCGCTGCACCGATTCGCATATGCCGGTATCTTCTTCCTGCACGCGATGGCTCACGGCGACGCTTTGCTGATTGTATTCCTTCGCGGCGTCCCCGGCCCCCGCAAAATAAAAATCAAAAATCACGCGGCAGCGGTCAATCGAGAGGGGCAATACAAGATTCGTGTCGAGGTAGCCTTCATACCAGTTCAGCATGAAATTCGGATACTGCCAGAAATAAAACGCGCGATGGCCCTGCCGCGTGGCCGCCGCGTCGGTGTCAGCATCGGAACCGGATGTTTCGACGGGGCTCGATTGAAGACAGAAGCGATCCTCGTTTTCAATCGTGTAGTTTGCATAGTCGAGAACGCTGTTCAGCCCCTTGTGCAGATACGGCACGTGATAACCGCCGTCGAGGAAATTGTCGACGTACACTTTCCAGTTGCAATTCAGCTCGTAGCTGCGCCGCTCGAAAAAATGCAACGATTCGAGGTGCAGCGGCACCACGCGCTGGACCAGACCGCCAAGAAAATCTTCGAGCGATTCGGCATTAGGGTTCAGATTAACAAAAACAAATTTCTCCCACCTTGCCACGCGAACCGGCGGCAAGCCGTTTTTGCCGCGGTCGAAATTGCAAACGCCGTCAAAATCGGGCGTGCCTTTCAACGTGCCGTCGATGCCATACGTCCAGCCGTGATACGGGCATCGGAAATTCGATGCGCGGCCTTCGGCCTCGGAGACGACTCCGGTGGCGTGGTGCCGGCACACATTGTAGAAACCTCGTAGCTCGCGATCCGCGCCGCGCACTATGACCATCGGCTCGCCGGCCACTTGCGCGGTGAAAAATTGCCCCGATTCGGCGACTTGATCAATACGGCCAACCGCTTGCCACGCCCGACCGAACACGGCGTCGTTCTCCAGTTCCGCAACGCGCGCATCGACATACCACGACGACGGGATCGTGTACGCCTCCGCAAGGGGCGAACTTGCGTTGTAGCCGGCGATGATGTCGCTCAAAGTTTTGCCCATTTGCCCGACCATTATGGCTTGAAATAGCGACGCACGGAAGTCCGCGCAGCCATTTCCAGCAACTCCTCCCGCCTTGTACGAATGTCCGCGACGAGTAGCGAATTACGAACCAACAGAGCCACTTAGCCGCAGCCCGCGCCATCTTAATTGTCAGGGGTGTGTGATTTGCAACCAAAAACCAACGGCCGCTCTTTTTTTTGTGCCAGAATTACTCAGTACTCGTTTTGCCGGGCGCTGTGCATCGTCGCTTGTGTTCTGATTCCACTCGCGCTGATGGCGCAAACGCAGCAGCCCGCCGCCAGCGATCAAAAAGCTCGCGTAAAAGTGCAGATGCGCAACGTGATGTACCACTTCTCGGATTCCGTCGTGGTCCATATCCAAACGCTCAATGGCGAACTGGTTCCCACCGGCGAAAACAAATTCCCGATATTTGACGACAAGAAATCCTTCAACATAGAAATCAGCTCGGGAGAAATTGCCATCAGCACCGTGTCGCTTGCGAATATGCTCAATACCTATGTTTTCGCGAGCCCAAACGCTCCGTTGAAGGATATTTCGACGGCCATTGAAAATAACCGCCTGCAGATTAAGGGGAAGTTGCATCAAAAGCGCGACATACCGTTTGAAACCGACGGCGTTCTAACTTCTACTCCCGACGGGAAAATCCGTTTGCACTGCGACAAAATCAGGGCTTTGCATCTTCCGGTGAAAGGACTGATGAATCTTTTCGATCTTCAGATTGCTGACTTCGTAAAAACGGGCAAGATTCCTGGCGTAACAACGGACCAGAACGATTTGATTCTCGACCTTTCGCAAATCCTGCCGCCGCCTCACATTGAGGGCAAAGTGACGGCGGTTCGATTGGAAGGTGAAACTCTGGTGCAGACTTTTGGCGGCCCTGACGCCAAGACCAGATACCTGTTGCACTTCAAGAATTACATGTCCTACGAGGGCGGTCAGCTCCGCTTCGGTAAGCTGACCATGGACGACGCGGACATGATTCTGATCGATATGGACCCGGGCGATCCCTTCGATTTCTATCTCGACCACTACAAGGAACAACTTGCGGCAGGCTATTCAAAAATCACGCCAAGTTTCGGACTGCGCGTGTATGTGAAGGACTTCAACAAACTGCATCAGCGCCGGCGCGCGCAAAACGCCGCGAAAAAGTAATAATCTCGAACCCCGGCCAAAACGGCCGGGGCTCAAAAATGACAGTTTGGCGGATTTCCCCGCCGAGCCGGCGCGCTAGCTTTCCATCTGGGCTTGCAGCACTTCCCCCGGCAGACGGTCCATCCTGTATATCGGAGCCGATACGCCACGGTCGCTGCTGCTCGATGCGCCTACCCGTGACGATTGCATTGCGTGACGAGCAGCCAGGCGGCTTTGACTGCGATCCGTCTTGGCAAAATGGCTGCCGTCGTCCAGCATCCTCTGGATTTGAATGCCCAGCGTGCGTTCCAATTGCAATAGTTCCGCGCGCTGCTCGCGTGCGAAGAGAGTCGAAGCCACTCCGCGTTCGCCTGCACGGCCCGTGCGGCCAACCCGATGGATGAAATTCTCGGCAATCTCAGGTAGATCGTAGTTGATGACGTGCGCGATATCCTGCACGTGAATCCCGCGCGAAGCCAGATCGGTCGCCACCAGTATGCGGTAGCGTCCTTGCTGAAATCCGGTGAGCGCAGCCGTGCGCTGCGATTGCGAACGCCCGCCATGAATTATGGCCGCTGCAAATCCTTCGCGGTTCAGATTTTTTGCCAGCCGTTCCGCGCCGCGTTTGGTGCGCGCGAAAATCAAGCAGCGTCCCGTTTCCTTGGCGAGCAAGCGCTGCAGAAGATCCTGCTTGCCATCGGCGGAAACCTCGAATGCCTGCACGCGTACGTTTTCGGACGGCTTCAGCGTCGAACCGAACGCGAGCCGCACCGGATGCCGCATGTAGTCGTGGACAAGGTGCGCCACAGAAGCCTCGAGCGTTGCGGAAAAGCACATCGTCTGCCGCTCTTTCGGCAGCACTCCCACGATCCTGCGAATCGCTGGAAGGAATCCCATGTCCAACATGCGATCCGCCTCATCGAGAATCAGAATTTGCAGCGTGCGGAAGTTGACCAATTTGCGGTCCAGAAAATCTTCCAACCGCCCCGGAGTGGCGACGACGAGCCGCGCGCCTTTGCGCAGCGCGGTCAGCTGCGAGCCTTCGGCCAGGCCGCCAACTACGAGCGCCGCGGGCGACAGTTTCGCGCCTCTGAGCGCGTTGAACTGATCGACGACTTGCATCGCAAGTTCGCGCGTCGGCACCAGCACGAGCGCCGCTATTCCCGGCGCATTTTGCTGCAGCAATCGCTCCATAATCGGAATCAAAAACGCCAGCGTCTTGCCCGTTCC
>Ga0307373_10006871_pt1 | contig 17945 bp, 11 predicted proteins | sample OX2MG_FD_202534 | JGI IMG/M metagenome (GOLD analysis project Ga0307373, IMG submission 202534) | Soil microbial communities from Risofladan, Vaasa, Finland - OX-2 | ecosystem: Environmental > Terrestrial > Soil > Coastal area > Acid sulfate soil | place: Finland: Risofladan, Vaasa | collected... | reverse complement strand
TCACTGAACGAAGCGAACCAGACGGTCGTAAGCCACAGCACTCCGATGCTGACGTGAAAGCCGTGGAAGCCGACCAGCGTGAAGAAGCTCTGGCCGAACAGGTCGGTCTGCATCGACAGCCCCTCACGATAAAAATGCGCGAATTCATACGCCTCGACGCCCAGGAACACCAGTCCGAGCATGATCGTGATCCCGAGCCACAGCCGCATCAGATTTTTCTTGTTGCGCTGGATCGCATTGAGCGCCAGGACCATCGCGAGACTCGACATCAGAAGGGCGAAGGTGCTGATCGAGGTCAGCGGGATTTCCAGGATGCCGGCGCCGGGTCCGCCGATATTGCGGCTCTTGTACACTACGTAGGTGGCGATCAGGCTTGCGAAGAATACACACTCGGAGCCGAGGAACGCCCACAATCCGGCCTTGCGCAGATCAATTCCGCCCGAAGACGCCTCGGCTTCCTCTATTTCGTGCGTGTCCTGGCCATAAGTTGGATATTCGAAAGCCATCGCGACCACCGACGCGATCAGCGCCGCGACTCCGATGATAATGATTCGCCATTCGCCAATTACCAGTCCCGAGCCCATCATCATCAGCGAGAGCGCGATAAGCACCGGATAGATCGACGGCGCCGGCATATGAATCGGCTCGGTCGGAATCGCCTGCTGGCTTTCGGGCACCGCGGGAATCTGTCCCGCCATGAACATCGCCACCCCGCGCGATCCTGCGCGCCCGTACTTCATCGCCCAGAAGGCATCGCGGCTGCGGACGACGGGACTGTGCGCGAAGTTATACGCCGGCGGCGGCGACGCGATTGACCACTCGAGGCTGCGCCCGTCCCACGGATCCGCGGTGGCTTTCTCGCCGATGAGCGTGCTCATGATCAGGTTGTAGTAAAGAATCAGGAACGACAGACCCAGGATGAACGCGCAAACCGTCTCGAACTGATTCAGATGGGTCCATCCGAGTCCGGCGCCATAGGTATAAATGCGCCGCGGCATCCCCCACATTCCGAGGAAGTGCATCGGCAGGAAGGTGCCGTTAAATCCAATTATGGTGAACCAGAATTCGATTTTCCCGAGCCGCTCAGAGAGCATCCGTCCGGTGATCTTCGGCCACCAGTAATACAACGCGGCCAGAATCGCGAACATCGAGCCGCCGAACAGTACGTAATGGAAATGCGCGACCACGAAGTAAGTATCCGTCTGCTGCAGATCGACCGGCGCGGCGGCGAACATGACTCCGCTAAGGCCGCCAATCGTGAATTCCAGCAGCATCGCAAGCGCAAAATATAGCGAGGTGGTCATCCGCAGCGACCCGCCCCACACCGTCGCCAGCCAACTGAATATTTTGATTCCAGTCGGAATCGCGATCAGCATCGAGGTGATCGCAAACGCACTATCCGCCACCGGTCCCATGCCGGTCGCGAACATGTGATGCCCCCACACTCCGTACGATAGAAACGCGATCATGATGGTCGCGTAAACCATCATCGGATATCCGAACAGCGGCTTGCGGGCATAGACCGGCAGAATTTCCGAAATAAACCCGAAGGCGGGCAAGATCATGATGTAAACTTCAGGATGCCCGAACAGCCAGAACAGATGCTGCCATAGAATCGGAGTGGCCCCGAAGAGCGAAACGTAAAAGTGCGTGTCGAAAAACCGGTCGAGCAGCAGGAACACCAGTCCAACCGTGAGCGGCGGAAACGCGATCAGGATCAGAATCGAGGTGACCAGGATCATCCACGTGAACATCGGCATCCGCAGGTAACTCATCCCCTTCGCACGCATCGCGATGATCGTGACGAAGAAGTTGAGTCCACCCATCAGCGTCGATACGCCCAGAATCAACAGCCCTACCACCCAGAAATCGAGATTGAGGCCGGGTGAGAAATAGCGCTCGGTCAGATTCGCATAGCCGAACCAGCCCGCATTCGGCAGCAGGCCCCAGAGCCATCCGAGATGAAGAAAAATCGCGCCCGCGAGAAAGATCCAGAAGCTCATCGCATTGAGGCGCGGGAAAGCCACATCCCGCGCGCCGATCTGGATCGGCATGAAAAAGTTCCCGAAGAAGCCAACCTCCATCGGCATCACCACCAGGAAGATCATGGTGGTGCCGTGCATCGTAAAAAGCTGGTTGTAAAGTGACGCCGAGATGAAATGATTTTCCGGCGACCAGAGCTGCAGGCGCAGAAGCATCGCCTCGATCCCGCCGATCGCCATGAACAGCAACGTACTAATCGCGTACAGCACCGCGACGCGCTTGTGATCCACGGTGGTAAGCCAGCCGAGCAGACCCCCTTCGAGGTAGCTCGGCACTTCGAGCGGCAACGCTTTTGGCTGGGCAGCCATCACTGAGCTCCCTTACTTAAGACTCTCGAGGTACGCGACCAGGTCGTCGAGATTTTTGCCGCTAAGGCCGAGCGCGGGCATCTCGGCGCCAGGCTTCACGTAAGCGGGATTGGTAATCCATTGCGCAACGTCAGCGGGGTTATTCGCTTCGATCGCGCCCGCCATCGTAGTGCGGCTGCCGAAATGAGTCAGGTCGGGTCCCATATAACCCTTGGACACGCCGTCGATCCTATGACAGGTGGTACACGGACTGTTCGCGAATGCCTGTGCGCCGGCTGCTGCCGCGGGATCTGTGATCGAGGCGGCCGCCGGCGGCGCCGTTACCTGCACCTTTTCCCACTCGGCGAACTGTTGCGGAGTTTCCACGAACACGCGCATGCGCATATTCGCGTGCGATTCGCCGCAGAACTCCGCGCACTGCCCCGGATACATCCCGGGTATCGTCGCGATGAATGTCAGCTCGTTCATCTGGCCCGGCACCACGTCGCGCTTGCCGCCGAGTTGCGGCACCCAGAAGCTGTGGATCACGTCGGCCGATCTCAGGTTCAGGCGGATCGGAACGCCGGTCGGAATATGCAGCTCGTTGGCGGTGACGATCTGGTTCTTGTCGCCGTAGTGAAATTCCCACCACCACTGATGCGCAACGACCTCGATCTGGAGCGACCCGGCCGGCGGCAGATTCGGCTGCGAGCGGAAAATCGTCCGGATGGTCGGTATCGTGATCATCAGCAGGATCAGCGCCGGCCCGAGCGTCCAGGCGACTTCGAGCTTCAAGTCCGATTCGGCCGTTGACGGCGGCGCCGCCTCTCCGACCCGGGTCGAGAAGACGAACAGCCCGAGCACGAAGATCGTGATCACGACCACGAACACCAGCGTGTCCCACAGGGTTACTTCGATCAGAAGCCGATAGATCCATTCGGCCAAATCGGACTTGGGCGAAAGCGTCGTCATCGGCAGCTCGCGCCCGCGCGCGCATCCGGCGAGCATCGCGGACGCGGTCAGCATCGCGGCGGTCACATATGCGGTGGCGCGTTTCATTCGTGCTCCTCGACCCATACTTCCCGGGCCGCGGACGCCGCCAGCCGGTCCAGTCCGGGCAGCGAGCACAGCACGAACGCGCCGAAAAATCCGAGCGTCACCAGAATCTCGACCCACCCGAACGGCACTGTATGCGGCGATAGCGATGGCACCACCAGCACATAGCGCTCGAGCCATATGCCGATGACACCGCAGAGCGCTACCGCGCCCAGAATGGCGGGCGTCTTCTTGGGCCGCACCCCGAGCAGCGTCAGAAACGGGATCATCCACATCAGGATGACGACCGCGTACGACAGCGCCTGCCACGGCGGGTAGTATGCGCGCACTACGATGAAAAACGTTTCGACCGGAATATCGCCGTACCAGATGACGATGTACTGGGCGAAGAGCAGGTAGATCCAGAAGATCGAGAAGGCGAAAACGGTCAGTCCTATATCCCGCATCACCTGGGGATTTTTGAAGGCATTATTCCCGCCGAGCAATCCGCGCATGATCACCGCGACCAACGCCATCGCCGCCGCCGCGCTCCAGAACGCTCCGGCGAAGAAATACCAGCCGAACAGTGTGCTGCGCCATACGGGCGCCAGCGACATTACCAGGTCGAAGGCGATAATCGTGTAAACGATCGCAAAGCAGATCGCGAGCGCCGGCGCGACCCGCCGAATCGGATTTGGTACCAGCAGGATACTTTCCGAATCGCGCTGCCACTCGGCGGCCTCTTTGGTGCGTGACAGCCGCACCAGCCACAGGCTGAGCACGGTCATGATCGCAAGGCCGATTCCGTCGCGCGCGAACAGAAACGGAGTATTGAGCCACGCCGCCTTTTGCGCGATCGGATGCAGCACCCACGGAAAGATCAGCGTGCGGCCGAAATACAATCCGAAGAACAAAAGGAACCCAAGCGGAATGAACCCGGCGAAGGTCTCCGCCAGGCGATACTGCGTCGTACCGGCCCAGCGCCCGTTGCATAGATAAAAGGCCGCCAGCATCACCACGCCGCCCTGCGCGATTCCGAGCCACACCAGCAGGTTGACCAGGTACGCCTGCCACGCGCGCGCCGCATTGGCGCCGCCAACGTTCAGCGCAAATCCAATCACGCCCGCGGCCACGAAGATCGCCATCACGGCTTTGAATGCGGTCCCGGCAACGGGGCCGGCCGGTGCGACTGGCGCGCCGGAGGCGAGTGCGGATGCGGGCTCGACTTGCGCGCTCATCGGACCCCCGCCTCGCCCGGCCAGATCGATGAAAATTTTGGGCTACGCCGCCTCACGCAAAACCTCTTCCGCACCTGCATTCCTCAGAATCGATTCGATTTTCTCAATTCGCGCGCTGTCGGCTCCGTCGCATTTCACGACCACGCCGAAACGGTCCTCGCTGAAGCGCGACTGGTAGCCGCTTTTGCTTTCAAAGGCGGGAAGCCCGGCGTTGACGAGAAAGCTCGTGACCGCCGATATCCCACCGAACAGAATCATCAGCTCGAAGCAGATGATGATAAACGGAGGCCACGAGATGATCGGCTTGCCGCCCGCGACCAGGTTCCATTCCCACGAGGTGCCGATGGTTATCGCAAGCGCGGTCAGGATGCCGGTAATACCGCCGATGAGGACGAACAGGCGCACCTTGCTCTTGGGCTTGCCCATTGCGTGCTCGATGCGATGGCTCGGGAAAGGATAGAAGACCCTCAGGTTCCGCACCTGGGCCTTGTGCAGATCCTCGATTCCCCTTACGCAAAGGTGTTCGTCCGCAAATGATCCGATTATTTCCATCGCCGCGCTCATGCCCAAAGTCATGCCGAAGTTGACGAACCCTTCCTGATTGCCTGCCGGAGAAAGCCGATGCCTTCCTTCAGTTCCGTCATCGAAACGATCGGCAGGAACTTCGCGAACAATGAGAACAAACCCAAAAACCACGCAAAGCTGCCCACCGTGATCATGATTTCCGTGATTGACGGCGTATAAAAATGCCACTGCGCCGGATTGAAGTTCGTGGTCAGAGAACCCGCGATAATATCAAACCGCTCGAACCACATTCCGATATTCACGAAAATCGAAATAATCCACAGCGCCTTCATATTCACGCGGATGCGCGGCGAGAACAGCACCAGCGGGATCAGGCAGTTGCACAGAATCATCACCCAGAAGATCCACCCCCACGGGCCAAAGTAGCGCATGTGGAAGGTCATCTGCTCGATCTTGTCGCCTGAGTACCAGACCATGAAGGATTCGGTTGCGTACGAGTAGCTCACTACCAGCGAGGTCAACAGAACGATCTTCGCCAGGCTGTCGATATGCCACGGCGTGACGAGATCTTCGATATGCAGCCATTTGCGCATCGGGATCAGCAGTGTCATCACCATCGCGACGCCGGAGAAAATCGCGCCCGCGACGAAGTACGGCGCAAAGATCGTGCTGTGCCATCCGGGCAACTGCGCCATTGCGAAGTCCCACGACACCACACTGTGGACTGAGATGACCAGCGGGGTCGCCAGTCCCGCCATCAGCAGGTACGCCATCGCGAAGTGATGCCACTGACGGTCGGTCCCCTGCCATCCGAGCGCCAGGATCGAGTAAAACTTCTTGCGCCATCCCTGCGCGTGCTCGCGCGCGTTGGCGACATCGGGAATCAAACCCATGAACAGAAACAGCGCACTGATCGTCAGGTAGGTCGAGACCGCGAACGCGTCCCACACCAGCGGCGAGCGGAAGTTGGGCTGCAGATAGCGCTCGTTCGGGTACGGGAGCAGCCAGTACAAAAACCATGGCCGTCCGAGATGGATCATCGGGAATAGTCCCGCTGTCGCGACCGCGAACAGCGTCATGGTTTCGGCGGCGCGATACACCGCCGTGCGCCATCGGGTACGGAACAGGTACAGAATCGCCGAGATCAGCGTGCCGGAGTGCGCAATTCCGACCCAGAACACGAAGTTCGTGATGTAGATCGCCCACATCACCGGCTGACGAAGCCCGGTGACGCCAAGGCCTTCGTAAATCTGGCGGGTCCACAGGATTGCCGCGATCGCGACCAGCGAAAAGCAGAACGCGATCCAGATCCAATAGGCCATGCCCGGGAAATCCATCACCCGGAGCACGCCGCGGTCGATATCGCGGAAGGTCGGCGTGGTGGGTTCTTGAAGTGCGGCTGCCACTTACGCCTTTCCTTTCACGCGATAGAGGTCGCGCAGATAAACGATTGCGGGCTGGGTGTTGAGTTCTTCGAGCATGAGATAATTGCGGGCATTGTTGTCGTCGCGCCGCCGCATCATTGCGCTCTGCTGATCATTCATATCGCCGAACGTGATCGCGCGAGCCGGACAGGCGCCCGCGCAGGCGGGGACAATCTCGCCGTCCTTGAGCGCGCGGTCGTCGTCGCGCGCGTTGATTTCCGCGTGCTGAATCCGCTGGATGCAGAAAGTGCACTTCTCCATCACCCCCGCGCCGCGCACCGTCACGTCGGGATTCAGTTGCAGATTGAGCGGTGCCGGCCATTCCGGAACGAACCAGTTGAAGCGCCGCACTTTGTAGGGACAGTTGTTCTCGCAATACCTGGTGCCGACGCAGCGGTTATAGACCTGCCCGTTCAGACCCTCCTGCGTGTGATATGACGCGAACACCGGACAGACCGGCTCGCATGGCGCATGATTGCACTGCTGGCAGAGCATGGGCGCCAGGTACAGGTTGGGCGCGTTGTCTTTGTCTTCGGGGAAGAACCGCTCGATCCGGATCCACGACATGATCCGTCCCTGATCGACCAGCTCTTTGCCGACGAAGGGCAGATTGTTCTCCGCGTAACACGCCGCGACGCATGCGCTGCATCCGGTGCACGAGTTGACGTCGATCGTCATTCCCCATTTGTGATTCGGATAGGGAAACGGCGGATACATCTCGTACGGCTCCGGCGCGAGCGGAGCTTCGGGCTCGCCGCCGTGACGAAGTTCATCAAGGCTCATCGCCTCGACGATCGAGCGTCCGAGCATATCGCTCTTGCCCAGCGGCGAGATGAGCCTGCGGCTGCGCCCGGTGCCCTTTGCCGATACCGCGATTCGCAGCGAGCCCGCGGCGAGGATCTTCCAGGGGTTCGCGCCGACATCGCTCGCGTAGCGGCCGTACGCGCGATGCCCCTGGCCGAGAGGAACGACGATCGCGCCGGGATGCACGTTGGCCGAAATCAGCGCGGGCGCCTCGATCGCGCCATGCTCGGTGCGCAGCTCGATTAACTCGTCCTTCGCGATTCCGAGCTTCGCCGCGGTCGTGGGATGAATCTCCGCCCAGCTATCCCAGACGATCTGCGTGACCGGCTCGGGAATTTCCTGGAGCCACGGCTTGTCGGCGCCACGCCCGTCATAAAGGAAGATGTGCGCAAACGCGACGAACGTCAGTCCTTGCGAGGTGCCGTCGCCGGGCGGCGGCGTCTTGAGCGACGCGGTCGAGAGCTTGACCGCCATGGGCTTCGCTTCCGTATAGAGGCCGCCCTCGCGCCGCACCTTGGTCCAGAATTCAGTTTGAGCGTCGTGGCTTGCACCCTGCGGAGCCAGAGCCAGCCATTCGGCTTTGACCGCGTCGGCCGAGCTCTGCCACGGAATTTTTGCCTGGGGCGCTTTCGCGGCGGCGGCCAGCATGATGTCGCCGGCCGCGCGGCTGGCGAAAACCGGCTGCATCACAGGCTGGCCGAGTCCCCGCACTCCCGGACGCGGCGCCGTATCGCGCCACGCTTCGAGCGGATGAAGCGCAGGCAGCAGCAGGCTTGCCATGTTGGCGGTTTCGTCCGGCACCGTGCCCGTCCATACCACGAAGCCCACCCGCTGGAGCGATTCGGCAGCGCGCATCGACGGCGGCATCGTGAAGACAGGATTGGCGCCGTTGATCACCACGACATCGACTTTGCCGTCGCGCATCGCGGCCATCGCGGCGTTCACGTCGCTCGCCGTGGTGACGGGCTCCACGCCCGCGCCGTCGAGAAACAGCATCGTGCGGCCGAGATTCCCGGTCGCGGCGTTGAGCATGTATGCGGCCAGATGCAGCGCCTCGTCGTCGCCTGAGGCCATCGCGACCGCGCCGTCGGCCCTGCCGAAGGCAGCGCCCATCGCATTGATCTTGTCGGCGGGAACGCCGGTGCGCTGGCTGACCGCGGCGGGATCGTACGCCGCGACCATCGTGGTCAAGGCATTGAGGTCCAGCCCCGAGTTTTGCGCAATCCAGCGCTGAGCGACCAGCACATGAAGGACGCTCCATGCGACTTGCGCTTCGGCGCCGGGCATCGATGGTATCCAGTCGTCGCACTTTGCGGCGGACATACTCATGCGCGGACCGACGTAGAACGAGCGGCCGATAGTCAGTTGCCCGCGGCGGGTTTTGGGTGCGCGGAAATCCGCGTACTGGCGTGCGAGTTCGACCGGCGAGGAACCGGTTTCCAGGAAGTCCGCGGCAAAAGAAATTAGCGTTTCCGCCTGATCGATCTTGTAGATCGGCAGGTCGCGGCGTCCGAACAAGGTCTCAGCGGCGTTTCGCGCGGCTTCGTTTTCGAGCGCCTCGTAGAAAGTCGCGCGGTTCGATCCATATGCGCCCAGGAACGCCCGCGTAATCTTGGCAAAGCTCGGACCTTGCGGAGCGCCCAGAAATGCCACGCGGTTCTGGCCGGCTTTCGCCGCCGCGCCAAGATGATCGGTCAGCAGCTTTTCGGCCGCGTCCCACGAAATCTTTGTGAGCTTGCCGCCGTCGCCGCGCAGCATCGGATCGGCCAGCCGGTCCGGATTGTACAATCCCTGGAGAGCAGCCTGGCCGCGCGCGCAGATCGCGCCCGCCCCGATCGGATCGGCGGGATTACCCGCCAGCGTGGTGACGCGGCCTTCGCGCACCGTCGCGATAATGCCGCATCCGGCGGGGCATTCCGCGCAGGTGCCCGCGTAATAGCTCGGCATCCCCGGCAGAACGTTCTCATCGGGAACGACGTACGGGATAAGCTTGCGCGCTGCGGGCTCGCATCCGGGCACGGCGGCGGCAGCGCTTGCGGCCGCGGCCAGCTTGATGAAAGACCGCCTGGACAGACCCTCAGGCATTTCGCTCCTCGCTCAACTCCAACTCAATCTCAATGATGACAGGACACGCAGTCGAGACTTGCCTTTCGCTGCGTATGACATTCAACGCAAAAGCCCATGTTGATTTCTTTTACCGGCACCACTCGATCCATGTTCTGAACGTCACCGTGGCATTGCTGGCATTGGATTCCGGCGTGAATATGCGGACTGTGCCAGAACTTTACGAAATCCGGCAACGTATAGACCCGGTTCCATCGAATCTCGAACGGCGGCTGCGCATGATTGTTCCACGCCCGCGTCACCGGCTGGATTCCACCCACGATTCCGCTGCCGTGGCATCCGACGCATCGCTCGACCGGCGGTATGCCTGCGTTCTCGGAGCGGCGCGCGTACTCATGGCAGTACTGGCAGGGAATTTTGTTAACTCCGGCGTGAATTCGATGGCTGAAAGGTATGGGCTGAACCACGTCCATCCGCGGCAACCACGGGCGTTGGGAAAAAGCGATTACGGTCACGCCTGAAATCAACAGGACGGCCGCCAGGGGCAGGAATATCCGGTTCATCTGTGCTTCTTGCGGTCAAACTGCGGCCGCACGCGGGCTTCAACTTCAACGATGAACCGCGCACTCGGTCGAAGCTTTCCAGTCATGGCCCTTCCCCGACCCACGCGTTTCCGAACACAAGTACCGAGGGATGATGATACTTGCTTACTCTGAAGCGCGTGCGCAGTTCCAGCGCCTGAATGTTAATTTGTCTAACACTGCGATAGCTGTCAATCAAGGAAAGGTAATGGGTCGGGCATCCAATCAGGGCCATTGCACGGCAAAAGACTGTCTCTTGATACTCATTTCATCCAGTCGGAATAAGGGTTTTCTTCTATTTGGAGAGAGACAAAATTCCTCGCCTCACAATGCGGCCGAAAGCCGCGCCGCGCTCCCCGCATGCTCGCGATACGGCGCAGATCAATCCACAGGATCGGCACGCGCAGGGGCATCATCTCGTCTACCTGTGGATTGCGCTTGATCCTGTGGGCAAGTCCGCGTGCCAGCCAGTTTCGGACCGGTGCGGGATATGGTAGTTACGTGGTGACCGCAAGATTCGGGGTTTTGGCCTAAGCGTGCAGATAAAAACCGCCACCAGACTGGGACTTCTTCCACCGTACCTGTTCGCCGAATTGGATCGGCTAAAGAAAGAAGTCGCAGCCAAGGGCGTCGACGTGATCAGCCTCGGAATCGGGGATCCAGACCTCCGCACACCACAACATATTGTAGAGAGCCTCAAACGCGCGGCCGATCTGCCGAAGAATCATCGCTATCCCGATTACGAAGGCCTCGAGGAGTACCGCCGCGCCGCCGCGCAGTGGTTCGAGCGCCGCTTCGGCCACCGCTTCGACCCCGCGCGCGAGGTCTGCGCGCTCATTGGATCGAAAGAAGGTATCGCGAACTTCGCGACCGCAGTGGTCGATCCCGGCGATATCGTGCTGATCCCGGACCCGGGTTATCCGGTCTATTACTCGGGTTGCGTATTCAACGGCGGGGAGCCTTATTTCCTGCAGCTCAAGAAGGAAAATGGGTTCGTTCCGGACTTCGCTTCGATTCCCGACGAAGTCGCGCGCCGCGCCCGTCTGCTATGGCTCAACTATCCGAACAATCCAACCGCGGCGACCGTCGATACCGCATTCTTCGACGGCGCGGTCCGGTTCTGCCTCAAGCACGACATCATCCTTGCGCACGACAGCGCGTACTCTGAAATCGCGTACGACGGCTACCGCGCGCCGACGGTCTTCGACGCGAAAGATTCGCGCGAATGCGCGATCGAGTTCCATTCGCTGTCGAAAACCTTCTCGATGACCGGATGGCGATGCGGCTTTGCGATCGGCAATGCTCAACTGGTCGCTGCCTTGGGCAAAGTGAAGACCAACGTCGATTCCGGGGTCTTCCAGGCCGTGCAGGAGGCCGCGATCACGGCGCTCGAAGGCGGAGACGGCGACAAGCTCGCCGAGTATTGCGCAATCTACAAAGATCGGCGTGATCTGCTGGTCGGCGCGCTGCGCGAGATGGGCCTCAAATGTGAGCTACCGCGCGCAACCTTCTATGTCTGGGCGGAAGTTCCAAAAGGTTATACCTCGGTTTCGTTTACCGAGCGCGTCCTGAAAGAAGCGGGCGTGGCGATCACGCCTGGTTCGGGATTCGGCAGGGGTGGCGAGGGGTTCGTTCGCTTTTCACTGACCGTGTCGAGCGAACGATTGCGAGAGGCGGTAACCAGAATCAAAGCGCTTCGGATGTAACGGTAAGGAATGCCCAATCGGGCTTTCATCGGAATAGGTACTAACCTCGGCGACCGGGCCGCTAACTATCGGGATGCAATCGCGCGGATTGCGCAGATTCCCGAGACCAGGCTCGTGCGCCAATCCTCGATCTACGAGACCGAGCCGGTCGGCGAGGTCAAGGGTCCGTTTTTAAACGGCGTGATCGAGGTCGAGACCGAAATCACCGCCGACGTGATGATGCGCAAGCTGCTCGCGATCGAGCGCATCATGGGCCGCAAGCGGGTGCGCGGAAAAAAACCGCCGCGCGGAAAATACCGTCCGCGCGTGATCGATCTCGACCTTCTGTTCTTCAACAAGGAAGTTATCGACTCGCGCATCCTGACCGTCCCGCATCCGCGACTGCACGAGCGCCTGTTCGTCCTAGCCCCGATGAGCGAGCTCGCGCCCGCGCTGATTCATCCCAAGCTCAACAAATCAATTTCAGAAATCATGTCAGCGCTCAAATCTCCATTCCGCGTAAGCCTCGCCCGCGCCGAGCTGTTGCGACCGCAACCGGCCAAGCGCCCCGCCCTCACGCGCTAATTCGCGCCTCGCGAGACATTTTACGACGCCACGCTGTTAGCACATTTGACTTCGTGTCATCCCCGCGAGACCATGCCCTTCATACAAGACGAGCGTGACCAGAGAATACCCAATGATCCTGTATCGCCGTGCGAGCGTCGGCGTTGCCATCGCGCTTCTGCTGGCCTGCGTGGCGCGCAACGCATGCGCCGGGACGCCTTACCAATCGAACGCGCCCGAACCGCCTCGCGTCGGCACAATTGTCGATCGCAACAACCTTGACCTGTATGCGAAATATCTTCCCGCCGCGCTGAAATTTGCGATTGCTCACGGACTCAGGGCCACAGTCGTGCCGACCGAGCGTATTGACTGGCCGCCTCGCTTTCGAAAACTTACCGAGCAGTACTCGGGTCAAGTGCGTCTAGTCGACGGGAATGAGGTGCATAATTACGTCGCAGGCTTTCCTTTTCCGCTGGTTGATGTCAACGATCCGAACGCAGCGATGAAGGTGGCGTACAACTGGCATTGGGGTCCGTTTGTGCCCGATGACGTAATGCTGTTTAGTTCAAACCGCTCACAAGCCTATGCGGTCAACGCCGAGTCGAATGCTCTGATACCTCGCGACGATGATGACGACTTCCGGTCGGAGGGACCGTGCAATACGCTCATCTTCATACGCTACGCGCATCGCAGCAAAGTCGAGCCGATTCCAAGAGTCTCCGTGAAGATTCCCTTCGAGTGGAGAGTTCGCGGCATGAAGTGCGGCCGCTCCAGGGACTATTCGATCGCATGGAGCGACCTTGAGGATCCCGGCGAGTGGGACGTTTCAGGCAGTTCGATCGGATATATTTCATGGGGTGATGCACTCTGGTGGATCTTCGGAGGCGGGTCCAATTCATTTTTCGGCTTGGTATACGCCTCAGATCAGTGTACCTACGGATGTACTCAGTTCTGGTGGGAATACGTTTCTCCGCCACCGATGGCGTACAAGTTTCGCTTACTCGGAGTTCAATCCGTTCTTGCCTGCCTGCATGCCGAAACGAAGCCGGCGGGGATAATCCGCTCGGGACATCGGATCGAACTGGGCCAAGAGAATTTCGAGTTGCGCTCTGCCTACGTCATGGAGGCCAGCCCCGTCCAATTACAGGCATCCTCTTTATTAGGCCTCATCTCGGTTCGGCCGCTCCGCGCGCGCATTTACATTGACAGCGAGACGTTCGTCCTGCTCGGCTATGATCTAGAGCATCCCGGATTCGAAGATTCCGCAGTGCCCCTTTGGAGCGTACGAACTATGCCCGATGGCGGTGGAAACGAGATGGAACTCGCCAACGAGTTTTTCGTCCCGGGCGATCGGACGGACTTGCTCCTCACGATGCGTCTTGATCCGGGCACACAAAAGCTCAACACCGGCGTCATCGATAACGACCTATTTAGAAGATAGAAGAGCCGTCAGCGCCGCGCCGTTCACTTAAGCCGAACCGGACCGTGCAACGCCGAGCTGCTGCGCCCGCAGCCCGCCAGGCGCCCCGCCCTCACCCGTTAGCCAAAGCCCTCATTCCATTTGGTCCTCCCTCGTGCTAACTGGGGGTCATATACACATTAGTTATTTCCTGAGCGATTCGGCGGGGGGCGCGATGATTCCGCTTCGCTACAATTTCCGCAGCCTGGTGCAGCGGCGCGCGACCTCGATCATGACAGTGCTCGGCGTCGCGCTGGTCTCGATGATTTTCGTGCTTGTGTTCGGCTTTATCGCGGGACTTCGGCAGGCTTTGTCCAACGCCGGCCAGAATAGCAATTGGATCGTCCTGGCTCGCGGCGCGACCAGCGAGAACCAGAGCTTCGTTCCGCACCCCTCGACCGAGATTCTGAGAGTGCGGCCCGAAATCGCGACTGACGCTGGACATCATCCGCTCCTCTCGCGCGAGAGTATCGCGGGTGTGAATATCAGCCGCACCAAGGGCGCCAAGGAGTTCGCGATTCTCCGTGGCGTGGAACCGATCGCGTACGAAGTTCATCCGAATTTGCGCATCGTCGAAGGTCACTGGCCGGTGCGGGGCAGTGACGAATGGGTAGTCGGGCGCAAGCTCTTCGCGCGCTTTCCTTACCTGGCACCGGGGACGACGCTTCACTACAGCCATCGCGAGTGGAAAATCGTCGGAATTTTTTCCGATAACGACAGCGAACGCGAATCGGAAATCTGGACCAATATCGAAGATCTGATCAACGATCGCCATTGGGATGCCGGCGGTGCCACGGCGCTACACGTCGTGCTGAAACCCGACCGAAGTGCCGACTTCCAAAACGCAATCAAATCCGACGGCCGCTTGAGCGTCGATACTGAAACTGAGGCTGAATACTACGCGGCGCAGACCAAAGTAGTCGCACAACTCAGAGACCTGGGCTTGATCGTGGCCCTGGCGCTCGCGATCGGCGCTATCTTCGGCGGGATGAACACGATGTACACCGCAGTGACGCGGCGCGGACGCGAGATCGGCGTGCTGCGCGTGCTCGGCTTCTCGCGCGCCAATATCCTGGGCAGTTTTGTGATCGAAAGCGCGCTTTTGGGAATCGCGGGCGGAGTGACCGGCGTCATGCTGTCGATCATCGTGGCGTGGGCGACCGGACTGACCAGCCGCTCGAGCCGATCGCGCCGAGCGCGAAGCCCAGATGCCGCAAGCGGTCGCGGACGCGTTCCACGCGGCCGGATTGTTTCGGATCCTGCTTCCGCGCGAACTCAGCGGCGGCGGGTTGACGATTCCCGACCTGCTGCGGCTGGTCGAGGAAGTTTCGCGCATCGACGCCTCCGCCGGATGGAATCTCGCAATCTGCGGCGGCGGTCCGATCTTTGGGCAGTTCCTGTCGCGCGCGGCCTACGAAGAGATATTTACCGACCCGCGCGGGGTCACTTGCGGCTCGCTGAATCCGATGACCAGCCAGGCGGTTCCGATCGAAGGGGGATGGCGATTTAGCGGGAAAGCCACCAACGCCAGCGGCTCGGCGCACGCTACGTACCTGATGGCGGCGGCTCTGGTGCTGCGCGATGGCGCGCCGCAAATCGTTGCCGGAGTTCCGATTCTGCGCGCCGGCTTCTTTCCCATCAAGGACGCGACGATTCTCAAAACGTGGTCAACCTCCGGGATGCGTGGCACCGGCAGTAACGACTGCGTCTTCGAGAATGTGTTCATTCCCGACGAATTCACCTTCGATTGGCTGAATGCTCGACCGACCTGGCAACGCGGTCCCTTTGCCGACATTCCAATGCAATTGCAAATGGCGGGCGGGCTTGCGGCGGTAGTGCTCGGCACCGCGCGGCACGCGATCGACACGCTGAACGAAATCGCGCAAGCCAAAATCCCGGCTGCGACGCAAGCGCCACTGCGCGAGCGGCCGCTCGCGCAGATCCAATTCGCGCAAGCCGAGGGCTTGCTGAACGCCGCGCGCGCATACTTCTACCAGTGCAACGACGAGGTCTGGCGCAAGGGCGAGGCCGGCGAAAGCTTCACCGTAAGGGACTTCGCGCACGTGCGCCTCGGTATTGTGACCGCGGTGAAGCTCGCGCTGCAAGCGGTCGATCTGGTGGCCGATGCGGCCGGGATGAACTCGGCGCAGACCTCGTGTCCCATCGAGCGATGCTGGCGCGATGCGCATACCGCCTCGCAGCATGTGCTGCTGAATACTGCCCGCTTTGGGGTGGTCGGCCGGGTGCTGTTGGGACTTCCAGCCGGCTCGCCGGTGATCTGAGCGGCCGACGCCACCCTTTCGCATCGCGAAAGACGCCGCTCGCGACCGGGTGGTGATAGCTGGTCTTTGTCTGGATTCGCAAAATCTGAGTAATCCGCGGTTCTCCCGCTTCCCGGATACACTACTCTTTCTTTTAGCCTGTCTCCGTGCTAACCAGAAGACATATACACATTAGTTATTCTCGAGCGATTCGGCGGGGGGCGCGATGATTCCGCTTCGCTACAATTTCCGCAGCCTGGTGCGGCGGCGCGCCACCTCAATCATGACGGTGCTGGGTGTCGCGCTGGTCTCGATGATTTTCGTGCTTGTGTTCGGCTTTATCGCGGGGCTTCGGCAGGCTTTGTCCAACGCCGGCCAGAATAGCAATTGGATCGTTCTGGCTCGCGGCGCGACCAGCGAGAATCAGAGCTTCGTTCCGCATCCCTCGACCGAGATTCTGAGAGTGCGGCCCGAAATCGCATCGGACAGTGGTGGTCATCCGCTCCTCTCGCGCGAGAGTATCGCGGGGGTGAATATCAGCCGCACCGAGGGCGCCAAGGAGTTCGCGATTCTCCGTGGCGTGGAACCGATCGCATACGAAGTTCATCCGAATTTGCGCATCGTCGAAGGACACTGGCCGGTGCGGGGCGATGGAGAGTGGGTGATCGGACGCAAGCTCTTCGCGCGCTTTCCTTACCTGGCGCCAGGCACAACGTTTCACTACAGCCATCGCGATTGGAAGATTGTCGGGGTTTTCTCCGACAACGACAGCGAACGCGAATCGGAAATCTGGACCGATATCGAAGATCTCATCGCCGATCGGCATTGGGACGCCGGCGGCGCCAGCGCGCTGCACGTGGTGCTGAAACCCGGCGCCAGCGCCGACTTCCAAAACGCGATCAAATCCGACGGGCGCATGAGCGTCGATGCGGAAACTGAGGCGGAATACTACGCGGCGCAAACCAGCGTGGTGGCGCAGCTCAGGAATCTTGGCTTTATCGTCGCGCTGGCGCTCGCGATCGGCGCAATCTTCGGCGGAATGAATACGATGTACACGGCGGTCACGCGGCGCGGACGCGAGATCGGCGTTTTGCGGGTGCTCGGCTTTTCGCGCGCGAACATCCTCGTCAGTTTTGTGATCGAAAGCGCGCTTTTGGGAATCGCGGGAGGAGTGACCGGCGTCGTGCTGTCGATCATCGTGGCGTGGGCGACGGGGCTGACCAGCCGCTCGATGACTGTGGGCGCGATGTTCTTTTCCTATCGGCCGACGATTGGGGCGTTCACCGCCGGGATCGTTGTTGCGGCGATTATCGGTATCGTAGGCGGCCTGATGCCCGCCCTGCGCGCGTCGCGCATGGAAATTATCGGCTCACTCAGAGAGGCGTGAGCGCTCGAGGTTGAAGATGATCGGCAAGCTTCTGACCATCGCGTTTCGGAACATGCGCCGCCAGCTCCGGCGCACTGTCCTGACCGCGCTTACCTTCGCAGTCGCGGTGTTCATATACACCGTGCTGGTGGCGGTGCCGTGGTCGATGGATCGCATCGCCTATAACGCCTCCAAGGGACTGCGCCTGGTGGTCACCGAGCGCAATAATAATAGCTTGCCCGCGCGCTATTGCGGTCCAATCAGGAAGCTTCCGCACGTGCTCGGATGCGCGCCGGAGATTTTATGGCAAGCGATCTATCGCGATCCCAAAAGTCCGATAGTCACATACGGGGTTACCTCAGATATCACTAATGTAACCGCGAGCAGCGACTACCAGGTGTCCGCTGATCTGGCAAAGAAGCTATTGACCGACCGGCGTTACGCGATGGTCGGATACGCACTGATGAATGAGTATGACTGGAAACTTGGACAGCCGGTCACCCTCTCCAATCCCGGCGATTCGCGGCTCACCCTCACATTCATCCCGCTGGTCGAGTTTCCCAACGAATATATGTCGCACGCCTTTCTCTTCGACCGCCGGATGTTCGA